>Ga0272448_1000636_pt1 | contig 52591 bp, 38 predicted proteins | sample YNPCB0191_FD_202220 | JGI IMG/M metagenome (GOLD analysis project Ga0272448, IMG submission 202220) | Hot spring sediment microbial communities from Yellowstone National Park, WY, United States - YNP-CB-019-1 | ecosystem: Environmental > Aquatic > Thermal springs > Hot (42-90C) > Sediment... | reverse complement strand
CGGTGTCTCCTGGGGGTGGGATTGTTGTTCAACCAAGCCATACCCCAGGACACCACCGACCAAACCTAAATCAACTTAACTAAAACGATTTTTTTCCTCACCACCCAAATGGCTAAACTTCAGGGGCCGGGGGGTTAGGTGACTTCCATAGAGAAATAGTAGCAAAAAGACGCCAGGAGTGGAAGAGTATTGCGGGTTTATTCCCAGCCCAGTCCGGCCGCTGCTTTTGCATCCAGGAACCACATGCCGCCTCGCGCGAGTTGGGCGGGGGTCTGCGCGATGTTCCAGGTGCCGGAGAGCGCACGTTCGACCGCGGCGGCTTTGTCTTCGCCGGCGGCCAGCACCAGGATGTGCCGGGCGGCGGTGATCACCGGCGGGGTGATGGTGATGCGATAACGGGGTGGTTTCGGGGAATCCGTTACGGCCACCGCGCGTTGTGTGTCTTCGCGCAGCGTGGAAGAGCCGGGGAACAGCGAGGCGATATGTCCATCCTCGCCGATGCCAAGCAGCAGCAGGTCCAGCGCGGCGGGCAGTTCCGCAGCATACTGTGCCGCCGCGTGCGGCGGGTCGGGGTCTTCACCGGTGATGCGGTGCACCTGCGCCGGTGGCGGGTCGAGATGGGAGAGCAGCTCACGCCAGGCCAGCCCGTAATTGCTCTCCGGATCATCGGGCGGTACACAGCGCTCATCCCCCCAGAACACCTGCGTGGATGCCCAGGGCAGGCGCCGCTGATTCTCCGGCGTGGCCAGCAGGCGGAAGGCCGGTATGGGCGTGTGGCCGCCGGGGAGCGCCAGGGTGAATACTCCGCGCAGCCGGACGGCCTCGGTGGCCAGGTGGATGAGGCGCTCCACCGCTGCCTGGCTGATCGCCTCCAGGCTGTCACGCACCACAATCGCCGCGGGCATCTCGTTCATCGCAGCCACCAGCGGTGCCCGTCGCGCGCCAGCAACCGGTTGGCGTCTTCCGGCCCCATGGTGCCGGGCGCATAGTTGGGAAAATCGGGGGCGGGGATGGCCTTCCAGACTTGCTGCACGGGGTCAATCACCCGCCACTGTGCTTCCACGGCATCGCTGCGCACAAAGAGCGTCTGGTCGCCTTGAAATACATTCAGCAGCAGCCGCTCGTAGGCATCAGGGGTGTCGGTGCCGAACTCGCACGAGTAGCAGTGGTTCATCTCTACGGATTGCACATCCAGCCGGTTACCGGGCGGTTTGATCATGAAGGAGAGGCTGATGCTCTCGTGTGGCTGCAGGCGGAAGGTGAGCACATTGGGCTCGAGTTTCTGGCACACCTGCGTATCGCCGAAGAGGCACAGCGGCACTGAGCGGAAGAAGACGGCGATCTCCGTTTTGCGCTCCGCCAGGCGTTTGCCTGCGCGCAGGTAGAACGGCACGCCTTCCCAGCGCCAGTTATCCACGCAGACGCGCATAGCGGCATAGGTGGGGGTATTCGCATCCGGCGCCACGTGCGGCTCCTGGCGATACCCCACATATTGCCCGCGCACGGCATCCTCTGGGGATAAGGGGCGGATGGCGCGCAAGGCCTTCACTTTTTCGTCCCGAATGCTCTCTGCATCGAAGGCGACCGGCGGCTCCATCGCGACCAGCGTCAGCAGTTCCAACAGGTGATTTTGCACCACATCGCCCAGCACGCCGACTTCCTCATAAAACACCCCGCGGTTGCCGATGCCGATCTCCTCCGCCATGGTGATCTGCACGTTGTCGATGAACTGCCGGTTCCACGCCGGCTCAAAGAGCGCATTCCCGAAGCGGAAGACGAGGATATTCTGCACCGTCTCCTTGCCCAGGTAGTGATCGATGCGATAGATCTGTCGCTCATTGAGCAGGTCAGCGAGCTGCTCGTTGAGCTGGCAAGCCGATTCCAGATTATTGCCGAACGGTTTCTCCAGGATGACGCGCGACCACGGGCCATGCGGATTCGAGGGCAGCAGCCCGGCGTTGGAGAGATGGGTCAGCAACTCGGGCGTCACGCTGGGCGGCACGGCGAAATAGAACGCGACATTGCCGCAGGTGCCATCGCGTTGGCCCAATTCCTGCAACGCGCGTTTCAAGGCCGCATAGGTTTCCGGTCGGTCGAAATCGCCGGAAAAATAGTGCAGCCGCGCGCAGAAGGATGGCCAGGTGGCGTCATCCGGCGCATGGCGTGAGTGCTCACGCAGGTCCTCCCGCACCGCGGCGAGGAATTCGTCCGGCGTGTACGGCTTGCGCCCCAGCCCGAGGATGGTAATATGTGACGGCAATTCGCCGGCGACATGTAAATTATACAGCGCCGGCCACAGCTTCCGCCGCGCCAGATCCCCGCGCGAGCCGAAGATGGCCTGGATGCACGGTTCGGACGGCTCTTGATTCGCCTGTGGGTGTTCTGTCATACGTTCTCCCTCACCCCCGCCCCCTCTCCCAGGGGTAGATGGGAGTGTGCTCTACACGAATACGGATACTGAGTTATCGATAGGACACCCCTCTATCCTCTGGGAGAGGGGGCGGGGGTGAGGGAAAACCGCTCACTCCGTCTTCACCGCATGCCCGCCGAACTGGTTGCGCAGCGCGGCGATGACTTTGGCGCTGTACGAATCCTCCTGCCGCGAGCGAAGGCGCTCCAGCAGGGATAGTGTGATCACCGGGGCGGGCACGTTGAGTTGAATGGCCTCCGCCACTGTCCAGCGCCCCTCGCCGGAATCCTCCAGGTAGCCGCGGATGCTGCTCAGGTCCTGATCGTGTTCGAACACGCGCTCGGCCAACTCCAGCAGCCAGGAGCGCACCACGCTCCCATGGTTCCACAGTTGCGCAATGGCGTGCAAGTCGAGGGGGAATTCGCTGGCGTGCAGGATCTCGAAGCCTTCGCCGAAGGCCTGCAGCATGCCGTATTCGATGCCGTTATGCACCATCTTCACGAAATGCCCGGCGCCCACCGGCCCGACATGCAGATACCCCCCGGGCTGCGCCAGCGTGCAGCAGGCCGGTTCCACCATGGCCACCGCTTCCGCCTCGCCGCCGACCATCAGGCAATAGCCGTTCTCCAGGCCCCAGACGCCGCCGGAAGTGCCGCAATCGACGAAGCGGATGCCGTGCTCCGCCAGCCGCGCGCCGCGCCGCTGTGAGTCGCGAAAGAAGGAGTTGCCGCCGTCGACAATGCCGTCGCCCGGGGCGAGCAGCGGGAGGAGGTTGTCGATATTTTCATCCACCGGCGCTCCGGCCGGCACCATCAGCCAGATGACACGCGGCGATGGCAGCCCGGCGATCATCTCCTCGCGACTCGTCACATATTCGCCCCCCGCCTCAACCACCGCGTCGCGGTGCTTGCCGCTGGGGGAGAACCCGATCACCCGGTGCCCCCCGCGCGTGAGGCGTCGCACCATATTCAAGCCCATGCGGCCCAATCCGATAAACCCGAGTTCCATGCACTGCCTCCATTGTCTCTCCTGTTATACCTGAAGAACGCCAATGCTGTTGATAAGGAAACACCGCTTTTTCCTATCGGATGTTTAGTTTGTCGTTCGGCAGGCAAATCCTGTACCTTCGAACGGAGCCCTTGTTGGGAAAATCCGACAAAGGCTCCGTCAGACTCGCATTCAGCGCCGCATTAGCTCTCCTCCTTGACAACCACGGCATGTTGCAACTGGGGTGAGCAGGCAGGGAGTGGCTGTCGATTACGCTGTAGGCGGGTATGGATGGCTCCAATGACGGCGCAGAAGATAACGCAGATGCCGAGTGCCGCGATATTGACTTCAGACGTCAGGTCCCATTTATACGAGAGGTAGAGGCCGATGACACCGGAAACCACCGCCATCACCATGGCCCAGAAGAAGGCATGGCGCACGCGGCAGCGCGCGAGCAATGCGGCATACCCCGGCAATACCAATAATGCGAAAACCAGCATCATCCCCCCAAGGCGAATGGCCATGGCGATGACCAGACCAAGGCTGACGTTGAAGAGAAGCTCCCACAATCTCGTGCGCACGCCTAGCGTCTGCGCCATCTCGGGATCGAAGCTGGTGAAGAGGAATTCCTTCGCAAAGCAAAGGAAGATCGCGCCCACCACCAGCATGATCGCTGCCATGATCCACAATTCCGGCACGGTGACGGTGAAGATGTTGCCATACAGGAGCGTCAGTTGATGCTGTTCGCCCATGGCGTTCTTCGACATCAGGATGATGCCGACTGCGGAGGCCAGGGCATATGCGGTGCCGATCGCATTTTCCCGTGGCAAATAGCGGGCCAGCGCCGGCCAGGAAAAGAAGAGCGAGCCGACGATGACGCCGATGAAGGCGGCAAAGAGCGGCGCCTGCGGATTGGTGGTGATGAACATCGATATCGCAATGGCCGCGGAGGCGAATTGCGCCAGCGCCACCGCGAGAAAGACCAACCGCTTCAGCACCACGTAAACCGACAGATAGCCGCACGACATGCCGATCAACACCGAGGCCAGCAGACCCAACTGCATAAATGATTCACGAAATACGTCGAACATTATGACTCCTTTAATCAGATCGCCACATGCATGCCGCCAAGCTCCGCAACGCGGACCGGCACGCCGTAGAAGGCGCTCAGGTATTCTGCGCTGCGACCCTCGGCGGCGGGGACCACGGTGACCGTGCGATTGACGAACGCGATTGTAGTCGCCAAGCTCAATACCACGTGCAACAGGTGGCTCACCACCAGCGTGGTCAATCCCTGTCGGGTATGCAACTTTGCGATCAATTCCATGATAGCGCGTTCGCTGGGCAGATCCATATCGGTAGTCGGCTCGTCCAGCACCAGCACGGTGGGATCGCCGGCCAGTGCCCGAGCGATGAGGATGCGCTGTTTTTGTCCGCCGGAGAGTTCGCGGTACGGGCGATTGGCCAAATGCACCAGCCCGACTTCCTCCAGTGCCAGCACCCGCGCCTCTTCATCCGTGCGGCGCGGGCGGTGTCCAACCCCCAACAGGCCATAGCGCCCCATCATCACCACCTCCGCCACGGTGAGCGGATAGGTTTCATCCACCACCTGACGCTGTGGGACATAACCGAAGCGCACGCGGTCGCGCCCACCTGGATAGTCAATCGCACCGCGTAGCGGGCGCAAAATACCGAGTAAGGTTTTCAATAGCGTCGTCTTCCCCGCGCCATTCGGCCCGAGGATGCCCAGTATTGCCCCTGGCGCGATATCCAGGTGGACATCAGGCAAAACTAACTGACGCCCGTAGCCCATATCGACGTGTACGCAGCGCAGTATTGTTGAATCCATCATCTTCTCCTTTCCTGGCAGGTCCTGTGGCACGGTCATCCTGATCGTGTGACTCATGGGCTGGAATCCCGTGCCACAGGGGGGCATATATCGCTATTGCGCGGCGCGCAATTGGGCGATGATCGTGTCGAACATCGAGAAGTAGTCGGATGCGCCTTTGACACCCTGCGTACTGGTGGGCAGCACCAGGATGGCGGCTCCTGTTTCGCGGTGCACCAAATCGGTGAAGCGCGTCGGGTAGTAGGGGCAGGTCATCACGGCCTTCACGTGATCGCGCTTCATTGCCGCGACCAGTTCCGCGATGTGCGCCGCGGACGGCGGAATGCCCGGCTTCACCTCCATGGTGCCGGAGAGGCGTAGCCCGAAGCGTGCATTGAAGTAGGTGAAGGTGGTGTGGTAGGTGACCACCGAGGCGCCGCGCAACGAGGCCATCTCCGCCGTCCAGCGCGCCATGTGCTCATCCAGCGCTTTCACGAAGCGGTCATAGCCTTGCTGATACGCGCCGGCGCCGCCCGGATCGACGCGCTTCAGTCCGGCGAGGATATTCCGAGCGATGACCTTCCCGTTCTCCGGATCGAGCCAGTAGTGCGGGTTGCCGTAGACATGGATATCGCCCTTCGAGGGATCGAGCTTCTCTGAAGGCACTTCCAGCCGGTGAATGCCCGCCGAGGCATCCACGTACCCCGCGCCGCCTTCACGCACTTTGCCGTTGCGCGCGGCGGCGAGCAGGGAATCCATCCACATATCTAGGTCCATGCCGATGCGCACCACCAGGTCGGCGTTGGCCAGTTTGGTCACAAAGCTCGGGCGGGGGTCCACATGGTGCAGGTCCTGGTCGCCGCGCGCCAGGCTCTCTACCTGCACGCGGTCGCCGCCGACCCAATGGGTGATATCGGCAAAGTCGGTGGTGGCAGTCACCACGCGGACGGTCGCGGAGGCGGGCAGCAACGCGCAGACCATCACGGTGAATACGAGAACGATGTTGATGTGCTTATTCATTGGTAACTCCTTATTGTAATGGGTGGGTATGCGGGCCAAAACCAAAGACGACCTGCGCGATGATTTCATTGACATGCTGGTGGTCCTCGTTCGTCCCACTTTTCACCTGCAGACGCAGGTAGGTCATCTCGCTCAAGAAGCGCGTGGCGAAGAGCGAGACGTAGGATTCGTGCTTGGTGCTGTCCTGGGCGGCTTCGCACCAGTCGTAGCGCGAGCCGAACTCGTAGAAATGCCCGGGCCGGTAGGTGCCGAGGACGTAGAAACCGCGGCTGGTGGTGCCGGGCTCCTTGCGCTGCATCCCTTCCGCCAGCAACTCGATACGCTGTTCGTGAGGCAGATAAAAACGCCAGGTGGTATCCACACCCTGGAGGCTCAAATCTGCGCTTTGGAAGGGCACGGCGGGGTCGGCGGCGCCGTATGCCGCACTGGCGCCGAGCTCCGCCTCGATGCTCTCACCAATGGGCAGGCTGGCCCACAGGCGGCCCAGCGTCAGCGGTTTATCGCCAAAGGTTTCCGTGGTGTCTTCCGGGTTATCGCCGACACTTTTCCAGCGCCCCAGGTGCGCTTCGAGAAACAGGCTGCTGTGCGTGGGAATCAACGCCACCAGCTCTGCCCCGTTGCCGCGGAATTCGCCTAACAGGTTGTTGATGACGGCGGGGGTATCGGCATACGGTTCGGCGTGTGGGTGGAGCGGATTTGCCTTTCCGAACGGCAGGCGCAGAATGCCGGCACGTGCGCCAATAGGCGCGATGGGCAATAGCTGTTCGACGGTGATATAGCCTTCTTCCACCTGGACCGAACTGTCTTTCTCTCCGCCCACGGTGAAAACACCCAGGCCGCTCACGCCGGGGTAGATTTTGCTGCCGACCACCACCTCCAGCTCATCAAGCTGGCAATGTTGTTTGGGCAGGCTGGGGTCCACATTATGACTTCCCGACGACCCCAGCATGTTGCCGATGACGCTGATATCCGGGTTCAGGCTGGCCGGCGGGGATGCGGGCAGGCTGGTGTCCGGCGTTTCCGGCGTCGTGGCTGGTTGGTCTGGTGTGGCGGCCGGCGTCGATGCGTCAGCAGGAGTACTGACCGGCGGTGTTGCCGGTGCGGTCTCTTGTGCCAATCCCCCCACCGGGATAAGCAGCAGTAAGCAGACGATAATTGTGCAAATGAACTTGTACATGATGACCTCCGAAAATTTGAATGAGATGAGAGCAATCGTAAGGAAGAACATCGGGTTTCGGAGGCGCGCGGGCATGGCAATGCGTGATGGCGGTGAGAGTGGATGCCGGCGCGGAGGCAAACGCCCCCGGCATTACCGGCGGGAATGCCGGTAATGTAAATCCTACTGCCGGTGAGGCAGTGGCCTGCACCTGCCAGTCACAAAGCGGACAGGACTCCGCCGGACGGGTGATGAGGCAATGATTGGCTGTTGTGATGCCGGCATCGCGAGACTGATGCGTATGCAGTTCCGCAATGCCGGATAACAACAGATAAGCCAGCAGCGCCAGGTAGATGACAGGCATCGACCGGCTGCGCCAGGTGGACATGGATTCTCCTCAGCTAAAGAAACACGAGTAGTGAACGAATGGCGTGTTAGCTGATGGAGACGGGTGGAGCGCGGGAAGAGGAGAGCTGTGCCAGGATACGCGGCGCGGTGCCGTGGGAAAGGTCTGTTGAGGGGTGCTCTGCCATCGGCAGAACAAACAATGACACCGCGAGCGAGGCGGAGGCGGCCATCGCCACCTGTACCTGGCAAATCGGACAGAGATCACAATCGTCGACGTCAACGGCTGCCATCTGCTGGCCACACCCTGCGGTCAGCGAGCGTGACAGCGGATGATGCGCCCCATGCTGATGCGGCAATTCGCCGACCACCGCAAAGCCCAGGTACGGCAGCAGAAGGAGCAGCAACCAGATTGTCGAGCGATGTTGAGACACTGTGAGTATTCTATCGTGTTCCGGATAAGCCTAAACCCGAAGGTAGTATAACGAATACATCTATGCCTGTCGAATAGAATGTATAACCGTCCATGCCGCCTGAAGGGATATGGCGGGCAAGGTGGAAATGAGCAATATATTTTTTCCGGTCATTGGAAGGATAGACCAATATGCGATTCACAAATCCCGTCATTCCCGGCTTTTATCCGGACCCGAGCGTCTGCCGGGTTGGGGATGATTTCTATCTGGTGACCAGTACATTTGAGTATTTCCCGGGCGTGCCCATCTTTCACAGCCGCGACCTGGTGCACTGGCGGCAGATCGGGCATTGCCTGACGCGGGACAACCAGCTTCCGTTGCTGGGACAGGGTAACTCCTGGGGCATCAGTGCCGCCACCATCCGTCATCACCAGGGGTGTTTCTATGTGGTCACGACCAACGTCGGGCATCGGGGGAACTTCATCGTCACCGCGACCGACCCCGCGGGCGAATGGTCCGATCCGATTCTATTGGGCGACCCGGCACTCGATGTCGACCCCTCGCTGTTTTTCGATGATGATGGCAAAGTCTATCTCACGCGGGAGCAAAATATCAACGGCGAGATCGGTATCGTGCAGTACGAGATCAATCCGGATACCGGCGAACACCTGTCGGAAGAGCGCCCGATGTGGAGCGGCATCACTGGCGTCTATCCGGAAGCCCCGCATCTGTATAAGATCAACGGCTATTACTACCTGCTCATCGCCGAAGGGGGCATTGATGTGAATCACTGCGCCTCAGTGGCACGCAGCACCACGCCGTGGGGACCCTGGGAGCCCTGCCCGTATAATCCGATTCTGCTGCATGCGGGGTATGACTCCCCGATCAAGATTCCCGGACATGCGGATTTTGTCCAGTTGCAGGACGGCAGTTGGTGGGCGGTGTTCCTCGGCATTCGCCCGGTCAGGGGTACGGATCACTACCAGCTTGGCCGTGAAACCTTCCTGGCGCCGGTCGATTGGACGGAGGATGGCTGGCCGGTGATCAACCGGACCAAGCGTATTGCCACGGTGATGGACGCCCCGGCGCTGGCTCCGCGCCCGTGGGCGCCGGAAGCCGGCTTTGACGATTTTGCAACAGACCGCCTGGCGCTCTATTGGAATTTCCGCCGAAATCCGGACCCGGCAAGCTGGTCATTGACCGAGCGACCGGGGTTTTTGCGTCTCCATGGACTCGCGGCGACATTGAACGAGCAAGGCGCGGTTGCCTTCATAGGCCGCCGGCAGCGACACTACCACGGCAGCGCCTCCGCCTCGCTCGAGTTCACCCCCGCCCGGGAAGGCGAGGAGGCTGGACTGGCTGTGGTGATGAATGATCACAACCATTATGACCTGCTGCTTACCCTGCGTGAGGGGCAGCGCGGCCTGCTGTTCCGTACATGTATCAAAGGCCGGATGGATGAGACGTTCACACCGATTCCGGATGGATCGCTGTGCCTGCGGATTGAGGCGGACCCTGGGCTGTATCAGTTCTATTATCGCGTCGGCGCCGGCGTCCTTACTCGCTTGGCCACCGCGGAAACACGCTGGCTCTCCGTGCGGGAGACGGGAGGCTTCACCGGTGTCTATTTCGGCATGTATGCCACCGGCAATGGGCAAGCCTGCAGTGGACCGGCGGATTTTGATTGGTTCGAGTATACCGGCGCAGAAGCAGGTGGGGGTGACTGACAGGCCATTCGCGAAAACTTGACAGCCACAGCAATTATCTGTTACAAGTATAGCGATGGAGACTGAGATGCACACGCAAACGAGTATCCCATCCACGTCCCGCCTGGACGGATTGTCCTCACGAGAGCAACTCCGTCACCTCCTCGTGTGGGACAGTGTGCTACGCTGCGTGTGTCTACCCTGCGCTTGTGCCGTTTTGTACCCGCGTTGCCTGTAAGGCGCGCGGGTTTTTTTTATTTGAGACCGTCTGCAGCAGGGTACATTTGCTAGAGAGAGGGAAGACAGATGACAGACGAAGTTCTGGTGTTAAATCACAATTATCAACCGCTGAACGTCACCAGCCGAAAGCGCGCGGTCGTCTTGTTGTACCTGGGGAAAGCGCACATCGTGGATGAGGCGGATACTGCGAGCGTCCTGCGCTTGAATCACTTCGTCAAGCGTCCATTGCCGGTGTTGCGCCCCACGCGCAAGAGCATCTTCACCCGCGACGGCTACCGGTGTGTCTACTGTGGGACGAATCACCTCCCGCTCACCATTGACCACGTCATCCCGCGCGTGCGCGGTGGGAAAGACGAGTGGGACAATCTGGTCTGCTGCTGCACCAAGTGCAATAACCTGAAAGGGGACCGGACGCCCGAGGAGGCCGGATTCACCATGGCCGTCCGCCCGCGGCGCCCGAAGTGCCTGCCGTATATCAGCTACCACAAATTCGTCGCCGCCATGCGCAACCCGCAGTGGCAGGATTATCTGGCGCCGTATGCGTCGAATGTGGCGTGAGGTGGGAGGCGCATCCCTCACCCCCAACCCCTCTCCCAGAGGGCAGAGGGGGAAGCTGCGTTAGGGAACGGTACCGGAATTACGTATTTTTGCCCCCTCGCCCCCTGGGAGAGGGGTTGGGGGTGAGGGACGATTATAGCAGCCGCTACCGGTTCTCAAACGGGTGGTCGTCGCGGAAGTCCGGGCGGTAGTGCTCCGGCGCGTCGTGCAGGTCCTGTGCCCAGCCATTCTCCAGCCCGGCGTCCGCGAAGGCGTCGATGGCTTCCTCATATTCCGCCGCCGTGATGGTGCGCGCAAGTTCCGGCGCCGTTGCCGCGCGGAACGTCGGATAGTACTGCGCCATCAGGCTCACGGTGACCTCCGGCGACACCTCCTCGGCCAGCCGGCGCAAGATTTCGCGCGTGCCGGATAAGTTATGCGGCAGCACCAGGTGGCGCACGATGACGCCGCGCCGGGCAATCTCCTCCGCATCCAACTGCAGCGCGCCGACCTGCCGGTACATCTCGCGGATGGCGGCGATGGCGGCATTCGGATATCCCGGCGCGCCGGAGAGCCGGTCGGCGACGTCCGGGTCGGCATATTTCAAATCAGGCAGGTAGATATCCACCATCCCCGCCAGCAATTCCAGCGCCGAGACGCTGTCAAAGCCGTTGGAATTGTAGACGATCGGCAGCGCAAAGCCGCGCGGGATGGCCTCTGCCAGCGCCTCCGCCAACTGCGCGGTGACGTGTGTGGGGGAGACCCAGTTCACGTTGTGGCACCCGCGCCGCTGCAGGTCGAGAAACGCGTCAGCCAGCGCCGGTGACGGATAGGCCGGATAGGCCTCCAGCGCGCCCTGGCTGATCTGGTGGTTTTGACAGTAGAGGCAGCGCAGGTTGCAGCCGGCGACAAAGATCGTGCCGGACCCGCGACTGCCGGAGATCACCGGTTCTTCGCCGTGATGATCACAAATGGAGGCGATGCGCAACTCGACGCCGGCGCGGCAGCGCCCCACCGCCCCCGCCAGCCGATTTACCCCACAGCCATGCGGGCACAGATCGCAGGCGGCCAGCCTTTCGCGCAGCGCGGCCCCGCGCCGCGCCAATTCATCTACGCCCAGCCGCATGGCCGCGGTAGGCATTCCCTGTTTTTCGTAGTGAAACATCACCACGCATTGTACCTGCTTGCTCCATATTGGAAAAGGGCATCTCGGGGATGACAGCGAAATAAGGAGCAAGCATACGGATTGCAACGGTAATACCGGCCTTGGTAAAGTGCCCGTGGATATCACGAGTGCCGCCAAACATTCCACTATCTACAATCCGCAATCCGCATTTCTGTTGGGGGTGCATGATGGGATGTAAACGGAACTGGTTATTCTGGACGATCGCCGGCGTGGTTGGCGGGCTCTATGTAGTTGGTCTGCGCCAGCGGGCGAAGACCCGGCAACCGTCGGTCGAGGCGATTGAGGAACCGGAGGCGACGGAAGCCTACACGCGCATCGCGCAGTTGCCGCAATTTCAGCTCGCGCGGGAGATCATTGCGCGCCGCGCGGTGGACGGGTGGAAGCATGCGCGCGTATTGGATGTCGGCAGCGGCCCGGGGTTGCTGTCTATCAGGCTGGCGCAATTGTCCGGCGTGGACGGCGTGACGGGCATTGATCTCTCCACCGACATGGTCGAGGCCGCCCGCGAGGCTGCGGAACTGCATGGCGTCAATGCGCAGTTCCTGCAGGCGGATGCCGCCGACATGCCGTTTGAAGATGCCGCCTTTGATGTGGTGGTTTCCACGTTGTCCATGCATCACTGGGATGACGCCCGCGCAGTGCTGCGTGAGATTCACCGCGTGCTGGCGCCCGGAGGCCAGGCGCTCATCTTTGATCTCCGGCGTGATGCCTTCCCGCTGGTGCTGGGCGTGGCCACTGTGGCTTCGCGCTTCATCATGCCGGAGGAATTGCGCAAATTCGGCGAACCGGTCAACTCCTTTCAGGCCGCGTATACCCCCTGTGAAGCCATCTTGCTCGCCGCCAAAGCCGGCTGGGAGGATCCACATGTGATCCAGGGCCCTTTCTGGATGGTGTTAGAATTAGACAAATCAGGGGAATCATCGTAGAAGCGGTATGCGGTCTATTTACGCCAGGTTGTATATGACATACGCACCCGTCGCGCTATACCAAACCGGTATGGGAGTGTGGGCGTATGGGAGTGTGGGAGTCTCTGACCGAAATTGCCTTTTACTCCCGCACTCCCATACGCCCACACTCCCACACTCTAAAAACATGGATCGGAGGAACAATCATTGAAACGCATCCAGCTATTGGTCATGCTGTTCGCCGGTGGACTTGCCGGCTTTCTCGGCGGGGTCGCGATCACCGCCGCGCATAGTACGCCGCCGAAGTTCGATGCCGACCAGGTGGTGGCGCAGGCAGGGGAAACGAAGCTCACCCGTGGTGAAATGGCGCAATTGCTCTTCGCGGACTATGGCGATAAATATATCGATGGCCAGTTGCGCGACATGCTGATTGTGCAGGAGGAAGCCCGGAAAGCCGGCGTGACCGTGTCGGCCGATGAGGTGGAGCAGCGCGTCAAGGACAGCCTGGAGTTCTCACGCTACGTGATGGCGAAATCGCGTATGGAGGCGGTGCCGCACTGGCTGCTGGCGGAGCAGATGCGTCCGGTGTTGCTGCTGGAAAAGATACTGAACCTCAGCGTGAGCGACAAAGAGGTTGGTGAGTACTATCGGAAAAATCTCGGCCTCTTCACCCGTCCGGCGATGGCGGATCTCGTCTGTATCGTGACCAAGGACAAGGCCGAAGCAGACCGCGCACTGCGGCGCTTGAAGGATGGCGAAGATCCGGGCATGCTCTCCGCGCAGATCTCCTGCGAGCCGCTCATTCGCGAGCGCAAAGGCCAGATGGGCTGGTTCACTCGCGATGCGATGAGCCCGGCGGTGGCGCTGGCCGTCTTCGAAGGGAACGATGGAGAGCCGCTGAAGCCGAAACAGTTCACCAAAGTCATGATGCTGTATTCCGGCGCGGTCTCCCCCAATAATCCGGGTGACGGCGAGATGGAATACTTCATTTTCTACGTCAACAGTATCGAACGCAGCGTCACGCCCTCGCTCAAGGATGTCTACCCGGCTGCCCTGTACTATGCGCGAGCGAAAAAGCTGACTGAGCAAGCGCCTCGCTGGTTCAAGGAGCATGTCGGCAAGGTGGACTGGAAGCACCTGAAGCATTTCGGCGACCCGCAGGCCGAGTTGACGCCTTTCCCCTTAAGCCCGGAGACTTACTTCCCGAGCAACTCCGGGGCCAATGCCGCGGACAAGTAGTTTTACACCACAAAGTCCCGAAGAACACGAAGCGAATGAGTATTTGTCAGACTGGTCGGACGCGTCCGACCAGTCTGACCGTAGCGAGCCACGTTCCTGCCAGCCACTCGTACCGTCGTAAAAGCACAATCGTTCCATGTTCTTTGTGGCTTTGCGGTGAAATACAACCGATACACAACTCCATCCCTTGATTCCCCCCGCGCAAACCGATATGATACAGGCAGCGTATTGTCGTGTATCGGGTGACTCGGGCGTGGCCTGCCGCTCTACCGCCGGTGCGCAACTGGGAGGAAGCCACCATGAATCGCATCCAATTTGTACTTACACTCACCGCCGGTATGGGCATCGGCTTGCTGTGCGGCACGGCGCTCACCGTCGCGCATGGCGACCCGCCGAAGTTCGACGGCGAGCAAGTCGTCGCGCAGGTCGGGCAAACGAAGATCACGCGCGGTCAGTTGGCGCAATACGCCCTGACGCAAGTCGGCAACAAAATCCTTGATGGCCAGATTCGCGATACGGCGATCATTGCGGAAGCCGCTCGCCGCGAGAACGTCATTGTCACCGCCGATGAAGTGAATCAGCGGATCGATGAGAGTCTCAAATATGCGATGGATGATGATGCACGCAAACGCATGGAGGCCATTCCCCGTTGGATTCTGATTGAACAGATTCGCCCGATGATGCAACTCGAGAAGCTGACGAAGATCAATCTCACCGAGGATGATCTGCAAAACTTTTTCGATTCGAACTCTAAGGTGTTCATCCACCCGGCGAAAGTCAAACTGGTCTGCATCGCCACCAACGTGAAAGAAGATGCGCGAGAGGCGCTGGCACGGCTGAAGACGGGCGAGGACCCGCGTGCGGTCTCCGCGGCATTAACCGCTGATGCCGATTTGAAAGCGCGCAAAGGCGATCTCGGCTGGGTGGATCGCAGCGCCATGACCCCCGGCGTTGACAATGCCATCTTCAAAGGTAACGATGGAACTCCGTTGAAACCAAAGCAATACACCGACATCATCGTCAACACGAACCAGGAAGGGCAGAACGAATACCTCATCTTCTACATCGATGACTTCCAGCCCGGCGCGCGCCCGTCCTTTGAACAGGTGAAAGATGCCGTGCGTTACTATGCGCGCGTGCAAAAAGTCAGCAAACTCGCGCCGGAGTGGTTCATCGCCAACATCAAAACCATCCAGTGGCAGCGCCTCAAAGACCTTGCCGACCCGCAGTCCGAAATGATCACCGTCCCCATCAACGAAAACGATTTCCGCCCGAAAGAAACCCCCGCCTCGACCGGCAGCAACCGGTAATTTATACCTCGGGAGCGCCGCCATCCTGGCGGCGAGTGGGGTGTGCTCACTCGCCGCCGAGACGGCGGCGCTCCCAGGGGCTACTTCCGCGTGGTGACTGCCTTCACCACATCCTGATTGGTCGCATCGTTCACGGAAGTGGCGGTGACGGTCACGGTAGCGGAGCCATTGAGCTTCACGTACGCATTCGGATTCACCACCACCAGTACGCTCACCATGCCTTGCGGGCCGACGCTGTCGGAGGTCCAGCCGGCGGCGCTGGTGATCTTCGCCGTGATGTCGGTATTGGTGGGCTGCAGCAGGTAGCGCGCTTTCCAGCCGGCGGGAACGGCCGGCGCCTTCACGGTAACGTGATCTGACACCACGTCCACGTTGGAGATTCGCACAGTGTACGTGGTCGAGGTGCCGGTCAGGTTCACCGCGCTGGTCTGCCCCAGGCCGGTGAGGTTGAAGATCCCCGTGCCCAGGTAGCCGATATCCGCTGACCCATGCACCCGCATATCCGGCCCGCGGCGCAAGGTCGTGATTGCTTTGGCGACATCCACTTTCGCCGGGTTGGCCCCGGAGGTGACGGTGAGCGTCAGCGCGCAGGTGCTGGGGGTGCCCGCCGGGCCGGCCCACGCCACCTCCACCTTCACATAGCATGTCTGGCCAGGCAGGAGGGTGCCGGTCGCCCAGCCGCCTGTCAGGCTGATCGGGGCCAGCACATTCCCCAGGGCGTCGACGGTGCTGGCGGTGATGGCCCAGCCGGTGGTGTCGCCACTCGGCGTTAGGGTGAGGGTGTCATTGCCGTCGCCGGCATTGCGCAAGGCGAGGTAGTAGACCGCCTTGTCGGTGCTGAGCACGAGCTGCGTCTTCGTCTGCCCGCTGCTGTCCGAGGAAGTGCTGCCCAGGCCGGTGAAGCTGCTCTCGCTCGCGGTGCGGATGCCCAGGTCGGGCTGGTGGCGCACCACGGTGATGGTGAAGGAGCGCGTGGTGGTGTCCACCCCGCCGTTCAGCGTGCCACCGTTGTCCTTCGCGGTGACGGTGATGGTCACCGTGCCGTTCTGCCCGCCGACCGGGCGGTAGCTCAACGTGCGCGTAGCGCCGCTGCCGCTGACCGTCGGATTGGCGATGAGTGCCGGGTTGCTGGAAGTCGCCGTCACGGTGACGAGTTGTCCGCTCTCCTCGCCGGCGCCGCCCGGGCCGATGCCGGTAAGCGTCAGCGTCTGCAAGCCGGCCTCGGTATCCACCGTCTGGTCGGCGATGGGGTCCAGCGTCGGGGCGTGGTTGACCAGGTTGACGGTCACCGTGCAGGAGCGCGTGATGGTATCCACCCCGCCGTTGGCCGTGCCGCCGTTGTCCTGCACGGTGACAGTCAATGTCGCCGTCCCGTATTGATTGGCGACCGGCGTGAAGGTCAGCGTGCCGGTGGCGTTGGGACTGGTATAGGTCACCGTCGGGGTCGGGATGAGCCCGGTGTTGCTGGAGGCCGCGGTGACGGTGAGCGTTTGCCCGGCGTCATCCGCATCCCCGGCGCTGATGCCGGTGAGATTCACGGTCTGTTGGCCGGCATTCTCGTTCATGGTCAGATTCGCCAGCGGATTGAGCGTTGGTGCCGTGTTGACAAAGCGCACGGTGACGGTGAAGGTCACCGCGGTGGTGTCCACGCCGCCGTCTGCCGTGCCGCCGTCGTCCTGCACCAGCACGGTGAGGTGGGCTGTGCCGGAGGCGCCGGTCGCCGGCGTATAGGTGAGCGTGCCCGTCGTGTCGGGACTGGTGTAGTCCACCGTTGGTGCGGGGATGAGCGTCGGATTGTCAGAGCTGGCGGTCACAGTGACTGTCTGCCAGTCCTCCTCGCCGATGCCGCCGGGCGTGATGCCGGTGAGATGTACGGTCTGCAGGCCGGCGTTCTCGTTGATGGCCTGGTCGAGCAGGGCATCGAGGGTCGGGGCATCATTCACATAATTCACCGTCACGGCGAACGCCATGGTGGTGGTATCCACCCCGCCGTTGGCCGTCCCGCCGTTGTCCCGCACGGTGACGGTGATCGTCGCCGCACCGTAGGTATGCGGTTGGGGCTGCACGATGAGCGTCGCCGTCGCGTGCGGGCTGGTGTATTGCACGACCGGGTCCGGCACGATGGCCGGGGTGTCCGAGAGTGCGGTGACGGTGAGCGTCTGCCCCGGCTCCCCGCCGGCGGTGATGCCGGTGAGAGTGAGGACCGTCGGGCCGGCATTCTCCAGCACTGTCTGGTCAGGCAGTTGATCGATGGTCGGCGCATGATTGACGTTGTTCACGGCCACCGTGAAGGTGCGGGTGGTGGTATCCACGCCGCCATTGGCCGTGCCGCCGTTGTCCTGCACCGTCACCGTAATGGTCGCGGTGCCGGATTGATTGGCGACTGGCGTGAAGGTCAGCGAGCCCGTCGAATTCGGGCTGGTGTAGGTGACCGTCGGGGTCGGGATGAGCACCGTGTTGCTGGAGGTGGCGGTGACGGTGAGCGTCTGCCCGGTATCCCCGGCGCTGATGCCGGTGAGCGGCACCGTCTGCAGACCGGCATTCTCGTTGATGGTCAGGTTCGCGAGCGGGTCGAGGGTCGGCGCATTGTTGGCAGGGATGGTTATGTCTGCTGGATTACTCGTTACTGGTGCAACCGTCTGATCGCAAGTTATACGTGCAATGTTGCTGATTGTGCTGCCAAGCGGTATATCGTTATCGACGATGACCTGGAATGTTACCAGCCCGGTCGTATTTGGGGCTAATGTGTTAAGTGACCAGGCGAGAGTACGAGTAGTGGCGGAATAAGTGCCACCACTCGATGCACTACCGTTCATATAAGTTACATGAGCAGGCAATGTATCTGACAGGATGATGTTGGTCGCAGAGTCACTCCCAGAGTTCCTATATGCAAGGGTATATGTGACAGCACTACCTGGAGTTGCCGTGGTCAACGAAGCTGATTTGACGAGAGAAAGAGTAACCGTCGCATCGCCGATCGCATATAGACAATTTCCACTTGGTGCGTATAATACGCCGTCATCACTGATCGCTGGATTGATAAATGGGGCTGACGATGGCGATGCCAAACACCATTTCTGTGTGCCATCAGGGTTGATAGCGTACAGTTTGTTATCATTAGACCCCACATAGATGATGCCCTCAGCATCAATCGACGGGACCGAGGCGATAGCGCCTCCCGTCGGAAAAGCCCACTTCTGCGTACCATCAGGATTGATGGCATAAACATTTTTATCGCTCGACCCGACATAAACCGTGCCGTCTACGCCGATTGCGGGAGCATAAAAGGTGGCATATTTTGTGGATGCGAGAAAGGCCCATTTCTGTGAACCATCGGGATTGTAAGCATACACAGCGTTATTGAGCCCTGATCCAGCGATGTAGATGGTGCCGTCTGCTCCTAATACAGGGAAAGAGGTGTTTTTCAATCCGGTCGAGATAACCTTCTGCGGCAGGCCATCGCGATTGACGATATGCAACTCACCCCCATATGTACTGTTGTTATATCTGAAATAATACAGTGTATCATCATCCTTGATGATAGGTGAGATTATCGGGTCCTCCGTATAACATGCCCATTTAAGCGTTCCATCCGGATTAAGGGCATACACATATTCATCATCCGCAGTCGTGAGAATGGTGCCGTCTTGCTCGATAGTAATAGGAGAATGCATATAGCTTTTCGCCGTATATTCCCATTGAATCGTGCCATCCGGACGTATGGCATACAGATGAAAATCATCTGAGCCCACATAGACTGTACCATCGGTACCGATGGACGGTGATCCAACGGTATTGATGGGTAAGGACCACTTATAAGTACCATCCGGATTCATGGCATTGAAATAACCATCCGCACCGATATATATGGTACCATCAGCGGCGAAAACCGGAACAGATGGAGCGTATGAAAAGTAATATTTGTGTTTGATTGTAGCGGTCCGTGGTCCGTGGACCCGACCGCATCCGGTGTAATACTGGTCATGGCGGGGTGTCCACCAGTCGCCACGTTGTGAAGCAACTACTCTCACAGCTGTGCTATTGCTGACCATTGCTGATGTTAATTCAGCACATGAGATTGTTGCTGTGTTGAGGATGGTTTTGCCAGCAGCGACATCAGCCTTTACCAGGGTTTCAAACGTCACAGTACCGCTGGAATTTGGAGCCAGTGTGTTCAGTGACCAGGTTAGGGTATGTTCAGCGAATACGCCGCCACCACTCGCACTCGCCGGCACATAGCTTAATTGCTCCGGGAGAGTATCTGTCAAAAGTACATCCGTAGCGGTGCTAGCACTTTGGTTGGCATAGGTGATTGTATAAGAAATGATTGTGCCTGGAGCGGTTGTTTCAGCCGAGACGGTTTTCGATAGGGAGAGCACCGGGATGCCGGAACTGCTTACCGTAAGTGGGCAATAACTGGTGATTGGTGTTGCTACTTCGGTGCTGGCAATGTCAGCGCGATTGGATATCATACCTCCTGCCACGGCATCGGGTGCGATCCGGGCCTGGAACATCACCGAGCCAGTAGTATTAGTGGGCAGCGTGTTTATCGACCAGGCGATGGTATTACCGGTGCATGTGCCCCCGTTACTAGCGCTCCCGGGGATATACGTCAATTGCGCAGGAAGAGTATCTGTCAATTGCATATTAGTCGCTGCAACAGTGCCGGAATTATGATATATGAGTGTAAAGAGAACGACAGCCCCCGGTGCGGCACTTGCCGGTTCATCCGTAGATGTCAATGTGAGATGGGGCATCGGGCTGCCGAACGCATACAGATTGGTGGGATCCGAGGCATACAGGGTACCGTCAGGACCAAGGGCAGTACTTGAGTAAAAGCTATTGTACGCAGTATCGAGTACCCACTTTTGCGTTCCGTTCGGATTGACGGCATACAGATGGCCGGTCGTCCCGACATAAATCGTACCATCCGCACCGATGACGGGCGGCGTTGTGCTAGCGGCTTTATCGAAATGCCATTTCGTCGTACCATTCGGATTGAGCGCCAATAACGAACCCGAAGTTGTATAGATAGTACCATCGCTACCGATCACCGGGATAGGCGATGCTAATAGTAGCGTGGCCCATTTCAGGGTACCGTCTGTATTCAGCGCGAGAAGTTGGACATCCGTTCCAGCGTAAATCGTGCCATCCGCTCCTATCGAGATAGAGCAAAAGTTATGGTTTGCCGATGTGTATGCCCATTTTTGCGTGCCATCAGGGGTTATGGCGTACAGGTTACTATCATCTGAACCGACATAGACGGTACCATCCACTCCGACTACCGGATTGGTCATACCGCTTATTGCTCTAAGCATCCACCGTTGAGTACCATTGGGCTTAATTGCATACAGATTTCCACTCGCCGATCCAATGAAGATAGTGCCGTCAGAACCAATAACCGGCGTGGTGCTCGCATAACTATCGATCAGGAATTTCCATTGCATTGTTCCCTGGGGATTCAGGGCATACAGACAGTTATCGTATGAACTGATATAGACGGTACCATCCGATCCGACAGCAGAAAATCTGGCTTTGAGAGGCAACGACCATTTGCATGTGCCATCCGGATTGAGCGCATAAAATTGTCCTGGTGTCGAACTGATATAAATCGTGCCGTCCGCAGCAAATGTCGGTGGATAAAATGCAGGATTAGCTGTCGAAGATTGGGTCTCTGCGGCAAAGCGCCATTTCTCCGTTGGCGTCGCTGGGCCCAATAGATTACTCCGTCCAGTGTGCTGTGCATCGTGCTGATACATCCACCAATCACCTCGTTTTGAGGGAATGACAGCCATGGCGGTTTGGTTGCTGGTAACGGGTGTGGTGACTTCTGTGCTGGTGATGGTTGCCGTATTACTGATATTGCTGGTAATCGTGGTATTCGCATCAATTATCCCCTGGAAGGTTACTTGTTTTGTTGCGGCAGAGGACAAGGTTCCTAGTATCCAAGACAGTGTGCGTGTGGCAGCATTGTAGCTGCCGCCGCTTCCCGAGATATAGGAAAGATTGGTGGGAAGCACATCGGTGACAGTGACATTTGTCGCTGCGCTCCCGCCGATATTCCCGGCAGTGAGGGTGTAGGTAATAGTGGTGCCAGGCGCAGCAGTCGCAAGTGAAACCGATTTATTCAGGGTGAGGAACGGTTGTGGAGAGCCGTTGAGAACGGTGAACGAAGATATATTGCTCTTGACCGGTTTGCTGATCTGCGCGTATGTCAGGTTTGCTGCATTTGATAGTATGCTGCCTGGAACGGTATCCGCATCCACAGTCACCTGGAAACAGAGTTGTATTGACTGATTAACGGACAGCGTACTCTGCGAGAGGTTCCAGGTGAGAGTACGCGTATCAGCATCATATGTCCCGCCATTGCTTGCACTCCCTGCTATATAAGTCGTATGTGAAGGCAACACATCGGTAAGCAGGATCCCGGTTGCTGCACCAGCCCCGATATTGTCACATGTCAGCGAATACGTCAGCGATGCCCCAGTTGGAGCGGCCGGTGGGGTGACGGCGTTGGCGAGTGTGAGAACCGGAACGCAAGCCATGCCAACGGCAAGCAATGAACCTGAATCTGACGTGAGAAAAAGCGTACCATCAGAGCCTAAAGCTGGATAGCCGAAGGCGTTTCCTGGAAGGGGATAGCTCCACGCTAACGATCCGTTCGGATTGATGGCATACAGATGACGATTACCATTGCCGACGTAGATCACGCCATTCGCGTCCACGATCGGATGCGTCAGGCCGCTTGAGCCACCGATATAATATGACCATTTCAGTCTGCCGTCTGGAGTGAATGCATAAAGCTCCTGGAAAGATGAGATGTATAGTGTTCCATCAGCCCCGCAGACCAGAGATGTATACGAATTACCACCTTTGCTATTCATCCATTTGAGCGTGCCGTTCGGATTAATGGCACGAACCGTGTCCGACCCGTTCAGGTATACTGTACTATCCGGGCCGATAATCGGAAGGATTTCAGGCTCAGCCAGGGCATATTGCCATTTCAATGAACCTGTTGGATTGATCGCGAGGAGCTTGGAGTAGCTGGAGACATAGAGCGTGCCATCCAGTGCGATGGATATGAAGCCTGCGAGGGGCTCGTTGTTAGTGTAGACCCATTTCTGCGTGCCATCAGGATTACAGGCGTAAACGCACTGATCCGATGCACTGGAGTAGATGGTGCCATCGATGCCAATTGCAGGGGTATATACGGTTCCTTTTGCTTTATATGCCCATTTCTTTGAACCGTCAGGATTGACGGCGTAAAGATTCATGTCTGTAGAGCCGACATAGATGGTGCCATCCGCACCAATCGCCGCTGAACCGCTCACTCCGCCAGTGGGGAAAGCCCAACGGATGCTTCCATCAGCATTCAACGCGTAGAGACTATGGTCAGTTGAGCCCAGATAGATATTACCATTTGCATCAAGTACAGGTGAGCAACTGGCCGGCGTTCCCTTTGACACCTTAGCATTCCATTTGACCATCGGCACATATGGCCCAATGGCTAAACTCCTCCCGGAATGCTGTGGATCATGTTGAAACATCCACCAATCACCACGCATGGAAGTAATGACGGTGGCAGACACCGTGTTGCTCATCACCGGTGTCATAACCTCATTGGCGGTGATTGATGCAGTATTCGGGATAGTGCTTCCGATTGTCGCATTTACTCCCACCGTTGCCTTAAACGATACTTGTCCTGCGGCTCCAGGGGCTAATGCACTTAACGTCCAGGAGAGTGTATTGGTCGCAGACGAAAAATTACCGCCTTTGTCGGCACTTCCGTCGACATAATGCAGCACAGGTGGCAATACATCGGTGAGCAATACATTGGTTGCTGAAGCACTGCTTGTGTTCATATAGGCGATTGTATAACTGATGGTCGTTCCTCGGGAGACGCCGGTCAGCAGTGAAGATATAACCAGCGAGAGGGCAGGTGTTGCATTATTATCGGATACCGCAGCTAACGCTGTCTCCCCGGCCTTTTTAGTCCCAATCAGTGTTATCGGTGATGGCGCTCCAACACCACCGCCATGTACCACAGCCGTAATATGCCAGGCCAGCATAATCAGTATCAGCAGACGGAGACAGGGTATCGTCGCAGGGCGTGGAATATGTGGGTGTGCATGAAACAACATTATGCAACTCCTATAATTATTACGGAATATTGCAGAGCAAATTCGGCACAAGCAGTATGCTACATACCTCTTAAAAGCTAAGCGGGCTATGCTATTTTAGCTTTCTGTCACGGGGCTGTACACATTATTGGTGATAAAAAATATTCAGGAGGCTTCCTGTCTTTTCAGAGCTGCCGTCCCGACGAGTGGCGGGACGGCAGCTTTTCGGTCTATTTCAACGTTGTGACCGCCTTTACCACATCCTGACTTGTCGGATTATTGCCGGAAGTGGCGGTGAGGGTGATGGTGGCGTAGCTGTCGGGTTTTATGTAGGCGTTGGGATTGACGACCATCAGCAGGCTCACGGTGCCTTGGGCTGGAACCGTCGTGGAGGTCCAGCCGGCGGTGGAGGTGATTTGGGTGGTGATATCGGTGTTGTTGGGCAGCAACAAATAACGTACTTTCCAACCGGCGGTGATCTCCGGGGCTTTCAGGGTGAAGGTGTCGCCGACGGTGTCCACGTTGGTGGCATGCACCGAATAGGTGATCGAGCTACCGGTGAGATTCTGCGCACTGGTTTGCCCGAGGGCGGTGAGGTTGAAGATCCCGACGCCCAGGTAGCCGGCATCTCCTTGCGCATGGATCGAAAGGTCCGGCCCGCGACGCAGTGTGGTGGTTGCTTTGACGACATCCTGTTTTGTCGGGTTCGCGATGGAGATGGCGGTGAGCATCAGAGTGCACGTCGCCGGTGATCCCGCTGGACCGGCCCACGCCACCTCGACCTTCAGGTACTGCACCTGGCCAGGATTCATGGCGCCGGTTGACCAGCCGCTGCCAGTAAGAGTAACCGGGGCGAGCACGTTCCCCTGCGCATCGACGGTATGGCCGGTGACCGTCCAGCCGGTGGTATCGCCACTGTTCTTCACCGTAAAGGCATCACTGTCGTCGCCGTCGTTCTGGAGGGCGACGTAGTAGACGGCCTTGTCAGTAGTCGCCACCGTTTGCGCGCGACTTTGCCCACTGCCATCGGCATTATAGGTGTTATCCCCGCAGAACGTGCTGTCCGCGGCATTGCGGACCCACAGGTCGGGCTGGCGGTGCATCACGGTGATGGTGAACGTCCGCACGGTGGTGTCGATGCCGCCGTTGGTCGTCCCGCCGTTGTCTTTCGCGGTCACGGTGATCGTCGCTATGCCGGTTTGTCCGGCGGCCGGGCGATAGCTTAGCGTGCGTGTGGCGCCGCTGCCGGTCACGGTCGGCGTTGGGATGAGGGTGGGATTATCGGATGCCGCACTGACCGTCACTGTTTGCCAACTTTCCTCGCCGCTGCCGCCCGGCCCGATGCCGGTGAGCGTCACCGTCTGTATGCCGGCATCGCTATCGACCTGCTGGTTGGCAATGTCGGCGATCGTCGGCGCATCGTTCACCAGGTTGACCGTGACGGTAAAGGTGCGCGCCAGGGTATCGCTGCCGCCATTCGCCGTCCCGCCATCGTCCTTCACCGTGACGGTGATGACTGCACTCCCGTAGTGATCCGCCGCCGGGGTGAAGGTCAGCATGCCGGTGGCATTGGGGCTGGTATAGATGACCGCCGGGTTCGGGATGAGCGCGGTGTTGCCGGAGGACGCGGTGATGGTGATGGCCTGCCCGGGCTCACCTGCGCTGATGCCGGACAGGTTGACCGTCTGCAGCCCGGCATTCTCGTTGATGGTCATGTTGCTGATCGCATTGAGCGTCGGCACGCGGTTGACGAACACAACATGGATGGTGCATGCCGTCATGGTTGTGTCGATGCCGCCGTTATCCGTGCCACCATCATCATGGACGGTGACGGTAATGACCGCATCGCCACATTGATTGGCCAACGGTGCATAGGTGAGCGTGCCCGTCGCATCCGGACTGGTATAGTTCACCATTGGGTTGGGGATAAGCGAGGGATTATTGGAGGTAGCGTTTATCGTGATCGTCTGCCAGCTCTCTTCGCCGGTGCCGCCAGGGCCGATGCCGGTAAGATCCACCGAATGCATACCGCTATTTTCCGCAATCGTTTGATCAGTCAGCGGATTGATAACCGGCGCATCATTGATGTAATCCACGTTGATGGCGAAGGTCATGATGGTGGTGTCCATCCCGCCGTGATCGGTGCCGCCGTTGTCCTGCACGGTGACGGTGATGTTCGCTGAGCCGAACTGGTCTGCCGCCGGATTGACAGTAAGTGTACCTGTCGCCTGCGGGCTGGTGTAGCTCACGGTGGGATCCGGGATAAGTTGCGGATTATCCGAAGTCGCAACGAGCGTGATGGTCTGCCAGGCATCATCCGCGCTGCCAGCGCTGATGCCGGTGAGGCCGATCCCGAATGAGCCACTGTTTTCCAGCACCGACTGGTTCGCCACCTGGCCGATAGTGGGCGGCGTATTAATCCCTTTCACCATCACGTTGAAGGACATGGAGGCAATGGGACCGGGCCCATCATCATTATAGCTGCGCGCTAAGACGGTAATCGTGGTGACGCCGGCCGTGTCCGGCAACGGTGTGATAGTGAGTGAGTTGTCCGCATTGAATGTTCCACCGAGAATCGGCGCAGTCATCGATCCCCAGACGTGTAAAAATGCATTCGCGTCAAACGGGGTTATCGTCAGCGGAATGGTGACCGCAGTACCATTCTTCTCCAGCGTCCGGTCAGCGACCTGTGCGATGGCCGGTAGACCGTCCGGAACACTGCCGACATTCACTTTGAAGGTCATGGTGGCGAGCGGGCCGGGGCCGTCATCGTCCGTCCCTTGCGCGGTGACGGTGATATTCGCCGTGCCGTATTTTCCGGGGACCGGCGTAAAGGTCAGCGTGGTCCCGTTCAATGCCGGATTCGGAATGAGCCCAGGATAATCCGATATGGCGCCGATTACGCTCACGGTATCATCGGCATCGAATGGTGTAACTGTTACCGTGACGCTCTGCTGGCCGTCATTCTCATGCAGATACAGCGGATCGATTTCCCCGATTGTCGGTGGGCCGTCCGGAACATCCACGACTGTCACGCTGAAAGTCACCACCATGGTATCGACCCCGCCATTGGCGGTGCCGCCACTATCCTTCACCGTGACCGTGATGGTTGCTGTCCCGGTGGCTTCGGTCACCGGTGTGAATTCCAGCAGGCCGGTAGCCTGCGGGCTGGTATAGGTCACCGTCGGATCGGGGAGGAGCCCAGGCTTGTTCGACGTGGCGGTGATGGTAATCGTCTGTCCGGCGTCATCGGTGTCGCCCGCGCTGATGCCGCTCAGGCTCACCGTTTGCTTGCCGGCATTCTCATTGATCGACAGGTTGCCAAGCGCGTTGATCGTCGGCGCGGTATTGACGAACCGTACGGCGATAGTGAATGTGCGAGTCATGGTATCCACGCCGCCATTGGCGGTGCCGCCGTTGTCCTTCACCGTCACCGTGATGACTGCCGAACCGGACTGATTGGCTACCGGAGTATAGGTGAGTGTGCCGGTGGTATTCGGGCTGATATAGGTCACCGCGGGGTCCGGAATAAGCGCCGTGTTGCTGGAGGACGCGGTGAGCGAAGTCACCTGTCCGACTTTGCCTCCACTGATACCGGTCAGGCTCACCGTCTGCAGCCCGGCATTCTCATTGATCGTCTGGTCGGGGATCACATCAATCGTCGGGGCATCATTCCTCCCGCTCACCGTGATGGAAAACGTCCTGATGGTGGTATCCGCGCCGCCATTGGCGGTGCCGCCATTGTCTCGTACGGTGACGGTGATGATCGCTGTCCCGGCCTGATTAAGCACCGGGGTATAGGTGAGCGTGCCAATCGCCTGTGGGCTGGTGTAGGTGACGGTCGGGTGCGGGATGACCGCCGTGTTGTTGGAAGAGGCGGTAATGGTGATGACCTGACCGGCGTCATCGGCGTCGCCGGCGCTGATGCCAGTGAGGTTCACGGTCTGCATGCCGGCGTTGATATCAACGGTTTGGTCAGAGGGCGAATTGATGGTGGGCGGATCGTTGACGGCATTCACGGTGATGGTGAACGTTCGCACCGTAGAATCGCTGCCGCCGTTGGCTGTACCGCCGTCATCTTTCACGGTGACGGTAATCACTGCTGTGCCCACCGCTTCCACCACCGGGGTATAGGTGAGCGTGCCGGTGGTGTTCGGGCTGGTATACGTCACCGTGGGGTTGGGGATGACGGCCGTGTTGTTGGATGCCGCGGTAACGGTGAGCGTCTGCCCACTTTCCTCACCGCTGCCGCCAGGGCCAATGCCGGTGAGGTTCACCGCCTGCACGCCGGCATTCTCATTCACCGTTTGATTCCCAATGGGATCGAGTGTCGGGCAATCGTTGACAGGGAGGACATTGACGGTGAACATCATGGTGGTGGTATCCACCCCGCCATTCGCCGTGCCGCCATTGTCTTTCACGGTGACGGTGATCTGCGCCAGGCCGTATGTATTCGCCACCGGTTGCACGGTGAGTGAGCCAGTCGCATTCGGGCTGGTGTAAGTAACCGTGGGATGAGGCACGACCGCCGGGTTATCGGAGACGGCGGTAATGGTGATCGCCTGTCCGGCATCATCGGCTTCGCCGGCACTGATGCCGGTGAGATTGATTCCGATGGCGCCGGCATTCTCAAGCACCGAAACATCCGCCACCTGGGCGATGGTCGGCGGATCATTCACCGGGATAATGGTCACCGTGAATGTGCGAGTCACGGTATCCACGCCGCCATTGGCCGTACCACCGTTGTCCTGCACCGTGACAGTGATGGTCACAGTTCCCGTGGCTTCCGCCGCCGGTGTAAAGGTGAGCGTCCCTGTCGCCTGCGGGCTGGTATAATTCACTGCCGGATTGATCACGGTGGGGAGACTCGAACTAGCGGTGATGGTGATGGTCTGCCCGGCATCATCTGCGTCACCGGCACTGATGCCTGCCAGGTTGACCGTTTGTAATCCGGCGTTCTCATTGATCGTCAGATTGGCAATCGGATTGATCATCGGGGCATCGTTGATCGGGTTCACAGTAATCTTGAATGTCCGTACCAGAGTATCGATTCCACCGTTGGCCGTTCCACCGTCATCCTTTACCGTGACGGTGATGACCGCCGTGCCGGTAGCCTCAACCGTAGGCGCATAACGTAATGTGCCGGTGACTTGTGGACTGGCATACACCACTGTGGGGTCTGGAATGAGCGATATGTTGCTGGAGGAAGCAGTGACGGTCAGTGTTTGCCCATTCTCTTCGCTGCTGCCGGGACCGATACCGGTAAGGTTGATCGTCTGCGGCCCGGCGTTCTCGTTCACCGTCTGATCGGCAATCGAATCGAGTGTCGGGCGATCGTTGACCGGGGCAACGGTGACGGTGAACATCATGGTAGTAGTATCTATCCCGCCATTCGCCGTGCCCCCGTTATCCTTCACCGTGACGGTGATATGCGCCAGGCCGTATTTATCCGCCCCTGGTTGCATGGTAAGGGATCCTGTCGCCTGTGGGCTGGTGTAGGTGACTGCCGGGTTCGGCACAAGAGCGGGGTTATCCGAAACGGCAGTGATGGTGATCGTCTGCCCGGCTTCACCGGCACTGATGCCGGTGAGATTGACTGCAAATACGCCGGCATCCTCAAGCACCTGCACATCAGCCACCTGGGTGATCGTCGGGGGATCGTTGACCGGGTTCACGGTGACGGTAAACGTTCGTATGGTGGTATCCACGCCGCCATTGGCGGTGCCGCCGTTGTCCTTCACCGTCACCGTGATGACTGCCGAACCGGACTGATTGGCTACCGGGGTGAAGCTGAGCGTACCGGTGGCGTTCGGACTGGTATACGTCACCGTCGGGTTCGGCACGAGTGCCGTGTTGTCCGAAGTGGCGGTGATAGTGATGATCTGCCCGACATCGTCCGCGTCACCTGCGCTAATGCCGGCCAGATTCACCGTCTGCCCCCCGGCATCTTCGTTAATCGATAGATTGCCGAGGGCATTGATTGTTGGCGCATCGTTGACCGCAGTGACGGTGACCGTGAACGTGATCACGGTGGTATCGACCCCACCTAAGAATGTGCCGCCGTTGTCTTTCAAGGTGACCGTGATGGTTGCCGTGCCGGTGGCTTCCGCCACCGGCGTATAGCTGAGTGTGCCCGTCGTCTGTGGACTGGTATACGTCACCGTCGGATTGGGGATCAGCGTCGTCTTGTTCGATGTTGCAGTGATGGTGATCGTTTGCTGGCTCTCTTCTCCGCTGCCACCGGGGCCGATGCCGGTGAGATTAATTGTCTGCTTGCCGACATTTTCGTTCACGGTTTGATTTGCAATCGGATTGATGGTCGGCGGGTCGTTGACGAGTGAGGAATAGGCCGCGGGGGCCATGGTGAGAACCAGCAGCAGGAGCAGCGCCGGCATCATAGTAGCGAGTAACCGCCGCTGTCCATCGCGGCAGAGCACAAAAATCATACACCCCTCCATCCTTAGAGGTTAGACAGCGACTGAACCAATGTATCCACAATCCCAATACTCTTCCACAGCTCATCCCAAATGGCAGTCAGTCTTCGGCAATATCTTGTACTGGAGGACAGTTTCTGCCGGCTGGTGATGCTATGCTTTGTCTCACCTAAACGTTACCATCCTTCCCGGCAACTTGGCAATAGCGCCGAGGGGGATCAATAGGAGGGAATTGTTGAGAAAAAACTATCCGGTAGTATGGTATTCCGCTTGCCTTTCCCTCAGGGCAATGGGATGAGGGTAAGCGTAAAACATATCAATATTCTGCACTCGCCCATCCCCCATCCGCATTTATCACAGGGGAGCTATTGACCGGGGGACTACTCACCTATTAATATGTTCTGTATGATGACCATGTGATCTCTTCGGTAATGCCGGAAAGGATGAGCCATGCCGCTGATATGGGAGCGTATCGGAACCGCGGTGGAATCCGAATGGGAGGGGGGACATCCCCACCCGTGCAATTCGTTGTACCGGCTGAAAGTGCCGGGCGGATGGCTGATCCGCGACGAGACAATGCGCTTTGAGGATGGCAGAGCCACTATCCTCCCTGCCAGCGGGCCGACGCACTTCCTCCCCGATCCCAACCACGAATGGGCTGTCGAAGCCGAACCTGTCCGCGTGCATGAGCCCATTGCCTCGCTGGTAAACCAGTAAATAGTCGAGTTTTTCGACAGACTTAACAGGATGGACGGGATGTTGTCCTTACCAGGATAATGTTCGGGTTCGCTTGCCCTCTTTCCCTGTACTCCCTCCCCTGGAAGGGGTTCTCCACCGGAATGGATAATAAGTGACTTCAGGGGGAATACTCCAGGTGTCGCCGCCGGTCTGTGAGGCGAGGGACATGGGTGTGATATGCGATTCCTGCAATTCTGCGTGATATCCCTGCTGCTTGCCTGCGGCTGGGCGCCTCTGGCATGCTGGGGGGCGAAAAAGGCGTCGCCGGCGATCTCGGCGCGCACGGTGATTCCGCTGAACGAGAACTGGCAATGTGCCCTCGACCGCGATGGCACCGCATCGCGTGAGCAATGGGCGCGGGTGTTGCCGGTCAACGGACAAACACTGCAACTCCCGCTGTCCTGGGAGCACCACCCCTTGCATCGCATGCCGGAAGCCGTGGAATGGTATACCCACCTGCTCACCTATCCCGAGAAGATGACGCGCGCGGGAGCGCAACTGGTGATCGAGAACCCGGTAGGCGAACTGGAGATCTACCTTGACGGCACGCCGCTGGCGACTTTTACGGGCAACGGTCTCACGCGGCGGGTGATGGTGCACGGCGAGGCGGGCAGCGAGCATCGCCTCACGCTCCGCCTGGATCGCCGCGCGCTGCCCGAGCCAATCCGTCGCAATGCCATGATCGGGCTGGGACCGATTCGCCTGGAGTTATTGCCCCCGGTGCGTATCGACGCCTGTGCGCCGCTCATCCGTCCCACCGATAATAAATGCGTTGTGCATTATCGCCTGTTCGCCGAAGCACCGTGCCCCGCCACCCTCACCCTGCAGGTACAGGCAGCGGATTCCACCGAGATCGCGCACAAGGTGGTAGCGCTGGATCTACCCATCGGGGCAACGGAAGGTGAGCATGCGCTATCGCTGAATGGATTCCAAGGCTGGACGCCGGAAGGGCCGCGGGTGTATCGCCTGCGCGCTACGCTGGCGTGTGCCGACGGCACCGGCGATGTGTGCGAAGCACCCTGCGGCGGCTGCGCTGTCACCTTCGACCATGGCACGATGCGCGTAGGTGGGCAGCCCCTGCTGGTGAAAGGCATGCGCCTGCCCGGCGGCATCCCGCTGCTCTCCCAGCCGATGTCCGGTCAGGCACCGAGTCTGGCTGGCACACTGGAGACCGAGTTGAACCTGCTCCGCCAGGCGGGCTTCAACGCCATGATGTCCGATGGCGCCATGCTGCCACACGAAGCCTTCGACATCGCCGACCGTCTCGGGCTGCTGGTCATTGCGGAAATTCCGCCCGGCGATCATGCGCGCCCGGAGATCCGCACGGCCATCGAAGAACTGGGTAGTCATCCGTGTATCGCCGCGTGGAGTTGGGAAACGACCGGTGCCACGGATGATGATGTGGCGACCTTGCGCGCGCTGGATCCCGGGCGGCCGTTGCTGTTGCGCGCCGGTGCCCATTCACAACTGCTCCTCCCTTCCGGACGCGCGAGCATCCCTTTTGAGGATATCGACACTACCCTCTCGCTGCCGGTGCCGGCGGAGTGGGGCACCCGGCTGCGTACTTGGGAAAGCAGCCGCCAACCATTGCTGGTGAGCGGCGTCGGCGTGTCGCTGACAACCACAGCGGCACCCGATGCGGTGAATTCCACCCTGGGGACACGCTCGGCGGAGGAGCAGGCGCTGGCGGAAATCCGCGCTGTGGTGGAGAGCATGCGGCGTGTCGGGAATGCCTTCGGCTATTTCGTCCGCCCATTGCGCGGCGACTCGCTTACCGGTCTCAACACCGGCAGCGGCATCCCCACCGCCGCCTTCACTAACGCCGTGGGCTATAACCAGCGTGATCTCCTGGTGTTGCGTGCCGCACCGGGTCAGGCCCCGAACACCGCACCTCGCCTGGAGGCCGCGGTGATCAACGACTCCAAACATATCGGCGTATTCCGTCTCTATCAGGTGATCACCCGCCCGGATGGCAAAACCACCATCAACCAGCTCGAATCCGTGCTGACGGGCAAACGCGTGCAGGACCTTACCACGCCCGCCATAGCCGCCGATGCCGGTCCCGGCGAATACCGGCTGCAACTCCTCCTCTCCGACGACACCGGCGTGGTGGCGTCTACCCAGGTGATGGTGGTGAGTATCGCCGGGGGGAGTAAGCCGTGAGCAGTAAGCTGATGTTAAACCGGGAAACGGATACTACGGTGCCGCCGGCAGTGATGCACCGGTTTCGGTGTCTATGCCGGAAACCCTACCATAGCATCCGGGCATCCTTGCTATGAACATTATCCTGTACCTGAACGCCAGCGGGGCAATCAGCGGGGCCGAGCGGAGTTTGTTGGCGATGCTCGACGCGTTGGATCGCGACCGGTGGACGCCGGTGGTGGCGGCGCCTGATGGGCCACTGCTGGCAGAGGTTGCCCAGCGGGGCATTCAAGCTCTGGCGCTGCCGGTGTGCCCGCTGGCGCGCCCACGCACGCTCGCGGGCGCCTGGTCGATGCTCGGTACGCTGCGCGAGGGATGGCGCGCGGTGGGGCAGGCGGTGGCGATCATCTCACCCGACGTGCTGCATGCCAACACCACCCCGGCCATGCTTTATGCACTGCGGACCACCGGCGTGCCCGTGGTCTGGCAGGTGCGCGACCTGGCGCCGCTGGGCCGGTGGGCACGTCTCTGCGACCGGCGGGCAGCGCAGGTGGCGGTCATCTCGCAGAGCGTAGCCCGGCATGTCACACAGTGCACGCAGAATGAGGCGAAAATCACCCCGCTCCCACCGGCGGTGGATACCACGCGGTTTTCGCCACCGAGTGACCGCGAGGCTGTCCGGCGCACTCTCGGCTTGCCGATTGACGTCCCGCTCATCGGCTTGGTGGCGCAATTCGTGCCGTGGAAACGCCACCATCTGTTCCTCGATGCGCTGGAAGCGCTGGCCGACCGCCCCTGGCATGCCGTGCTCGCCGGCGCGGACCTTCACCACGATCAGCAATATCTTGATTCGATCCTGCAGCGCCTGGAGCGTCCGCCGCTGGCCGGTCGCGTGAGCCGGCTCCCCTGGCAAGCGGAGCCCGCCGCACTGTTCGGTGCGCTCGATCTCTGCGTGCTCACCTCACAGCGTGAGCCGTTCGGACGGGTGATCATCGAGGCGCAGGCGTGTGCCACCCCGGTGGTCGCAGTGGGTGAAGATGGTCCGCGCGAGATCATTCGGCACAACCTCACCGGACTGCTGACTTCCGACAAATCTGCGGAGATCGCCGCCGCCATTGCCACGCTGTTGGACGACCCCGCCCGGCGCATGGAACTCGGTGGCGCTGCGCGCGACCACGTCATCCAACGCTATAGCCTCACCGCGCAACGTGAAATATTGACGCGATTGTATCAACAGTGCCTCACCTACCCCCCCCAGCCCCCTTCCTTCATAGGGAAGCGGGTTGGGGGTTAGGTGAAAAACTCCCATTTACCATGTTGACACCATCCCATCATCTCGCTAATATTTAGCATAGGTAATGATTATGACTCACCAGGGGTGCGGACAGCGAGATCAGTTGGAGCGGTTGGTAGAGTTGCTGGGAGGCTACTCATCCACCGTGCTCGTTGGTCGTCAACTGGAGAAAGTCACCGGCGGGGAACTGACGCCGGCGCAGTTGGAGGCGCTGGTCTACATCCACCGGCATGGGGGATGTTCGGCGAAGGCGCTCTCCGAAGGGCTGCGCATCAGCATCCCGTCGTCGACACGGCTGGTGGACCGGCTGGTGCGTAAAGCGCTGGTGGATCGGCGCGAGAGCGGTGAGGATCGGCGGTTGGTGCAGTTGACGGTGACCACCACCGGTGAGCACGCATTGCGCCTGGTGCAGGAAGCCCGCATCGACCGGCTGCAGCGTGCGCTGGAAGCCATCCCGGCTGCTGAGCGGGGAACGTTGCTCGCACTGCTGGAACGCCTGCTGCGCGCCGCCATGTGCGATGAGCAGACGGTGGAGGATTGTTGTCTCCACTGCGGCACGGAACATGATAAGTCTTGTGTGGTCAACGAAGCGCACCTGGCGCTGGTGGGACGGCCTATTGATCGACCGTGACGATAGCGCGTTCCCTCACCCCCGGCCCCTCTCCCAGGGGTAGAGGGGGAGTGCGCCAATCATAACAGAAGGATAGTTACTGTATAACAGTTCTCCCCTCTACCCCTGGGAGAGGGGCCGGGGGTGAGGGAAATTCGAGACGTGGGGGTAGATTATGCCACAATATAGTGAGAAGGTGATGGACCATTTCGCGCATCCGCGCAATGTCGGTGAACTGCCGGATGCCAACGGCGTCGGCACGGTGGGCAACCCGGTGTGCGGGGACATCATGAAGATGTATATCAAGGTGGAAGACGACGTCATCACCGACGTGCGCTTCCAGACCTTCGGCTGCGGGGCGGCCATCGCCACCAGCAGCATCTCCACCGAGATGATCAAGGGGAAGCGCATTCAGGAAGCATTGCAGCTCACCAATAAAGCCGTCGCTGATGCACTGGGCGGGTTGCCGCCGGTGAAGATGCACTGCTCGCTGCTCGCCGAGGAAGCCGTGCGCTCCGCCATCGAGGACTACCTCCACCGCGCGAAAGGCCTACCCCTCGAAGAGGCGAAGAAGTACGTCTCCTGCGAGTGGAAGACGGAAGGGCAGAGCGAATAAAGTTGTTTCACCGCAAAGACGCAGAGAATCTATCTTTGCGACTTTGCGTCTTTGCGTGAAATCAACCGTTATGGCAGAAGGTCTGCTAACCCCTCTTCTGCAAGCTCTTCTTCGGAAAACACTTCCGCCGTAAAGGTGTAGAGTTTCGCGCCCGTGCGCCAGGCATCTGTGGGCAGACCGGCTTTGCGGCAGGTGTGCGCGAGGAATTCGTCGCGGTTCCAGCCCCATTCCACCGGCACCTGCGGCAGCAGCAGGCCGCGGAAGCGTCCCTTTTCGATCACCAGCCCATGCGTGCCCACCTCCACCTCGTCCGGGCGGGCTTCCTGCAGCGGGGAGAGGACGGAGATCTCGATATGCAGCGCGTCCAGCTCTGCCGGCGACACCGGCGAGAAGCGCGGGTCCTGCAACGCGGCGGAGACCCCACTGCGGATGATTGTCTCATAGAGCGGGAAGGTCGGCTCGGGATACCCGATGCACCCGCGCAGGTCACCGTGCTTGGTCAAGGTGACGAAGGCGCCCAGCGGTTGCTGATATAACGCGTCGAGGTCCGCCGGCGTCGGCAATGGCCGCCGCCCCACCGCACTCACCACCGCTTCCCGCGCCAACCCGAGTAAAAATCGCCGTTGCTCCAGGGTAAACATCATCTGTGTCGGCCTCCGAATAATGTATGGCGGTATTATACCCGATAGGTGACTGATAGGCGAACAGCAAACGATAGCGAGCCATTTACTACGAGCGTCGCTTACAGAAAACAAATGATTAGTCTTGTGGAAAAGAAAGGGGTAGCATACCTATCTCACTACTCACTAATTACTAATCACTGACTCAACTTCTTCCCTACCGTTGCCAGGTAAATCACGAACAGCTCCTCGCCGTCGAGGTGAAGGCGGGTATTCAGGGCGGTGTCGTCGAAGGCGCCGGTGGAGCAGACGCCGAAGCCGATGGACTCGGCGGCCAGGTAGAGGTTCTGGCAGACATGTCCGGCATCAATATGGAGGAAGCGGTATCCACGCTGGCCATACCGCCAGGTCATGCGGCTGGCCACCGCCACCCACAGGAAGGTCGCCGCGCTGGTGCGCACGACATCCTGGCCCAGGCAGGCGGTGGTAATGTCACTGGCCACTTGGTCATTGATCTCCAACGGCAGCAATTTCTTGTCCATCGCCAGGTAGCGGTAGAGCCCGGGGGCGAGCCCGTCGACGCGGTTGGCCAGCAGATAGGTTTCGAAGGCATGGCAGGAGCCGGCGGAGGGCACGGTGCGGCGGGTAACGCGCTCGGGCACCACCTGTTGCACTCCCTGCGTACACCAGAGGAGGTAGGAGAGCTGGGGCATGGTCAGCGGGTCCGGGGCATAGCGGCGGATGCTGCGCCGCTGGTCGATCAGCGCGCGCAACTCCGCATCGCCTTCCGGCTCCGGCATCGGAATGAGCGCCTGCCCCTTCGCATACGGCAACTGCAACGGCGGCTGGGAGTTGATCCCGCGCATCCGCTCGGCCTCATCAAGGAAGGGGTAGCGTGTCTTCCGCATAAACTCCGCACCAATTGGCCTCGCCATGCATCACCTCACGTCAAGAAGTTCCCTTTTATTCTCCTTTGATCTCTTTATCCCTGCTTACTGTAGAAAATAAGATGGGTTGTTAGCATAATATCAAAATGTACAACGGCCTCTATACCAAGCACTCGCCGTATGTAGTATCGACCAACATCATTCTGCAGCATGTGATTCCCCTGGAGCGCGAACCTCCTGGTGAGCAGATTATCCTCCCGCCACCACATCTGTGATCCGCTCACCAGGAGGTTCGCGCTCCAGGGTTGCTGGTCCCGCAAAACGTCTTGGGTTGACTACTACAAACGGATTTGCCGATGGGCGTAGAGGGGGCTCATTCCGACTGCAACAACAATTTCTGCTCAAACGCCGTGCGCAGGCCGAGGTCGCCTTCGGCCAGCACGCGGGCGGCGCCGACGACTACGCAACTGAGGGGGTCATCCACCACATAGGCAGGCATGCCGGTGGTATGCTGCACCAGGCGCTCCATGCCGCGCAGCAGAGCACCGCCGCCGGTGAGGGCGATGCCGCGCTCCATGATGTCCGCGGCGAGTTCCGGGGGCGTCGCTTCCAGGGCCAGCTTCACCGCGTCGAGGATGGCCAGCAGCGGTTCGCCGAGGGCCTCGCGGATGGCGCTGCTGGTGATGGTAAGTTGTGTGGGCAGCCCGGTGATGAGGTCGCGGCCGCGGGCGAGGTATTCCATCTCCCGCGGCATAGGCCAGACGGAGCCGATGGCCAGTTTGATGGCTTCCGCGGTGCGCTCGCCAATGAGCAGGTTATACTCACGGCGCATGAACTCGATGATCGCCGCGTCGATCTCATCCCCGCCCACGCGCACGGAGCGCACCAGCACCACATCGCCGAGTGAAATGATCGCCACCTCGGTGGTGCCGCTGCCGATGTCCACCACCATGCTGCCGTTGGCCTGGTGGATGGGCAGTCCGGCGCCGATCGCCGCCGCCACCGCTTCTTCAATCACCCACACATCCCGGGCTCCGGCGCGTCGTGCGGCGTCTTTCGCCGCTCGGCACTCCACCTCAGTGACGCCGGAGGGCACGCCGATGAGGATATTGGGGTGGATGAAGGGCCGCCGGCGGTAGACTTTGCTGATGAAGCGCACCAGCATCTGCTCGGCAGAGTCGAAATCCGCGATGACGCCGTCATGCAGTGGGCGGACGGCCAGGATGGCATCCGGCGTGCGTCCCACCATGCGTTTCGCCTCGTCGCCCACCGCGCGCACTTCGCCGGTGGCGCGTTCGAAGGCGATGACCGACGGCTCCCGCAACAAAATCCCTTTCCCTTTCAGGTGGATCAGGGTGTTTGCGGTGCCCAGGTCAATCGCCAGTTCCGGCGCCCAACGTTGAAACAGTCGAGTAAAGTCCATCCCGTTCGCAGCCATATCAACTTCGACACGCCGACAGCGTATCCTCTTGTAGTTACCCGTGAAACGGAAGGAGCAACCGCGACGGAAAGCATGGGGGATGCAAGTCGTTACTGAATTACGGTCTGCGAGCGTGTTAGCGAATGACAATGATACACAGGATGGACAGGAGATAGTGATTTATGCTGAACAGGCAAAGTGTCTTGTTGATGCCGTTGAAAGAAGATGGTCCAGGCAGGGGAGGGAAGAAAATGATCTCGCTGTGCCGTATGATGCATAAGAAGTGTATAATGCGAGACATGAGATATTGGGCAGCACGAATGCGTCATCCGCCATGCCGTTTACGGCGTGGCGGAGGTCGACGCACCATTTCGCAGAATCCACTTAGGCAGCAATAATGATGAAAAGGGGGCCGCCGATGCCCCTGTATCAGCGTCAAATGGATTGGAATCAACCGTGCGCTGTCCGGGTGTTTCTAATTTCGACCCCACCACGTTCATGGAAAGGGTTAGAATGGGTATACCAAAGTATACTCGGGCTCCCGATCCGGGAGATTCACCTTCACCCGATGGAAGCATGGTCGGTTACGATAGACATGCGTGTGCACTTTCCGGCATTAACGGAGGTTCATCAGGGCGGCAATGTGAGCCACTCTGACGGAGAGCACGTTGTTGATCTGAACAAGGTGACGAGTGTGCGACAAAGTGACCGGGTATAAGTCTGTGTACAGGCATGGACGAAACCTGGAATGAATTATGACAGAGAGCCGCAGCAGCAGGGGTGTCCTGTACGCAAACAGCACGCGGCGATGACTGGAAGTAGGAGAACAGCATGCCAGAGTTACGAAAGGACCCGATAACGCAGGAGTGGGTGATCATTGCGACGGAGCGCGCGCGCCGCCCTTCCGACTTCACGCACCTGACGATCGCGGAACCGGATAAGCCGGAGTATTCGCCGACCTGCCCATTCTGTCCGGGGAAAGAAGGCATGACGCCGCCGGAAATCCTCGCGTTCCGCCATGGGCGCGAGGCGAACTCGCCGGACTGGTGGGTACGTGTGGTGCCGAACAAATTCCCCGCGCTGGCCATTGAAGGCGAGCTGAATAAGCGGGGCATCGGCATGTACGACATGATGAACGGTGTGGGAGCACATGAAGTGTTGATCGAGACCCCCAAGCATAATCTCGACCCCTCCACCGTGAGTCGTGAGCAACTGGCCGAAGTCTTATGGGCGTATCGCGAACGATATATCGACCTGAGCAAAGATACGCGTTTCAAATATATCCTTATCTTCCGTAACCACGGCAAGGTGGCGGGCGCCTCGCTGGAGCACCCACACTCCCAGCTCATTGCCACCCCGATGATCCCGATCGACGTGCTCAACGAGATTCAGGGGGCAGAGCGCTATTTCAACTACCATGATCGCTGCATCTGGTGTGATATGGTGCAACAGGAACTGGGGCAGACCACGCGCGTGGTGAACGAGAGCGAGCATTTCGTTGCGTTTGAGCCGTTCAGCTCCAAATTCCCCTTCGAGACGTGGCTGCTGCCGAAAATGCACCAGGCGAGTTTTGTGGCCATGACGCGGGAGCGCATTATCGAGTTCGCCTCCGTCCTGCAGGACGCGCTCGGGCGCATCTCCCGCTGTTTGAATTCGCCGCCGTACAACTTTGCGCTGCATACCGCGCCGTGCGGGCGGGAAGAGTCCGACGTGTTCCACTGGCACATGGTGATCATGCCGCGCCTGACGATCGCCGCCGGATTCGAGATGGGCACGGGCATTTACATCAACGTCACCAGCCCGGAGGATGCCGCCAATTACCTCCGTGAAGTAGATAAACCGACAGAAAAGGAGTCGACCAGCAAAGTCGAAGTCCCGGCATGAGTGATGCAGCGGAACGAAAACCAGGACAGGAGTCCATCCCTGTGATGCCGCTTCGGCGGCGGCCAAAACGCCGCCGATCCGCCTATACGCGCCCGCACGCCAAGCGCCCGTATTTGACGATGGTGCTTGTCGTGCTGGCGGTATTCGGCGGGCTGGCGGTCTATGTGCACCACCACACCGCGCATTACGCCATCGTGCTCAATGGCAAGCAGATTGTGGCGGTGGCGTCGAAGGAGGACGCACAAGCGGCGTTCCGACTGGTGCAGTTGAAATACGCTCCGAACGTGCCTGACGTGGTGACCTTTACTGAAGGCATGCCGGTGGTCGAGTCACTCAAAACCCCCACCGTTTCGCTGGACCCGCATGCCGCCGCGGAGGTGCTGGACCGGCGCGCGATCGTCCAACTGGAGGGGTATGCAATCTTCGTGAACCGCATCCCCCAGGTGATTCTGGCCTCGCGCGACCTCGCCACCGAAGCCATCTCCCTGATGCTGGACCGTGGGATGTATAACAAGCAGGGCATCCCAACCTTCAAACAGCGTGTCACCATCGATGTGCTGCACGTGTCGAAGGAGAAGATCGGCACCGTCCCGGCGATGACCCCGGAGCAGGCGGCGGAGGAACTGGTGCATCCACCGCGCCCACAGGTCTACACTGTGAAGAACGGCGACAGCTTCTGGAGCATCGCCAACGCCAACGGCCTGCTGGTCGCCGACCTCGATAAACTCAACCCCGGCAAGTCCCACCTGCTGCACGAGGGTGACCAGATCAAGCTGCCGGATAAACCGTCGGCGGTGACGGTGGTGGTGCGGCAGACGAAGTGACGAGTGTGTGGGAGTATGGGAGTTTGGGGGTGTGGGAGTCTCTATCCCGCACCCCTTTTTGATTCGGAACTCGCATCATTTATACGGATTGTGTTATCTTTCACAGCCGGCTTCGCCATGCCGTTTACGGCGTGGCGGGGTTGCGCGTACCGTATAGCACAATCATTACACTTTTAATAGAGTTACCGCTGCTCAGCACTCCCACACTCCCAAACCCCCATACTCCCACACCGACGTTACACGCGCCCTTCGCGCTTAATGGCGAGATAGCGGTTCACGACGGCCACGGAGAGGTCGCTGGGGGCGGCGTCGAGGGTGATGATGCCGCGGCGGTGGAGGACGGCGAGGGCGAGCTGGCGGTCTTCCAGCACCGCGGTGGCCACCGCTTGCTGGTAGAGGCCGGTGACATCGGCGGGGGCGCCGGAGAGGATTTCCTTCAACTCGAAATCGCTCAACGCCACGCACAGCACCAGATGCTGCGGGTGGAGCAGCGCCAGGTTGTCCATCAGGCGGCGGGAGGAGTCGGGGTCGATGAGGTCGGTGAAGATGACGATGAACGAGCGCTTGCGCAGGCGGTTCGCCAGGAAGGTGAAGGCGCCGCGATAATCGGACTCCACCTGGCGCGGTTGCAGCGGATAGAGCTGATCGAGCACCAGCGGCAATTGTCCGCCGCCTTTGCCCGGCGCCATGTAGGTGATCACTTCATCGGCGAAAGCCATCAGGCCGACGCGGTCGTTCGACTGTGCGGAGACGTAGGTGAGCAGCACCGAGGCGTTGATGGCATGGTCCAGCTTGGTCATGTAGTCGAGATGGCTGGCCATCGGGCGCCCCATGTCCAGCACCAGCATGATCTGCTGGCTGCGCTCGATGTCGTATTCCCGTGTGACCATGCTGCCGCGGCGCGCGCTGGCCTTCCAGTCCACCCGGCGCAGCTCGTCATCGGGCAGGTAGTCGCGCAGGGATTCGAACTCGGTGCCGCGCCCGCGCAGGCGCATGGCGCGCAAGCCCATCTGCCGCGCGCGCAGGCGGCGGGAGAGCAACTGCTGCTGTTTGGTCTGCTGGATGTTCGGATATACCTTCACCGTGTCATCCTGCACCAGCACGCGCTGGGCCACCCAGAGGCCGAGCGGTGTCTTGAAGCGCGCGGTGAGCGGGCCGAAGTGACATTCCCCACGCTGCAGCGGCGTCAGGTGATAGGCGAATTTGAGCTGGCCATACCCCTTGACTTTGCCGCGCGTGGCGGAGGTCTCGCTCTCGCACTGGTCCGGCGGCAGATCGCGCAGCGCGATGCGCACGGGGATAACGGTGGGGTTCTCCACGGTGATGGTCACCAGGTTGGCCGCGCCGAGCGAGAGGATTTCTTCATGGTCGCGGGTGGCATGCACGGCACGGGTCTGCCGCAGCAGCAGGAAGTCGGTGATGAGCAGCACGGCAAGCACGCCGTCCAGCCCCAGCCCGACCTGGAAAAGCTGCGGAACGAGCGGCGACGCCATCAGGCACAGCCCACTCACCATCAACCACCAGATTGTCAATCCGCCAGGTCGCATCCAAGCCTCCCTGCTAGTCAAGTTCGATACGGAGTATCGGTTTTCCTCTTCTAAATTTCATGCTCATGCTCTTACTCATGCTCAAAACACCCGAACTGAATTGGAACCATTTTTGAGCATGAGCATGAGTAAGAGCATGAGCATGAATGTCACGATCTACTCCAAATTCCGCTTATCCAGCACCCGTTTCGCCTTCCCCTGGCTGCGTTCGAGGGTTTGCGGCTCGACGAGTTTGATCTTCGCGGAGAGGCCGAGGATGGTGTGGATCTTCTTCGAGAGCAGCGCCTGCAGCTCATGCATCTTGCCGATGCGTTCGGAGAACATCTTCTCGGAGACTTCCACCCAGACTTCCAGCGTGTCGAGGGAGCCTTCGCGGGTCACCACCAGCAGGTAATGTGGCGAGGTGCCTTCCGTCTCCATCAGCACGTGCTCCACCTGCGTGGGGAAGACGTTCACCCCGCGGATGATAAGCATGTCATCCGTGCGCCCTTTCACCCGCGACATGCGCGCGGTGGTGCGGCCACAACGGCACGGCTCCAGGGTGACGGAGGTGAGGTCGCGGGTGCGATAGCGGATCACCGGCAGCGCTTCTTTCCACAGCGGGGTTACCACCAGTTCGCCTGTTTCGCCTTCAGGCACCGGCTCGCGCGTGATGGGATCCAGCACTTCCCAGATGAACAGGTCTTCCGCGATGTGCATGCCGCTCTTGGCGATCTCGCACTCCCCGGAAACGCCGGGGCCGCACAGCTCGCTCATGCCGTAGTTGTCGGTGGCGGAGAGGCCCAGCGAGGTCTGGATGCGCTGGCGCATTCCCTCCGTCCACGGCTCGGCGCCGAACAAGCCCCATTTGAGCACGATATCTTCACCGAGCTTCAGCCCGCGGTCCTTCACCTGTTCGGCGAGATAGGCGGCGTACGACGGCGTGGAGATCAGCACCGTGCTCTGGAAATCGACCATGAACATGAGTTGCCGGTCAGTATTGCCGGAAGAGACAGGCACCACGGTGGCACCGACGCGCTCCAGCCCGTAGTGCAGGCCGAACCCGCCGGTGAACATGCCGTAGCCGAAGGAGATCTGCGCAATGTCGCGGTCCGTGACGCCGGCTTGCGACACCATGCGCGCCAGGATCTCCACCCAGGTATCCAGGTCATGCTTCGTGTAGCCCACCACCGTCGGCTTGCCGGTGGTGCCGCTGGAGGAATGGATGCGGATCAATTCCGCCGGCGGCACGGCGAAGAGGCCGAAGGGATAGGTATCGCGAAAATCCTGCTTCGTGGTGAACGGCAGCAGGCGGATATCTTCCAGGCAGCGGATATCCGCGGGTAAGACGCCCGCGGCGTCGAATTTCGCCTTGTAGTACGGCACCCGGTCGTACGCATACGCGACCGTCTCTTGCAGCCGCGCCAGTTGTGTGCGGCGGATGGTCTCGCGGTCCGCACACTCCCATTGGGGATCCCAAATCTTATGCTGTAACATCACCTGGCTCACACCAGCGCCCCTTCCTTCGCAGATTCTGTCTCTGCGTCAGCTTGCGTCTCTGATACTGTATCAGTGAATGCTTGATTGATCAACTCTACTGGCGGGGGCGGGGTCAGCAGGCTGACGATCGGCACGACGATCATGGGCAGGAACATGGTGATGGCGCCGGCCAGCGGCACGCCGTTCTCGCCCCAACTGCTGAAGAGGACGATCGCCGACGTCAGCCCGACGATGATGCCGGCGAAGACACCCGCCCTCGTGGTCCGCTTCCAGAAGAGGCCATACACATACGGCGCCATGAACACGCCCGCCAGCGTGCCCCAGGCAATGACCATCAGGTTCACGATGAAAGTCGGTTTCGACATGGCGATCCACAGCGAGGCGCCGACGAAGAGCACGCATAGGATGCGCAGCAGCGTCATAGTCTGCTTCTGGTTGGCATGGCGGTTCACAAACGCGCCGTAGACATCCACCGAGATCGCCGAGCTGGAGACCAGCACCAGCGAGGAGAGGCTGGACATTGACGCAGAGAACACCATGAGCACAATGATCAGCACCAGGACTTCCGGCAGGCCCGCATGGGTGATGAATTGCGGCATGATCTTATCCCAGATCGGCCCTTTCGGCCCCATCAGCACATCCGGGAGTTTGCTGCCGAAGAAGAGATGGGTCAGCGCACCGCTGTAGTAGGCGCCGAAGGCCATGAAGATGGCGAAGACGCCGGCAATCGTCATGGCGCGGGTGACATCCGCTTTGCTGCGGATCGAATAAAATTTCTGCACCATCTGCGGCAGCGCCCACGGGCCGAAACTGGTGATGAGCACCAGGGCGGCGAGCGTCAGCCAGCCGGGTACGGTCACATGCAGCGGGCCGGTTCCCAGCACCTTGGTGGCTTTGGGCAACAGGCCGGGTGCAGCGTCCGGCTGAATGAGCAGTTGGTGGGTGGCATGGGCGAATCCGCCGACCTTCGATGCCAGCAGATAAACCATCAGCATCACCCCGCCAAACTCCACGATCCCACGAATGAAATCGCTGACCGCCACGGCGAAATACCCGCCCATGACCAGATAGAGGGCGGTGAGCCCGGTGAGGAAAAAGAGCGCATAATTATATGGAATATGCAGCGTCATCTCGAACAGGTAGCTCATACCCATTAGCACGGAGGCAGAATAGGGCACCAGGAAGATGAAAATCACCAGGGCGGAGATCACCTGCAGCGTTTTGCTGTCATACCGCGCGCGGAGGAATTCGGGCATGGTAATGGCATTCAACCGCTCGGTCATGGTGCGGGTGCGTCCGGCCAGCAATGCCCAGGCCAGGAAGGTGCCGACCAGCGTGTTGCCAATGACGATCCACATGGTATGGATGCCGAATCCCCAACCGAGCTTGCCGGCATACCCGATGAACAGTACGGCGGAAAAATACGTGGTGCCATACGCGAACGCGCTCATCCATGGCCCCAGTGTGCGGCCGCCCAGGAAAAAGTCGCCGACGGTCTTCGTGCGTCGCATACACCAGTAGCCGACACCGAGCATGATCAGCACATAGGCAATAACGATCAAAAAATAAGCCAGTTGCATGGGTTATAACTCCTTCAACTCTTCCGGTGAGACCATGGGGATGCCCTCATCAGCGAGGATGGCTTCGCCGGCGGCGATATCTTCCACGCCGAAGGCGATGAGAGATTGGACGATGGCATAGGCATATTCTACATTCAGGCCACGCTGGGCAAAACCGAGCAACGCGCGGGATAACCCGCCCGGCACATCCGGGACGCGCGCCAGGATCACCGGGCCTTCGTGCACGGTGAATTTGGCGCTGCGCAACGCCTCGATCGCGCGCCCCTGATCGCTGACAATCAGGCGGAGGATGCCGAAGTCGGCGGTGTCCGCCACACTGAACCCGCGAATATTCACTCCGGCATCGCCCAGGATGCGTGTAACCTCGGCGAGACGTCCGGCGGTATTATCCAGAAAGACAGAGAGCTGGGTGACAGCCATGGCTTATGCTCCTTTTCGTATATCGTTCTGCTTATATATCGTTAAGTAAATATAATTCAACATGATCCGCGGAATGTCCTGCCGAATTGGCGCGCAGGCAGGCAAAGTTGGTGAAAATTTTGTGGTCCCATGTGGCACGGCCATCCTGGCCGTGGGTCGCCCCGATTCTATCGGGGCGTGTCAGGTAATCACGTGCCTTGGCTGGAAGCCAAGGCGACCCATGGGCTGGAAGCCCATGCCACTTGATGCCGGAAGCCCATGCCACTTGATACTGGAAGCTCAAGGCACATTAGCGGACGATCTGGCGCGGTTTGGGGGTTTTGCTGATGGGTTCGAAGTGGCGGATGGTGTCGGGATTGACGGCGCTGTCGGCGACGACTTGCGCGAAGTAGGTGTGCAGGCCAAGTTCGCTGCGATGGTGGGCGTCCAGGCCGAAGGCGACGCGGACGCCCAGGCGCACCGCGCAGGCCAGCACATCGGGATCGCGCTCAAAGGGCATATGGGCATTGATCTCCACCGCCACACCCACCTCGCGGGCGCGCAGCAGGGTTTCTTCGAGAATCTCATCGGGCACCGGGCCGCGGCGGGAGAGTTCGCGGAAGGGATGGCCAAGGATGTCGATGGGGTGCTCCAGCAGCATGTCGAGCTGGCGGAAGTGTTCCGCGAAGCGGGTAGTGGGCTCATTGGGCAGGAAATGCATGGAGCCGACGACGACGTGGATATACGGCCAGAGCGCCGCTTCCATGCTCAGCGAGCCATCGCAGGCGACCTCGACCTCCATACCGCTCAGAATGCGCTGACCATCACAGACTTTTCCCATGCGCTCCAGGTAGCGCGCCGTTTTGTCCTCGCGAAAGGCGCGGTGCGTCCACAGGCGCTGTGGCTGGTAATACCACTGAAACGGCCACGGGTCGCAATCATCCGGCAAGGCCAGCGCGAAGGCATGCTCGGTGAGGGCGAACGACTGCCATGTACTATGGCGCAGCAATCGCCGGTAGACGTCCGGGCTTAAATCACGGTCGGCACAATAGGAAAAGCGTGGATCGTCACCGGTATGATTGTGCCAACTACTCCACAACATATGTACAGACTAGCATATCTGAACTCACTTTGTGAAGCACGGGGGCTTGGTGGGTGTTCTACATGCTCATGCTCTTACTCATGCTCATGCTCAGAAAGTTGAGGAAATCTGTTCCCATTTTGAGCATGAGTAAGAGCATGAGCATGAGTAAGAAATTCAGGTAGTCATCTCCTCCACCCATGCCCGCCACGCCGCCACAATCTGCTCTGCCGCGCCCATCGGGCCGCCGGCGGCGAGGATGTCGATCCAGCGGATGCGTACATCGGCGTTGAACCAGGTGTACTGGCGCTTGGCGTAACGGCGGTTGTCGCGCACCATCAGCTCGATGGCAGTGGCGAAATCGTAGTCGCCGCGCAGGTAGCCGACGAGTTGGCGGTAGGTGATGCCTTTCATGGCCGGGAGGTCGGGGCCGTAGCCGCCCTCGTACAGCCGGCGCACTTCTTCCAACAGCCCGGCCGCCAGTTGCGTGTGCACGCGCTGCTCCAGCCGCTCGCGCAATACCTCGCGCGGCACGGTGAGGCCGAAGAAGCGCGCGCGGTAGGGGCTGTCGGGCGAGGCCATGCCGGGTTTATATTCGTAGGTGGAGAGCGGTTGGCCGGTAAGGTGGTACACCTCCAGCGCGCGGATGACGCGTTTCAGGTCATTCGGGTGCAAGCGCGCGGCGGAGACCGGATCGACCTCGCGCAGGCGCGCATGGATGACCTCGAGCCCGAGACGCTGCGCCTCCTCTTTCAACTCCTCGCGAAAGGCCAGGTCAGCCGGCTGCGGCGGGAAGGCCCAGCGGTCTACCAGCGCGTTGATATAGAAGCCCGTGCCGCCGGCGATGATTGGCACGTGCCCGCGCTGCCGAATCTCCGCGATGATGCGGTCGGCCAGCGCAACGTATTCCGCCACGGAAAACTCGGCATCCGGCGCCACCACGTCGATGAGATGGTGCGGAATACCCTGCCGTTCCTCTTGAGTGGGCTTGGCCGTGCCGATATCCATCCCCTGGTACACCTGCATGGAATCCGCAGTGATGATCTCGCCCCCCAGCTCGCGCGCCGCCAGCACCGCCGTATCCGTCTTCCCGCTCCCCGTCGGGCCTACAATTATTAATAATGGAATGGCCATGAGTTTATTGTAGCGGGGTGGGTGGCAGAGGGCAAATGGCAGGCTGCGAGCTGAGGACTGAAGGCTGAGAGAAGTGTCTTCAGACCCCTTCAGCCTTCGGCCCTCAGCCAAAATCCCGTGATGGGGTTTACTTTATCGGGCGCGATTTGCTATAATCCACGGGTTTGTGTACGGATGGCGGCCAGTGGCCGCCTGTGGTGGGGAGCAACCTCGCTGCCGTGCCCTTGAGGAGGACGAACGATGAAACGAACCTGGCAGCCCAAGAAACGACGGCGCGTCCGCGTGCATGGGTTTCGCAAACGCATGCAAACGTTGGATGGCCGCCATGTGCTGAGCCGCCGCCGCGCCAAGGGGCGCAAGCGCCTCACCGTGTAATGCAGGCACACGCCATCTACACGCCCCTGCGACGCCGGGCTGATTTCAGCCGTGTGCATTCGCAGGGGCGACGAAAAGGTGATGCGCTGGTCCAGGTGCGTGTTCTGCGCCGTCCGGCGCCGCCGACCGGTACAGCCCCCATCAGATTGGGTATTCTGGTCAGTAAGAAGTATGGCTCCGCGGTGGAGCGAAATCGCTTCAAGCGTATCGTCCGAGCGGCAGTTCATGCATTGGGACCGTTTTTCACACCGGGATGGGACATCCTGGTGCTCCCGCGTGAGAGTCACGCGGCTAAGATGCCGGAAATGCTCGCCTCGTTGCATCAGCTACTGGGCGCGCTTGAAGTGCTGGCGGACGACGGAGCAGATCCTACGGAAGGAGACGCAGCGCCGTGATCAATACCGGAACATCACGTGCTGCCCGATGGGCGCTGGCGGCGGTGCGCTTTTATCAGCGCCATCTCTCCCCGCGGAAACCGCCGGTCTGTCGTTTCACTCCTACCTGCTCGGAATATACCGCGCAGGCTATCGCGCACTATGGCGCCGTGCGCGGCATCTGGCTCGGCATCAGACGCCTGCTTCGCTGCCACCCCTGGACACCGGGGGGCTACGATCCGGTTCCCGGCGTGCCGGCCGAACCGTCACCTTCGACTGAACCTTTCGTGAATGGAAAGCACATTTGAATACATTTAACACCTCAACACGCGGAATGCGTTTGAAACCGCGCTGGATTGCCTTTGTACTGGCAGCGGTGATAATTGCACTCGTCATTAGCGGTTGCGGTGGCGGTGGACGCGCTGTTCCGACCTCCAGGGAAGACTTTGACAACCTGGGGAAGGAAATGAGCGCCATCGAGCACCAGCAACCAACCTTCACTTTCACCCGTACCATGCCCCGGCGCGATGCGCAGGGCAACCCGGTGAAGGATGCCTCCGGCAACGTACTCTCGGAAGTGGTGACCCTCAGCGATCAACTGAATGATCAGTGGCTGAAGGATCAGGTCGAAAAGACCGAGGCACTCCCGAATAGCGACGTGAAATCGCTGGAATTGGGCCGCTTGAATTTCGTCCATGGGTATCTGGCGGAGTTCCAGAAGACCACACGCGGCGGTGCAGCAGGCGCCCCGGCGGTTTACGGGGATGCGCGGACGTTCTACGAGAATGCCACGAAAGTCAATACTGGTTATGCCACCCAGGCCTTTTACCGGTTGGGTATCCTCGGCGCCAATAACCTGCTCGGTACCCATGAAGACTCGTACCAGCTTGCCAAGACCTTTTTGGGCCGCTTGCGCATGCTCTACGGCGTCAACGTCTGGGATCGCGCGCCGCAAGTCGCCGGTCAGGGTGGGGCGGCACAGGTGGTGGCGCCGCAAGCTACCGGGGTGACCGGGCCAACACTCAAGCCCGTGGAAGTTTCCGTCGTTGCCACCGAACTGTTGGATCATATCTACAGAAATGGCGGCGGGCGTGATGCCACCTACTATTCTGCCGTCAATGTCTTCATGGGCTTTTTTAATCGCATTTTCGGCAAGGCCTATGGTACGGTCATCGCGCTGTTCTTCCTGGCATTGCTGGTGAAGCTCATCACCCTGCCGCTCACCACCATGGCCTTCCGCGGCATGCGCGACATGCAGCGCATTCAGCCGATGCTGAAAGAGCTGCAGGAGAAGTATAAGGACGACCGGCAAAAGCAGGCCGAAGAGCAGATGCGCATCATGAAGGAGCACAACGTGAAGCCGTTGGGCGGCTGCCTGCCCACGCTCATTCAGTTGCCCATCTTCATCATCGTCTACCAGGCTGTGCAGCTCTATCTCGCCCAGTTCTCACAAGCCCAGTTTATCTGGATCCATAACCTGGCGCGTCCGGATTTGCCGCTGCTCATTTTATATGCCATCAGCCTGCTGATCACGCAGAAGCTCACGGCCACGCCATCGACCGATCCGCAGCAACAGGCCATTCAGAATCAGATGACCTACATGATGCCGATCTTCATGGTGCTGGTCTTACAATCCATCGCATCGGCCTTCGTGTTGTACTGGTTCTTCCTGAACGTGTTGAGTTCCGCCCATCAGTATTACCTGATGCGGCAGTTCAAACAGGAAGAGGCGGCGCTGGCACCTGTCACTGAGCCGACTACTCCGCCATCGCCGAAAAAGAAGAAAGGGAATCGACCATGAGCCAAACGCCCTTGACTGAAGAAGCGCTATTGGCGCAAGGCGTGTTACAGGAAATGTTGCAGAAAATGGATTTTCCCGCGCAAGTCGCGGTCTCGGAGACGTCCGAGCAGATTCTGCTGACCATGCACAGCGATGAACCGATGGGATTACTCATCGGGCGCAACGGGCAAACGCTCAACGCCATCGAGTTGCTGGTCAAGACGATCACCCAGCACAAGCTGAAGCACTTCCATCGCCACCTGCTGGTGGATGCGGAAGGCTATCGGCAGCGACAGACCGATCGGCTGGAAACGACTGCCCGTGAGGCGGCGGAGCAGGTGCTGGCCACCGGCGAGCCTGTCGAACTGGAACCGATGAACGCCCGCGACCGCCGCACCATCCACATGGTCATCGCCGGCATTGATGGCGTCTCCAGCTACAGCATCGGTGAAGATCCCTACCGCCATCTCGTCCTCTGCCTGCCCGGCCAGGAAGCGGGAGAAGGTGCGGAAGGGTAGCTTGCAGTAAAAGGCTGGCCCCTGCTCTTGTTCAAGAGCAGGGGCCAGCCTTTTACTGCAGACAGCGGAAATTTACACCTTCTCGACTTCAGCCACGTCGCACTCTGCCTTTTTCTCCAGCGCTTCAATCCGTTTTTCCAATTTCTTGATCGTATCCAGCAGCTTCGGCACTTTGCGCAACGCGGCTTCGTATTTCAATTCGTCGAGGTGTGGCTGGGCGGGGTAGCCGGAGACCATGACGCCGGGGGCGACGTCGCGCGAGACACCGGAGCGGCCGGCAACGATGGCGCCGGCACCAATGTGGCGGTGATCGCTGATGCCTGCCTGCCCGCCGACCATGATATCGGACTCCAGCACGGAACTGCCGGCGATGCCCACCTGCCCGACGATGATCGAGCGCGGACCGACTTTCACGTTATGCGCGATCATCACCAGGTTGTCGATTTTTGCGCCTTTCGCGATGATGGTCTCCCCGGTGGTCGCGCGATCAACGGTGGTGTTGGCGCCGATTTCGACATCGTCCTCGATGGTGACGGTGCCAAGATGCGGAATCTTTTCCCAGCCTGCTGCGCCGGAGTTATAGCCGAACCCGTCGGCGCCGATGACGGCACCGGAATGGATGGCCACGCGGTCGCCGATGGTGCAGCGGGGATAGATGGTGGCGTGCGCGTAGACCACGGAGTCCTTGCCGATCTCCACGTGATTGCCGATCACGGCATGGGGATAGACAATGCTCCCTGCGCCGATCACCACGCCCTCGCCGATCACCGCCATCGGCCCGATATGCGCATGCGCATGGATCGCGGCGGATTGAGCCACGATGGCCGTGGGATGAATGCCCGGCAGCGGGGGACGACGCCAGTCAAAAAAGCTCAGCGCGCGACTGAATGCCGCCCGCGGGTCATTCACCTGGATGAGCGGTTTTTTCGCGGACTCGATGGAGGTGGGGGCGATGATGGCGAGCGCCGGCGACGCCTCCGCCTCCTCAAGCAGGCGCTCGTTCAACACGAACGTCACCTCTCCCTCGGACACCGCGTCCATACCGGCAATGCCGGCTACCAGGGAATCGGCGCCCCCTCCGACGAGGGTTCCATCCAGATATACTGCGAGCGTAGCGAGCGTGATATTCACCGCGAGGTAACTCCTTTAACCATGTTTACATACGGATTGTATTTCGTGTCTGCCGGCTCCCGGGGCGCTAATATTCTCGTACGCACCATCCCGGAGCGTGAATCTTCTCGTGAGCAGTGATCGACTGCTCGCCCTATGTCTACTTTCGTAATAATTCCATATTCGCTGTAGACTTCCTTTCCGCGGGCCAATACTGGGTGCGTCAAGTTTTTGTGACGTATTCGCTCACGCCGCCTTCGCCGCCGTTGCCGCCTTGGCGATCATCTGTTTCACCGCCAACGCCCAATCATTATTCAAGTAGGCACAGCGAGCCCCCAGTACC
>Ga0272448_1000635_pt1 | contig 52634 bp, 44 predicted proteins | sample YNPCB0191_FD_202220 | JGI IMG/M metagenome (GOLD analysis project Ga0272448, IMG submission 202220) | Hot spring sediment microbial communities from Yellowstone National Park, WY, United States - YNP-CB-019-1 | ecosystem: Environmental > Aquatic > Thermal springs > Hot (42-90C) > Sediment... | reverse complement strand
ACAGAGACTTATTAATTTTAGAAATATGATACATCATATTGGATTACAAGTTATTAAAGAAGATGTTGAAAATTTTTATATTGATCTTCTGAATTTTAAGATCAGCAAAACATTCTTGTTACCAAGGAAAAAATCGATAGATATTTTCAATGTAAATGAAAGTCCAGCTATTGTTTACGGTACTTGTGGTGATTTTGAACTCGAATTATTTGTTTCAAAATCAAATGTAGAAAAAACATTTTCCCATTTATGTTTACAAACCGAAAATTTTGAGGAAATAATGGAAAAAAACGAGACAAAAAGGATATAAAGTTTATGTTCATAAACCCAATCAAACTTTTTTTATAAGCGATACAAATCATAATGTTTTTGAAATCAAAAATAAATAAGATGCAAACAATTATTCTGTGGAGTGTATTTTAGTTAGCTTTCACTTTTTATGGGATACTTGCATGGAGTTATTAAAGAAAGAAATACTTGAATGTAGGAGATGTGAATTGTCAAAAACCCGCCATCATGTCATTTTTGGTGAAGGGAACACACATCGCGGAATATTTATAATTGGTGAAGCTCCGGGCAGAGACGAAGATTTGCAGGGACGTCCATTTGTGGGTAAATCGGGTCAATTGCTCGACAAAATATTGGCTGCCTGCGGGTTTACACGAAACGAACATGTATTTATCAGCAACATTGTCAAATGCAGACCACCAGAAAACAGAATTCCTGCGCCAAAGGAAGCTTCTGCCTGCTTACCCTGGCTGTTAAAACAGATAGAACTTGTAAATCCCAAAATAATAATATTGCTCGGGTCCACAGCATTAAAATACATAATAGGCCAGGATAGAAAAATTACTCAAGAACGAGGTAAGTGGATAATATGGCACGAACGCCTGGTAATGCCGGTTTACCATCCTTCTGCATTATTACGGGATCCCTCCTTAAAACGGGATACATGGGAAGATTTTAAGAAGATTTATTATGAATACGTTGAAGTGGTAAACCCGCAACACTTTTCTCCATTCATTAAAGCTAATAAAAAGGATTAATGAAAAAACAAATTATATGCGTTTTTATTATTTAATCTCTTGTCAATGAACACTCAGAAAAAAATAACTTATTCTCCGATTGGTGTTTTCCATACAAACTATACACCTGAAACCGGAGCACCGCGCCAGGGTATATTAATGCCCGAAACCAAAGGTGAGATTGAAATATTTCCTCCATACCGTTCTGCTTTAAAAACACTGGATCTTTTTGAGTATATAATTGTACTTTATCATTTCAACAGGGTGGTTCATTGGGAACCCACAGTGAACCCTCCGGCATCAACTCATGAACACAATTTTGGTCTGTTTTCCACGCGAAGTCCCAAACGCCCCAATCCCATAGGCCTTTCGATTGTGAAACTTGAAAAAATTGAAAACGACATTCTATATATTTCAGGCATTGATGCCTTTGACGAAACCCCAGTGCTCGATATAAAACCTTACCTGCCTTCCATCGACTGTATTAAAAGCAGCCGGAATGAATGCATCGAAAAAGAACTCGGACACCATGATGAAAAATTTATTAACGATTCAACTTTTTTCAAATAAATATAAATATGAACTGAAAAGTTTAGCCAATGTTAATGTACCTTTGTTTCTATAAAATTATAAAATTCATATCTGAAGGTGAAAAAGTTACTTTATTATGAAAATAACCGTTTTAACCGAAAATATGGCCGGTGGGCAATTCCTTGCCGAACACGGCCTGTCGTATCTGATACAATACGATGGGAAAAATATCTTATTTGACACCGGTCATACCGATGTTTTTTTGAAGAACAGCATGGCCATGGGTATTGATTTACCGTCTGTGGTCGATACCATTGTGCTTAGTCATGGGCACTGGGATCATGGTGATGGCCTGAGATATATCGACAATAAGGTGTTGATTACTCATCCTGTATCATTTATAAAACGATTCAGAAAAGGAGAAGAACAAAACATTGGACTTGCCTTACCTAAGTCTGAAATTGAAAAGAAATTCAGATTGGTAACATCAGAAAAACCTTACTTCATAACAGACAAAATACTGTATGCGGGTAGCATACCCCGTGCCAATGATTTTGAATCAAAAGAAACTTCATTTGTTGATGAAAACGGAAATGACGATTTTGTTCCCGATGATTCGGCTCTGATATTGATCAAAGATCATGAACTGGTAATTATTTCAGGCTGTGCACATTCAGGAATCTGCAATATAACCGAATATGCCAAAAAGATAAGTAAATTAGAAAAGATAAAACTGGTAATGGGTGGTTTTCATCTTAAAAATAAAGATAAAAAAACCAAAAAAACAATTGAATATTTTAAGCGGTGCGGAGTTCAAACCATTATTCCATCGCATTGTACAGAATTACCTGCATTATGTATGTTTTATGAACACTTTAATACTAAACAGCTAAAGACCGGTCAAATTTTGACTATTTGAAACCTGATTCATACATTCATTTCTATACTTCATTCTGAATTCCCTGTCCAATACATTGCAATTTTATGACGTATATATACGTCAATTCAATTTTTTTTCTATTTTTGCCGTAAATCTCGTTGTATGGCATACGCAAAAACCGGTTTGTTTGAGGAGCAGTTGCAGGAAACCGCCCGGTTGTTCAAATCGCTTGCTCATCCTGCCAGACTGCAGATTCTAAAATACCTTGCCGAAACCAAAACCTGCATCACCGGCGATATCTCTGAACATCTCCCTCTTAGCCGAACTACAGTCAACCAGCATCTTGCTGAATTGAAAAGGGCAGGATTGGTTTCAGGAACAATCGAAGGAGTGAAAACAAACTATTGTCTGAATTCTGATGCTATGGTCAACCTCAAAAAAAGGTTTGACGAATTCATGACCTGTTTTGAATCATATCAAATTACAAAATGTTGATTCCCAGTCGAAACTTTACTTTTCAACCGACAGGACGAATTCTTTGCTTTTTTGCCTGCCGGTGCCCATATGCTCACCACCCGCAGTCAGAAAAAAACGTGCAAGAGCTTAACAACAAAAAAAGGTTGAACTTGTTATACTGCAAAAGAGGCACTGAGGAATATGAAGACCAAAATCCGCAAACGATGAAATATACTTTAGGGGCTTGGGGTATTATATTGCCCATTATCTGGAATGTCAAGCAGGGAGTTTTGACAAACCGTGGAAAAAATTCACGAAAAAAGCGAGCTCTTCCATCCTCTGCTTGCTATGAATATGTATAAACCGGGATTGATTTATTGAGAAAACTTAGTATTAACCATTAAATACACTGAATTATGAATGTTACCGATGATGCTGCCAATGAATTAAAAAAAATTCTTGATGAATTCAATAAGGAAGGAGCAGGAGTAAGGATTTTCAGCACGCAGGGCTGTTGCGGTCCTTCCATCCAGCTTGACATTGTTCCGCAACCCGGAAGCGAAGACACTATTGTAAGTATTGGAAATATTGACTTTTTTATAGAAAAAAGTCTGGTACCAACATTGTCTTCTGTCACTCTCGATTACGGTGTTAACGGTTTTCGCCTTAATGGCCTCGTCCGTTCGGGAGGATGCTGCAATTAATCATGGATCACAATAACTGCATCCTATTGGTCTGGGGCACACGCCTCAAATTAAAGAATTTATAATTATCTTTTGATAAATATTCTGCATATGACAAAAATACTGATTCTTTGTACCGGTAACAGTTGCCGAAGCCAGATGGCACACGGATTTCTGCAGTCTTTTGATTCCCGTCTGGAAGTTCATTCGGCGGGAACGGAACCGGCAAAACAGGTGAACCCGAAAGCCGTCGCCGTTATGAAGGAAGCCGGCATTGATATCAGCCATCATGTTCCTGCTCATGTGAACCAATTCCTTACTGAGGAATGGGATTATGTGATAACCGTTTGCGATGATGCCAACGAAACCTGCCCTGCTTTCCTTGGGAAAGTAAAACACCGCCTGCACTTTGGCTTTGAAGACCCTTCCAGGGCAACGGGCTCAGATGATTTTGTATGGAGTGAGTTTCGCAGGGTTCGAGATAAAATTAAAGAAAGATTCTGGAAATTTTACAATGAGACCATCCGGCAATGATTTGATTCGGCAATGGTTTGATTCGGCAATGATTTGATTCGGCAATGGTTTAATTCGGCAATGATTTGATTCGGCAATGATTTGATTCAGCAATGATTAAATTCGGCAATGGTTTGATTCGGCAATGGTTTGATTCGGCAATGGTTTGATTCGGCAATGATTTGATTCGGCAATGGTTTGATTCGGCAATTGGTTATATGACAATGAGATAATTAGACAATGACTCAATTGGGAAATGATTTATTTCGGCAATAATTATACAAGTGATTAGTGGCTAATTATAAAAGTTGAAATATATGAACGATGAATTTAAAGATAATGCCATTGTGAACCTGACGTTTGACTTTTCACTGAAGATAATTGATTTCTGTGATGGGCTTGACAATTTAAGGAAATTTGCTCTTTCAAATCAACTTTTCAGGTCAGGAACTTCGATAGGAGCTAATAAAAGAGAGGCTCAGAATGCTGAAAGTAAAGCCGATTTCATTCATAAATTCAAGATTGCTGCAAAAGAAGTAGAAGAAACTGAATATTGGCTATTACTTTGCAAACACTCCAGTAAACTTCCTGACTCCACTAATCTTCTTAAGGATTTGGAACCAATAAAAAAAATTATCTCAAAAATTATTGGCACGGCAAAACGTAGTTAAAAATTGTCAAATGGCCGAACTAAGAGATTGTTCAATCGTCGAATCTAAGAATTGCCTAATCTTCGAATCAAAAAATTGTCGAAACGTAAGTTAAAATTGCATATAAATAATTAAGGTATTATGGAAACAATAAAGAAACTAGCATTTTTCGACCGGTATTTAACCCTCTGGATATTTCTTGTAATGTTTGCAGGTGTTATTATTGGTTATTTTACCCCCGGAATATCGAATTTCTGGAATTCATTAAGTATTGGTACCACGAATATTCCAATCGCCATCGGGTTGATTCTCATGATGTATCCTCCTCTGGCCAAAGTAAAATATGAAAAACTGCCGTTGGTATTCAGAAATCTTCGTTTGCTGGGGCTTTCGCTTACACAAAACTGGATTGTTGGCCCCTTTGTCATGTTCTTTCTGGCCATATTGTTTTTGCACAATCACCCGGGATTAATGACGGGAGTTATTCTGGTTGGCCTGGCGCGATGCATTGCCATGGTTCTTGTTTGGAACGATCTGGCCAAAGGAGACACGGAACTGGCTGCAGGGCTTGTTGCTTTTAATGCCATCTTCCAGGTTCTGCTTTATTCCGTATATGCCTATGTATTCATCACCTTCCTGCCTCCACTGTTCGGACTGAATGGGACAGTGGTTCAGGTATCCATTTCTGAAATTGCCATTACAGTATTGATCTATCTGGGTATTCCGTTTTTCGGCGGACTGGTATCCAGTCTTTTTTTGCGCCGAAGCAGAGGCGATGAATGGTATTATAAAAAATTCATTCCCCATGCTTCATGGCTAACTCCAATTGCCCTTCTCTTTACCATATTTGTTATGTTTTCGCTCAAGGGGGAAAAAATTATAGAACTCCCGCTCGACGTACTTCGTGTTGCCATTCCGTACACTCTTTACTTTGTCTTCATGTTCTTTGTAACCTTTTTCATAGCCAAATGGATGGGCTCAGGGTATGAAAAATCAACCACGCTGGCATTTACTGCCGGCAGTAATGATTTTGAACTGGCTATTGCAGTGGCCGTTGCTGTTTTCGGCATTAATTCACAGGCCGCTTTCGCCACGGTAATAGGGCCCCTCGTAGAAGTACCGGTACTCATTCTCCTGGTAAATGTAGCACTTGCCTTCAGAAAAAAATTCTTCCAAACAATACCCTGAGCAGATTGTTAATACACATACCTTGCTTTTACAAGCAGGATATAAAAAACCTGAACGATGAAACCCACATGTTTCAAAAATACAAACACAGCGGTAATAAAATCACGAACATGTGGGTTCCATCATACCATTGAAAATCAATTTTATAATGATGAAACAATTGATTCTTGAGTCTGTCATAACCTGCCCGGCCTGCGGTTATCAAAAAACGGAAATTATGCCCGAAGACGCATGCCAGTTTTTTTACGAATGTGAAAACTGCCATGCTGTTTTGAAACCAAAGCCGGGTGACTGCTGTGTTTTCTGTTCGTTTGGATCCGTTCCATGCCCACCGGTTCAGGCAGCCGGCCACCAATGACGCAAAACCACCGGTTTAATGGTTATTCTGACATATTCAATAAAATTTTAATGTCGTATTTTCCGAAAAATTGATTACATTTGCAACAGGCTATGGAGTTAGCCTTTGACCGCTTAAAAGCTGATAACTCCTGATAAAAATGATCAGGAGGTATGTATAGAGCTCAGGCGGTTTTTTTATTTGTTCTCTTTTCATCAGGGAGTCGGATAGCTCTCCCCTCCCGCTGCCAGTTAGCGAAATATCTGTGCTTAACCGGAAATTTTCCTTTTCCTTCCTGGTTTTCCTCTGTAAGGCTTGCTTTTCTGTCCGGATGGATACTCGCGGTTTCCTTCATCACGAAATGTTTCACCGACAAATGATTGTACAATGAATATTGACAGCCATACATTAAAAGATCTGGAAATATTCAGAACAGAAGACAAAGGGATCTCTGTTTATGACTTCCTTTTTAAAACACAAACCACAGGAGGAGAATTCCGTTTGCGCGAAAAATTCCGCCATCCTCCTGCCTCCCTGAAATCAGTGCTTGAACATCAGGAAACCATTGCTTTTCTGGTGAAAAATATCCGGTTGTTCTACCTGCCTTACAATGATCACCAGATGAAATCGCTGGAGGAATATCTATCCACCAATATTGAAGTGGTAAAAGACGATCGGCTTATTGAGTCTATCCGTTTCTGGATCACTGATATCAATGCATTCAATTATATTAAATACAGTCTTCAGGAAATTATAGCGTTTACCTCCAGTTTCTACAAGGTCCTCTACGAAAAAAAGGATCATCTTCCCGTTCTTCTAAGGAAAGCATTTGATGAACTGGATCAGATTTTTCATTCAAAAGAATTCAGGGATATCATTCATCAACAGGTAAAAAAGAAGCCTTCCATCCGTGAAATTCTTGTTGCCGACAGAGTTCTCCGAACCTCCCTCAAACCAAATATTATCAGAATCACTGCCTGGTATTATGAACTGGATGCCCTGCTTGCCATGGCGAAAGCAACCCATCACCATCATTTTACTTTTCCTCTGTTCAGTAACAAAGATGAGGTTCATCTGGTGGCGGAAGGACTGTATCATCCCTTACTTACAAATCCGGTGCCTGTTGACCTTGCGATTCAAAAAGACAGGAATTTTGTTTTTCTTACAGGTCCGAACATGTCCGGTAAAACCACCTTCCTTAAATCGCTCGGCCTTGCCGTTTATTTTGCGCACCTTGGAATGGGCGTTCCGGCCTCCCGCCTTGAACTGACATACTTCGACCGAATGTTTACCAGCATAACAATCACAGACAATATTCTGGCCGGATACAGCTTTTTTTTCAGCGAAGTGGCCCGAATAAAAGACCTTGGGGCTTATTTGAACAAAAAGGAAAAAGTATGCGTCATTTTTGATGAATTATTCCGTGGCACCAATGTTACTGATGCCTATGACGCAACCATCCTGATTATTGAGAAACTGGTCCAATGGAAAAGCAGTATATTTGTTGTCTCCAGCCATCTGCTCGAAGTTTGGAATAAAATAAGCCATTTTAAAAATATTCAGAGCGTATGCTTTGAATCATTTGTTGAAGAGGAAGAGCCGGTATTTACGTATAAACTGCTTCCCGGGGTAAGCAATCTCCGGTTGGGCCTGAAAATTATTCAGAAAGAAGGATTAACTGAACTGCTTCAAAATAAGGATTCCGATGATCACATTGAAAATTCCAGGTCGTAAGACCTTACATATCAAGCATATTGTGCTCGATTACAACGGCACCCTGGCAACTGACGGGATTATTCCCGACGAAGTTAAAATGTTGTTGGAGGAAATTGGCAAACAGGCAGGAATTCATATTCTTACGGCCGACACCTTTGGAAACGCACAAAGTGAATTTGCGGGCATTGACTGCACGCTGGTGATTCTTGCACCTTCAGAACAGGACCAACAAAAGGAAGCCTATGTGAAAAAACTGGGGGCCAAAAAGGTTATCGCCATTGGCAATGGCAGGAATGATGTACGGATGCTGAAAACAGCCGCCCTTGGGATTGCTGTCCTTCAGAAAGAAGGAGCTGCGGCCCGGGCACTGAAAGCCGCTGACATTATTTGTACCAGCATAACAGACGCACTGGAGCTTCTGCGTCATCCCATGCGCATTATAGCAACACTGAGGAACTGATTATGAAATCCACATATTTTTACAAACACAAACACAACGGTAAAAAAATCACGAACATGTGGGTTCCATCATACCATTGAAAATCAATTTTATTGCGATGAAAAAAATTCCTCTTTCTGAAAACCATAACCGGTCAGTTTCAGCCTCTCTGTATATGGTAGAACGGCTGATTAATGAACTCGAAAATGATCTGAACCATCCTTCAGACATGATTCTTTCGCAGGTGATTTATGATGTGGAAGACAAAGATAAGGAACACTTTCTTGCCATCATAAGGGAAATAAAGGAACATATCAGAATGCTGTCTGAAAAGTACAACCTGCGAACAAGGGAGTTGCTTTTCAGCCAGTTGCTTCAGGCCAAAAAATCGGGAATCTGGGTGATTTTATGCGACACCACATCGCAAAGGCTGAAGGGCTACGGTACCTTTCCAAAAGAATATGCCGAAGAATTCGACAATGATATAGCCAGATTGCAAGAACTTGTTCAAAGAATATAAAATTATGGCTGATACCTCATATAGATTATGACATTTTACCGACCGGATTTTTGCTGTAAACACTAAAGAATGCGATTCTTTTGTTCTGCCTGCTGGAATGAGATTGCCCCGGATACGAAGGTTTGCCCTTTTTGTGGTGCTGATATTGAAGCACTTGATGCTTCTTCGTTCGACGAAAAAGTAATCCGTGCTTTTCATCATCCCGATCCTCAAACAGTGAGGCGGGCTGTGTTTATTTCGGGAGAAAAACAAATTCCGCAGGCTCTTCAGCCGCTTGTTGAGTTGCTCGCAAACAGCCATGATCCTTATCTTCAGGAAGAAATCATTAAGGCACTCTGCCACTACAATGATCCTTCCCTGATTGGACTGCTGCAAACTTACAGCCGGGCTCCCTATTCTTTCATCGTTCGTAAAATCGCAGACGAGTGCATTAATAAGCTGCAGAACAAAAAACCACCGACAGAAAAATGATGGTTTTTTAAAAAAATTATACTTTTGCGCCCTTTGGTGATGGAGTTCACCATTAACCGCTGCAATAGCTGATAACTCCTGTGATGTTTAACTTTAAAGGTTTTACGTATGTTATCGATCTATCTTATTGCAGCGTTCTGGTTGGGAATAGCCGTCATTTCAACCATTTTTGCCAATCGCCTGAGGATATCCATGGCTCTTATGGAAATCATCTTTGGGACCATTGTCGGATACATTGCTTTCAAGCTGAACGTTACCGACAAACTTTCCCTCAATGCCGACTGGCTGAAGTTTCTGGCCGGCCTGGCAGCCATTATGCTGACGTTTCTTTCGGGAACGGAATTGAATCCCGATGCCATGCGAAAAAAATTCAAAGAAGTAACCCTTGTCGGGCTAACGGGATTCTTTGCCCCATTTATCGGGGCCGCTCTTGTCGCCTATTACCTGCTTGGATGGGATATTAAGCCAAGTCTCCTTGCCGGAATTGTCCTTTCCACCACATCAATGGCTGTAGTCTATGCCGTTATGCTGGAGTACGGCCTGAACAAGACTTCTTTCGGGAAAAGCGTGCTGGGAGCCTGCTTTGTAAACGACCTTGGAACCGTTATCGGACTGGGCCTCATTTTTGCCCCGTTCACTTATAAAACCCTTGTTTTTGTTGCCGCCCTCCTTGTTGCAATCTTTGTGGTTCCGCCGGTTACGAACTTTCTTATCAGAAAGTTTGCCTACAAGACAGCCGCTATACGAACCAAGTGGATAATATTTCTTCTTCTTGGATTTGCGTTGCTGGCCCTGTGGTCGGAAAGCGAACCCGTGCTGCCGGCTTATATTCTTGGAATGCTGCTGGCAAAAACTCTTGAAAAAGACCACTTGTTCATCCGCAGGCTGCGCACCATGACCATCGGCTTTCTCACACCCTTGTACTTTCTCCGTGCGGGAGCTTTTGTTTCTCTTCCGGCACTCGTCGTAGCACCAATACCTTTCCTGGTCCTTTTCTTTACAAAAGTCGGGTCAAAAATTGCCGGTTTATATCCGGTAATCAGAAGATTTAAAAAGCATAGAACCGAAAAATGGTATTATACCCTTCTTATGTCAACCGGTTTGACGTTTGGGACCATTTCAGCACTCTACGGATTGTCGCATGGAATCATCACTCAGGAACAGTATTCCTACCTTGTTGGGGTTGTGATTGCCAGCGCTGTTATTCCTACCCTGATTGCCAACCGGTATTTCCTGCCAAAACATTTGCTGGAGAAACCTGTTCTGGATGATCAGGTGCCGGAGCCTGAAGATGTTCATAGAAAAAACAAACAACATGATTTATAAATATTTATAAATCAGGTGGTTGACTTTTGCGGAAACAAAAGTCAAAATAAAAGTGTATCTTTGTACATTATTTTAAATTATTCTTCATTTTGCATCAATTTAACAAACTCACAATTCGTGAGGTAGTTCTCCGGTTTAACCGCGAGTACAGTTACAGGCCAGCAGTGTCACTTACTGATTCCGTCCCCCTCACTTACCAGCAACTTACATCTGAAATCGCCCGTCTTCAGGTATTGCTTATCAATATGGGTATTCAGAAGGGAGACCGCGTGGCACTTCTCGGGTCCAGTTCTCCCAATTGGGTCATTTCCTATCTGGCAATCACCTCCATGGGTGCCATTGCTGTGCCCCTGATGCCGGAATTTACCCCGGCTGAAATTGGAAAAGCCCTTAATCATTCAGAAGCGACTCTTCTCATTGCCACTGAAAAGCAGCTGGTCCGGATTGAAGCGGAAGAACTACCCTATCTGCACCACAAAATTCTTCTCGACACATTCACGGTAAAAGATGACAATTATCTGCTTGATGCACCGGTTTTAGGTCCGGAAAACCTTTCGGTACTGCCGGAAGCAGAAGTGGAAGAAGACGACCTGGCGGCCATCATTTATACCTCAGGCACTACCGGGAATCCCAAAGGAGTGATGCTTACACATAAAAACATTGTCTTTGATGCCCTGCAGGGTTTCAGTGTTCAAGACCTTAATACGGGCGATGTACTCCTTTCTATTCTCCCCCTGGCTCATACATACGAAAATACCATCGGTATGATGATGCCTCTGATCGGAGGTTCCTGCATATATTACCTTGACAAGCCTCCTACCGCAAGCATTCTTCTTCCTGCCCTTGCCAAGGTGCGGCCTACCGCCATGCTCAGTGTACCTCTGGTGATTGAAAAAATATATAAGAACAGTGTTTTACCCCGCTTTACCAAAAGCGGGCTTCTGAAAAAACTTTATGGTATTCCCGTTTTCAGGCGCCTGTTCCACCGGATTGCCGGGAAAAAACTGATGAAGACCTTTGGAGGACGTCTTCAGTTTTTCGGAATCGGAGGAGCCAAACTTGATCCTACCGTCGAAAAGTTCCTGCGCGAAGCCCGATTTCCTTTTGCCATCGGCTATGGCCTCACTGAAACCTCTCCCCTTATTGCCGGCGGTATAGGAAAAAAAATTGCCTTTCAGTCCACCGGGCCGGTTCTTCCCGATGTGAAAGTGCGCATCGACCTGTCGGCAGGCACTGAACCCGGACAGGGAGAAATTGTCGTACGCGGAGACAACGTCATGAAAGGTTATTACAAACGACCCGACCTTACAGCCGAAGTTTTGAGTCCTGACGGCTGGTTCCGCACCGGAGACCTTGGTTTTATTGATCAGAAAGGAAACCTCCATATCAACGGCCGTATTAAAAATATGATTATCGGTGCCAACGGGAAAAATATCATGCCGGAAGAAATTGAATCAGTGATCAACAGCTATAACTATGTTGTTGAGTCTGTTGTGGTTAAAAAGAAAGATAAACTGATTGCCTATGTTTACCTCAACCGGGATGAAATAGAAGCCAGGCTGGATGAATTTATTGCCAATGCCAGGAATTCCGGCCGTGATGCCATCAGCAATGCCGAACAGGCCATCGATTTGTTCCTGAAAGACCTTCAGAAATACGTGAACGAACGGGTAAACAAATTCTCCCAGCTTCAGGCTGTTGAATATTATCCCCAGCCTTTCGAGAAAACAGCGACCCAGAAAATCAAAAGATATCTGTATTACTGATCGTCTTTCCTCGGCAAGATCCATCTTTAACTATTCCTTAACATTCCGTTAGCGTTTTCTTTAAACAACGTTACTACCTTGCGTTGGTAGAAATACTGCTATATGTATACCCAATTAGAAGAACCGAATTCACATGCCAGTAAGAAGAAGATCTGCCCTGAACCAAATTTCTTAACAGATGCGATTGCTTCAGAACCTGGCAAAATCTGACAGGAAGTTCTTAACAATTTATTAAAGAATATCATTTAATTCAAATAGTATGAAAAAGTCTCTTATCATTTTATCAGTAATTTTTCTGCCTGCGGCAGTCCTCCTCAGTTCATGTTCTCCCCGTTCCTCTGGTAAGGGAGAGGCACTGACCGGAGAAGTCAAGATTGACGGCTCCAGTACCGTGTTTCCTTTAAGTGAAGCTGTGGCAGAGGAATTTCGCAACAGCTATCCGAATGTAAAGGTCACTGTAGGTGAGTCTGGTACCGGCGGGGGTTTTAAAAAATTCAGCAGGGGAGAAACAGATATCAACGATGCTTCCCGTCCGATCCGACCCGAAGAAATTGAAGCCTGTAAAGCAAATAGCATTTCGTATCTTGAGCTGGAGGTAGCTTATGACGGTCTGGCAGTTGTAGTTCATCATTCCAATACCTGGGCAAAAGAAATCAAGGTATCGGAACTGAAGAAATTATGGGAACCGGCTGCTCAGGGCAAAATCATGCGCTGGAACCAGATCAGGCCCGAATGGCCCGACAAGGAAATTCATTTGTTCGGTGCCGGTACTGCTTCGGGCACATTCGATTACTTTACTGAAGCCATTGTGGGTGAGGCAAAGAGCAGCAGGGGGGATTATACGGCCAGCGAAGATGATAATGTTCTGGTTCAGGGAATTGCCTCTGATGAACTGGCACTCGGCTATTTTGGGCTTGCCTATTTCGAAAACAACCAGGATAAGCTGCGCATTCTTCCTATCGATGCAGAAAACGGAAACGGACCTGTCACCCCTACCGCAGAGACGGTAAAGAGCAAAAAATACACCCCGCTGTCCCGACCCCTGTTCATCTATGTCAACAGCAAATCCCTCGAAAGGAAAGAAGTACAGCGTTTTGTGTCATTCTACCTTGAACATTGCGGCACCCTTGCTTCTGATGTTGGTTATGTTGCTCTTACACCTGACGAATTGAAGGTTACGCAGGCCCGCTGGGAAGAATTTCAGAAACAGTTTGCCAAATAAGAAACCTTGTTATGGCTGGTCTGAAGAAGCAGGAAAAAGTCATTGAAGGAATTCTTAAAGGAAGCGCCTGGTTTACCATACTGATAACCATTGGTATTATCTGGGTGCTTCTTTATGAAACGGTAATTTTTTTCAGGCATGTATCTTTAATTGAGTTTTTTACAGCCACTGAATGGACACCACTTTTCACTATTAAAAAATACGGGATCCTGCCTCTTCTCACCGCCACCTTTCTCACTTCCTTTATCGCCATTGCCGTGGCACTGCCTCTGGGGCTTACCATTGCCGTTTATCTGAGTGAATATGCCAATCCTGCATTCAGAAGAATTGTCAAACCTGTTCTTGAATTGCTCGCTTCAATTCCCACTGTTGTTTATGGATTTTTTGCCCTCACCACCGTAACGCCTTTTCTCCAAAATTTCATTCCCGGCATGGCCGGATTCAATGCATTGAGCCCGGGTATTGTGATGGGCATAATGATTATGCCGCTGATAACTTCCCTGAGCGAGGATGCCCTGTATGCCATTCCCGGATCCATGCGTTTCGCATCCTATGCACTTGGGGCATCGCGGTTTCAGACCACCTTCAGGGTGCTTCTGCCTGCGGCCTCTTCGGGTATCGGGGTTTCCGTAATCCTGGCTATCTCAAGGGCCATCGGCGAAACGATGATTGTTGCCATTGCCGCCGGTCAACAGCCCCGGTTGACGCTCAATCCGCTGGTGCCTGTTGAAACCATTACCACATATATTGTTCAGGTAAGTATGGGCGACGTACCCCAGAATTCGCCTGAATTCCGGTCCATTTTTGCGGCCGGCATGGTGCTCTTCCTGTTTACTTTTGGTATCAACAATCTGGGTTTGTATCTCAAACGGAAATTTTACCAGAAATATGAACTTTAGAACCTATAAACGCATCAGCGACCGCTCCTTTAACATTTTTGGCCTGCTGATAACCCTTTCAGGCCTGGTGGTTCTGGGCATATTTCTCTTTCAGATCGCCCAGAAAGGCCTTGGCAGAGTCAGCTGGCAGTTTCTTACCTCCCTTCCCTCCCGTTTCCCTGAAAAAGCAGGCATTTTTACGGCCCTGATGGGAACTGTATGGATTATGTTTCTGACAGCCCTGATAGCAATTCCTGTTGGAATTATGGCAGCTATTTATCTCGAAGAGTATGCCAAACAGAACCGATGGGGACGAATTCTTGAAATCAATATTTCCAATCTTGCCGGGGTGCCGTCTATTATTTACGGTATTTTAGGGCTTGAAGTCTTTTCACGGACCCTGGGACTGGGAAACAGCCTTCTTACGGGCAGTTTAACCCTGTCTCTTCTCATTCTTCCCATTGTTATTGTTTCTACGCGGGAAGCATTGCGGGCAGTTCCTGTCAGCCTCAGGGAAGGATCGTATGCCCTTGGGGCCACCAAATGGCAGACTATATACCGCCTCATCCTGCCATCGGCGCTGGGAAACATTCTTACGGGAGTAATTCTTGCCCTTTCACGTGCTGTTGGCGAAGCGGCACCGTTGATTGTCGCCGGAGCTCTGGTATATGTGCCGTTTGCCCCTTCGTCTCCCATGGACAATTATTCCGTTCTGCCCATTCAGATTTTCAACTGGGTATCCCGCCCGCAGCTGGCGTTTGAAACCAATGCTGCCGCCGGAATCATCATTCTTCTGATATTCACCTTCCTGATGAATGGAATTGCCATTTTTTACCGGAACAGAATGCAAAAGAAGTTTAAATGGTAGAAGCCGATACCGGAGAAAAAGAGATTAACAAAGAGATTTCTCCTTCCCATGTTCCAAACAAAACATTGGCACCTTGAGTGAAAGAATGTTTTGTCATTCCTGAATACTTCATTAACTTTCGCAAGAAATTATCATTTTATTTTTGAATACCGCCCGTGAGGGTGATGGTTTCTTCACGTTAAATATATCATGTATATGAAGTATTTTTCCCTTATTGGCATTCTGGCATGCGCAGCAGCTATTTTGTTTTCCTGCTCAGAACCAACAGCGAATGTTAGAAACACCGAAGACTTTAATTCAGACTGGAAATTTGCTTTGGGCGATTTTCCTGATGCCTCTCAACCCTTATTTGATGATGGTTCATGGAGAACACTCGACCTTCCTCACGACTGGAGTATTGAAGGAAGCTTTTCACCCGACCATCCGGCCGGAACAGGCGGCGGAGCCCTTCCCGGAGGAATCGGATGGTACCGTAAAACCTTCGAAGTTCCTGCTGCCGACAGCACCAAAAAAATATTTATTCACTTTGACGGAGTTTACCGCAATGCCGAAGTCTGGATTAACGGACAGTACCTTGGCAAACGGCCTTACGGATACAGCTCCTTCCGATACGAACTGACTCCCTGGTTGAATTTCGGCGCGAAAAATATCCTTGCCGTCAAGGTTGATAATTCAAAACAACCCAATTCGCGCTGGTATTCAGGTTCGGGAATCTACCGGAATGTGTGGCTTGTAAAAACCGGAAAAATCCACGTGGATCTCTGGGGAACCTATATTACGACTCCCCGGGTCACAAAAGAATCAGCTCATATTGTCATCAGGACGACGGTTAAAAATGCTTCCGCTGCTGACCAAACTGTTACCCTTCGTACAATGGTTTTCAGTCCGGAAGGGAAAAAAATATCCACTCTGAAAACCGAGACGACTATTCCGGCCGGTTCGACAGGCGAAGTAACACAGGAAGCTACTGTCACTTCTCCACAATTATGGTCGATTAGCCATCCTTTCCTTTATAAAGCTTTGACACAGGTACTGGCGGGAAATGAGGTAACTGATGATTACGAAACGCCTTTCGGTATCCGGTATTTTGCATTTGACCGCGAAAAGGGATTTTTCCTGAACGGAGAACCGATGAAAATACTGGGCGTGTGCAATCATCACGATCTGGGCTGTCTTGGAGCAGCCATCAATACCCGCGCTCTGGAACGCCAGCTTGAAATTCTGAAGGCCATGGGGGCTAATGCCATCCGCACCTCCCATAATCCTCCGGCGCCGGAGCTTTTGAATCTATGCGACCGGATGGGTTTTCTGGTAATGGACGAGGCCTTCGATATGTGGAAAATCAACAAAACACCATTCGACTATGGCCTTGATTTCGATGAATGGCATCAAGCCGATCTGCGCGATATGATTTTGCGCGACAGGAACCATCCCAGTGTTATCATCTGGAGCATTGGAAATGAAATACCTGAACAGTGGGATACCAGTGGACTGCGCATTGCACCTGAACTGGCAGGAATCGTTAAATCGCTTGATCCGACCCGCCCGATTACTTCAGCCTGCAACAACCCAAATCCTAAAAACTATATTATCCGTTCCAATGTGCTTGATTTGATCGGATACAACTACCATATTGAATATTTCCCGAGTTTTCTGGACAGTTTCCAGCGGGGTGCATTCATTGCCTCGGAAACCACCTCTGCCTTAGCTACCCGCGGGAGCTACGATATGCCTTCCGACTCGGTACGGATATGGCCTACCGACTGGCGGAGTCCTGATATGAGCGTTATGAACAAAGATTTTACCTGTTCTGCCTATGACAATTGCCGGGTTCCATGGGGTTCAACCCACGAAGCCACCTGGAAAGTGATAAAAAAATATGATTTCCTTTCCGGGTTGTTCATATGGACCGGCTTTGACTACCTGGGTGAACCAACACCATATCCATGGCCTGCCCGAAGCTCCTATTTCGGAATTGTTGATCTGGCAGGATTTCCAAAAGATGCCTATTACATGTACCAGAGCGAATGGACCAACACCCCAGTATTGCACATATTCCCCCACTGGAACTGGAAGGAAGGACAGACGGTAGATGTATGGGCCTATACCAACGCCGAGGAAGTTGAATTGTTCCTGAACGGCAAGTCGATGGGCACAAAGCGTAAACAGGGCGACGACCTGCACCTTATGTGGCGTCTCACCTGGGAGCCAGGCACAGTGAAGGCTATTGCCCGCACAGGAGGGAAGGAAGTGCTCACAAAAGAAATTCACACCGCCGGAAAACCGGCCCGTATTCTGCTTGAACCTGACAGGACCAAACTGAAAGCTGACGGAAAAGACCTTTCGTTTGTCAAAATCAGCATACTGGACGATAAGGGAAATATAGTACCCTATGCCGACAATCTGGTAAAGTTTGAAGTAAATGGCGCAGGGAAGCTGCGGGCAACCGACAACGGAAATCCTGTCAGTATGGAGTCATTCCAGACCAGCGAACGCAAAGCCTTTCACGGGCTCTGCCTGGCGGTGATTCAGGCATCGGATAAAGCAGGAAAAATCACCCTGAAGGCTGTTTCAGACGGACTGCCGGAAGCTTCAGTTACCATTGCAGCTGAATAATTGAAATTCCTCTGCCTGTAAAACAGGAGTTATCTAATAACTTCGTTTTTCAGCATCCCTGCCAGGAATATAAAATTTCAGTCGGTTGGCATTGTGCCCACCGACTGGAATTTCATTGCCGTAATTCTGAATCTTCGGGTAAAAGAATTAATGGGTGAATCCTGCCGGAGCAATCCCTTGCAGAAATCGCGGAAATCGGAAGCACTATGTCGGCTTGGATGCCTGCACGTGGTAAAGCTCATTGTATTTTACTCACTTTAATCACCCATGCATACTTACAGGGAGGATTTTTCCTTATTCGTTCAGGTACAGAAACCGCAAAGCCATCTCCGACCGGTTTCCACGAGAGGGAACCTTTAGCACCGAGCAGGGTAACAGAAGCCCCTGAAGCCGGCCTGTGCGACTGGATTTTTACAGACGCCGGCAATGCTTCCTTTTCATCAGCCAGGTAAATAAAATAGGCACTTCCGTCTTTTCCTCTGGTCATAACAATCTTTCCTTCCTTGCAGGGGGGCAGAATGCAGCTCCCATAAATGGCCTCACCGTTAACTTTAAGCCAGGCCCCATATTCCTTCAGCAGGTCATAGGCGCCCTGCTGCCATGTGCCGTCGGGACCGGGTGCTATGTTCAGCAGAAGATTCCCGCCTTTGCCGACAATGTCAGCCAGCAGATGAATTCCTTCTCTTCCGCTCATATATCTGGCACCGGGGGTAAAAGACCATCCGCCTCCTGAAATTATGCATGATTCCCACGGATACGGCAGCGGCTGAGCGGGAACCCTGTTTTCAGGCGTCAGGTAATTCTGATTTTTTCCGTATACTGCCCTGTCAACAACAATCAGTCCCGGCTGTTTCTCCCGGCATTTCTGCACCAGTTCATCCATGCGGATATCCTGATTGATGATCTGACTTTTCAGATAGCCTGACGATACTTCCTTCATTTTGTTTTCATACCATTCACGAATTATTTCTTTAGATTTTCTGGCTACCCAGCCCCCGTCAAGCCACAGGATGTCCATCGGCCCATATTCTGTCATCAGCTCCAGTATCTGATTGTGCGTGTACTCCACAAACTTGTTCCACCGTTCCGGATAGGCTTCGGGATCATAATTTACATTCCTGTCACGGGGCGGAAAATTGGGCCACCAGTAATATTCACTATGCCAGTCGGGCTTTGAAAAATAGGCTCCCACCATAAATCCCTCTTTACGGAATGCGTCAAAAATCTCCTTAGCTATATTGGCCCGGGGATTTGAATGAAAAGGACACTCCGGCGAGGTAATTTTATAGTCAGTATATTTTGTATCAAACATACAAAAGCCATCGTGGTGCTTGGTGGTGAAAACCACATACTTCATTCCCGCCTCACTGGCTGCTTTAGCCCATATTGCCGGATCAAACTTTTCGGGATTGAAGGTCTTCTTCAGCCCTTCGTATTTCTGCACGTATTCATTGTAGTTTTCAATACTGCGGCGGCACCATCCTTCGTCTTCCGGACAAATGGACCAGGATTCCACAACCCCCCACTGGCTGTATGGACCCCAGTGCATCAAAAGGCCAAATTTAAGATCCTGCCACCTGGACAGCTTTTCCAGTACCAGAGGGTCGGTTTCAGGAACATACCTGTGGTCTTCTTCCTGAGAAATTACAGTAGCCGAGAAAAAAACCGACCATAACAACAAAAGGAATACCTGCTTTTTCATGGTTTTTTCATTTTACATTGTACTTTATTTTATCATTCATGGCCGAAAGATACATGTTTCTCTGTAAGAAAAATCTGACTTCCTTCATTTGCATGAAATACCAACGTTGCTATTTTTGCTTGTGTTGCTTAACTTAATTTTCTCACCATCTCTATGTTTTTTAATCAATTCGGTCGCAAAAGATGCTTTGAGCTTAAAATCAATGCCATGAAACAAATTCTGCCTTTTGTTTTCTTTGCAGTTCTTATGTGGGGGCCTTTTTCAGTCAATGCCCAGTCAAACGTATTGCATGTAGTTACGCACAGGAGAGTAACAGTAACAACCGATCCGTCAAAGGGAATACATCTGTATCCGGCATGGGGAAAATTTCCTGACAAAAACGTGTCAGTACGCCGTATCATCATGAAGGTTGTTCTGGGTTGTCCTGATTCACTGCCCTGTGCACACTGGGATTACCTTGATCCGATCTATCTGAGAAAGGCCGGAGGTACAAGCGGCAAAGTGTACAATTATGAACTCAGCCGCATGCTGACGCCCTATGGAAGCATCTTTACAAAAGACTGGCAGTGGGAATGGCAGGCAGACGTAACTGACTTTTCGGCCCTTCTGCGCGACAGCGTTGAAATTGTTTATCAGCATTCCGGATATGAAACCACTTCCGTGGGATGGGCGGTAACCATTGATTTTGAAATCACTACCGGACCTGAAATAGTTCATCCTCTTAGCATCACACCCCTGTGGAACGGATCATTCCCTTACGGAAATCCTGATGAAGATATTACAGACCTTCTCAAACCCATATCGTTTTCTTCTGCAGGAAAGGAAGGTTTTTACCGTATCCGCATCCAGCAAACCGGCCACGGAATGGACCAGCCGCGTGGATGCAGTGAGTTTTGCAGTCGATGGCGCGAAATTTTCCTTGATCACCGCATGATTGATCATCAGGAGCTATGGAAAGACTGCGGCGACAATCCTCTTTATCCTCAGGGCGGAACATGGATTTACGACCGTGCTCTCTGGTGCCCGGGGACTCTTCAGCCGTCCCATTTTATTGATTTTGAAGCATCCCCCGGCGATCATACACTTCAGTTGCTTATGCAGCCATATAAGGCTACTGCCGATAAAAATGCTGCAGAAAATATTGCTTCCTTCCTTATTGCTTACTCACTTCCTTCAGCCCGAAACGATGTGGCCCTGGAAGAAATCCTGGTGCCCAGCAATAAACCCTGGCATAGAAGGTCGAACCCTTCCTGTTCCAATCCGGTTATCCGTATCAGGAATCTGGGAAGAAACCCTCTTCGCTCAGTGACAATTCAATATGGTGTAAAAGGCAGGAAACCTCAAACCTATGTCTGGAAAGGAAATCTTAGCTTTTACCGGAGCACTGAGGTTATCCTTCCGGGTGACATCCCCTGTCTCCCTGAAAAAGGAAGCTTTGAGGCAAGGTTGTTGCGCCCGAACGGGCAAAAAGATGCCTGGGAAGGGGACAACGTTATGAGTTCAGAATATGTCTCTCCTCCGGTAATTCCCTCCAGATTTATCCTTCAGTTTATGACCAACAACAAGCCGCAGGATAATACGGTATGGATTGAAAACGAGAAAAAGGAGACGGTGTATATTAAAAAGCCTGAACAACTGCAATCCCGAACCCTCTATCAGGACACCATTTCCCTCCAGCCCGGATGCTACACCCTCACCCTTGCTGATACGGCCGGAGATGGGCTGGAATTCTGGTATGAGCCCGAATCGGGTTACGGGTACATGCGCCTGCTCGATATGGAGGGACGGATTGTTCATGCCTTTGAAAGCGATTGCGGCAACGGAGAACGTTTTGCCTTTCAGGCATCCGAAAACTATGTATCCGACACTTCCCAAACCCAGTATGCTTTTATTTTATATCCCCGACGTACCAGAGATGACCTCACGCTTGATTTTCATTCCGATAAGCCCTCGCGGATGAGAGTTATCATAACTTCGGATGGAAAAGTTGTCGAAACACATTCATACGAAAAGGTTACCAGAGGCAGGTTTACGTATCATCTTGCCTATCTGCCCAGAGGGAGATATATTATTGAGGTATTAATGGACGATGTGAGCCAGTTCAAGAGAAGATTCAATCTTGAATAATCCCGGATTCTGCCAGTACCTAATAACATATACCCCGGGAGCTGTTTCCGATTGATTCGGGCAGGATTTATCCCGGTACTGAAGCTCAAACTTGTTGGAACAGTTCATTGCAGCTGCAATAATTCTTCGTATTAATAATGCGGAACATCATACTATGTATCTGCTAAAAGCCATTCCGGAGAAAATGCTAAATTTACCCACAGGTAAAATTTCTGCTTCCAATGAGTTTCCCTGAAAACAACCCGGATGTTGTTCCATTTCTTGATGAACTGCCCTTCTGGTCAGCTCCGTTTGGATTGGACCTGCTTGAAAGAGTAAAGCCCGGAATACACCTGAATGTGCTTGATGTAGGCACAGGAACAGGATTTCCGCTTATTGAACTGGCCATGCGCCTTGGCAAGACCTGCCAGTTTTATGGGATAGACCCCGCAGAGGCTGCGCTTGAAAGAGCAAGGGAAAAAGCTGATTTCTATGGTTTGAACAACGTTTCATTTCATACCAGTAAAGCTGAGCACACCCCGTTTTCAGCGTCTTTTTTTCACCGCATCGTTTCGAATAATGGATTCAATAATGTTGACAACCTTGAACTGGCGCTGAAGGAAAGTTATCGCATAGCGGCTCCCCGCTGCCAGTTCATTATGACCATGAACACTTCCGGAACGATGATTGAATTCTACCGCTTGTTTGAAGAAGCTTTAAAAGAAGAAGGGCTTCCTGATTCAGTACAAAAAATGAAACAACATATTGCTGCGAAACGGCCGCACCTGAGCAAGGTTGTTTCTTTACTGCGCAAAGCGGGTTTCAGGCATATACGAAAGCACAGGAACAGTTTTACCTACCGGTTTACCGACGGCTCATCCATGTTGCAGCATGGTTTTATAAAACTGGCCTTCATGGAACCATGGAAAGAACTGGTGCCAATGGAAAAGCAGAAAACGGTTTTCAGCAAAACCGAACGGAAAATGAATGAAGAAGCCAGAAAAAATGGATTTTTCCAGCTGACAATTCCCTTTGTTATCATCGAAGCAGAAAAGAATACACGATGACCAGCAGAGATAGTATAATTCTGGGGGCAGGATTTCTGTTTCTTTTATGGTTTTCCTGGTGGTTTTCCATACGGGAAGGGCGATTTCATGGCATACCCAGGTTCTTTGGATTTTCAGGGCTTTTTCTTCTTACCTGGTTTAATTACCGTTTCTGGTTTCTGGATGCTTTTTCCTTCCGGCAGATTGTCTCCTGGCTAATGCTATTTCTTTCTCTTTATTATGTTGCCGGTGCGCTGTATTTTTATATCAAATATGCAAAGCCTGAAGGGATGCCTGAAAATACAACCCGGCTTATTTCAGAAGGTATTTACCGTTATCTGAGGCATCCAATGTACGGATCCCTAATTTTTCTTGCACTGGGTGTTTTCCTTAAACATCCAGATTTGCGCTCTTCAATTCTTGCTACGCTTTGTATTGTTACCTTTTACATAACAGCACTGGTGGAAGAAGGCGAAATGATAGGCAAATTCGGTTCAGATTACGAAAGGTACCGTAAAAACACCGGAATGTTCCTGCCCAAAATATTCCCATTGTTCAAAAACTGCAAGCAATAGTATTTTCGCTATGGGAGTGATTCCTGCAGATATCAGGGCCGTGATTTTCGACATGGATGGAGTGATTGTTGACAGTGAACATCTGCATTACGAAACCGATTCGCGCATTTTTGAACATTTCTGCATTAAGGTGCAGGAAAAGGAAAGGCATCAGTTTGTCGGCATGTCGGTTCAGAAGTTCTATGAAACAATTTGCTCGCAGTATGCCTCCCATCTTTCTCCGGAATATATGATTGAATTCGACAGGAAATACCGTGCATGGTTCTTCCGGCATGCCGAAATAAGGGCAAATGATCATATAACCGAATTGCTCAACCATCTGAAAAAGCGGAAAATCAAAACAGCGCTGGCTTCGGGTTCATCCCGGGAATTGATTGAGATTATCCTCCGGAGACTTGGCCTGCTTGATGCATTTGACGTTGTGCTGAGTTCCGAGTGGGTTCCGAGGCCAAAACCATGGCCGGATGTGTTTCTCAGGGCAGCGGAATTGCTTGATACTCCGCCTGATCAATGCATGGTTATTGAGGATTCAGCGCTGGGAATTCAGGCAGCCAGGGCGGCAGGGATGTTCAGTGTAGGGTATTCAGGGGAAAATGCCCACCATCAGGATCTTTCAGGTGCTGATCGGACCATAGAATCCTTTCTGTCTCTCTTCAGAGAATAACAATAATACGACCCCTTCAGGCTCTTTTGATATCGGGTCGCCATTTCATCCCGCCAGTGCACCTCTGGCCTGCCCAAATAAGTAAAATCAATTCCTAAAAAAAGTACAGCAAGAATTAAAAAAAAATTTCAGGCTGTCGCAATGCAAAAAATCAAGAAAACATATTCCATGGTGGAAATGAATTTTTTTTGAAATTCGTTTTTAGCGGGACGTCTTAAAAATACATTTGACCATATATCCTAAGGAATCTGATAGGTCAATCAGTTAGTTTTCAAAAGACCTTCCGGACAAATCATTAAGATGTTCCATACGGTTTTTCAAAGCTTGTTGATAAGCTTCCCAGTCGTTTATTGGTATACGTGCTACACCTGTTTCCATAGCTGCTTTGGCAACAGCCGGTGCAACTCTGGTCATCAGGCGTGGATCTATAGGTTTGGGAATGATGTATTGACGACCAAATTTCAGTTTATTCAATTGGTATGCATCGAGCACAGAAGGAGGTACTTCCTCTTTTGCCAATGAAGCCAGGGCATATGCTGCCGCAATCTTCATTTCATCGTTAATAACAAAAGCTCTAACATCGAGCGCCCCTCTGAATATAAAGGGAAATCCGAGAACATTATTGATCTGATTGGGGAAATCGGACCGACCGGTAGCCATGATTACATCGGGTCTGGCTTTAGTAGCCTCTTCGTATGCAATTTCAGGTTCAGGATTTGCTAAGGCAAAAACAATCGGATTGGGAGCCATGGAGCGGATCATATCCTTAGTAACAATATTCCCAACCGAGAGGCCGAGAAAAACATCGGCTCCCACCATGGCTTCGGCCAACGTACTGAAGGGTGCATCCTGGGCAAATTCCCTATTATATTCATTCAGATCGGTACGGTTTTTTGTAAGTACACCCTTATTATCAACCATAATAACATTTTCTCTTTTTATGCCATGCTTAATATAGAGTTTTGTGCACGAAACAGCAGCAGCACCAGCTCCACATACCACCAGTTTAATTTTGTCGATGGGTTTACCTGTGATTTCGAGAGCATTAATAAGCCCTGCCAAACTGATAACCGCAGTACCATGTTGGTCGTCATGAAAAACTGGAATATCAAGTTCTTTTTTTAAACGTTCTTCAATTATGAAGCATTCAGGAGATTTTATATCCTCGAGGTTTATTCCGCCAAAGGTTGGGGCAATAGCCTTAACAACCTGTATAAACTTTTCTGGGTCTTTTTCATTGACCTCAATATCAAAAACATCTACATCGGCAAAAACTTTGAACAGTAAACCTTTCCCTTCCATTACGGGTTTGCCGGCAAGAGCACCAATATCACCAAGTCCAAGGACAGCAGTGCCATTTGAGATAACAGCCACCAAATTGCTTTTAGCGGTATACCAGTAGGCGTCTTCGGGTTTTTTCTGAATTTCAAGGCATGGCTCTGCAACTCCAGGTGAGTAAGCAAGCGAAAGATCAACCTGTGTCTTATAAGGCTTTGTAGGAATTACTTCAATCTTACCGGGGCGTCCGGATGAATGGTAATGGAGTGCCTCTTCGCGACTAATTTTTTTGGCCATATATTTTTATGTTATTGGAAAACAATTAATACCCAATATGTGAACTATTAGAATTTACTACTTTAACAATGTTATTCATATGTTTTAGCAGTGAAATACAATTTTTGTTTAGAACAAAAATTGTTGTTTAAAAGTGTAATACAGCAGGGAATAATATTTCTAGTTTTGAAAATAATTATAAACACCGGTTCGAATTTGAATTGCATCTGACGATGTCATTCCTGTTGGCAGGTAATCGTTAATTATTATGTTTTTTTTAAACAAATAAGTATAAAAAACGCAAGCAGCCAAATATGTTCCGTACAACGATGGGTGTTTATTGTCAGTGAAATATAAATTAATTTCCGGATGTGCTTTTTGAAAATCATTCCAAACCAAACCAACTGGAACAAGTTGTGCATTAATTTTTGAGCCAACCGATTGATAGGAGGCAGCTATGGTATTAATATCACCTGGCGATGCTTTTGGAGCCCAGGTCATAAAAAGCGCTGTTCTTGATTTTATTACTTTTATTATTGAATCCAATTTAGATGCATATTGCAGGAATAAATCCGGATTGTTAATTGGCCGAGTGCTTTGTTCCTGTAACACAACAATGTCCCAACCTTCGTTTTTTATTTTATCAATGGTACGTGAATCATTAAAATGATCCTCTAAAGTATAAGAGCTAAAAGCAATTTTTTGGATTACGTAGTTATTTGAATCACTACTTGATAGATCAGCCTCTAACATTTTCTGCAGGTGATAATCAACACCTTGGTTGTAAAACGTAAAACTATTCCCAACAAATAAAACTTTAAAATATTGATCCGATTTAGGGACTTCAATATCCTTTTTGCACGATATGGAAACACCCAGTATAAGAAACAATAAAAAAAATTGCTTTAAAAGTTTCGTTTTCCCTTGCAACCCAACTAATTCCTTAACCATAACTTATATTTTCTGAAAAAAAATATCAAAAATAAAATTGATATTTTTATTGGTGAATCTACTAATTAACAATTAAAATATTTCACACATTTTCTTATACTTAAAGTGTAAGAAAATGTGTGAAAATTATATTAAAACACGATTTGCACAATCAGTGAACCGGTTAGTTTATCGGCACTATTATCGGAACTTATTGATGAAAAAGTTGTTTGAATTTTTAGGTTATTCTCCTTGAAGTACTTCGATAAGCCAACAGTCCATGCATTAGTTTTCTGAATAATTGAATGTGTATTATTTTCAAATTCAGGAGTTAACTGTGAGTATCGTAAATCAAAAGCAAAACCATTGGTTGTAGTATAGCCGAGTTGTGCATTATAGGCCATTCCAAGGGCTAAATATTCACTAATTTGAGTAGGGAGCAATGGACTAGAAGTGGTTTGTGCAGTATATGTGCCTTCCAAATTGGTGGCCGAAGCCATAGCAAATTCTCCTAAAACCGAAAAACCTTGATATTTCATAAGAATATCGCCGTAAAATTTGCGATAATCGGGGTATTTCTCAGCCTTGTTTTTATCATAAAATACAAAATCACCATGGCCTTCGCCTACTGAATTGCTTGCACCATCATTGTAACTTGCAGCCCCTCCAATAACCATTTTTAAACTCCTTTCATGGGCTATATCAGGTATTAAATCTCCGTTGCGTTTACTGAAAAAGCCAAAAGGATATACATCGATTCTTCCGCCGTATTTTAAACCACCTTTATCGGTGTCGCGTGAATCGATGCCGAAAGAATTTCGACCATCACCACTTGTTACAGCCGCTCCCATTATTAGGCCCGCATTCCTTATATCAAGTTTTTGTGTGATAAACAATCCAAATTCTCGACCTGTACGACTAAACACTGTGCTCAGTAAACTCCTGTCGGTAAATTGAAGCTTATCTTCCATAACCATCATTTCGCGGTTATTCGAAATGGTTTGTTTTTGACCAAATGTAATATCCAATCCCTTAAATGGAGCATAATTTACCCATGCATCCAAGAGCGGAGTGTTAAGACTGAAATCAGTTTGCAAAAAGAAATTTACTTTCTCTTTCTTAGCTGCACCTGAAAAATTGAAATATGACCGTTTTACATTAAAATAATAATCCGGATCCATGCCTTTTGCTTTCTCGATATTAACCGAAGGCTGTATAATTCCTCCGATTTTAAATAGATATGCGCTATCGTTCAAGCTGAAATTAAGTCCATTTCCCAATTCAAAACTTGCTGTATTTTGAGCATTTAACTGGAATGCTGTGATTGGGAATAAACCTAAAATGTAAAAGTATAATAATAACTTCTTCATAAACAAATGTTTATTTGATTTATAATGGTGTTTTTTCTAAATACCTGTAAATGGGTAATTCCTGATTTAAACCGGTTTTAAGTACTGAAAAGGAAACAAAACTATTCGGTGCTTCAGGCTCAAGAACTTCAACAGCTAAGTTAGATTTAGGCTGATTCAGGTAAACTATGTAACTACCTTCAGGAAAACGTTTCAACATCCTATTAGTAATAGTTTTTACTTTCTGCATGAAAGTTCCTTCCGTTTCGGTAGCATCTTTTTCAAATTCTGTAACAACATAATTTTCAACCTCAAACTCAACCTCTTTATCTAATTGGTTTACTTGTAAGCCAAGTATTTTTAGCTTTTCAGCCAGTTCCCCTTGATTTGGAAGTAAAATATAAGCGAAAGGTCTTGTTCGGGTTAAAGTGGGTTTTGCGGTGCAGGCATCCGATAATTTAACTTCCAAATCGATTAGGTCATTTGTGGCTAAGTCGATAAATGTTATTTTTTGTTTCGAAACTGGCGTAGAAGTTTTAACTACTACTTCGGGATTTGGGTTTTCCTGAGCATTCTTTAATACGGTTTTAACTTCGTCAACATTGTCGTAAGCCGTTTGTAGATATGAAGTTGCAACTAAAAAGATGCTGTAAACCCTTCGTTTAAGTGAAGTCCGTCCCAAATCGCCTCCTCTGATCTCAATTAAACTTGAAATGGAATTGGCAAGTGCATAGGAGGTGGCACTTGACCTGGCACTTGACGAACCTTGCCTTAATTGAATCTCGCCATTAACTTTCTCTGATGTGAAATACTCGTGATGCGTCATATTATTTTCATCGAGAACCCTTGTGGCGTTATCCACAAATTTTGTTTTAGTATAATCCCGTAGACTCTGGGGTACATTCAGATTACAGGAGTACATCATCATAACATCATAATGTGGCACTACCCCAAAGGTGCCAAGCTCTAAATAATCTCTTCTGTATGGCTGATACTCGTGAAAATCAACAGCAACTTCAGCATTATAATCGCTGAATGCTTTTTTTAAGACCCTGCTTTCGGGAGCCATTAGCTTTGTTTGGTCACGGTTTAAATCCAAACCATTGGCCGCAACTCGTTGCATTTTTTGATTTCCATCAATGTTAGCCATTGGAACAATGACAATTTCAAGTCGGTCAAGTAAATAGCTGTAAACTGGATCGTTCAGAAGTTTATCAAGCAAATAAAGCATGCCCTCAGTGCTTGCCGGTTCATCGCCATGCAAGCAGGCCTGGAACCAAACCTTAACTTTATTTGCAAAGCAATTTTTCTTTTCTATATGCACCAATGGTATTTGTTTCCCTTTTTGGCTTGCGCCAATATAGCTAATGGAAACCAAATCGCTGTGGTTGCTTTGTTGCGTATTGATAAAAGCAATCATCTCATCGTAGGAGGTAAAACCTTTTTGCTTAAAAAAAGCGGGAGTTGAGATTTCAACAGAAGGGTCGGGGAAATACTTCTCCGTTATTTTTTTTGATTGCGGGTTCATTTGAGCATTACCCCAAAGCGTTAACAAACACAGCGGGATTACCAGAAGTCGTTTCATGGTTTAAAATGCAATTGAGGTTAAAACATTCATAATCCATTCATTGCCTGTAATTGTATTACCGGCCAAGTCTTTGGATCCGGCTTTGGGCGTAACATAAGTAACAGAAGCTTGAACCTTCATTCCATAACCTCTGGTGAAGTATTTGCTTATACCAACGGTATAATAATCGGGGCGATTATAGAAGGTACCATTATTTAAAAATGAATGTTTATCAGCTTCCAAGTGGGCGTATCTTGCATCGATTGAAATGAGGTTTTTAAACACATACCCTGCCTGTATGTTATAGCCTTTACCAAGAATCATACGTTCCTTTACATAGTTTGAGACATTTTGAACTCCATCTATATCAATAAATGTTGTTGCTATTGATCCATCATTTCGAACACGGTACATTATGTTATCGGGAACATAAGCCGATGAGCCAACAAACTCGCCAAGAACCGAAAAACCTTGATATTTAAACAGAAAGTCAACACCATACTTCAAATAATCGGGTAGCGATTCATTCATTTTTTCATCAAGATAAATAATCGTACCACTTTCCTTACCATTTCGGCTGCTTATACCCTTATTGTAACTTACATTAGCACCAATAACAAGTTTTGGTGTTAATTCGCGAACAATATCGGCCTGCCTGAATTGTCCCATCTTGCGAAATTGGCCAAAAGGTAAATAATCGATACGTCCACCAAACTTCAAACCTCCATGGTCTTTGGTGAAAACGCCTTTACCATCGCCGTTTGTTATGGTAAGGTATGGTCTAATGTACGATTCGCTACCTGTTTTGAAGGTGCCATCAATAAAAAGCCCAAATTCACGGATGGTGCTAAAGGCAGATGTTACGCGGCTACGTTCTACCAGCTGCAGCGATTGCGATGCCATAGTTAGTTCCCGGTTGTCGGTTGGTGTGCTGCGTTGCCCAAAGGTAATTTGAATTTGCCTGGTCAAATTATAGGCCACCCATCCATCCAGTAAAATGTTCTTCGATGCATCTCCTGATTCATCAACTCCCGCAAATTCAAACTGAAGGGAATAATCAACTTTTTTGCTGGCGTTACTACCATTCATTCGAAACCTAATGCGCCTCATTCGGAATCGGTTGCAAGCATCGGAATGCAATGAATCGGTATACCACCTGCTTTCAAATGAGGGTTGAACGAATCCGGTAAATTCCAGTGTTGAACCATCTTTTGCAGTAAGGACGATACCTTCGCCAAAAGTGTAAGAATTTACTTTTGTGTCTTGAGCCGATGCAAACCATGGTAACAAAAAGCCAAGCAGAATTACCCAACTTTTTAACAAAGAACTTTTTATAACTTCCATACAATATTGTATTTATTGTAATAAAAGGTTTTAATTACGAACAGCGTCGGAATTAAGCTGCCAAACCTTTTTAACCCGAATACCATCAACTGTAATTCGCTGGGCAGCATCAAATTGACGTAAAGCAATGGCTGTGGGCGTAATATCTGGTGCTAATGTACCTTGATTGGTTAATGTTGCAGATAAAGGACCAATGGTTGGAGTTGATGGTTCAACGCTAAAATCATCTCCCGCCTTGAAAACGTACAAACAAACCTGATCATTATCTGCACCTCCGTTAATAATGTATTTTAAAACAAACAAATATGTTTCACCAAAATTTAATTCTTCTTTAAGAGTATCTGCTGCTGTACTTGCGTTAAATGAAAAACCAACTTTCATTTTGCCCGGAGCTGAACCTGGTAAAATAAATGTTCTGGCCCTGTGAGCAGTTGTAGCATTAGGATCAAAGAAATGAATGAAGTAATCGCCTGTTGACGATGTTGCAGTAGCGTTTACCATAAACGAGGCATATACCGGCCCTGCCTCAGTTTGAGGTGTAAACCCTTTATTCACATCCTGGCCGGTATTGTTAACCCCAGCTGCATTTCCAATGCCAGAACCCACATAACCTTGAAATACTAAACCCGGTGCAGTAACCAAAATTGGGTTAGAAGAGCCACTATGTACACTCCATCCATGTTCAGTTAATGCATCATTCACATTGTAATTAAAATCCTCAATCAGCAATCGGGTACTTGCAGGAGGCAAAGCAGCTTCGTCTGAAATTGTAATAACAACCGTTTGGTTTTCAACAGGAATAGCGTTAACAGCCGATTTGATTCTGAATTCAACCGTTTCAGGGTTTTCTTTCAACGTGTCCTGTATTCCGGTGATAATGATCGAATCGGTTAATTGGCCTGCTGGAATCAGCAACGATGTTTTGTCCAATGAATAATCAACATCATTGGTAGCCGTCCCTGTTATTTCGAGTGTTATTTTAACATCTTTATCAATGGGTACGGCTAAACTAACGTAGATACTAGCAGTTCCGCCATTTTCGGAAATACTGGTGATTTTAGAACTAATTGAAACAAAAGGCTTAACGTCGTCTGTTTCGCAGGACATCATTAATCCCGATAAGATTAAAGCACCTAAAAATAATTTGCCCTTGTTCATAAGATCAATTATTGAATGTTTAACACTAAAGTTTTTACAGTTATAATAAAAATGCCTTAAAAAATAAAATCCGAATCAGTTGATTCAACCATTGTATGCAAACAATTTCTGTTTTTTTATAAATTAGATTAAGAAATCAAATTTTAAACAACTTCTAATCGAAACTAAGCTCGATTAATCCGGGCAAAAATTGATGCAATAACCATTCTAAGCAAGCATTTAACAGCAACATAGCCTAAGCATCAAACTAATTAATAAGCATTTAAGTTAGTACCATTTTAAATATCCCTATAATCCGTACAACTACTTGTTAATATGATTATGAGACTTAAGACCACAAAACTATTTGTTGAATAACTGAAATATTGTTTCATTTTTCTTTGTAAAACAACAAATTAACCTCGTTCTTCATTATCCAACACATACCAATTATATTTATTTTTGCATACCAATTATTGGCAACCAATAGTATTTTGAAATTTCGCTTTCCTCAATAATAAGGTGTGCAAGAAGGTTCGGTTCAAATTTTTTTAAAATAATCATTAAACCAACATATTCCTCCATTTAAACACTTCAAATCATCGTTATCCTGAAAAGGAACCCCGCCGAAGCGAGGTTCCTTTGATTTATAAAATTAAAATGACATTACTGTTTTACAAGCATACGGAGTAACATCTCACCATTTTTATTGTAGAACCTTACAAGATAAATGCCGCGTTCAATTGAGCTAACGTCAATTGACTCAGTATTCTCAACATGACGGTCCATTAGTACCTGACCAATTAATGAAATAATAGTAATACGCGTAACCTTAGCACCGGTGAAATAAATACGATCGGTGAACGGGTTGGGATAAACATTTAACTGAGCCATAGGATTGTTTGAAATACCCGTTTGAAGGGTAATTGTGTAAATTTTTTTGGTGATGCCATCTTCAGCGGTACAAATCAACTTGTAGCCTGTTTGCAGATCATTAGCTACCGTTATACCATCGGCTTCATAGACCTCAAAGCTAGCACCAACAGCAGGGGTGATGTTTGTTTTGAAATTGTCCAATGTTTCATCATTGGGAATATCGGAAATAGTTTCTGCTTCATTATCAATCATATAGACAGAGGAGGTAACAGTAGCATCGGTATTTCCTGTGCGTGTTGTAAACCGAATGCTGTGGGTTGCAGCAGCATTATCAAACACATCCTCAACTGGGGCAACGGCTAAATAGTAGGTCTGATTAAAATCGAGTTTTGAAGAGGGGGTAATGGTGATCACCTTTTTATCGTCGCTAATTGTTGCAGTAAATGGAACATCATCACCAGAAGCATCGGTTTTCTTTAGGGTAAGCAACGCAGCCACATTTTCATCAGTAATCTCACTATCGTCAATGTTTCTAATTGCCTCATCAAAGGTTATGGTTGGGGTAACTGTAGGTTCCACATTTGTTTCTGTATCAGCAGGGTTAAAGGAGGCATTGGGGGCCTGAAAATTAACCCATGATGTACATACACGAAAACCATCAACTGTAATTCGCTGAGCAGCATCAAATTGGCGCAAAACAATAGCTGCAGGATTAATGTCCGTAATTGAAGTTGATGATGCCTTCGCTTTAAGGGTTGGAGTTGCCGGTTCTACGCTAAAATTATCACCTGCTTTGAAAACATATAAATAAACACTATCGTTTTTATCACCTACCCTAATTTGGTACTTGGCAACAAACAAATAGGTTTCACCAAAATTTAATTCTTCTTTAAGAGTATCCTGTGGTGTACTTTTATTAAATGAAAAACCAACTTTCATTTTACCTTCTGTCGAAGCGGGTAAGATAAATGTTCGGGCCCGGTGAGCTGTTGAAATAGCCGTATCAGCGAAATGGAAGAAATAATCGCCACTTGCTGAAGTTGCTGTTGCATTCACCAAGAAAAAGGCATAAACAGCCCCTGTTATTTGCTCTCCAAATTTTTTATTCACTTTTTCTCCATCATTTTCGAGCCCTGCAGCATTTCCAACTCCAGAACCCACATAGCCTGGAAATGTTAATCCAGGGGATGTAACTTTAATGGTGTTAAGACCTGGGGAACTATGAGCAACCCAGCCATGAGCAGTCAAAGAGTCTCCTTCCGGATAGTCAAAATCTTCTGTAAGCAAAGTTTGACCAAAGGTGAAACTGCTTACAAACAAGAGAACGATTAAGTAGTAAATCTTCCTCATAGTGTTTAGTTTTTAATGGTTAGTAATTAATTTCCTATTCGTCATCAACTTTTTACCTTTTGAAAAAACATCAGTTAGCACAAAATCACTATTGAAAAAGCATAAATCAGCATCGCAACCGACTGAAATTTTGCCTTTGTGCTTTAGCGAGAGATTTCTTGCCGGATTTGTGGTGATTAATTTGAAAGCATCGCCTATTGGCATACCTCCTTCCTGAATTAGCAGGATTACCTGTTTCAGATTCAGATCGACAGGTGCTTTGTAAAGTATAAGTTCAGCGTTTTCGCCATTCTTTGCCATTCCAGCATTGCCATCGCTACTAAAGGTGATATTTTCAATTGGCACTTGTTTCTTTAAAGCATAAAGTACCTGTTTGTGGGGCATATCAAATTTGGTACCGCCGGTAGAAATGTCGATCATCCCGCCCAACTTGGCAAATTCAATGGCCTGTTCAAACAGTTCTTTGGTTCTTCCTACATGAGTAGGCGAAATATGACGAATAGGGAAATGATGGATTTTTACCAAATTAAGCAAAATATCCATGCGGGTTTCGAGCCCTCCAAGGTGAATATGAAGAATTCCCCCCTTACCCGCCAACATGCCACCTACATGAACCTCGCGAAGCAGTTTCAATAATTCATTTTCGGTCGGGAATGAACCGCGTTCATCACTGATAGCAATCTTACACCCAATAACTTTGTCGATGAATACAATATCCTCCAGAACGCTCTCAAGCATGGTTCTGGGCGGATACCCAAAGTTGCTGGTAAGCATGTAAGCACTAATTCCCTGTTGTTCAAGGGCCTTTACTTTGGCATACAGGGCTTGTAATGAATGCGTTACGCCATCGGTTCCAAGCAATCCTACTACTGTGGTGGTTCCGCAAGCAACAAGTTCATCTACGTTTATTTCGGGTGTCATCGATGCAAAAGCATACTTGCCGCCTGCCCCGGTCAAATGTATATGCTGGTCGATTAATCCGGGAGTTATTATTTTCCCCTGTGCATCAACAACTTCAGCTAAACCGGAGGGTAATTCAATTCTTTCCTCAATGGCAAGAATCTTTCCACCACCTATCAAAAGGTCTTTCTTACCAACAGGATCGGGAGTATAAACATTACCGTTTTTAACGACAAACATCATAAACAACCAATACTTCAGAAAACAAAATGATAAATCAGCATAAATATCAAAACAGAGGTCAATGGTATCAAATTTCGTTTTGCCAATTGATAGGGAGTGATTCCGGCAATTTCGGCAGTTGCAATAACCACCCCTGCAATGGGTGAAGTGGCCCGACCTAAACTGGAAGATAATTGCATAGGTAAAATTATATCCGCACTATCTACTCCCATTTTCATTGCAATGCCAGGCACTAAAGGTCCAAACGAAAAAAACGATGCATTACCGCTTCCCATCAGCATGGAAGCCAAAAAAATCAGGACAGTCATTAAAATTCCGATACCTATTACACCAAAACCAAAATGTTGTGAGGCCAATACCAAACTATTAATAAAACCAAGGCTTATAAGCCCATTAGAAAATATTTCAGCCGAGATTATAAGCGAAATAACATTTGCAAATACTTTTCCCATTTCTTCCCAAAATACCTTCAATGAGCTTAAAACTTCCTTTATATTTCGTTTTCGTATCATTTCGAAGATGAAAGCCACGAATAACGAAAAAATCATGGCGGTAGTTGTGCTCAAGTTTATGGGAGGATTGAAAAAAGTAAACAATTTGGAAAAAATGATTAACAAAATCAGCGGTAATACAGGCAAAATACCATAGATAACAGGGGCCTTCAATGCAAGATCTTTATCTTGTAAAATTTCAACGGTGTGATTTTCCTTTTTGTCGTAATATCGGTTAACGAAGTAGTAAATAACCGTCATAAAAAGGGTCAATGGAATAGTTAATGGCAGTTGATTATCAATAAAATATTGTACATTTGATTTGCCAATTAATTCAGATGCACGGGCGGTATTAGCCGAAGCCGGCCCCATATCAAATACAGTACATGCTGTAATGACAGCCACGGCTGAGGTTTTACTCACTCCCAACCTGACTAATACCGGAAATATTGAAGCTACCAGTAATAATCCCAGGCCAGTAGCCGAAGGAGTAGTAATAAATAACATTTGACCAATAGGAATAACCATAGAAGCAGCTATATAAGGATATCGTTTAATAACCGAGAGCGGCTTCATGGCAAGATAAACCAGTGTTTCGCTAGCACCAATTTTTTTCATATAAGCAACATAACCACCTATGGTCATAATCATCAAACCAACATCTGCGCCTTTATTGCTAAGTGATTCCTTGACTTGTTCAAAAATATCGAAGAATTTCCATCCGGTAGGCTCTTTAAGACCGGGTAGCGAAAAACCCAAAATCAATGCTATAGCTATCATTAGCAAACCACTAAAAAGCAATACGGCCTGCGCATTGAACTTCTGAATCAGCAGGTATGCTACTAAAACTATGAATACCAGGCTTATACTTGTGCCTACTATTGCCATGATTTTACAGCTTAAGTTGCTACAACCATTTCTTCAAAACTGAAATATTGCTTTTTTACCTTGCAGCAGAACAAATTAACCTCGGTTTTCTTTATCTTTGTCATACCAATTAAATTTATTTTTGCATACCAGTTATGGAAACTATTCTTAATCGAATATCCAGGTTATTTGAGGAAAAAAAAAGCTCAAAAAGAAACTCCTTAAGTCTTTATCTACTGATTTTCAATTTGATAAAAGAATCCATTTTAAATAACGATATTCCAGAAGGAAGTATTTTACCCTCAACGAGAACATTGGCGAACAGATTAAAAACTTCGCGGAGTACAATTATTAAGGCCTATGAACAACTCATAATGCAAGGCTATATAGAATCCAAAGCAGGTTCAGGCCACAGAGTAAAAAACAGGATAACTGATTCTTTTCATTCCAAATCCATTGTTTTTAATTTTTCCCGATACCCCGCTTTATCCGAAGCAGGAAAATCCTTCCAGAAATCGGTAACCATTATGAATATTTTCGACGATGGGTGCATTGCTTTCAAGCCAGATTTACCGCCACTTGACATATTCCCTGTAAACCAGTGGAAAAACATCACAAACACTTACTGGCGTTATATAAAGGCTTCCGACCTGACTTATTCTGCATCATCGGGAACCATGCACTTGAAAAAAACACTGGCAAATTACCTGAATCTTAGCAGAAATATTAAATGTGATGCGAGTCAGATAATTATTGTTTCTGGTTCTGTTCAATCGCTTTATTTGATTGGAAACGTATTATTAAATCCAGGAGATGCTGTTGCAATTGAAAACCCAACCTTTCCTAATATTCACGCCATTTTTAAAGGTTTACGAGCTCACATTCATGCTGTGCCTGTTGACCAGGAAGGACTAAAAGTGAGTGATTTGAACGATATTACCCAGCAGAATATAAAATTAGTTCATACTGTTCCTTCATGTCATTACCCGACGGGTGTAAAAATGAGTTTAAAACGAAGGCTTGAGTTGCTGAAATGGGCAAATGAAAATAAAGCAATTATCATTGAAAATGACTATGAGCACGAAGTAAATAATTACCAAGATTTTATTCCATCATTATACAGTTTAGATACAGAACAAAGAACGGTTTTTCTGGGCACATTTAATCGAATTTTGCATCCTTCAATTCGTGTGGGTTATATGGTTGTTCCATACTATTTGTTAAACCCTATTGAAGCGCTTTTAAAGCATTCGCATCGTTTTGTTCCTTCCTCTATTCAGGTAGTTTTGAGCCATTTTATCGAAAAAAATTATTTGTACAAACATATCAAAAATGTTATAGAGATCATAGAAGAACGCAAAAAGATCTTTTATGAAACCTTTGAAAACTGTTTTGGCAGTAAATTATCCCTTGACCCAAGATCCACCCTTAGCCTTCATACTTTAGCTGTACTTCCTGAGGGTTTAAAAGACACTGCTCTTGCTTACATCTTTGCAAAAAATAACATACGTGTATACGAATATAGCAGATGTTTTGTTGATAGTAACATAAAACAGGGTCTAATTCTTGGTGTTGCTCCTGTTAGAGCACCCATTATCAAGGAAAATATTATTAAAATGGAGCAAATTTTCCGAGAATATTCGAAGGTACAATTAACCGAATAAATCGAGAATTTAAGCATTCGACATTTCCAAAAAGCCTCAAAACGATTTTTTTTAAAATTAAAAAAGGACCAACTTACATAAATATTGCAGTTGAATTTTTTAAAATATAAGAACGGGTTTATTCACATGTCAATGTCATAATTCCATAGGCAGGCAAAGCAAGGGTTGCATCAGAAGGCAGCTTGCCAGGATGGTTTGCAATATACAACTCCTCGGGATGGAATTTTCCCCATTTTATTGTAAACTCCACCGGTTTGCCGCTCATATTAAACAGCCGCATTTGCCGAATCTTACCGTTCGGGCCCGTCTGAATACCGGTTACGTTCACCTCGGGTGCACTTAACAGAAAGAGTGGCTCCAGCGGGATCTGGTTTTCACCAACCATTCTTGTCAGCAAGGGATAATCCTGCTCATAGCCGAACCGATAAGCACCGGCAGAACGGAACATTTCATGAGGCTGAAGCGCATAACTGAATTCTGTCCACCCCTCCTGATCGGCCTTATAATTGGTATGCCAGTAATTGTTCATCACAAACGAATAAGCCACAGAACCGCCGGGCGTTGCAGTTTTCCATCCACGCGGTCCGCTGTTGTGGCCTGTTTCATCAGATATTTCTCCAAATTCAACCAGAGGTGCCTCGCAAGTAGCAAGGGTAATTCCATAATCCTGCGCGGAAAAATCAACCCATCGTTGTACGGAAAAGAAATCTCTGCAGGCTCCCGCGAGCTGATCACAATCAGGGCGCACCATACCCCACCCGATATCGTACCTTACAACCGGCTTATCCACTTTGAAGGGAAAGGCAAAATAGCAGGCTTCCTTCTCTCTGCGGGCAATTTTATTGATCCGGTTAGTGATTAATACATAATCCAAACCTTCCAGCAAACTAATTTCCCTGACAACTTTCTCCACTCCTTCCGATTTTGCGGTAACCTCAATGGTTTGCACCAGAGGCCCTGATTCTTTTATCCGTACCCTGATGTCGGAAGGAACAAAAGCCCGGTCGGGCGACAATCCCTTGATGTAAACGAAACCGTTAAGCCCTCCGTATAAACCTGCATCGACATATTCCCTTCCGGTGGTCAGATCAAGCAGGCTGCTGATGCTTCCGTTCAGGGTATCGATGAACAAACGGAAGCGGGAATTCTGAATGCCGTTATTTATCTGAGGGAAATTTGTTTTAACAGAAGGCTCTGTTGCAGACAGCCGATACAATTTTGAACCCAGCGGTGGTACCTTATCGGCAAGAAAAGCTATTTCTCCCGTGCTGAGCATCTGAGACGCAACAGGCTTGCCATCGGCGGTAACAATGCTCCTATATTTTGCCGGATCCGGATTCTTTATGCGCACAATGCCTGTTCTTGGCCATGACAGAGTATTGATTACTTCAACGATTGAACCGCCCTGCCCCTTCTGATTTACCGTCAGGGCTTCCGCAAGCAATTTTTGCGAGAGCCGGTCAGCCTCCAGGGCAAACTGTTGCTTGATGTGCCATTGTCCCTTAACACCCGCATTATCAGGGTCGCTAACACTGTTCCATGCTCCCCAGGTATGCTCTGTGTACAAATGGATGTTTTTCCATACGGTTTCCAGCGTATCCCTGTTCAGCGAAAATCCGGTCAAAGATGAAACCACCTCAGCCTGAATGGCACGGTCGGAGGCTTTTCTGTTCAATCCGGTTTCCCGCGCCGTTGAAGCGGCTCCATCTTCCCAGTAAGGAGTAAAATCGCCTGCAAATGCAGGAAGATCGGCTCCATATTCTCTTTCAAATTTGCTGAACATGGCTTCGGTAGTTCCAATCACCAGTCTGGGAGTAATATATTTGTCATTCCATTCCCTCACAAAATCTGACAAGGTCGGATCGACGGGTCCGTTATCGGAATAGACAGTGTACCGTATCTGCACCATTTTGTAAGGATAATTGTTCAAAGCCAGTTCATCAAGGTAGGCAAACAGTCGATTGGAAAAGTCGTGGTTCGTCCTGAGAGATCTGGTTTGATGGAACATGGAATATCCTTTTCCGGCCATCCAGAACAACACTTTACCCGTACCATCAGGAGACACCCACCAGAATGGCCGATCGCCCCAGGCATTATTCGAATGCCCTACCCGGTCGCCCGTATTCGGCCCGCTGGTAAAATAGCGAATACCTTTATGCTGCAACGCAGGAACAAGGCCCCATGAAAATCCTGGTACATCGGATACCATGGCTGTGCTTACCGGGAGGTGGTACTGATCCCGGAGGTTGCAGGCCACATCGGTTAGCCGCATAAGTTCTTCCGGCCGGGCAAGGCCTGTAAGCGGATTGTCGTAAAGAGCCTGTAATCCCATCTGTCCGTCTCGTACAGCCTGCAGAAATTCTTCCTTTTCCTGTGCGGAAGCCTGCTGTAAAAAAGCATCAGCGGCCCACATTATTTCGGTATTCCACTTAAAACGTGCTTCTTCGGGATATGAGGCGGTTTTTTTTATCAGCTGCAGTGCTTCCCGAATATTGCGAATCTGAAGAGCCAGAATATTGGGCTGTAAATCGGTATACCCAATGTCGTTATGAGAATGATGAATAATCCATATTTCCCGCTTATCAACCGGTTTCAGCCCAACGGAAAGAATCTGTGGTTTATTGTTGTTGATCCTGACAGGAAACTCCCATACGGTATCCTTTTTAACTTCGGGCACATATACTTCCAGACTGTTATATCCCAGCCTGAGAGGAAGCCGGGTTATTTCACCCCGAAATCCTTTAATTTCGAGTTTCCCTGTGTTTTCGGGATAATCGACATCGAGCCGGATGACCTGCCAGGCTGAATTGCCTTTTTTTACAAGGGCGTGCACCATATTCGCCTTAACCGACTCGTGCAGGGAATGCCGGAACGTCATGTACCAGTCGCCGTCGTTCATAGCATGGCCTGTAACTCCTAACATAAGAGGCTTACCTGCCAGTTCGGGCCGGAAGGGAATGGTCAGAAGAAAATATCCGAAGGCATCGGATACATGATCAATCCACACATGCTTGTAGGAAAGGGTAATTCCACCCTCCCCCTTTACGGTCCACGCCGAAGTATCACAGCCCGGATGGGTGACAAACGTAAGCACCTTTTTGCCATTGACAAAAAAGTCAAAGTACCGGTCTGCATCGGAAGTTCCGGTTGAGAAACCTCCTATCCATCTGAAAGATACTTCCTGTGACTTCCAATTTACCGGTATGGCTTCGGTTTCCCATGCAATTGACATCTGCCCGGTATTGCATCGGGTAAGCAAAGCAGAACTTGCAAATGGATGAAATGAATGATACGAAAGAACATCACCTGAAACATCTTTTTCATATCCGCTCAATACCTTTCCTTCTTCCCTGGCAAAAGAACCTGTGTATTGGATAAAAATCAACGACAAAAGAAAAAACCAGTACTTCATAAAGCAATTTTTAATCCTCAACATTTATAAAAAAAATTGAATGCAATAAGATTAAGAAAAAGCGTGGAAAAGTAAAAAAAATAATTCTGCTGGCAATTGCTAAATATCATTTTGTAAATTTAGGCTTCCATTTTAACCTGTACTATTATGAAATCTTTTCCACTCCGGAATCTTTTCCGATTCTTTGTTGTGCTGACAGTCCTGGCGCTCTTTCCATCGTGCGGAAAGAATGGCTGGTGGAACCAGCAGAAGACGTTTACCATTCACAAAGGTGTGAATATAAGCCACTGGCTTTCGCAGAGCAACCGGCGAGGCGAAGCGCGTGACACATTCTTTACCGAAAAAGATGTGGCCTTTATTGCTTCCTGCGGCTATGACCACATCAGGTTGCCCATTGATGAAGAGCAGATGTGGACGCCGGAAGGACAAAAAATCGATACAGCTTTCCGTCTTCTTCACAATGCTCTGGCCTGGTGTGAGAAATACCACCTGCGCACCATTGTGGACCTGCACATTATCCGTTCCCATCATTTCCTGATGCAGGCACCGCCTTTATGGACCGACCCGGCCGAACAGGACAAATTTATCCGGTTGTGGAAAGACCTTTCGGCGGAACTTTCGAAATATCCTGTAAACAGAATTGCTTACGAGCTGATGAATGAAGCTGTTGCCCCGGACCCTGAAATGTGGAATAAGCTGATTGAACGTACAGTTGCTGAGCTAAGAAAAACCGAACCGCTGCGTAAAATAGTGATCGGTTCGAACCGCTGGCAGAGTGCTTCCACCTTCGATCAGTTGCGGGTCCCCGCCAACGACACCAACATCATACTGAGTTTCCATTTTTATCATCCGCTGGCTCTTACCCATTATAAAGCCGGCTGGACAAAAGTGGGCGAGTACAATGGCCCTGTGAAGTACCCGGGAATAACGGTTGAGGAAAATGACATGAAAGGTCTGCCTGAGGATCTGGTTCAGGCTTTGAGGTACGAAAACGGAAACTTCAATAAAGATACCTTCCTCATCATGATAAGAAAGCCGCTGCATCTTGCCGACAGCCTGAAATTGCCCCTGTACTGCGGCGAATTTGGCTGTCTTCCTTCGGCACCAAGAGAAATGCGTTTGCAGTGGTATAAAGATATGGTCAGCCTTCTGGAAGAAAACAACATCGCCTGGGCAAACTGGGATTATAAGGGGGGATTCGGGATTGTTTTTAATAATGAGCCTGATAAGGAACTGATCAAAATACTCACGGGAGTTACCATTTTATAGTGTATAACTGATGCTTTGATCCCAAATTCGTCAATTGAAAAACCCAATTGACGAATCGACTGACAAAATCTAATCAGTTTTTAAACTCGGGATTACCTCGATAAATCAATAGAAACAAATTGTTTATATGTTTTTTGTGTTTCTATTGATTAAACCCGGTAAATGGATTGCTATGACAAATTTAACGGTGCGGAATATATCCTTCCCTTAAAATTGTTTCATAAAACTCCTTCATTACATAAAATGCCTTTTTTCTGCTGCCGTTCTGTCCGATCAGTCCTTTCCGGTTCCAGCCATCCTGAACCTGCGGCAACAGACGTTTAGGTGAACGGAAATCGCACAAAATCCAGGGATTGGTTCCCCGTAACTGAGGTATTCTGGTCAGCATGGCCAGATTTTTCCGGTAGAGGTATTCCTGAAATTCTTCCGTCCAGCGGGTCAGTGTATCGCCATGCAGGCCCTGAAGGGCACCGCCTCCGAATTCACTGATAATAACCGGCTTTTCATAAGGAATATCCCAGAGAATCCTGTCGCATTTATCGGGTAATCCATCATACCAGCCTACATATACATTGAAACTTACGATGTCGGCTACCCCGGCAAACGGGTCGTGAACCCGTTTTAAAAAAGGATTGTCAGAAGGAGTGCTTACTTCAAGCGCGGCCGAAACCAGACGTGTATCATCCAGTGAGCGGGCTTTTTGCGCCAGTTTTGTCAGAAATGCGGTACGTGACTCATGCACAGGTGTTTCATTGGCTACCGACCAGATGATAACACTGGCCCGGTTCTTATCCCGCCCTATCAGTTCCGTCAGTTGATTTTCGGCATTTTTGTAAGTGGTTTCATTGGTAAAGTCAATCGTCCAGTAAACAGGAATTTCTTCCCAGAGCAATATCCCCATTTCATCGGCCAGACGGGCCATATATTCATTATGAGGATAATGAGCCAGCCGCATAAAGTTGCAATTCAGTTCCCTGGCCCAGGTAAGCAACATCCTGGCATCTTCCTTCGAATAAGCCCTCGCTCCCCTGAGCGGATTTTCCTCATGAGCACAAATCCCCCTCAAAAAAACCGGCTTCTTGTTTAAGAGAATTTCTGAGCCACTGACCTCAATGCTTCGGAAACCAATCCGATCTGTTATCCGGTCTGTTTCGCACGAGATAATCACATCGTACAATTTGGGATTTTCAGGACTCCAGAGCGTTAGTTTCTTTGCTTCCAGCGCGAATTCTGCATACCCGTTTTCATCAGTATTTATCTGCTGTTTGAGCTTTATTTCAGGCAGTTCAACCGTAATTTTCTGTTGTTTCCCTGATCCGTTCAATCTTACAAATCCTTTGATCATGCTGAGAGATCCTTTGACCAGTTGAACGGAATAGTCGGCAATAAACGTAGAAGGGAGTTCAACCAGTTGCACATCTCGGGTTATGCCGCCGTAATTCATCCAGTCAAAATTCTCTGTTGGCACTGCATCATGCTTTCTGGTATCATTGACCTTCACCACCAGGCTGTTTCCTTTTTCTTTCAGCAAAGCGGTCACTTCGAACGAAAAGGGCGTAAAACCTCCGGTATGCCGGCCGAGCTTTTTCCCGTTAAGGTAAACATCGGCCTCGTAGTTGACAGCTCCGAAATGAATGAACACCCTGTTACCATGGTTCTTTTTTGCATAGTCAAACACACGTCTGTACCAGATCGACCCTTCGTACAGAAACAATTTCGGATCCTGGGTATTCCAGTCACCGGGAACCATCAGGGTAGGACTCAGGTCAAAGTCATATTCAATCAGTTCCGATTTATTCTGCGGTTTTTTGTCGAGAAAAATTGCCCCGTTCCCCGGATTTTCCAATTCATCATACCGGGTTCCATGATAGGCATAAAAACCGGTTTCGTACTGGTCAACAATATAATTCCATTTCCCGTTGAGCGAGAATGTTTCACGGTTGTAAACACTCAGCAGGGGAGATTGCGCTGAAACAGTCAACATCCATGCTGAAATCATAAGGAAGAAGGCATTTTTCATAATCTACAGGCTTTAAAAAGGATTTTAAAAATAAACAAAAACAAACCATAAGAAACTCATCCCTCTATAGCCTTTATTTTATACCCTTCCAGTCCGAAAAAGAGAATATAGGCAAAACAAATCATGGGTACTACAAAACCAATTGTCATACTGGAAACATCCGCAATCCAGCCCATGAACGGCGGGCATACAGCTCCTCCCGCCACCATCATTACCAGCAGGGAAGAACCCTTCTTTGTCAACCCTCCCAGGTTTTTAATTCCCAGGGCAAAGATGGTAGGAAACATAATCGACATGCAGAAATACACAACATAAATGGCCGCAATGGATATCCACCCAAGCCCGGCTATAACCACCAGCATGGCCGCTACATTTATGGCAGCGTACAGGGCAAGCATACGGGTTGGTTTAAACCAGCTCATCAGAAGACTCCCCGAGAACCTGCCGATCATAAAACAGAGAAAACCTGCCGAAAGCATGTAGGCGGCTTTCTCATTGGGAATTTCAGGTTTTACCTCTGTCACATAATTGATAAAAAAGCTGTTTACCCCGGTCTGGGCAGCTACGTAAAGAAACTGGGCCAGTATGGCCAGTACAAAATGCCGGTGGCGGAATAAATCGAAAAAACGCCCTTTGTCCCCCTCTCCGTTATATTCACCTTCATGAATTTCAGGCATTTTAGTGAATATAAACAGAATGGCTACCAGCAGAACAAGAACCCCGATGCTTATATACGGCAAAGCCAGGGAATCAAATTTATTGGTTTCACTTTGTGCTGAAACTCCCAGAATAAGCAATCCCCCTACAGCAGGACCTATTATCCATCCGAGGCCATTAAACGATTGCGACAGATTGATACGCTGTTCTGCACGTTCCGGAGGTCCAAGAGCCGATGAATACGGATTGGCAGCTGTTTCCAGCAGTGTCAGCCCGCAGGCAATAATGAATAAACACAACAGGGTAAACTCAAAGGTCTGTATATGCGTAGCCGGGTAGAAAAGAAACGCCCCGCAGGCATACAGCAATAACCCCATAATGATTCCACGCTTATAGCCAAACCGGCTCATGATAAACCCTGCCGGAATCGCCATAACCGCATATCCACCATACAGCGCCGTCTGAACCAGACCTGAACGGGATTTGGTAATTCCGAGAATTTCCTGAAAATGCTTGTTCAGCACATCCAGTAAACTATGCGCAAAACCCCACAGAAAAAACAAACTGGTAATCAGAATGAAGGGAAGCAGATAATTCTTCCCGTTAAAGCTTACAAGCGATACTTTCTGTTTATTTTCCATACCATTGCTTTTTATTGTTCATGTTCCGCGCTCCGGGCTTTTCGCTTTGCTGTTAGATGCAGAAACTTAATGAGTTTTGTCCCTGCCATCTCCTGAATATCATTTTCCTGACAAAAATTGCACCTCTACACCCTTCGGCAGGAAGGCAACACCCGAAACACGAAACATGAAACAGTCTATTTAAACTTAGTTTTAATCTCTTTCACTGTCAAACCAAAGATTTTCCGGGTGATCCTGCTGAGTTGTTCCTCACTGCCCTCAAAATGAAAAATGCGTTGCCGGTGCGTAAGGCTTTCACCCGGTTTCAGGCCGGCAGCAGGGGAAGAACTTTCCAGTTCATAGAACGGCCCCATCTGGGTTCCGTCTTCCACCGGTCCGTCATTGTAGGCATTGATGGCATCGCCGGCAAACGGATCCTCCTGATTACCCCACTTTGAATTTACATACTCCGTTTTACCTTCCGGCAGGTCACACCAGAGGACAGTCAATACCTTATTCTTTGCGTCATAGCTTCCGGCATATTTCTCAGCCCTCCGGGGGGGTATACCTATTTTGCTCCTGTACCTGCCGTCGGCTTTGAACCAGACAACTCCATTCTCTGCTCTCAGGCGATCAGCAGGTACTTTGCCAAAATAATCGTCCCTTACAGGAGGTTCAGATTCTGCCTCATTGCCCCGTTTATAAGGTATGAATACCGTAACCTCCGGTGAGGGCGTCAGCATGGAAAGCATCCATACCGACAGCATGCCACTCTCTTTGGTCCAGGCATTCTTCCCTTTATTGATCAGGACATTTTCTGACTGATAGGCAACTCCTTGCACCGAATCAGGAATTTCCATTCCCAGGGCCTGCTGAATAGCTTCTTTGCCCAGCAATTCAATGCTTCGTTCTATGCCCACATCCAGCATATTCCCGGCATAATTGACGAGCCGGAAGTTTTTTTCAAAAGCAGCCCGGTCTGTACCTGCCTGCACAAGATCAAATGCAACGGTATCAAGTTCCGGAGGCACCTGCCAGTTGCTGAATTCCTGCTTCACTCCCGGAGGGAAATAAATGGAAAACGGTCCGCCTTCCGGCCCCAGCCAGAGCCTTTCTTCGCCCCCGTATGCATTGATGTGTTTGTTGATGGTACCGGATGCTATCAATTGATAATTGATCCATCCGAAGCTGAAGCCTTCCGGTCCGCCGGCAGTGCTCGTCATTACCCTGGCCTGCCAGCCGGGAACTATTACCACCTGCGCCTTTTGCTCCGGATCGGACAAAACAAGGGTTTCTTTGAACCGGTTCAGAAAATTCAGGTCGTACCCGAACGTGCCGGGAACAATGGTATCACTTGCCATGGTTTCTGTTTTTTGGGGACGAGAGGTACAGGAAAGCAACAAAAAACTGAACAGGAAGATCGTGACAAGACGACCGGCCCGGAAAATGGTATGCCTTTGATACCTCATACACTGGATTATTTCAGGACAATTTTAATCACCGTATCCGTCAGGTCAGGCAAGGGAAAGGTCATATAAACAGGACTGTTCACATTTACGAAGAAGTTGCCCGCTTCGCTGTTACCCCACCAGCTTCTTTCTGCCGGCAGTTCGGCACCGGTTGAAAGCAGATAGACTCCGCTCACCTTTTCGCCGAGTCCTTTGATGTTGATGGGCCCGATGTTAGGGTACATCCAGTGTGCATACAGCACATTTCCCTTCTGGGTAAACCTGCCCCACTCGGGTTTGACCAGGGCCGATGCTCCGCACCCGTAAATGCTTTCGCCGTTTTTCTCCATCCACTTGCCTACTTCAGCAAGAATATGGATGCTCTCTTCAGGAATATTGCCGCGTGCATCAGGCCCGACATTCAGCAGGAGGTTTCCGTTCTTGCTGACACAATTCACCAGCGAATGAATAATGATTTCCGGCGATTTCCAGTTCTTGTCAAATTCATGGTAACCCCAGTTGTTGTTCAGGGTAAGGCATGTTTCCCATGGAATGGGATTCCCATATTTGTCCTTCAGCCCCTCATCGGGTATTCCCTGCTCAGGGGTTTCAAAATCACCGTATTCAGTGACAACCCGTCCTGAAGTTTTGGTTCCTTCATTGATAGTTAACCGGTTATCGATAATGATGCCCGGCTGATATTTCCTTACCATGGCCACCAGCTCTTTTGCCTTCCATTTTTCGCCCTGGTACTCATCAAATGAATAGTCGAACCAAATGATGTCAATGCGGCCGTAATCCCTGACCAGCTCTTCCACCTGGCCATGCATGTATTTCAGGTAATTATCCCAGGTAAAATTGCGCTTTGCGTATTCTTTGTCGCCCCGTTGCGGATGATTGCCTACATTGGGGTAATCGGGATGATGCCAGTCAATCAGCGAATAATACAAGCCTACCTTCAATCCTTCGGCGCGGAATGCATCGAGAAATTCCCGCACAATATCCCTGCCGTCGAACCGCGTGCTGATTTTGTAATCGGTGAGCTTGCTGTCGAACATACAGAAGCCGTCGTGGTGCTTGGCAGTGAGGACAGCATATTTCATCCCGGCTGCTTTCGCAATTTTGGCCCATTTCCTGGCATCAAAATCAGCAGGATAAAATGCATCCACATACTTCTGATATTGTTCGGTGGTAAGCCGCTCGTTTGATTTGACCCATTCACCGCGCGCCGGGACAGCATAGGCGCCAAAGTGGATAAACATGCCAAATCTTGCATCGCGCCACCATTGGGTACGCTGCATTACTTTGCTGTAATTTTCCATATAAGCCTTCGGCGGTGTTTCCTGCGGTTTTCCTTCGGGAAAAGCCAGAAAACAAATCAGAAAAGACAAAACAAAATAGTGTTTCATATTTTGGGGATTTAATGCATTACATGGTCTTTAATGAATTCTTTGCGCGCTTTTACCGTCATTTCAGTATAACGGCCCGTAGGTACTGCAGGCTCTGTAATCCGCTCCTTCCGGGTCCATGCCGAAAGCCCCCCAGGCACTGGGTCTGAAAATATCCTTGTCTTCCACATTATGCATGCACACCGGAATACGAAGCATGGAAGCCAGGGTAATCAGGTCAGCACCAATATGGCCGTAGCTAAACGCGCCATGGTTGGCACCCCAGTTGTACATTACCGAATAGACATCCCTGAAGGGACCTTTACCCGTCAAGCGGGGCACAAACCAGGTAGTAGGCCAGGTTTTATCTGTTCGTTCATCGAGGATCTTGTGGATGTCGGCCGGAATTTCAGCTGTCCATCCTTCCGCAATCTGCAATACGGGCCCAAGGCCTTTTATGAGATTGACGCGCGACATGGTGATGGGCATCCCTCCTCTGGTAAGGAAATTCGACGAAAAGCCCCCGCCGCGGAAATAACCCTGCGAAGCAGGATACCAGGTGGTGGCATCGAGGCACTTCTTCACTTCGTCCTCAGTAATTTCCCAGAAAGGTTTCATAGCGGGCTTGCCGTTTATTGACATCTGTCCGTTGCCGTCGAGGGAAGCCGAACCGGAGTTGATCAGATGAATGAACCCTCCCTCAGCTATTCCGGTCAGCGTCTTTCCGGTAACACGTTTAACGGCTTCAGGACTCCAATAGGTGCGAACATCGGCAAATACCTGGGCAGTATTTGACAGCAGATGCCCAAACAGCATTGCAACGCCGTTGAGCGAATCATTTTCTGTGGCCACGATGAATGCCTGGCGGATTCCGTTCCAGTCGAAGGAAGAATTCAAAATTGCCTCGGAAAAGTCGCCGTTGGGCATAAAGTCGGTCCATTGCCGTTGCCCCTGAAAACCGGCAGCTATGGCATTATGACCGAGTGCCTCTTCGCCGAATCCCATTTCCGCCAGTTTGGGGTTCCCGATCATAAGGTCGCGGATAATGAGCGTCATTTTCACCACAAATTCCCAGATTTCGTCCTTACGGGCACGGCTCAGCTGCATGGACGGAGGATTCTGATCGGCTCCTTCCCTGCAATGGGTTTTGGTCCAGGCCATAGCCTTTGCAAATTCTTCCTTGTCGTAAATACCCAGGTTCACGCGACGAATAATTTCGCTCATATCCACATATTCGTTGCGCATGCCAAGGTATGACTGAAAAAAGTCGGCATCCACAATGGAACCGGCAATGCCCATGGAAACGGAGCCGATAGCGAGGTAGGATTTGCCGCGCATGGTGGCCACGGCCAGTCCGGCTTTGGCAAAGCGCAGCAGTTTTTCCGCCACATCGGCAGGAATGGTGGCATCGGAAGCATCCTGCACATCATGGCCGTAAATGCTGAAAGCGGGAAGTCCTTTCTGGTTATGACCGGCCAGGGCTGCTGCCAGATAAACAGCGCCGGGCCGCTCGGTTCCGTTGAACCCCCAGATAGCTTTTGGCATGGCAGGATGCATGTCAATGGTCTCACTGCCATAACACCAGCAGGGAGTTACCGTGATCGACACACCCACTCCCTCACGTTCAAATTTTTCGGCAGCCATAGCGGCCTCTGCCACCCCTCCTATGCAGGTATCGGCAATTACACATTCCACTTTACTGCCGTCGGGATGTCGGAGATGGCCGGAAAGGAGTTCAGCCACTCTGCGCGCCATGCCCATGGTCTGTTCTTCGAGCGACTCACGCACTCCGCCTAACCGCCCGTCGATGGTGGGCCGTATGCCCACCTTTGGTAATGTTCCTCTGAGCCTGTTCATTGTTTCGGTTTTTATATGTTAATAATCCGGTATTATAAAGAGCCACGTACAATCATCCGTGCAGGAATTACTTCCTGTAAACGGCTTCCCGTTTTAATGCACTCGGCTGCCCGCCTGCCCATCAGCGCAAAATCAGTCGATATAACCGTAATCCCGTTTTCGATAATTTCATACATGGGAGTATCGTTATAGGCGATCAATCCGATATCCCTGCCGATTACCAGATTCTTTTCCCTGCATTTCTTCACCACCTGAACAAGGTCTTTCTGCTGAATAATAAGATAAGCGGTATTCTTTGCCATTCTGAAACGCGCGGGCGATGTCACAACTTCGGCACGAATCGCATAATCGCCGGCGAATTTCCTGAAATAGGGAATCAGTATTTTCGGATGCTCGCAATCATCGGGCAGATAGAGTACAAACTTTTTATACTTTCTGAAAAACGAGGCATGCCCGGCCAGTGCATCGTAAACCGATTGGCCGAAATCCTGGCACACATAGGCGTAATCCTGCTTCTCAAAATCGCCGAGGTCCAGAATCAGCAGGCGGGATGGATCGAGCTTTTTCAGGGAATCATGCAACCGTTCGTTGCTGAAGTTCATGATTACATAGTAATTATATCGGCCCGCCGCATCGTTAATAACCGTTTCAAAGAGATGTTCGTTATAGAAATGAAAAACAAGGTCAACCTTAAAATTGGACGGCAGTGATTTTACAAAGGAGTTGTACAAAACATCCTTGAACGGGCTGTAGATGTCGAGCATCAGCAGCACTTTGTGGGTGGCTCCTGCCGCATAATAGCCTTTTGCTCTGGTGGAATGGATTATACCCCGCTTTTTCAGCTCACGGTAGGCCTTAAATACCGTATCGCGGGAAAGATTATATTCTTTGCTGAGCTGGTTGACCGAAGGCAGGGCTTCTCCCGGCTGAAATCTTCCCTGGCCGATGGCATCGCACAGGGCGTCTACCAGAAGCTTCACCTTCGTGGAGCCGGAATTCTCCGGAACAAAGAGGCTTGACAACCGCGCAGGAGACATTGGATAATTGGTTTAGGCAACTATGCTGTACTGTGCTGTGCTGAAACAAATGTAAGAAAATTTCTATTACAAGCATCTATTTAAGAAAAAATCAAGAGATTTTCATCAATTTTTTAAAAAAATCGCTATGACCTGTATTCCTATGCGGAACTTGCCTGACTGCAGATAAGGCAAAAAGATAAAAAAACGCAGGCAATCAAAGACCTTATCCTGCAGGTTGCCACTTCATGTGATAGTTTATGAAATGAAGGTCGGAGATCAGATTTCTTTATTTTCTGTGCCTTTTCTGATAGCAGAAGGGGTCACTCCATAATGATTCTTGAAACAATCAGGGAAATACTTCGGATTGCTGAAACCCAGCCGATATGCAATTTCCGAAACGGAAAGGCGCGGTTCATTGCGCAACCAGTATACTGCCTTTCGCATTTTGTAATTCAGAATGAAGGAATTGGGCGTCATACCGGTTATTTCTTTCA
>Ga0272448_1000633_pt1 | contig 52784 bp, 38 predicted proteins | sample YNPCB0191_FD_202220 | JGI IMG/M metagenome (GOLD analysis project Ga0272448, IMG submission 202220) | Hot spring sediment microbial communities from Yellowstone National Park, WY, United States - YNP-CB-019-1 | ecosystem: Environmental > Aquatic > Thermal springs > Hot (42-90C) > Sediment... | reverse complement strand
GTGCAAAAATCCATAATTAGTTGGCACTACAAATCTGAACAAAATCCAGGAACTCACCCTCGGTTTTATGCGGGTTTCCGCGATCCGGACCCCCTAAAATGGGGTTTTGGTGTCAAAGTTGAGTTTAATATGAGCTCAGTCCTCTCAAGCTCGCGAGCCATAACCAACGCTAGAAAGCAGGCAAATACATGAGCCTATCTACATTCCTCGGCCCATCCAGCTCTACCCTGCCAAGGGCGGCCAGGACATTCTCCAATTAGTTGGCGCTACAAATCTGAACAAAATCCGGGAACTTGCCCTTGGTTTTATGCGGGTTTACGCGATCCGGGCCCCTAAATCAAAGTTGGGTTAAGAAATAAAAAAACCCCGACTTCTACCTACTCTCCCGCCCCCTTGCGGGGGAAGTACCATCGGCCTCGGCGGGCTTAACTGCCGGGTTCGGAATGGTTCCGGGTGTGGCCCCGCCAGTATGGAAGTCGGGGAAAGGGTCTCAGACCCGTTTCATTCCCTGTCCCGGGGCGGGCTTCATAACCCGCCAAAAGGACGGGAAATCGGTTTGGTTGAGTGGGATGAGAAAGACGCTCGGTCTATTAGTACGGCTCGGCTGAACGCGTTGCCGCGCTTACACCTGCCGCCTATCAACCTGGTAGTCTTCCAGGGACCTTAGCCCACGAGGGGCGGGAGACCTCGTGTCTTGGGGCGCGCTTCCCGCTTAGATGCCTTCAGCGGTTATCGCTTAGGCACATGGCTACCCGGCTTCTGCCTCTGGCGAGACAGCCGGTAAACCAGAGGTGCCCCCATCCCGGTACTCTCGTACTAGGGACAGCCCCCCTCAAGTCTCCTGCGCCCGCGGCGGATAGGGACCGACCTGTCTTACGACGGTCTGAACCCAGCTCACGTACCCTTTTAATGGGCGGACAGACCAACCCTTGGGACCTGCTGCGGCCCCAGGATAGGATGAGCCGACATCGAGGTGCCGAACCTCGCCGTCGATGTGAACTCTTGGGCGAGACTAGCCTGTTATCCCCGGAGTAGCCTTTATCCGCTGATCTCCAGCCCTTCCACGCGGAACTGTCGGGTCACTATGCCCGGCTTTCGCCCCTGCTCGGCCCGTCGGCCTCACAGTCAGGCCCCCTTCTGCCATTGCACTCAACGCACGGTTGCCGTCCGTGCTGAGGGGACCTTTGGGCGCCTCCGTTACCCTTTAGGAGGCAACCGCCCCAGTCAGACTGCCCACCAAGCGCTGTCCCTGACCCGGATTCACGGGAACAGGTTAGAATCCCGAACAGACAAGGGTGGTATCTCACCGTCGCCTCCACCGAAGCTGACGCCCCGGCTTCATAGGCTCCCACCTATCCTGCACATGCCTGGCCAAGATCCAACGCCAAGCTGCAGTAAGGCTTCACAGGGTCTTTCGGTCCTGCCGCGGGTACGGGGTGTCTTCACCCCGACCACAATTTCACCGGGTCCCTCGCTGAGACAGTGGCCCAGTCGTTATGCCATTCGTGCAGGTCGGAACTTACCCGACAAGGAATTTCGCTACCTTAGGACCGTTATAGTTACGGCCGCCGTTTACCGGGGCTTCGGATCGGAGCTTGCACTCCTCCCCTTAACCTTCCGGCACTGGGCAGGCATCAGGCCCCATACATCCTCTTACGAGTTGTGCGGAGCCCTGTGTTTTTGGTAAACAGTCGCTAGGCCCGTTTCCCTGCAACCCGCTTCAGCTCCCGCCGCAAGGGCGTTCACCTACAACGGGCACCCCTTGTCCCGAAGTTACGGGGTCAACTTGCCGAGTTCCTTAGCGAGGGTTATCCCGCGCGCCTTAGCATTCTCTGCCCGCCTACCTGTGTCGGTTTACGGTACGGTCATCCCGGATTCACAGCGCGCGAGGTTCTTTCTTGGCAGTGTGGTCCGAGCCCTTCCCCGGAGGTTTTCCTTCCGGTTCCTTACTCCCCCTCAGGCTCCGGGCCGGGATTTGCCTCGGCCCATCATAGCCCTAGAGGTTTGGAGGGACAGCCAACAGTCCCCGGGCCCTTCCCTACTGCGTCGCCCCATCGCGCTCCCCCGGGATGGCAGGGGAATTTTGACCCCCTTCCCATCGGCTACGCCTTTCGGCCTCACCTTAGGGGCCGGCTAACCCGCAGTGGACGAACCTTCCTGCGGAAACCTTAGGCTTTCGGCGAGGGAGATTCTCACTCCCTTTATCGTTACTTATGCCCGGATGCTCACTTCCCAGCAGTCCACAGCCCCTCACGGCGACTGCTTCAGCCCGCTGGGAACGCTCCCCTACCGCCGCCACCAGAGGTGGCGACCCGCGGCTTCGGTGGCAGGCTTGAGCCCCGCTATATTTTCGGCGCGGAGAAGCTAGACTGGTGAGCTGTTACGCACTCTTTAAATGATGGCTGCTTCTAAGCCAACATCCCAGCTGTTTTGGCATCTCCACTTCCTTTACCACTTAGCCTGCACTTGGGGACCTTAGCCGGCGGTCTGGGTTGTTCCCCTTTCGGCAATGGAGCTTATCCCCCACTGCCTGACTCCCAGGCTTGGCCTGTCGGTATTCGGAGTTTGCAAGGGTTTGGAGTTGCCCCCTAGCCCAAACAGTGCTCTACCCCCGACAGGGAACGCCTGAGGCTATACCTGGATATATTTCGGGGAGAACCAGCTATCACCAAGTTCGGTTAGCTTTTCACTCCTACCCACAGGTCATCCGAGGATATTTCACCATCCACCGGTTCGGGCCTCCACCGGGTGTTACCCCGGTTTCACCCTGCCCATGGGTAGCTCACCTGGCTTCGGGTCTACTCCTGGCGACTAGACGCCCTGTTCGGACTCGCTTTCGCTACGGCTACGGCACAGAGTGCCTTAACCTCGCCGCCAAAAGTAACTCCCGGGCTCATTAGGCAAAAGGCACGCCGTCAGGCCCTCCGCTCCCGAAGGAACGGAAAACCCTCCGACTGCTTTTAGGCTTCAGGTTTCAGGTTCTATTTCACTCCCCGCACTGGGGTTCTTTTCACCTTTCCCTCACGGTACTTATTCCGCTATCGGTCACGGGTTAGTATTTAGCCTTGGGCGGTGGTCCGCCCGGATTCCCTCTGGATTCCACGTGTCCCGAGGTACTCGGGAGCCTGGCGCGGGAAGAGCGCTAGCCTTTCGCCTACGGGGCTGTCACCCTCTATGGCCGGCCTTCGCCATGCCGTTCGGCTAGACTGCGCTTTTGTAACTTCCTGAGAGGTCCAGAGCCCTCTCCCGCCAGGTCCCACTACCCCGCGCCGGCAACGCCTCTGGGCTTGGCACCGACGCGGTTTAGGCTCTTCCCTTTTCGCTCGCCGCTACTGGGGGAATGGATGTCTCTTTCTTTTCCTCCGGCTACTGAGATGGTTCACTTCGCCGGGTCTCGCCTCACCAGGGTACTCGGTAAAACCTTCCCCTAGTGATGACGGCCGAAGCCGCCGGGTTTTCCCATTCGGGGATCCCGGGATCAAAGCGTGTTTGCCGCTCCCCCGGGCTTATCGCAGCTTGCCACGCCCTTCATCGCCTACCCGTGCCTAGGCATCCACCTGAAGCCCTTTCCACTTTTCTCATCCCACTCAACCAAACCAGCAACTTGTCAAAGATCAAAAGTCAAACATCACCTTTTGGGTGAGGTGCAAATTATAACCTAAATGCCACGGCCGATCAAGTAGCAGATCGGCCCGGTTCAAGAGGGTATTGGAAAATCGTAAGTCCTTGATAGCCAAGAACTTCCGGCTTAGCCCAGCTCTCAGCGAGGGCCGAAAAAGGGCCTTTCGGCGGGCCAAATTGGCCTCGTTGGGCCGACAGTGAAGGATCCGGATCCTCATGCTTTCGCAAAATTCGCACACTAAGCCAGGCTGGAAAAATTTCGGGGCGGGGATTCTACTTTGTCTTTTTCTTGGCCGACGAGCTCTTCTCAGAGGGCTTCGCGGCGGCCCCTCTCTTCCTTGAGGCCGAGGGCTTTTTGGCCGCGGCCTTTTTCTCCGCTCCTGACCCCTGAAGAGCTGACGAGGTTTCCGCCGAAGCCTCCTCGCTCACCTCATCGGCGGCCGGCGCGGCCTCCTCCTCAACTACCTCTCCGGACGGAATAAGGGAAATAAGGGTCTCTGCCAAAACCTCTGCCTTGAGGTTATCCCGCGAGGTGAGCTCGCGCCTCATCAACTTGATGGCGCTGGACTTCAGCTCCTCCCTGCGCTTAGGTGGGATACCCTTGATTCGCTCAGCGAACCTTTCCCACGCCTTCACCCCGGCAACAAGGCGCCAGACCCTTATGTCCCCGGGATACTTGGCCAGCACAGCCGAGGCCAATTCTCCGGCCTTCTTGATCTTATCAGCGGCAAGCAGGGAGAGAACCTCCTCCCTCGCCTTCAAAACCTTCTTTGCTCTCTTCGCTTTCTGCTGTTTCTTTATCTTATACTTTTTCCACAGGGACATAAGTCAGAAATTTTAAACCCCGAACTTGTCCGCTTTCAACCACGAGCATTAAAATCACGCACTGAACCACGCCCATTACGAGAAAGTGAGGTCCCGCCTTGAGAGCGAGGAGGGCCTTATTGCCATCGTTGCGCACGAGAACCCCGACGGGGATGCCGTTGGCTCTGCCCTCGCTCTTCGACTTTTCCTCAAAAAGAAGGGCAAAAAAAGCCTGCCGGTTTGCGTCTCCCGCATACCGCGCAGGTATGATTTTCTTGAGGGTTACGGGGATTTCACGGATCACCTTCCCAAGGAAACAGGCCTGGTTGTGATAATTGACGCGCCGGACACGGGCCGGGCCGGCCTGGGATGGGAGGGGCCGGTAATAAGGATAGACCACCACGAGGAAGGCATAGTCGGCGAGCTTACCATTCTGGACACATCCGCGGCCTCAACGGGGAACATCCTCCTGGGCTTTCTGAGGTGGTGGGATGAGCCTGCAATTGACAGCGAAATAGCGGCCTGCCTTTACACGGCGATCTTTACGGACACAAACTCCTTCAATATCAGGACAGACGCTCGGGTGCTCCGCGACGCGGCCTGGCTCCTGGAGCGCGGCCTTGACGGCCACAAGATCGCTGATCTCATATACAGAAGAAGGTCTTGGGCATACATTAAGCTCCTGGGCCTCGCTTTGTCAGGTATATCTGTGGAGATGGGAGGGGCTTTCGCTTTGATGGTCCTCAGACGGGAGGACTTCAGGGCAACGGGCGCCAAGGGCTACGAGGCCGAGAACCTCGTTGATTTCCCGTTTTCGGTTGAGGGCGTGAGGATAGCGGCGAAGGTCCAGCAGGACGGGGAACACTGGAGGGTGAGCCTTAGGAGCCGGCACGGAGCGAGCGCGGAGGCGGTAGCCAAGGCCCTCGGAGGAGGAGGGCACAAGCACGCGGCCGGAGCTGTCCTTTCGGGGGAGCTCGCGGATGTGCTTGCGAGGCTTAGGGAGGCCGTTGCGAAGGAGCTGGAGGGCTAATGCCTTCCATACCGAAACTCCTCAGGGCAGGGACTTGGCTTGTATCAAAGCTCCCCAGGAGCCTTTGCTACGCCGCGGCGCGGCTGTGGGGGGAAATCCAGTTTCGGTTTGACAGGAAGCGCCGGGCCGCTCTTTTGAAGAACCTTTCGTTCATCTTTCCTAGCTCAACGCCCTCTGAGAGGAAGCGGATGGCGCGGAGGGCTTTCAGGATATTCGCCATGAACGCGGTTGATTTTCTCTTGGCTCCGACCCTTTCACGGGAGGAGATACTCGCCATGGTTGAGGGAAGGGGGGACGAGGCGCTTGATGAGCTCGCGGGCAGGGGGTTCATCATCCTCTCCGCGCACCTCGGAAACTGGGACTTCGCCGGGCTGTGGCTCTGGGCGAAGGGGGTCAGGGGAAAGGCCGTTGCGGAAATGATAGAACAGGACGAGTGGTTTGAGGTATTCAGGAGATACCGGGGCCGTGAAGGGCTCGAGATAGTGCCCATAAACGCTATCCCGATGAGCCTCGCCAGGTGCCTGCGCGAGGGGGGCGCCGTGATCCTCATAGGGGACAGGGACCTGACGGGCGCGGGTTTCCCCGCGAGATTCTTCTCCGGCGAAAGACGGTTCCCGAGGGGGGCGGGCGCCCTAGCCGCGAGGCTTGGGGTTCCGGTCCTGCCGGGGTGCGTGGTGAGGAAGAACACCAGGATAACCGAGAAAAAGCCATACTTGGCTTTAGGTTTTCCGCTGATATATCCGGAAAACAGAAACGAGGAGGAGATGAACGCTGAGATTGTCAAAGCCCTTGAGGGTATGGTGGCGCGCTTCCCGGATCAGTGGTTCGTTTTCCAGGACGAGTGGCTCTAATATAAACCGTGGCATATGTGGGGCAGAAGGCCCGCCCATTCTCAAAGGGCTGATATCTCACACCTCTCTTGCCAGTAAGTTATTTGGGCACAAGAGGTTTGAGCTTTCTCCCTCGTAATCGCTAAAGACAGACGAGGGCTTTAGTGTATACGCTCTTGCGCCTGTCGGACTGGAAAGTCCGACAGCGATTCCGAGCCGAGGATCAGGATTTGAGGAAGTGTGAGATCTCAGGGAATTCAGGCCTTGATCTTCCTCTCCAAAAACATTATCATTTAAAGCTGAAGGAGGCATAGCCATGTTAGTGTATTTGCTTTTTGGGGCTGTTTTCAGCACCAGGGTTTCCTTTGAGCCCCAAGCCCTCTCCTCAGTGAACGAGGGGGGCGGGGAAAGGTTCAGCCTGGAGGGTTGCTCCTTTGACCTTCTGCCCGGCATGCCATTGATGCCAGTCAAACCGGTTGTGGTAGCGTTGCCGCCGGGCGCTACGAACCTCCGGCTCCGTTTCTCGGCAGGGGAGAAGGTTAGGTTGGCTGAGAATGTGAAGCTGGAGAGGTTCCAGATATCCAGGGGCATAAACGCCGAAGCTGGAGTCCCCGACGCGCCCGAGCCCCCGATAACTTCGCCCTATCCAGCCGAGAGGGCAAAGCTCGTCCGTTTCGGCTACATGAGAGGCCAGGCGCTCGCGGTTATCCAGGTCTTTCCGCTGGAGGTGACGCCGGAGGGGGAGGTCTATCTGTATAAATGGGTTGATCTATCCCTTGAGTATGAGAAGGGCGGCGAAAGGCCCACGGGCCAGGGGCTTGACCCCTATTTTTACAATGTGCTCAAGGCCATAGTCGTGAATCCGGATGGGCTAATGTCCCCGAGCTGGAATCCCACGAACCTGGACTATGTCATAATAGCCCCGCAGAGGTTTCTGCCCGTCCTGGATTCCTTCGTCGTTCACAGGCGCCTTTCGGGCTACAGCGTAGAGGTCTACACGGTTGACTGGTTCTCAGCGAATTTTCCGGGCGATGGATTGCCCGACAGGATACGAACGGGAATAAAGTGGCTTCTTGAAAACAAAGGCGCGAGGTTCGTCCTTCTGGTTGGAGATCACGAGGAAATCCCCCCAAAGATGTGCTGGGTGCCATACTATGACAGCTATTACGGGGACAGCGTTGACACGGATTACTACTACGCTTGCCTGGACGGGAGCTGGAACACCAACGGGGACTGGTTCTACGGAACCACTCTGGACAACATAGACCTTTTCCCGGATGTCTTCGTTGGCCGACTGGCCGTGAGGGACACTGTGGAGCTCAAGGCTGTCATAGCGAAGTGCATCCGATACGACATGAACCCCTCCACGAGGGCCCACAACTACATAATGCATGTCTCTGATGTATTTAACGCAGACGACAGCAGGGATAGGGCTGATTTCCTGAGGCAATTCATACCGGATTCGGTGCATGAGATAGATTTTGTGGAGGCAGAGCATCCGACCCAGACCGCTCGCGAGTTCCTGGATAGCCTGGAGACAGCCGGGCCTGGTTTCCTCATATCCATGTGCCACGGCAATCACTATGTTGTGCGGATCAACTCCAGGCTAAACTCCAGGCTAAGGCCATACGATGCCACTACCGTCAACAACTTCCCCTTCTTCGGCATCCTAATCGCCTGCTACTACAACAACATCCAGGTGAGGTCCATTGGCAAGGACTACATGCTCAACCCTAACGGGGGGGCCATCGGACTCCTGGGTTCGGTAAAGGAGGATTATCCGGACATATCTTGGAATTCCGTCTTTCCGGAGATTCTTAAAAACTTCTACGGGGGGCTTACGGAGACCGAGGGCCAGATAGACGCCCTCACCAGGATGGTGTTCGCCAGCTCCATGGGGAACGCCTCCTTCCTGCGAACAATACTCTTAGCCTACAGGCTTCAGGGCGACCCCGGCCAGGTTCTCATCAATTGGGTTCCTCGCCCCCTGAGCGTAACCACGGATCCGCTCGTGCGAGACACATTCAAGGTCTATGTGCGGTCCGGAGGCTCCCCGTGTCCGGGCGCGAAGGTTGTCCTATACAGGGATGGGGTTGTTTGGCTAATGAAGGAAACCGGCCCCGACGGATACGCGACCTTCACGGGCTTCCCGGTCATATCCGGGAACTACAGGGTGGGGGTGTCCAAGAAGAACTGCATTCCCTGGCGCGGCACGGTTCCGGCAACCAACGCTGGCGCCCAGGTTGCGTTGACCGGAATCACGATCAACGATGACGATGGGGACGGGAACGCTCACCCAGCCGAAACCCTGGAGATCCGGCTGAGGATAAAGAACTTCGGAAACGCCGCAGGGAGCAATGTGGCAGTGAAGGCCGCGAGCATGGATCCGGACCTCTTTTTCCTGGCTGATAGCGTCTATGTGGGTTCGCTGGCATCCGGCGCGGAAAGGGAATGCGCCCTCAGGGCCGCGACGAGCGCGAGGCCGAGCCAGACATATAAGCACGCGCTCTACAGCATAACCGTGTATCAGGGCGGGAAGGTCTCCGAGAGGGACTCCTCCTATGTTCCCATAAAATCCGGAAAGCCGGAGCTCGCTGGGGTAAGGAGCAACATATCCAAGGACACCATCTACTTCAGCGTTGACATCGTCAACTCAGGACTTTCCAAGCTGACGGGGATAAGGCTCTCGGTCTCTTCCGCTGACGGCTCAACGATGCTCGTTGATAGCACTGCCTTGATACCGAGCATAATGCCCGGAAGCAACAGCGGCCACACCCACACATTCTCCGCTCGCGTGCTTTTCCCCGTAAGCGAGCCGAAGTTCCGCCTCAGGGTCTCTGATAATGCTGGGCTTTGGGACACTTTCAGGCTTCGGCTGAGACCTGGACCAAAGATAGACTCTGGATTCGCATCCCCAACCCCGAACGGAGTGTGCCTTTACTGGACGAAGGCGCAGAGGGCTAAGGGCTACAAGGTCCTCCGGGGAACAGGTATCGCTTATCCTGGATTAATCACGGGAACGACCTTCTCGAATGAGCCCCTGGACTACCACCAGCTTTACTCATATACCGTAGTGGCCGTTGATTCGGCCCTGAACGAAGGTGCTCCCCTCGGCCCCTTCCTCCAGAAACCGAATCCGCCGCACGGCCCACACCAGCCCGTGAATGTGACCTTGGCCTGGCGCGTGGGCCCCGTGATCTGCAACATGGACCCCTCGTATCCGGGCATGGAGGCTGTCTTCAACTCAAATCTCACCAGGCCGGAGTGGATGCCGGGGGGCGACCCCTCAAAGCTCTTCATAGTCCACTCTGACGGCACCCAGCCGCCCGGATTCCCACTCCTGATGAAGATGTATCACGCCGAGGTTCTCCCCGCGGTGGGCGATATAGACGGCGATGGGCTTCTGGAATATGTCACGGGGGATATCTGGAACGACAGCCTCTACGCCTTCAAATCGGACGGGAGCCCTGTCCCTGGTTGGCCGGTTCCCCTCAACGGAGATGCTCTTCATATTCCCACGCCCGTGTTCATGCAGGACTTTGACGGCGACGGGTTCCCAGAGGTCGGGCTTTGGAGCATATACGGGGTCCTGTGGCTCATTGATGGCGACGGAAAGGTCCTCCTGTGCGATACAATAGGCGGAGGTTGGCAACGCAACCTTCCGGCAACAGGGGATCTGGACTACGACGGCATCCCTGAGATAGCTGTCCTTACCGGAGATTCAAAGCTGTATGTCCTCAGGCCTGACGGAAGCGTCCTTCCGGGTTTCCCGGTTAGCGTGGACAGCCTCAACAGCGACCTCGGCGGGGTTGCCATAGCCGAGCTGGTCAGGAGCTCCCCGAACAAGGAGATAGCGACGCTCACATCGCGCGGGACCTTGAGCATTGTTCTTTACGACGGCACCGTATACTCCCAGGTAAATCCGTATTACGCTGGTAAGGAGTGCGTTTCCCAGGGACCTGTGATAGCGGATTTTGACGGGGATGACACCCTTGAGATAGCCTACATAGGCAACAAGGGCGTGGCGATCGGGGAGGGCTGTGTGGATACGACCCTCCGGGACACCTGCTACATCATATCCCCTGAGGGCCGCATAATATCCCCCCCGCTCCTGAAACAAAGGGGCCGCGGCGATGGCGGGCTATACGCTACTGCCGGGGATATAGATGGCGATGGCGCGGCCGAGCTCGTTGTCCCGGGACTGTATGGCACCATATACGCCTTCAACATTGACGGGTCAATGGTCCCCGGCTTCCCCATTGTTATCCAAAACGACGCGCAGGCTCCCCTCTACCTACCGAGCATATATGGGGGCGTCACCATAGCTGATCAGAACGAGGATGGGCTATTTGACCTCCACACCATAACCTGCCAGGGGGTCTACCACGCCTGGGAGACTTTCGCCCCCTTCAGCAAGAAGGGCTGGCTTGCCTGGGGGCACGACCGCTGGAACACCAGGTGCTATGGATTCTGGCCCGGCGACGGCCCGCCCGCAGTGGAGGAGGTCGCGACCCCAAGGCCAAGGTTCTTCCTCGGCCCTCCAATGCCAAACCCATCAAGGGGCAAACTACGCGTTCAGTTCGGCATCCCCTCGGAAACCGAGGTCACCCTCGCGCTCTACGATGTCGCCGGCAGGAGGACCCAAACCCTCCTTTCCGGAAAGATGGGGGCCGGGGTCTACCAGGTTGATGAGGATATAGTAAGGCCATCCGGGGTCTACTTCCTGCGCCTTACTGCAGGAAATCAGACCTCAGTGCAAAAGGTGGTGATATCCAGGTAGGGAGGTAAGGATAATCCCTGTAATCCTGCTGGGAGCGAGCCTCTTCCTGGTGAACGGCAGAGAGCCTGAGCCGGTTGCTTGGTTTCTTTTGCCCGGGGAGACCCTGCGCGTAGACCTGAAGGATCCGCCCGACACCGGAAGGGTAAGGTGGGAGTGTAGCGCCGGCAAGTTCAAGCGCAAGGACAAAGGACACGCCACTTGGGAGGCGCCGAAGGAACCCGGGCCGTGCTGGATCAAATCCGACGCCTTTCCGGATTCCATCCTGGTTCTCTCAATGATCCCCTACGACTCTTTGAAAAAGGGGAAGCTGAGGGGCTACATCATAGGCAACTACCCTGACCCGGAAAAAGGGGCTTCGGCCATAGCTGAGGGAAACGCCCTGCAATACCGCCACCCCCCGGGCTTCGTGATGGTCACCGAAAGCCTCGCCAGCCTCCCCATTTCTCATAGGTTCAAGCTCGGCGAATTCGCCTGCCCTCAACCGGACATATGGCCCAGATACCTTTACATAAAAAGGGAGCAGTTGATATTCCTGGAGGAGCTCGCGGACAGCCTCGGGGTTCCTGGGTTTCGGATACTCTCCGGCTATCGCTCTCCTTGGTATAACCAGAAACGCGGGCGCGGGAAGTGGTCAAGGCACCAATACGGTGACGCGACGGACATCATAGTTGACCTGGATGGGGACTGGTGTATGGACGACCTCAACGGCGACGGAAAGGTTGATGTTCTGGACGGGTTCGTGATAACGGACGCGGTTGAGCGGCTGAAGGCCAAGTGGGGAAACATCTTCGGCATGGGCATATATAACTGGAGAAAATCCGGAACGCCTTTCGTCCATGTGGACACGAGGGGATTTGACTCGTGGTGGAATCCGGAGAACTGGTCAGCAAGGCTTTTCCCTGAGGACGAGGAGCGCTTCACGGTCACCGACACGGGACCCCCTTCCTTCACTGGCATTACGATGAAAACCCTGGGGTTCCTGACATCCATCCCGGCCGATAGCGCGCCCGGCGACTCCCTGCCCCAACCGAAAATGCCGCCCCTTAAAACCGGGCAGAAAGCCCTTGTCTCCCCGGCCAAAAACGCTGTTTTCGTTTATCCGGATACGAATGCCACGGATTGGAGGATAATCCTATACGACGAGAGCGGGGCCAAGCTCTGGGAATACGGGCCCCTGCTCTGGGCAAGCCCATCGCCGGAAAACAGGCCCCCCTCCGCTGTAGCGTTCTCCGGGGATGGGCTTCGGCTTGCCCTTTTCCACGGGAAATCCCTTTATATTTTTAGCAGGGAAGGCGGCCTCTTGTGGCAGAAGGTGATCCTCCGCCCGCTTCATTCCTCCGATGCTTCAGTAGCATTCTCTGAGAAGGGCGACCTAATTTATCTGAGCGTTGGGGGGAAGGCGTATTGCTTTGACGCGGAAAACTATTCCCTCGTCTGGGTAAGAAGGGGCGACTACAGGGACATCCGGCTCACGGACATGGGCGACCTCGCCTGCCTCAGCCGGGCCGGAACCCTTGACCTCCTTGATCCCCTTTCGGGAAGGAAACGCGGGGAGTTCAACTGGTATGGCCTGGGCTACAGGGGCCACGACTGCGGGGAAATAGAGGCCTTATCCGGGGGCAAGGTTGCCCTTCGTTTCACTCCGAAGGACCCCGCCAACGCGCTCGGCCCCTTTTATCTTCTCCTTGAACCGTGCGGAAAATGATCCCCCTGCCCGATCTTATAGCCATCCAGGAGGAGCTGGCGAGAAGGGTTCGGATCGCCCGGCTGGAGGAACCTCCCCGGCTCGTCGCCGGAGTTGACGCCGCTTATAAAAACGGTGTGGTCAGGGCGGGCGTAGCGGTCTTCTCCTGGCCAGAAAGAAGGCTTGTCCGCCGGGCGAGCGCTGAGGTTCCTGAGGAATTTCCTTATATGCCAGGGTTCCTTTCCTTCAGGGAATTGCCGGCGCTCCTCGGGGCCTTAGGCAAGCTTCCCGAAAGGCCGGACCTCATCCTGGTTGACGGCCAGGGCATTGCCCACCCACGCGGCCTCGGCATAGCCTCCCACCTCGGTGTTATAACTGGTATCCCCACAATAGGCTCCGCTAAGAGCAGGCTAATTGGAGAATTCAGGGAACCCGGGCCCGAAAGGGGTTCCTGGGAGCCTCTGTTTTATCGCGGGAGGAGGGTTGGAGCGGTCCTCCGAACGAGGACAGGGGTGAGGCCGGTTTTCGTCTCCCCGGGCCATCTGGTCTCCTTGGAGGATGCGATAGAGTTCGTCCTGGGGTTCTGCACGAAATTCAGGATACCGGAGCCCGTGAGGGAGGCTGATAGGATTTCCCGTTTCACCTGACTATTTTTGCCCCTTCCTCAAGGCTGTAGTATCCAATATCGGCATTCTGAATTTTGGGGATTCTCTTGAAATCGCAAAGCTTCCTGTTTTGGTCTTCCGTGCCTGGCCCGACATCACCTGATTTGCAATATTCTGTTGTCATAGCGTTATACTATCTCCTCCGGCTTGACGAACCGCTCCTCGCCCGTGGCCATATCCCTTAACTTAACCACTCCCATCGCCAGCTCCTCATCCCCGATTATTATTGCCCGGCGAGCTCCCAGGCGGTCCGCGAGCTTAAACTGTTTGCCCGGCTTGGAGTCCTCGTAATCAATCTCAACCCAGAGCCCGCGGGATCTCATTTTCTTTGCCAAGGCGATGACCTCCGCCCTCGCCCCCTGCCCTATGGAAACGAGAAAATAATCGGGGCCGCTGGAACCAGCAAGCCTCTCGCCCCTCGCCAGCTGAACCCTCTCTATCCCTATTGCCCAGCCCGATGCCGGGGTGGGAGGGCCTCCCATCTGCTCAACGAGGAGATCATACCTGCCTCCGCCCCCAACCGAATCCTGAGCTCCGAGGCCCTTTGCCCTGAACTCAAAGACTGTCCTGGTATAGTAATCCAGGCCTCGCCAGAGCCTCGGTTCCTCCCGAAAGCTTATTCCCCACCGGCTCAGGATGTCCTTCAGCTCCGCGTAGTGCCCGGCGCACTCCTCGCAAAGGTAATCCTTGATTGCTGGCGCGGCGCGCAATCTCGGGCCATCGGTTTTGCAATCCAGCGCCCTGACCGGGCTCCTCTCCAGCCTCCTCTTGCAGTCATCGCAGAGCTCGGACTCCCTGGCGCGGAGATAGGACCTGAGGGCATCCTGGTATCCTACCCTATCCATCGGACAACCTATTGAGTTCAGAAGAACCTCAACCTCCTGTAGGCCCAAGGCGCGGAAAACCTCAAGCGCCAGCTCTATCTGTTCGGCATCAAGAAGCGGTGAGGCCACTCCAAAACACTCAATCCCAAGCTGGGTGAACTGCCTGAGCCTTCCCCTCTGGGGCCTCTCCGCCCTGAAAAAAGGCCCCCAGTATGCGATCTTAACGGGAGGGGTCATCCTCTCCTCAAGGAAGGCCCTCACGGCTCCGGCGGTTCCCTCCGGCCTGAGCGCATAGGTCTCATCGCCCTTGGTGAATGTGAACATCTCCTTCTCAACGATGTCTGTCACCTCACCGATTGAACGAACGAAGAGCTCAATCCTCTCAAATACAGGCAGTTCAACGAACCTGTAGCCGTAGGCGCGGAGAACATCCCTCGCTTTTTCGTAAATGGCCTGCCTCTCGTCGTATTCCGAGGGCAGTATATCCCTTGTTCCGCGCGGCCTCTGGTATCTCACGGCGATAGTATAACACATGAGGGCCGCGGCGTTCTACAATGGCATAACAGGTGAGCATTTCTGAATTGCCGGGCGAAGAATTCGCCGGGGCTTCAGGATCGCGTCCAAGCCGTTGATACGCAAGGGATTATCTGGAAAATCCCTTAGAAAATTTTTAGATCATTTCTTATAATATGGGCAATGAATGAGATGATAATCCAGACGACTGCCCCTACCTTGAGGGAGAAGCTCAAGGCTGTGCTTGAAAGGTCAACGGAGAACATTGCGGGCGTGGTTGCCAGCTCCGTTGTGGATATAGAGACAGCGGAGGTCCTAGCAGGGTTCACATGCCGGGAGGATTTTGACATCCAGTCCCTGAGCATGGCCTACTCTGACCTGGCAAGGTTCCAGATGAGGGCCGCGGAGGGCCTGTTGGGGGATCAACGAACAATAGATATGCTCCTGACCACGGATGAGCTGGCCATCATCCTCCGGCCCGTTGACGACCTGATGTGCCTGCACATAGTCGTGGTGGAGAGGAGTAAGTGCGTCGGCCTCGCCAGAAAGGCAATGGAGGCGTGGGAAGGGGAGATGACCCAGGTGATCCTTGGCCTCAAGTAGGGAAAAGGCTTTTTGGCCGCTGTGCCCTACCTCCACGCCGGGATCATCTCCGAAAGCCTCTCGCCTGAGGGCGAAATAAATACCAGCTCCCACCTTGGGATCCACGCTAGGGCAACCAGCTCAGCCTTCACGCCCGTCCTTTTGGGCTTTATGGGCAAGGTCCTAACCTCCTCAAGCGCGGCGTTCCACCTCTCGGCTACGGCCGCGGCCTCTGCCTCAAGCTCCGAGCGCAAGGACTCTATCTCCTTCGTGAGCTGGGTTATCTCGGCCTGGGATGCGGCCACCTCTTCCTTGGCCTTCTCCTTTAGCCTGTGCTTGCGGGAAACCGTTGCGAAGCTCCGCCTTCTCCCGAATATGCCTATAAGCCCCACAACGGCCTCTGTTGTTGATATGTCGGCCTCACGCTTGCGCGCCTCGTATTCCCTTATGCTATCCTCAAGCTCCCTGCGCTCCTTCTCAAGTTGCCTCTCAAGCCTCGCTATCCTTTCGGAGTATCTTGAACGCAGTGCCTCCACCTCAGCATCCCGGCGCTCCCTCGCGGCCACGCTCAGCCTCGCTCTGAAGTCCCCCTCGGATTCGCCTGGCTGGCTGTAGAGCTTCAAGGATGGGCTGTAAAACAAGTTGAGGGTTTGCTCGCGCAGTAGGTATTCGGTGAAGTCCTTGAGATAACCGGCAAAGGCCTTCGGGGTATCAAGCCCAGAAGGCAGGGGGCCGAAGAGAGCGCCCTCTGGCGGGGTCTTGGAGAGCTCGGAGGGCTCTATTTCCACGGGCTCTCCGCTCCCCCAAGGGATTACCGGGCCTATCTGCCACGGATGGAGGATGAGCCTTACCCTGCGCGTGCAGTCAATCCCGAGCCTCGCGTCGGAGAAGCTAACCGAGCCCATGGCGAGCAGTCCGGGGCTACATGTGAGGAGCGCCTGCGCCTCGGCCGGCTGAAAGCCGGGCCTTTCGGCCATCGCGGACAAAGCCCTTTCCCGGTCAACTCGGACGGGCAGAAAAACCTGCGGTATATCAGGGGATACGACGGGAGGGACCTTGGTGTATGGGGTTTCGGGAAGGGGGGCCGAGACAGAGACCGAAGTGGAAACTGCGGTTTTTCTCTTGTCCGACATAAGGGCCTTTACCTGCTCCCTCGTGAGGGGGCCTCGGAGGTAGCTCAATGCCCAGCGTGTTTGAAAGACAACCGGGCCCCCCTGGTGGACATCGTGAAGGAGGAAAACCCTTGAGGTTAAAGAGGAGATTATTCGGTCAATCTCAGGGGCTTCCAGGCGTTCCCCGGACTCCGCGGCGACCGATTCCAGTCCCTCCATAACCCTCGCTTTGTCTCGCTCGGCCTGAAGCTTGCCGATAAACCATGTGCCTGCGTTGGTAAGCGCCTTGTAATCCAGATCAACGGGATTCTGCGTTGTAAGCAAAACGCCGAGCCCGGATGCCCTCGCCTGCTTCATCAGGGTAAGGAGGGGCTTCTTTGAGGGCGGTTCCGCAACCGGGGGCATGTATCCGAAAAGCTCGTCAAAGTATAGAAGTGCCCTGAGGCTTGTGGTGCCGGGCTGGCGCCTCACCCAGCTCACCAGCTGGCCGAGAAGAAGGGTGACGAAGAACATCCGCTCCGCGTCGGAAAGGTGAGCTATGTAGAATATGCTGTGCCTTGGCTTGCCCTCCTCCGTGTAGAGCATTCTCTGGATGTCCAGCGCCTCGCCCTTCATCCAGACCCCGAAGCTGGGGGAGGCTATCAGGTTGTTCAGGGTAAGGGCGAGGCCGAACCTTTCCTTAGATGGGAAGAAGGTCTCCGTATCAAAAACGCCAAGCTTCTTTACCGGCGGGTTCTGTATGGAGGCTATGAGCGCGGGCATATCAAGGTCTTTACCCATCTGCCAGAAGTGCTGGAATATGTTGGAGAGGAGGATGTGCTCGCGGCTTTTTATTGGGTCAGATTCTATGCCAGCGAGCCCGAGTAGCGCGCTAACGGTGCTCGTTATCTGCTCCCCTATTATCTCAGCGTTATCCTCCCACGAGAGGGCTGGCGCTCTAAGCGACGAAAGCACAGAGACCGGAACCCCGGCCTCGGAGCCAGGTGTGTATATGGTGAAATCAGCGCTATCCAGAAGCAGTCTGATCCGCTCCGGGCCTTGTCCCCACTCAGCTAGGCCCCTGCGCCAGGTCTCAGCGACCGATGCCGCGAGCTCGTCCAGGCTCACACCCTTGCGGCTCGCCTCATCCGGATTCACCCAGGGCCTGAAGTCCTCCGGCCTCAGCTCGGGAAACGCGAGAAGGAGGTTCGTTATGTCCCCCTTTGGATCCACAATGAGGGCCGGCACCTTGTCTATGGCGGCCTCCTCAAGGAAACAGATGCAGAGTCCGGTCTTGCCGGAGCCGGTCATGCCCACGCAAACCCCGTGGGTCACCATATCCCTTGAATCATACATCACGAGCCGGTCAAGGAGTTTTGCGCCGGCGAGATCATATTCCTTTCCAAGGTAAAAAGCGCCAAGCTGCTCAAAGCCCTGCATAACAAAAAATATAACGGATGGGCGCGGTGATTTTCAATAAACCGATCGGAGCCTAGCTTGCTACCGTGCTCCTCACGGCCTTATAATTTTACTATCATTCTAATAGGTATTCTGCGGGAAACGGCCGCGCTCGCGGCGCGGATGGCTCCTTATCTGCTTCTGGGCTTCGCTGTCGCAGGAATCCTCCGGGTCGTTTTCCCAGTCTCATTCGTAGTGAAGCACCTCGGGGGCCGGGGCTTTATCTCAGTCCTCAAGGCCGCGCTCCTTGGGGTTCCCCTTCCCCTCTGCTCCTGCGGGGTGATAGGCCCTGCCGCGGCCCTGAGGGAGCAGGGCGCTTCCAGGGGCGCTGTCCTCTCTTTCCTGGTCTCAACCCCCACCACTGGCGTTGACTCAATCCTCGCCACATACGGGCTTCTCGGCCTTCCTTTTACCATATACAGGATACTGGCCTCGTTCCTTCTTGGGCTTATTTCTGGCGGCCTGGCAAACCTCCAGAAGGACACGGTTCGGGCTTCCTCCGATGGAAAAACCTCTCCCTGTTCGGTATGCGGGCTTCCGGGGGTTCACAAGCACGGGATATGGGACAGGGTAAAGGCCGGGCTCCTATACGCCGGGGTTGACCTGCCGAAGGATATAGGGAAGTGGCTGGTTATTGGGCTTGTAGCCGCGGGGTTAATCTCCTACCTCGTTAACCCATCCTGGGTTGAGGGGTTCGCCGCGAGGCCTTATATCGCTTATCCGGCAACGGTTGCGATCGCTGTTCCCCTTTATGTTTGCGCCACGGGTTCAATTCCAATTGCCGCGGCCCTCATGGCAAAGGGGATCTCGCCGGGAGCGGCTCTGGTTTTCCTCATCGCTGGCCCGGCGACGAACGCCATCACAATAGGCATAGTTGGCAAGTTGCTCGGCAAGAAAAGCCTCTTCATTTACCTCTCTACGATAATAGCAGGCTCCGTTCTTCTTGGGATCGCGATGGACTGGGCGAGCGCGTCTCCGGCGGTCCCGCTCGGCTTTCACCATATCCACACAGGCTCATCAATCCGTTGGTGGGAGTGGGCCTCCGCGGCCGCGCTGGGAATCCTCCTCTTATACGCTCTCGGGCTTGAGCCTCTTATCAGAAAGGTCGCAGAGAGAGCGGCAAAGCCGGACCTCGTTTTCTCTGTTCCGGATATGACATGCGAGCACTGCGTAAGGACTTTGGAGTCCTGCGTTTCCGGAACAGAGGGGGTTGAGAGGGTTTGGGTCTCTCTAGAGAGAAAGACCGTAGCGGTCAAGGGAGGGGACAAGGAGAGGATCAAGAAGGCGATAGAGCAAGCCGGCTACACCGTAAGCGAAAAGTAATTGCCTTTACTTTAGCATCCACCCGGCAATTATCATGCGCATTATTTCCGATGTTCCCTCGTATATCTCTGTTATGCGGGCGTCCCTGAAATGGCGCTCTGCCGGATAATCTGTCGTGTAGCCGTATCCTCCGTGTATCTGAAGCCCCTTTGTTGCGCAGAACGAAGCGGCCTCCGAGGCCTTGAGCTTTGCCATCGCGGCCTCCCTGGCGTAGCGCTCGCCGCGGTCCTTGAGCCAAGCGGCGCGGAGCGTAAGGAGCCTCGCGGCCTCGTATTCCGTTGTCATATCAGCTATCATCCACTGGATGGCCTGGTTCTCGGCTATGGGCTTGCCGAACTGGACGCGCTCCTTGGCGTGGGCTATAGCCTCCTCTATTGAGGCCCTAGCGATCCCGAGGGCCTGTGCGGCAACCCCTATCCTGCCCGCGTCAAGCGTTGACATGCATACCTTGAAGCCATCGCCCGGCTTGCCGAGGGTGTTTTCCTTGGGTATCCGGCAGTTCTCAAAGACGAACGCGGCCGTGGAGGAACCCCTTATCCCCAGCTTGTCCTCAAGCTTCGTCACCTCAAACCCTGGCGTGCCCTTCTCAACTATGGCGGTTATCAGTCCCTTGTGCCCGAGGCTCTTATCCACAGTCCCCAGGAGGACAACTATGTCGGCCTCACGCCCGTTAGTGACGAATATCTTGTTGCCGTTGACGAGCCAATGGTCGCCCTCGTCCTGGAATGTGGTCTGGACCGAGGAAGGGTCAGATCCGGCGCCTGGCTCGGTCATGGAAAGCGCTCCCAGCTTCTTGCCGGAAGCGAGGGGCACGAGATACTTCCTTTTCTGTTCCTCTGTGCCGAAGGTGTATATGGGGTGGCAGGCCAGGGAGTTGTTGACAGAGACGATTATCCCCGTTGAGGCGCAAACCCTGCTTATTTCCTCCATGATCAGCACATAGCTCACATAGTCCATTCCGGCCCCGCCGTATTCCTCCGGGATGGCAACGCCCATGAACCCAAGCTCGCCGAGCATTTTGACAACCTCAGCGGGGAACATGTGCTCCTTGTCTATCTTGCTCGCTATGGGCCTGAGGTGGCGCTCAGCGAACTCCCTCGCGGCCTCCTGAGCCATCCTTTGGGTCTCAGTGAATTCAAGGTTCATTTCCGCTTCTCCTTTTGGTTCAGGCTATATTATAGGAGAGAAGGAGGGGGAGAAACAACCCGATTTACAGCCGGCCGACGGCTGATTCCGCCCTATCCCTCGCCCAAGCGTCAGCCTCAAGCACATCCTTTATCTCATTAACGGGGAGAGGGGTGTGCTCATTGAAGACATCCTCAACCACATCGGCTATTCCGAGGAAGGGAAGCCTCCCCTCAAGGAAAGCGTAAACCGCTACCTCATTCGCGGCGTTAAGGACAGCCGGAGCGGTGCCGCCTCTCCTCAGAGCCTCCCAAGCCAGGGGCAGAAGCCGGAAGGTTTGCGAGTCCGGTTCCTGAAATTCAAGGGTAAGCCCCCTTAGATCAAGCTCAGGCACATCGGATGGGAGGCGCTCAGGGTAGGTCAGAGCGTATTGAACCGGGACCCGCATGTCAGGCACCCCCATGTGCGCGAGGAGGGTGTTGTCCCTGAGCTGGACGAGCGCGTGGACGGTGCTCGTTGGGTGGATGAGGACGGAGATACTCTCAGGGGAGAAACCGAAGAGGAAGTGCGCCTCTATGACCTCAAGCACCTTGTTCATCAGCGTAGCCGAATCAATCGTTATCTTCGGGCCCATTGACCAAGTGGGATGCCTGAGGGCTTGCGCCGGGGTTACGCTCTTGAGGGCTGAAGGTTTCTTGCCCCTGAACGGCCCGCCGGAGGATGTTATTATGAGGCGAGACACCTCGCTCCTGCGACCCTCAAGGAGCTGGAAGAGGGCGGAATGCTCGGAATCAACCGGGATCAGCTCGCCGCCCCTTTTGAGGGCATCAATTACCAGAGGCCCAAAGGAGACGAGGGTCTCCTTGTTGGCGAGGGCGACGCGCTTGCCACGCTCAAGGGCCTTTATGGTTGGCAAAGCGCCAGCAAGGCCAACAGTTGCAACGATAAGTATATCGTAGTCCTCGCGCTCCGCGAGCTCAACCAGGCCCTCGTTGCCCCTGTAGAGCCGCCACTTCTCGGCTGGGAACGGGGCATCGGAGGTTATCGCCACCGCCTCAGGCCTGAAGCGATGTGCTATCTCCAGCAAGGCCTCGTTGTTCCTGTGGCCCGATACCGCGACCAGGTGAAAACGCTCAGGATACCTGGCTATGACCGAGAGCGCGCTCTTGCCTATTGAGCCGGTTGCTCCGAGCAGGGCGACGGTTTTCATGGTTTTTTGAATAGCTTGAACCAGTCAAGGCCTAGCTCAATGTAGACGCGCTGTCTAAAAAGATTATGAGGATCGCGAATTCGCTTCTTATCAGGTGCCAAGGGGTTATATTTTATCTCCAGGCCTATGCCTGAGGCTATAAGCTTTGCTTTTATATCATCTTTTACCTCTCCCGCAAATACCACCAGGGTCTGGATTGGGCTGGATCTGGCATCCTCCAAGGTGTATATAAGCTTCTGATCAGTTGTTCCCTGGCCACTCTGATATTTGGCCTCTATGCCGATGTATTTATTCCCGTGTTTCAAAATAAGATCAAGTTTTCTTGGTGTTCCCACAAAGCGCCATCCAACCGGCTTTTCTACAAGGATTTCAATATCCTCGTTCCAGGACTCTATGTAAGCCTTTAGATCATCTCTGAACTTGTTTCCCGTTCTTGTATCAGGCATTATGCCTCCTTTTGCATTTATAATTAACTATTATCAATTCTTTCACCGGCCCCCTCCCCTCGCCTTTTGAGTTTATTGGCCTTCTTGCCCTTATCTTTATGAGCCTCCAGGCTTTGTATTGTTTTCGGATAAAACCCGTATCAGAATTTGATTCCATAACCAGAACGCCTTTTTCCGAAAGCACCCCGAATGTCTGGGCGAGCCGAATATGATCCTGCTCCGAAAAGCCGTCGGATGTGTAATCTGTAAAATTTGCTGTTCTAGAAAGAGGATAATACGGCGGATCAAAATAGACAAAATCCCCGGGCAGGGCGCGGGACAAGACGCCCCCGAAGTCCTCGCAAAGGATATCCGCGCCGCGAAGGGCCTCGCTCGCCGCCAGGATGTTATCCGGATCGTAGATCTTGGGATTTTTATACCTGCCAAACGGCACATTGAACTGGCCTTTTGAATTGACCCTGTATAACCCGTTATAACATGTTCTATTTAGGTAAATGAGCCTCGCGGCCCTCTCAACCGGCGAACGAGGGAGCTCCGCCCTTATTCGGTAATAATCCTCCCTCGCGATCCTGCTTTGGTAGTCCTTGAGAATCTCAAGGAGCTCGCCAGGCGCGTCGCGGACCGCCAGGTAGGCGTTGATGAGCTCAGGGTTTGAGTCCGAGAGGAAAACCTTCTTGCCAGATAGCCGGCCCTCCCTCGCCAAAGCGAAAAAAAGCGCGGCGCCCCCGAGAAACGGTTCGTGATAAGCGTTGAAATCTGGAGGTATTCGGCTCAGGAGCTCGGGCAAGATCTGAGCCTTTCCGCCAGCCCACTTCAGGAAAGGCCTTGGAAGGCCATTGTTTCCGGCCACGACCAAATTATAAAGCCCACACGCGCGAGCGCGCTTGAACTGCCCCGGCTCCGGGAATTATCATTTGCCTTTGATGGAGAGATTGCGATCCAAGGACCTTATCGGGCTGGAAGGCATTACCAGGGAGGAGCTTGAGCTCATATTCATCACTGCTGATACCTTCAGGGAGTTCCTGGAGAGGCCCATCCGGAAACTTCCCACACTCAGGGGAAAGACCATCCTGAACATGTTCTTTGAGGCCTCAACCAGGACCCAGGCCTCATTTGACCTCGCGGCAAAGAGGCTATCAGCGGACACGGTCTCGGTTTCAAAGAAAGGCTCTTCGGTGGAAAAGGGCGAGACGCTTTTGGACACGCTTCGGAACATAGACGCCATGAAAATAGACGCGGTTGTGATAAGGCACTCGGCGCCGGGCGCGGCCGCTTTCCTCGCGAGGAACACCGAGGCCTCGGTTATAAACGCAGGGGATGGGCTCCACGAGCACCCAACCCAGGCGCTTCTGGACATGTTCACCCTGAGGAGGGAGATGGGAGACTTCAAGGGAAAGCGCATCCTGATAATAGGAGACATCCTGCACTCAAGGGTCGCAAGAAGCAACATATTCGGCATGAAGGCTTGGGGAGCGGATGTGGCCCTCTGCGGGCCGAGGCCGCTTGTGCCGGAGGAGTTCAGGGCCATGGGCGCTGAGGTTTCCTGGAACCTTGAGGAGGAGATACCCAAGGCTGATGTGATAATGGCTCTCAGGATCCAGAACGAGAGGCTCTCAGAGAGCTTCTTCCCATCGGTAAGGGAGTTCAGGAGGCTCTACGGGATAACCCCGGATAAGATTGCGAAAGCGAAGGATAATGTGATCCTCATGCACCCCGGGCCGGTGAACTGGGAGGTGGAGCTTGACCCCAGGGTTACTGAGATGGTGAAGACCGTTATACTTGACCAGGTTACTAACGGCGTAGCCGTAAGGATGGCTGTCCTTTACCTGCTTCTGGCAGGAGCAAAGGAGGAGGAAAATGGGACAACTGCTTAGTGGCGCGAGGCTCTTTTCGCCGGGCGACGGCCTGGACATGAGGGGGGATGTGCTGGTGGAGAACGGCAGGATAGCGAAGGTGGGAAAGGTTGATCCTGCCGGCCACGAGGTCGTTGACCTTACCGGCCTCGTCCTCATGCCCGGCTTCATAGACCTGCACGCGCACCTCAGAGAGCCAGGCGAGGAATACAAGGAGACCATAGAAACCGGAACCCTATCAGCGAAAAGGGGCGGCTATACGACCGTGGTCTCAATGCCGAACACATCTCCTCCCATTGACAGCCCTGAGGCGGTGAGGTTCGTGATAAAAAAGGCAAAGGAGGCAGGCCACGCGAAGGTTATTCCGGCCGGCACCATAACGAAAGGCAGGGAAGGCAAGGAGCTGGCTGAGATGGGGCTTATGGCCGCGGAGGGCGCCGGGATGTTCACTGACGACGGGAGCTGGGTCTCGTCCTCCTCGGTCATGCGCAGGGCGATGGAATACGCCTCTGCATTGGGTATACCGGTAGCCTCTCACCCTGAGGACGGGAGCCTTTCCGGGAAAGCGTGCGCCCACGAGGGCTCCTTGACGCTAAAGCTGGGCTTTGAGACCGCCCCGCGGGAGGCAGAGGATATAGCTGTGGCGAGGGACATATTCCTCTGCGGGCTCACCGGCGCCAGGCTTCACCTCCAGCACATATCCTCGCTAGGTTCGGCCGAGCTGGTGAGGAGGGCAAAGGATACGGGCCTGCCGGTGACCGCAGAGGTTACGCCCCATCACCTTCTCTTCACATACGAGGCCCTCCAGACCTACGATACCCTTTACAAGGTCAATCCTCCGCTACGGGAGGAAAAGGATCGCGAGGCTCTGCTTTCGGCCCTCGCGGACGGGACCCTTGACGCGATAGCGACCGACCACGCGCCCCACTCCCCTTTTGACAAGGAATACGAGTTTCCCCTCGCGGCCCCGGGAATGATCTGGCTGGAGATGGCTTTCTCAGCCCTTTATACCATGCTCGTTTTGCCCGGCAAGCTCTCGCTTGAGCGCCTCGTTGAATCGCTCACAACCGGGCCAGCAGGGGTCCTTGGACTGAACGATAGGGGCCGGATCCGCGAGGGAGCGGTGGCCGACCTTGTGGCATGGGACATGAGCGAGGAATGGGAGGTAAGGGGCCTCGCCTCTCTTTCAAGGAACAACCCGTTGTTTGGGAAGGTTCTTTCCGCAAAACCAAAAAGGATATGGATTGATGGAAATGAAAAAGAGCTGTAGCAATCTTTACGGCCGTGAGAGGCTCTTTGAGCTCTCGGAAGCTGTCCTGCGGTCATCGGACGCCGATACGGCCGAGGTCATAGTGTTGGGAGAGGATAGCATGTTGACGAGGTTTGCGGGTTCAAGGGTCCACCAGAATGTCGCTGTAAGGAACCTGAACCTGGGGCTGAGGGTGAGATACGGAAAGCGGATAGGGGTCGCTTGGGCCAACTCCGATGACCCCGAATCCCTGAAAAGGCTCGTTGATAACGCAAAGAAGGTGGCTCTGCACAGCCCCGAGCAGGACCTTCCTGAACCCGTGAGCCGCTCCGAGCCGCCGGACGCCTCTTGGGCTTTTGACCCTGAGACAGCGGAGGCGCCCCCGGAATACCTCGGCCAAGGTGTCAAGGAGGCGCTTTCAAGGTTAGGGCCATACGAAGGATACGGCAGTTTCAACAAGGGCGCGGTTGAGATAGCCCTCGCCAACACCAAGGGGCTCAGGCTCTACCACAGGATGACGGACGCTCACTTCTCCGTAAACCCCATGAGGGGGCTTGCCTCTTCATGGGCGCAGGGCTCTTCGGTAAGAATAAGCGAGATTGACCCCGCTAGGATAGCGGAGGAGGCGCGAAAGAGGGCGGAGGCAACCGAGAATCCGGCGGAGCTTGAGCCAGGGGAATACGAGGTGATCCTGGAGCCCCTCGCCTTCTCTGAGATCCTCGGATTCGCTAACTGGCTAGGCTTCTCCGCGAGGGCATACCAGGAGGGGAGGAGCTTCCTCCTGAACAAGCTGGGGACCCGCGTTTTTTCTGAAGAGATGAACATCTGGGAGGACCCGAACCAGGGCTTCCCATACCCATTTGATCTGGAAGGGGTTGCCAGGAAGCCTTTCCCCCTGGTTGAGAACGGCGTGCCCGTCAACCTTCTATATGACCTGAAGTGCGCGGCCGCGGATGGCAAGGAGTCAACCGGGAACTGCGCCGTCCCGTTCGGGAACTACCCGTATGCCATGAACCTGATAGTTAAGCCGGGCAAAAAGACCAAAGAAACGCTCATATCCGAGACTGAGAGGGGGGTCCTAGTGACGAAGCTCTGGTATGTGAATGTGGCAGAGCCGATGAGCTTCACCCTCACCGGCATGACCAGGGACGGGCTTTTCATGGTGGAGAACGGAAGGGTGACCCGAGCGCTCAAGAACATGCGCTTCACCCAGAACATGCTTGAGGCCCTACGGGACGCGGAGTTTGGCTCCGACGCTACGCTTATCGGGAGCACAACCTGGTATGACCTGCACACCCCATCCGGGGACACCGTTCCCTCGGTAAAGCTCAAGAGGTTCAACTTCACTAGCTCCACAGAGTTTTAGGATGATCCGAGAGGAGGACCTCAGAGAGGAGGCCCGTCTCATAAGGCGGGATATACTCACAATGCTCGCTGAGGCCGGCTCCGGCCACCCAGGGGGTTCGCTTTCAGAGGTAGAGATACTCCTCGTGCTCTACAGGCTCATCATGAACCACAGGCCGGAGGACCCCTGGTGGAGCGAAAGGGACAGGTTCATCCTCTCAAAGGGCCACGCTGTCCCGGGGCTTTACGCTGTCCTGGCGCGCTGTGGATACTTTTCCCGGGACCTGCTCATGACCCTCAGAAAACCTGGCAGTCCACTACAGGGACATCCCCACTTTCGCTCGGTTCCCGGCATTGAAGCATCAACGGGATCTCTGGGCCAGGGGTTCTCGTTCGCTGTAGGTATGGCCCTGGCGCTCAGGCTGGATGGAAACCCGGCGAAGGTATTCGTCCTCCTGGGCGACGGGGAGCTTGAGGAAGGCCAGGTATGGGAGGCCGCGGCCTCAGCGACCCACTACAGGCTCGGCAACATCATCGCCATACTTGACAACAACGGGCTCCAGATAGAGGGAAGGTGCTCGGATATAATGTGCATGGAGCCTCTTGAGGAGAAGTTCAGGGCGTTCGGCTGGACAGCGGCAAGCGTTGACGGCCACGATATAAAGGCCCTCGCGGAAACCCTAAGCTGGGCCAAAGCCTACGGCAAGGGCCCGGTATTCGTGAACGCTAAAACCGTAAAGGGAAAGGGCGTTTCCTTCATGGAGAACGATTACGCCTGGCACGGCGTAGCGCCCAACAAGGAGCAGTTGGCTAAGGCTCTGGAGGAACTAAGTTGACCATCAGAGAAGATGAGATAATCGCAAGCCTGGCAACATTTTTCCGGGAACACCCTAGGGTCTCCTTGGGTCCAGGGGATGACGCGGCGCTCATCGTAGAGATCCCGGGGCGAGAGATAGCCATATCCATTGATTCGTCCTATGAGGATGTGCACTTTACCCTTGATACCCTCACCCTACGAGAGATCGGGCACAGGGCGCTCGCGGGCGCCCTCAGCGACCTCGCCGCGGTGGGCGCGGAACCCCTGACCTTTCTGGTGGACATCCAGCTCCCGCGGCGGCTGGCTTCCAGGGCACCTGAGATATACGAGGGCATGGAGGAGCTGATGAACGCCTTCTGCGTCTCGCCCTGCGGGGGGAACCTCTCGCGCGGGGACAAGCTCGGGCTTTCGGTTGTCGTCGTGGGCGAGGTTACGAGAGGGAAAGCCATCTCAAGGGGGGGCGTCCAGCCCGGAGACCTCCTCGTTATAACAGGGGATATAGGCAGGGTAAGGGGTTGGCTCCTCGCGGAGGAACTTGGCCTGAGCCGCAGTTATGAGCCATGGCTCCGGAGGCTCAGGGAGAAGTTCGCGAGGCCCTGGCCCGCGCTCAGGCAGATACAGCGCCTGGCTATGGATGTTAACCTGCACGCGGCCATAGACATATCCGACGGGCTCGGCGTTGATTCTTGGCGGCTCGCGCTCGCGTCGGAGGTTGAGCTTGTGATTGACCCGGAGCAACTGCCCATAGATGACTCCGTGAGAATGATAGCCGAGAGAGCGAAGAGGCCCCCGTGGGAGATAGCGCTTGAATCTGGCGAGGAATATGAGGTTCTCTTCGCCATAAGCCCTGAAGACGAGCCCAAGCTCTCCCGGCTGAACTTTCCGGCCACAGTGGTCGGCAGAGCGAGGGAAGGGAGGGCTGACTCACGCATAATCGTGAATGGCACGGAAAAGAGCCTCTCCTCGCTGGGATACGATCACTTTGCGGGCTAGGCACTTGATCTTCCGCCAGCAAACCGTTATAAATATCTTTGGACTATGGAGGCAAGGATCATGAAGAACCAGAGAACCAAGGAGAGAATAAACGCGCTGATGGCATACAAAGGCAAAGGCCCGGTGGTCTCGCTTTACCTGAAGCTGGGGCCCCACGACCGGGCTGGCCTGAACTATAAGATAACCTTTAAGAACCTCTTGCGCAACCAGATGGAACGGCTTGAAAAAGGGGGGTTTTCAAAGGCGGAGATTGAGGGGATAAAGAGGATAATGGACAAGGTCAAGGACTTCGTTGACCTGCCCAGCAACCTTGAGGGGTGCGGCGGGCTAGCTCTCTTCGCCGGGGATAACATTTTTGAGGTCTTCAAACTGCCATACGGCTACATGGACAGGCTTGTCGTGGACAGAAATCCCCTGACGAGAGGCCTGGCCGCCATGGCCGAGGAGATAGGAATTGTTTATGTTGTGGCGCTTGACAGCAAAAGGGCAAGGTTTTTCAGGGTGGAGGCCGCTGATGTTGAGGAGATTGAGGAGATGAAGGCCCCTGATGTAATGGGTCTGGCGGGGGAAAGGCCCGGAGCAGTCAAGAGCAGGGGGAACGCTTTCGCGCCCCACAGCTTTGACACGAGGCAGAGGGTTCTCCGGGACGAGACCCAGAGGTTCTACAAGGCCGTCGCGGACAGGCTCTTTGAGAGGTTCAAGGAGGAGCGCTTTGACTGGCTTGTAATCGTTGGGCCGGGAAGGGAGGAGCTGAAAAACCACTTGCACGCTTTCCTGGCCGAGAGGCTTTTGGGCACGGTGCCCGGCGACCTTAAAAACACCGGCCCAAACTTCATAAAGGATGCGATTGCGGAGCTTATGGAGGCCAAGAAGGCCCACTGGGAGAAAGAGGTCCTTGAGGAGTTCAGGGAGAAGATGGGGCTCGGGCTCACGACCTCAGGGGTAGAAAAGACCCTGGAGGCCCTCGGGAACGGCCAGATACGCATCCTTATCGTAAAGAAGGGCTACTCTTTGCCCGGGTTCAGGAATCCGGACGGCACCCTCTCGCTAAAGCCCGAGGATGGAGCTTCTCCCGTGGCTGACCTGGTTGACGAGATGATTGAGGAGTGCCTCGCGCAGAAGGCCGAGGTTTTCGTGACCCAGAACGAGGAGCTGGCGAGGGAGGCGGATAACATAGGCGCTATACTGAGGTTCAAGCTGTGAGGGACCCTTCAAAGCTTCTGGGCCTCGCTGTGGCTACCGTAGCTTTTCTCATGGTGGTCTTCCACTACGGCTGGATGTCCCCCATAACGGTAGGCCCGCCCCTCAACCTCGTTATAATGGCCTCTGCGCTATTTGTCGTGGCCTTGGTCTCTTTCGGCTCGCTCCCCCTGAGCAGGGGGGATAGCAGGGGCTTTGTCCTGGACGGGTTCTTCCTGGCCTTCATTGGGGTAATCATCCTTTCCGCGCTCATAGGGCTGAATAATGACAACAAGATCAAGGATGTAGCAATAGAAGCCGCTCTGCTCTCGCTATACGCGTGCTATTGGCTTGTCTCAAGGTTCGGGCCAAGGGGAACCTGGTTTGGCCGCGCGCTTTTCACGGCACTTCTCGGAGCGAGCGCGGTTGTGGCAGTGGAGTTTATTTACATATATATGGTTCACGGCGTAGGCAGGGTTATGAGCGAACAGACCACCATGACAATGGCCGCCTTCTTCGCAGGGCTGAACTATCTAATAGTGATAAAAGGAAGGCCTTGGTGGGAAAGGCTACTCGTTTTGGTTGGGGCCGTCGCGGCCCTTTTCACAGTCATAGCGGCAATGCAGAGGACGGTTTGGATAGCCGCGGCAGTGCTCCTGCCCCTGAACCTGGTTCTCCTTTGGACCAGGAAATACATGAGCACGAGGACGCTCGCGCTCTCGCTCCTGGGCCTGGTGGGGGGAACGGCCCTTCTTTTGCTCACGATATACCTTTCGCCCCTCAGGTGGACACTGGAGCTTGTCTACCAGAGGTTCACCACAATAGGCTACGGGGTGGCCGACCCATCCCTGAGGCTCCGCTACCTTGATTCCGCTACGGCCATGAAGCTTTTCTCCCGCTCTCCCATCCTGGGAATAGGCCTCGGAAGCCCGATATGGATACGCTGGAGCAAGGAGATGGTCCCCATCATGGACAACTCCTTCCTGGTTTTCCTTTGGAAGACCGGGATCGTCGGGACAGCGACATTCCTCCTCTTTTACCTCTCCGGGATGGCATTGGCTCTCAGGGGCTTTTTCAGGACAGCCGAGCGAGAAAGGGCCTTGCTCTACATATCCGTATTCCTGCTTCTGGCAGGGCCTTTCATAGTTGGGACCACAACATCCATACTTTACTCCTACCGCTTCAACTTCATCCTAGGGGCTGGCATGGGCTGTCTCGCCCTTGAATCGGAGTAATCTTTGATCCCCTCCGGCCCCCTGAATTATCATTTCCCCCTTGAAGAGGTGGTATCCTTTTCTTCTTTTGGCCATAACCCTCGCGGCCGGGCTCCCCTATTTCCCACAGTTCCAGGGCGATTCCTACATCCACTACCAGTATGCGATGAACCTGAGCCGGGGCATGTTCATGCAGTTCAACCCCGGCGAGCCTTCCGGCGGAACCACGGCTCCTCTTTGGACCATGATGCTTTCAGCGGTCTATCTCCTGACGGGCAAGGGGCTCATGGACATCGGAGCCAAGGTGCTGGGCCTGCTTTTTGCATTCGGCACTGGCATGATGTTGTTGGCCCTGGCAAGGGAGTTCAAGCCCCTTGAGAAGGAGGATTACCTTTTGCCATTCCTTCTCGTTCTTGACCCCTACTACATGTTCTGGGCAGGCTCTGGCATGGAGGCCTCGGCGGCCGCGTTCGCGCTCGCGCTGGGTTTTTTCCTTTTCATAAGGAAGAGGAACTGGCTTGCCGGCCTAGCAATGGGCCTCGCCCTTCTCCTTAGGCCCGAGCTCCTCGTTGTCCTCCTTTTGTTCGCCGTCCTGAGGCCGACTTCGGCTTTCAAGCTCCTCTTTCCAGGGTTCTTTTTCTGCGCGGTTTATTATGGCCTCATCTATGCCTCAACAATGACCCCCTTCCCATCCTCCTGGGAAACAAGGCGCGTCCAGGCCGCTTTTACCGAATACGCGATGCCTTTGGGAGCAACGGCCATAACGGGCCTCAGCCTGTATTACATCTTCGCCGCGCACATGCCCCTTGCGATCACGGCCCTCTTCGCTTACAGAAGGAGGCTTTGGATCGCTTGGTTAATAATAGGGTTTTTCGTGGCCTTCTACACCATCGTCGTCCCAACAGCCTACGGCATGAGATACCTGGTGCCAGCGATTCCGCTCCTGGTTTTGCTCGCGGCAGTAGGCGCGAGGCGGATTGGGCTCAGAACCCGTTATCTTCTCCTGCTCATGATTCCGTTCTGGGCCCTGGGGTTCGTCAGAAAGATGAGGAATGTGATATACACTTCACAGGGGCGGGAGAACTATGCGATGATGGGCCGGTGGTTCAAGGAGAACACGCCCCCGTCTGTCCTCATAGCCGCGAAGGAGGTCCAGATAGCCTGGTTCGCGGAAAGGAGGGTTCTTTCGCTTGATGGCGTGACTGACGGAAAGGTCAACGCTTACATAAAGAAGGGCGATGACCTCTCGGGCTTTTTCAAGGACTACAGGCCTGACTACATGGCCGGGCTTCCGGATGTGACGAAGAACAGCTGGACTAGAAGGACGATCCTCAGGAGGGTATACGAAGCAGGGCTTGCCGAGATACTTGCGGGCAGGACGCCGGATGCGGTCATAGAGGGCATAGGGTTCAGGCTTGTTGCCCCGGGGATATACAAACTGGATTATCCCGAGTGATCAGTTTTCCTTGAACCTTCGGGCCATTTCTTCCATCATATCCACTTGCATTTCCTGGATCTCAATGAGCTTCTGCCACTGGTATGTGAGGAGGTGATCCAGCTTCTCGTGCAGATTTCGGATCTCCATCTCGGCTTTCAGGTTGACCTGATAATCGTGCAGTGAACGGAACCGGTCCTTTGCCTCCTTGCGATTCTGGCTCATCATTATGATAGGAGCCTGGATGGCCGCTAGGCAGGACAGGATGAGGTTCAGGAGGATAAATGGGTAGGGGTCAAACGGTCGCCAGAACAATACCATGGAATTTGCAGCTATCCAGGCTAAAAGCATGGTAAAAAAGGAACCGATAAAAGCCCAGCTCCCGCCGAAGGAGGCTATCCTGTCGGCCATCCGTTGCCCAAATGTCAGTCTCTCCTGGTATTCCTCGTCTATATTGCGGGTTACCAGGTCCTGTTCCTTCAGTTTCTCCAAAACCTCCTCCTCTAGCTCTGTGAGCCTCCCCCTTTCTGTTTCCATGATGCCACGGACATACTCAACCCTCAGATGATTGAGATCGGAAAGGCAAATGAAGCCCTCAGGAGACCAGTCCGGATGCTTTTGCCTCGCGAATTCAAGCAGAGTGCCCTGGATCATGCTCACAGGGATAACCTCGCCCGGCTTCTTCTCTTTGCCACAAAACCCACAGGTAACGGTTTTCTCCTTCTTCATGGAGGTAATTATAGCTTGGCGGAACGCAGGCGCGCAATCAAACACCGGGAAAACGGGCTTTACCCATTATCTCGCGCGAGGTTGAGGGACAGGAATAACCTGCTTTAACATTTGAACATGAAGAAGGCCCTGCTCCCTGCTGTGCTCATCCTGGCCTGCGCGCCCAGGATGGACGAGCATTTCCTCAAATACGAGACCTTCCCCGCGCTTTCCTCAAAGCATAGCTGGAATCTCATCGTCATGCCGCCGGTTGGCTACACCCAGTATCCTGAACTGCCGAAGGAGCCTTGCGGCAAGCTCTGGGCTCACCTTTCGGAAGCCCTTTCCTCAACAGGGAAATTCCAGATAGTCTCATCCGATACTGCGGCCATAAGGGAAAAGATAACCGAAAAGGCCCCCGGGTGGGAGAACTTTCCCGAGCCGGGGGTGGCGAAGGCCGTGGCATTTGAGATGGGCGCTGAGGCCGTCTGCGTTGTTGAGATAGAGGATATAAAGATAGGACACAGGCACAACGACCCTGCGGAACCCATGTATTACGAAACGGTTCTCAGGCTCAAGATATTTGACGCCGGAAAGGGAGACCTCCTCTACAACGCTACCGCGAGGGGCCTGGTCTACGAGGACCTCGCTGGCTCGCTCAACCAGGCCGCTGACAACGCTGTGAAACCTCTCAGGCAATAAAAAGCCCCTCCAAAAGGAGGGGCCTGATTCCCCGAAAGATCTCCTACCTCTCTATGACCAGCTTCCTGATGAAGGATTCGCCTCCGACCTCTGCCTTCAGGATATATACGCCCGAACCGAGATTCGTGCTCACATTGAGATTATGCACGCCGGCCTCAAGCCTTCCCGCAAACACCCTCTCAGCGAGACGGCCTGTTATGTCGTAGGCGGAGACGCGGACGAGAGCGTCAGATGGCAAGGCCAGGAGGAGGCTGTAGTCCCCGTGGGACACAGAGGGCCACGGACCCTGCAGGGTGAGGGGGATAAAGGGCTTCTGGTCGCTGATGCCGGTTCCGGACTCGCAGTAGAACCCGCCTATCTCCGCCACGATGTTGTCCTCCATGTAGGAAACCCAATAAAGCCCCTTCCTGGCGTCGTATTCAATGCCTCTCAAGTTCACCGCGCCGAAGTTGTAGCTCTTGCCAGTCCTGGAGCAGTCGCTCTTGCTCAGCTCATAAAGAACCGTTGAGTCAAGTCCGCCTCCCGAATTGAAGAAGGTGTAGATGAAGAGGAGGGTTCCGGAGCCGGACGCGCCACGGGGTTCTATGGCAAGGCACCTCGGGCCGTTCAGGCCGCCGAAGTTCACGCTGTGGGAGGATATGGTCGCGCCCGTGTTCGGGTTGACCTTGTAGATCATGTTGTTGTCCCGGTCAACCACATAGAGGATGTCCTGGGCCTGGTCATAGGCTATGCCCGTGGGATAGCCGGTGGCGGGAGACGAGAAGGATGTCTGGACATTGCCCAGGGTATCTATCCTGTAGATCATCCTGTTGGAGTTGGAGTGAACCCAGAGCGCGTGCCTTCCTTGATCCCAGGAAAGGTCAGCGGCTTGGCCGCCGGGAGCGGGTATTGTCCCTCGGCTTGTGCCGTTGTCCGGGTCCATCTTGTATATGGAGGTGCCGTAGAAATACGCGGCCCAGAGGTTGTTGCCATCAAAAGCCAGGCCGTAAAGGTAGTCGCCCGCTGAGCCCGCGCCTGAGAAGGAGTTGAACTGCTGGCCCGGCGCTACGCCTATGGTGAAGGATAGGCTCCTGTCAACCTGATAGGATGGGTTGGTGCCCGTGATGTGCATGTTGAAGTTCTTGTTGTAGCCGCAAGGGGTTGAGGAATTGGCGAAAGCATCGTAGGGATCAGAGGCGTTGTCCTTACTGCCACCTTGGGGGATGTCGCCGAAGGTAGCGGTTGAGTCAAGGAGCCTCACATAGGCGTCGGACCCGGATACCGTTCCGTTTACACCTTGGACCGCGATGCCCGTGTTCTTGAGGGTTACCACAAAGGAGACCTGCTCGTTGGGGTCCCAGAGGCCGTTGCCCGAGGGCTCGTTCAGGGTTACGGACTGGACGACCACATTCGGAAGGCTCGTTCCGGGGACATTGTTCACGGCCTCGTATGCGTTTATCCTTCCCCAGCCGTAGTTGTTGTTGGGCTTTGTGCCCATGTGGCTCTTCCAGACAGCGGTGTTCAGGAGGATGTCGTATATGGTGTATATGTCTATGGTGGGATTCTTCTCAAGCATCAGCGCGATTGTGCCGGCCGCGTGGGGGCACGCCATTGATGTCCCGGACATGGTGCCGTAACTGCCTCCCGGCAGGGACGAATAGACATTTACACCAGGCGCCGATATATCCGGCTTTATCCGGTTCCAGTCGGACCTCAGCCAATAGGTCGGGTCGTTCCACGGGCTCTGGTTGGGAGCGGGTCCGCGGGAGGAAAAGTCAGCTATTACATCGGAGTTGTCCGTCGCGCCAACGCCTATCACGGTCGGGAAGTTTCCGGGGGTGCCGGCCGTGTTCGGGTTGGGGCCGGAGTTTCCTATGGAGAAAACGGGAAGTATTCCGAGAGAGCGCCATGTCTGCACATCGTTCCAGTATTCAAGGCTCGTGGTTGACGACGACCCCCAGGAATTGGAAACCAGGGCCGGCTCCTTTCCGCTTGACGCGAGGTTGGCGAACCACTGGAAGCCGTTGTGTATCCAGCTTGCCTGGCCAGAGCCGCTGGAGTTGAAAACCTTCGCCGCGATGAAGGTGGCTCCGGGCGCGACGCCTATGTCATTGGTGAAAGGCCCGGGACCGTCTCCGCCGCATATCGTCCCCATTGTGTGGGTTCCGTGGCCGTGGTCGTCGTAGGGGCTCGCCTGGCCGTTGACAGCGTCATACCAACCGTTGTCAGAGCGCCACCTTCCGCCGAAGGCCGGGTGGCTCACATCAACGCCGGTGTCCATGTTAGCGACCACGATCCCGGCGCCCGTGAACCCGAGCTCTGTCCAGACCCTGTCCGCCTGGATGGTGTCAACGCCCCAGGCCACAGCCTTGGATTCGTCCGCTGGGGTAACGATCTCGTCCTTCGGCAGGGTTATCACGAAGTCCTCTATGATGTATTCAACCTCCGGCCTATCGGCGAGCGCTCGTATCTGCTCCGGCGTTGCCTCAGCATAAAAGCCGTTGAAGATCCAGTAGCTCTCTATCTTCTGAACGCCAATACCCTGAGCAAAATCTATGACCGGTGCCTGGCTCTTCGCGCAGAAATCCTTGAGGTAGTCTATGTAGGCCGCCTTCTCCGGGGTGGTCCTGTTGATCCTGAACACGGGCTTGTCCTTCAGGTGGACGAGGATCGCTATCCTCTCTCCGGGCGCCGCCTCATCCATCTCCTTCTGAAGAGACGGCATTATGGTTCCCGCCATCAGGGGAACCCCTATCATGGTTCCTATGAGATACCTCATCACAAACCTCCCTTCGGGGTTTTGCAAATTATAAGCTAAAGTCTGTGGCCGATCAAGCTGTGGGGGAACTGAGATCTCACACTCCTGATCATCGGCTCGGAATCGCTTTGGGCCGGCGTTTTTCCGGCCTAATAAAAATCTCTCCGATATTAGAGCTGGTTCACCTCAGCAGGGCTCAGGGTTCTCGCGCTGTGCATTAGGTATGCTATAGAGTGCAATCGCCCTTCACCGGATACAGGCCCAGCGGGTAAGGGTTCTGGTGGAGGCAATACCGCGCGCCTCACATCAAGATTGAAAGCGGGTTATTGAATGTTTTCCCAGGTCGGAGTTTCCAGTCCGACAGGCGCAAGAGCGTATACACCAAAGCCCTCGTCTGTCTTGAGCGATTACGAGGAGGAAAGCTCAAAGCTCTTGTGCCCAAATAACTTACTGGCAAGAGAGGTGTGAGATGTCAGGTGGGGGACTCAATACTTGATTTACGGCGCGAAAACGCTTATAATTTAAGCCTGAGAGAAGATGAAAGGCATTGGAGAGTTCTTCAGAGGTGAAAGGGCTGAGGCCGTGAAGGCTTGGATTAGCCGCAACAGGAGCAATATCCTCTGGGGTTTCGCGGCGGTGGTTCTCGGCGTCGCTTTCCTGGCATATACCCAGCGAGGCAGGGCAGGAAGGCCAAAGGGCCAGTGGGAGTATGTTCAGGCAGTCTACCTTATGAGCACGGGCGACACGGCCCGGGCGCTCCCGGCCCTCCAGGACCTTTACCAGAAGTTCCCCAACACTAAGTGGGGAAAAAGGGCGCTCTATTACCTCGGATACCACTACTACACCGTCGGAGACATGACCAAAGCCGAGGAGTTTTGGACGCGCTTTCTCTCATCCAAGCCGGGCGACCCCTTCACTGAGGCCAACGCGCTTTCGGGCATGGCATCCATTCGGATGAACCAGGAACGCTACGAGGAAGCGGAAAGGTTCCTCTCCGAGGCCATATCAAAGGCACCATACGAGACATACAGGGCCTTCTATACCTATAGAAAGGCGATGTGCCTTGAGATTTCGGGGAAGCCATCTGAGGCCCTCAAGCTTTATCGTGAAATAAAGGAAAAATATCCGAAGACGCCATCGGCCGTGGAGGCCGAGGCAAGGATAAGGTTTTTGGAGGCATACATAGCCGCAGGAGGTGGATAGTGTTCGCGAATAACGAGAGGTTCTCCGAAAGGGCGAGGAAGGTCTTCTCAATGGCCCGTGAGGAGAGCCGTCGTCTCGGGCACGACTACATAGGCACCGAGCATCTCCTTATGTCGCTTGCGAGGCTCGGAGAGGGCAACGCCGCAATGATACTGACAAACCTGGGAGTTGACCTTGAGGAGCTTTACAGGATACTTGAGGATTCGGTTCCCAGGGGAACAAACCCGCCCCCCAGCGGCGAACTGCCGCTGAATTCCAGCGCTAAAAGGGCAATAAACTACGCCTTTGAGGAAGCAAGGCGCCTTCAACAGCAAAGCGTTGGAACCCAGTTCCTGCTCATGGGTATCCTGAGGGAGAAGCGCTCCATAGGCTCCCAGGTCCTGGCATCGCTCGGGGTTGATTACGCCAGCGTAAGGGATGAGGTTACCAGGATCTTGAGACAAGAGGATGAGGAAGAGATGGGCGGGCCTGAACCCGGCTCCGGGGAGCTTAAAGGGAAGCTCCTGCCGGCTTTCTCAACGGACCTCGTGAAGCTGGCCATGGAGGGGAAGCTGGACCCGGTCATAGGAAGGGTGGAGGAGATAGAGAGGGTGATCCAGATACTATCCAGGCGCAAGAAAAACAACCCTGTGCTTATTGGGGAGGCAGGGGTCGGCAAAACCGCTATTGTGGAGGGACTAGCTCAGAGGATAGCAGAGGGAATGGTTCCGGAAGGCCTCTCCAGGAAGCGGATACTCGCGCTTGACCTCGCGGCCGTTGTTGCGGGGACAAAATACAGGGGACAGTTTGAGGAGCGCCTCAAGGCGATAGTCAAGGAAGCCTCCTCCTCACCAAATGTGATAATATTCATAGACGAACTGCACACCATGGTCGGCGCCGGCGCCGCTGAAGGAGCGCTGGACGCGGCGAACATCCTGAAGCCGGCCCTGGCCCGCGGGCGCTTTCAGGTCATAGGAGCGACCACCCTTGACGAATACAAAAAGCACATAGAGAAGGACGGCGCGCTGGAGCGCAGGTTCCAACCGGTCATGGTGGAGCCGAACACCGTGGAGGAGACGGTGGAAATACTCAGGGGGCTTAAGGCAAAATACGAGGAATTCCACGGCGTCGTTTATTCGGACGAGGCCCTTGTGGCCGCGGCCAGGCTCGCTGACAGATACATACAGGACAGGTTCCTGCCCGACAAGGCCATAGATGTGATGGATGAGGCCGGCGCGATGGTCAAGCTGGCCTCACGGACGCAGGACGAGGTCCTCGCCCAGCTTATCCGTGAGCTGGAGAGGATAAGGGCATTCAAGACCAGCACCATAGAGCGCCAGGACTACGAAAGGGCCGCACGGCTCAGGGATGAGGAAAAGGCCCTTGAGAAGAAGATAAACAAACGCAAGGAGGAGATAAGGGCGGAGATAACGCCAACCGTGACCCCTGAGGATGTAGCGAGGGTGGTTTCAAGGTGGACCGGCATACCTATCTCCCAGATAAGCCTTGAGGAGGAGCGCAGGCTCCTTGAAATGGAGAGCGCGCTTTCCAAAAGGATCATCGGCCAGTCAGAGGCCATATCCGCCCTCGCGAAAGCGATAAGGCGCTCAAGGGCTGGTATAAAGGACCCGCGGAGGCCGATAGGTTCCTTTGTGTTCCTCGGGCCCACCGGCGTGGGCAAGACCTCGCTAGCAAAGGCGCTGGCTGAGTTCCTCTTCGGGGACGAGAGCGCCATGATCAGGGTAGACATGAGCGAATACATGGAGAAGTTCAATGTCTCCAGGCTCATAGGCGCGCCCCCCGGCTATGTCGGCTACGAGGAGGGCGGCCAGTTGACCGAAAGGGTCCGCAGGAAACCCTACTCCGTGGTCCTCTTTGACGAGTTTGAGAAGGCCCACCCCGATGTTTTCAACATCCTTCTGCAGATACTTGAGGACGGGGTCATAACGGACGGCCTGGGCCGCCGCGTCTCCTTCAGGAACACGGTCATAATCCTAACATCCAACATCGGCACCAAGCGCCTCACCCAGGTCTCTCGTCTCGGGTTCAGGCCGGGCGCGGAGGGGCTGATGAGCTACGAGGAGTCTGAGAAATACCTTAAGGCAGAGCTGAGAAACGCTGTGCCTCCGGAGTTTCTGAACAGGATAGACGAGATCATAGTCTTCAGGCCGCTTTCCAAGGATGACCTCATGCAAGTCGTTGAGGTAATGCTCCGCGAGCTCAGGGAACGGTTGGCCGAAAGGGGGATGAGCCTGAGTCTCACCGAGGAGGCCAGAAGGTTCCTCGTGGAGGAGGGCTACGACCCGGAGTTCGGAGCGAGGCCGCTCCGGCGCATCTTGCGCAGGTATGTGGAGGAGCCTCTCTCAGAGGCGATCCTGAGGGGGGAGATCAAGGAGGGCGAGCATGTGGAGGCTTACCTTGAGGACGGAGAGGTGAAGTTCAGGCCAACCGAGATGACGGTGGTGAAGACATAGGCTACCGGTTTTGAAACCCGCTGAATTCTGAGCTTATAATTTAGCCATGATAAAAAGGCTTTGGGTTAATGGCTACAAGTCTCTGAAGAACCTGGAGATAAATTTCAGCGATGGGGTGACGGTCTTCGCCGGACCCAACGCGGCCGGCAAAAGCAATATCATTGACCTGATAAAATTGATAGCGTCCACAGCAACGAAACCCTTAAAGGAAGCCTTTACTGCGCAGAGAGGGGACCCCATAGAGGTTTTTGATCTCAGGGAAAGAGGAAAAGGGAAAAGGCGAATCTTCAGCGTAGAAATAGATGTAATCCTGAGCAAAGACACATTGGCCGCGGTAGAAAATGAGATAAAGGCATACAAGATAGAAAGAAAGATAAGCTGGGAGCAATTTTTAAGGTATCGTCTCTCCGTCGGTTTTAACAGGGAGACCGGGAAATTAACTGTCAAGGAGGAAGGCCTTCACCCGCTTGGGGAAGATGGAAGCATCAAGAAGGACAGAAAGGGGAAAGAGAGGTATTACATAAAAACAGAGGGGAGGAAGGTCTTCTTGAAAATGGAGGGACAGCCTCGTCCCAAACACTTCAATCTTGGGATGGACAGAACAGTGGTTCAGGAACCCCTCTATGTTCCTCACCACCCTCATCTCTGGGCCTTCAAGGAGGAGATGAAAAGGATATTAGCTTATTACCTTGATCCTTACGCCATGCGGGCTGAATCCCCCATAGTAGAAACAGAAACCCTTAACCCATCAGGCGAACCCCTAGCCGCTTTTATGAATACCTTGAAACGCTCAAATCCTCAGGCTTTTGATAATATAAAGCGAGATCTGAAGGTATTCGTTGAGGGCATCACCGATATAAAAGTCCAGAGGGTTCCACAAACCGACAAGCTTATTCTGATCTTTAAGGAATCCGGCGTGGGGGTTTCGTCTCGGATAATATCCGAGGGGACCTTAAGAATTTTAGCGATTCTCGCTCTGGTCAATTCTCCCCGGAAGCCCGCGACGGTGGCCTTTGAGGAACCGGAGAACGGCGTTCACACCGCGAGACTTGAGGTCCTGGCCAGGATTTTCAAAAACGCGGCCGAAAGCAAAGGCATTCAATTTATACTGACTACCCATTCCCCTACCCTTTACCGGTATTTCCCCCTGGAGGGGGTTCACATAGTTAAAAAGAAGGGAGGCTATACCCAGGTGATCAGTATCGTTCAAGCACTCGCATCTTTGGGATACAGGGTTGATAAAGTAAAGGCAAGGAAGGTCATAGGAGCTCTCCTGAGAGAGGACGAGGGCCTCGCGGAATTGATAGACACAGTGATTACTCAGAGATGAACCGCTTGAAAGTATTATTGATCGCAGAGGATGCGCTTCAGGAAATCTTCACGAGGGCCCTGGTGGAGAGGGCATTTGGAGATGGTATCAGTCTTGATATAGACCCTTTTATCGCCGGCGGAAGGGGTGGGGTGATAAGCTTTGTTAAATCGCTGGCCGGAGCTGAAGGGCCAATTGAGTATGATCTCGTTGTAGCAGTTGTTGACAGGAACAAAAAATTTGATGAGGAAAGAGGGTTCAGGAAAGCCTTGGAAGAAATAAGGTGCCCCTACAAATGCGCGGCAACATGCGATAAAAATGTGGAGGAATGGCTACTTTGTCTGGATCCCGACGCGTGGATAAGGGTTGAGGGCGTAAAAAGGGCGTTTAAGTGCGATAGGGATAACCCGGAGGAATCCCTCAACAGGCAGTTAATGGAAACTGGGAGCATACTGGGTGCCGAGGGATACGCGAGGGCGTTGGCCCAGGTCATTGAAACCTACAAGGCGGGACAAAACTGCACCTATTTCAAGCACTTCTGGGATTGTCTCGCGGGCACGAGGAAAACGGCCTCCAAATCATCCAAATGAGATTCCCCACCATCCGCTCGTTTCTTTCATTCCTTGAGAAAAAGGGCCAGCTCGCGAGGGTCAGGGTTCCTGTTGACCCAGTGCTTGAGATAACCGAAATAGCCTCGCGGGTAATGGAGCGCGGGGGGCCGGCGCTTCTGTTTGAAAATCCAGTAGGATCACGCTTTCCGGTAGCGATAAACATGTTCGGGACGCGCGAGCGCCTGCGTTGGGCCATAGGCGACAGGGAACCCGAGGATATAGGGGAGGAGATTCTCGCTCTGGTCAAATCGGGTGCCGGGGTTGATGTGAAGAAGCTCTACAGGTCGCTGAGGGTGGCGAGAAAGGTCCTTTCCCTGAGGCCGAGGCTAAAGAAGCCCGGATTCAGAGAAGTCTTGAAGAGCCTGGAGGAACTGCCCGTCCTCAAGTGTTGGCCCAAGGACGGCGGAAGGTTCTTCACATTGCCCATAGTGAGGACGGAGGATCCCGAGACCGGCATCGGGAACTGCGGGATGTATAGAATGCAGATCTATGACGGAAGAACAACTGGAATGCACTGGCACCCGCACAGGGGCGGCGCCGCTCACTACGCCAAGGCCGAAAGACTCGGCAAGGCACTGCCCGTTGCCGTTGCTCTCGGCGGTCCGCCAGCCTTGACCTTCGCTACTATTGCTCCCCTACCCCAGGATGTGGACGAGTATCTCCTGGCCGGCTGGCTCATGGGCGAACCTCTCAGAGTATCAAGGCTCCCTAACGGGCTTGCGGTGCCATCCGAGGCGGATTTTGTCCTCTGGGGCCGCGTCCTTCCGGGCGAAAGGAGGACCGAGGGGCCTTTCGGGGATCACTTCGGATACTACTCCCTGGAAAGGGAGTTTCCGGTTTTCCACGCGGACGGAATAATGGCGAGGGCGGACGCCATTTATCCCGCTACCGTGGTTGGCAAACCGCCGAAGGAGGACGGGGTTCTCGGAAAGGCAGTGGAGCGAATGTTCACCCCCCTCCTTAGACTGCAGGTTCCCGAGCTCGTTGACCTCAACACCCCGCTTGAGTCAGGATTCCACAACCTGGCGATAGCCTCCGCGAGGGAAAGCTTCCCAAGGGCTGGGGTAAAGGTCGCGCTCGCTCTGTGGGGATTGGGCGCGATGGCCCTCACGAAGACCATAGTGATCGTTGACGAGAGCGTTAATCCCCACGATCTTTCCGCTGTTTGGCGCGCGCTCTCCGAGAACTTTGTGCCCTCAGAAGACATGATCCTGGTGCCGGAAGGGCCTGCCGACACCCTTGACATATCCTCTCCTCACCCCGACAGGGGATCCAAGATGGCCCTTGACGCTACGAGGAAGCCGTGGCGAAGGCCTTTGACCTGGGAACAGGCCGAACTTCCTGGCCTTACTTACAGGTGGGAGTCAGGGGTTTTGTTCGTTTCTATCAATAAGAAGGGGCCGGGCCAGGCAAAGAGGCTCATCCAGCAGATATGGGCGAGGGTGAAACCGAGGCTCGCTTTTATCACGGATTCTGATGTGAACATATTCTCCGACGCCGAGCTTCTCTGGGGAGTTTTTTCAAGGTTTGACCCGCGAAGGGACGGCGCAGTCTCCCCCGACGGGCTTTGCCTCGCTGTTGACGCCACTGCCAAACTTCCCGCCGAGGGGCACGAGAGGCCTTGGCCCGAGGCAGTTGAGATGTCGGCAGAGGTGAAGGAAATGGTGGACAGGCGATGGCAAGAATACGGTATAATGTGAACCTGGTGAACGAAAAAACCCTAAGGTGGGTATTCTTCGGGTTCCTCGCTCTCTGGTTCCTGGTGAACCTTATTACGCTTTCGTGGTATCCGGCGCTCACCATATCCCCGGACGAGGCCTGGATGGCTGACATAGGGCTCGGTTTTCTGAAATCGGGCCTGGTTAAAACGACCATGTTCCAGGGCACGAACACAAACGAGACGGGTTACGGCATCTTCAGCTTCCCCATATACGCTGGCGCGCTCGCTCTGAGCTTCAAGGCTTTCGGAATAACGCCTTTTTCGGCCAGGCTCGTTTCGCTCCTGGGGGGATTGCTTACGCTACTTTCGGTATACCTCATCGGCAAAAGCCTCTGGTCAGAGAGGGTGGGGGTCCTGGCCGGCTTCACTATGGGGCTTTCGGGCGCCTTTGTTCTCGTTTCCCATGTGGTGAGGCCTGAGGCACTGCTTACGGGCTTCCTTGGGTTTGCGCTCTACACGGCCTTGAGGGCAGGGAGGAGCCGGGCCTGGGCTTTGGCCTGCGGCCTGCTCACAGGGCTTCTTCCCCTCGTCTACACTGTTGGAGCTATATTTTCGCTTTCCACACTCGCGTGGTTTTTGATCGGCAAGCGGTGGAGGGCGCTGGCCTGGTTCGCGCTCGGGGCAATTCCTCCGGCGCTACTTTTCCTCTTCTACAACATCATACCCAACCTCGGCTCCAGGCCCTCGGATGTGCTTGTGAGCCACGGCTACATCGGCGGTTTCATACCCATCCTCTTTTTCAAGAACCCTCCCTACGCCATCCACCTCTACCTCCAGAACCTCATCTTCAGGAACCTCCACTGCATCATCGGGGTGCCCGCCGATAACAGGACATTCTACTTCATCTCATCGCTGACTGGCGCCGGTGGAATCATATTTTCCGCTTACTACTGGGTCAGGGAACAGCGCCCGCTTATTCTGTTTTTCCTAATCAGCCTCGTGCTCGTAGCCTTCTTCCCGCGTGGCATAGCGCCGCCCCACAGCTTCCTCGGATTCGCTACGCTATTTTACCCCGTGCTCTTTCCCGTTTTTGCCGCGGCTCTTTTTGAGCCATTCTGGGGCTCTAGGCGAGTAATCTGGCTTCTAGCTCTTATCATCGCGATGGAGGATGTGAGGCTCGGAAAACAGGTCCTTTCTGACAGGGAAACGAACGCGGAGCTTCTCAGCGCAATGCGCGAGCTCGCTGACGCGGCAGGGGATTCAGCCGTTGTTGACAGGAGCATTTGGTGGTGGGCCGCGCCGGGCAGGGTGAGGATACCCCGCTCCTTCTATGAGAACCAGGATACAACATTTGCCGGCGTGCCGGGGCTGTTTACGGGCCCGCTTCGGGACACCTCCCTCAGGTTGGAGAAAAAGATAAGCGCGCCCATGAGATTCCCCGTGGGCCAGCCTTGGATTGAGCTGGACACCCTTTATCTGTATAGGCCTTCTAGGTAGAGATCTCCTTATATACCTCAAGGTATTCGCCCAGAACGCGCTCCGCGGAGAACCTCTGCGCCCAGGACCTTAGGGAATCAGGAGCCGGAGGGGCCTCAATTGTGAGGGCTATCCTCTCAACGAGCGCCTCGTGATCCGAAGGGTCAACTGCGAGCTCCGGAAAGCGCTCCCTGACATACTCTGAGACCCCTGAGTTCTGAGAGACGAGGAACGGCTTGCCGAGCGAAGCGGCCTCAACTACGGGAAGTCCGAAGGACTCGTAATCGGATGCGTTGAGGGTGAGCTCAGCGGCCAGGTATGCTCCGGCCATGAGCCTTGTTGGGAGGGGCTTTGACCATATGACTCCTGGGAGATCAGGCCCCCCAGTTGCCGAAAGCACGACCAACCTGAGCTTTGGCCTGGTTTTCCTCAGGAGCTCAAAGGCCTTTAAAGCGTGCGAAAGCCCTTTCGTAGGACCTGCTCCAGGGAAGAGGATGTATGGCCTAGGGAAACCCGGATCCTCGGCTTCTTCTTTAGCGATTGAGGGGTCAACAAGTGGGGGTATTACCCTGATCTTGCCTTTCGCGAATGGGTATTCCTCAGATATGCTGGAGCTCAGAAGCGCGGATACGCAGACCACAGCGCGCGAGCGCCTCACGAGGAACCCCTCAGCCCAGATCAGCCTCGCAGGATAGGAATATCCCATTGCCCTCTCCTGAACTGCGATTCCGTGAGCCGTGTAGAGAAGCCTCCTGCCAGCCCTAAGCCCCGCTAGCACAGGTTCAAGGAATGAGATTCCGGAAACATGATATATATCGTATCCTCTGAGAACGGCAAGCGAGCGCGAGGCCTTGTTCCCCTCGCTAAGGTTGACCGGAGTGAGAGCAATCTTGCCCCTTGCGGCATCCGCAAATCCCCTCGCGAACCTCTGCGGGCCCGAAGGAACGCTTTCGGCCGAATCGGGGCCGAGGTCGGAGAGGAAAAGGACCCTAAAGCTAATATAATCTTCCTCCTACGGCAAATTATAAAGCTTGTTCAGCGCCTCTTGCAGGACATCAACCGACAGCGTGGCGCAGGCCCTCCTGCCCTCGGATATGCCGCCCATGGCTGAGATTATATCCTCGTGGGTCAGGGAAAGCGCCTCTTGGACGCTCTTGCCCTCGGCCATCTCCGCCAGGAGGTCAGCCGCGGCGCGGCTTATCGCGCAACCCCTTGCCTCGTGCTTGATCTCGGCGATGAGTCCGTTCTCTATTCTTATGTAATATTTAAGCTCATCCCCGCAGGAAGGGTTGCCGTTGTCGGCGACAACCGTGGCATTCGCAATGCTCCCGCTGTGCTTTGGGTTTTTGATGTGCTCCATGACCTTATCCGGATACAGGCTCATCATCCCAGCTCCTTTTTTGCAATAACAACAGCCTCCACGAGAGCGTCAACCTCGTCTTTCGTGTTATATATGTAGAACGAGGCCCTGGCAGTGCCGTGTTTAGCGCCCACCGCAACCGACAGAGGCTGGGCGCAGTGATGGCCGGACCTCACGGCAACGCCCAAAGAATCGCAGGCTTGAGCAACATCGTGAGGGTGAACCCCCTCAACATTGAAGGAGATTACTCCAATCCGTTTATCAATCCTAGGGCCGTAAATCTTTACGAAATCAAGGGACGAGAGCCTCTCGTAGGCGTATTCAAGAAGGGACTTTTCGTGAGCGAGAACATTCTCAAGCCCTATGGCTTCAAGGTAATCAATGGCGGCCGAAAGCCCGATGGCTCCGCATATATTGGGGGTTCCGGCCTCGTATTTCCAGGGCAGGGTGTTCCACTTGGCTCCCTCAAGGTTGACCTCGGAGATCATTGAGCCTCCCGTGAGGAAAACATCGCCATCCTCCAGAAGCTCCCCCCTTCCCCAAAGGACGCCAATCCCCGTTGGGCCGAGCATCTTGTGCCCCGAAAAAGCCGCGAAATCAACCCCAAGCTCCTTTACATCAAAAGGCATGTGCGGAACCGACTGCGCCGCGTCCAGCACAACCAAGGCCCCCACCTTCTTGGCCATCTCAACTATATCTGAAACCGGGTGCACTGTGCCGAGCACATTTGAGACATGTTGAAGCGCCACGATCCTGGTCCTCGGGGTTATGATTTTTCGGGCCTCTTCCAGGTTCAAGGTCCCGTCAGGCATCACGGGTATGTAGCGCAAAGACGCTCTCGCCCTGGCCGCGAGCCTCTGCCAGGGAATCATGTTTGAGTGGTGCTCGGAAACCGTGGTCACTATCTCATCCCCCTCCTTGACCAGGGCATCCCCGAAAGCGTAGGCGACCAGGTTTATTGATTCGGTGGTGTTTCTCGTGAATATGATCTCTTTCCAGCTCCGAGCGCCTATAAACCTAGCGACACGCTCGTGGGCCTGGTCATACATCTTGGAGGCCTTCACCGAGAGGTGATATATGCCACGGTGGATGTTGGCGTTGCAATCCCTGTAGAACCTGTCCATGCACTCTATAACCTGCACGGGCCTGAGGGTAGTTGCGGCATTATCAAGGTAACAAAGCGGGCGCTCGCCGAACCTCATCTTGAGCGTTGGAAAATCCTCGCGCACTTCCTTCATAGCAATAATTATCCAGGCCTGGTTGAGGGAGTTTCAAGGACTAGAGCGCGTATCTCTCGCACCTATCGGGAAAAAGCGTGACAACGACCTTGCCCTCCCCCATGACCTCGCAGGCGCGCTTGGCCGCGAGCCAGACAGCCCCTGATGACAACCCCACAGGGTAACCCTTCCTGTTTAGGTAAAGGGTGGCCTCAATTCCCTCCTGAGATGAGATGACCACAAGCTCGTCAATGAGCTCGCGCTTCAGGTTGCCGGGGGTGAAATCGTAGTAAATCCCCTCAATCATGTGAGGATACTCGTTTATCTCCACGGTAAAGACCCTGCAATCCGGCCTCGCGGCCTTCATCGCCGTGGCAACGCCGGTGAGGGTTCCGCCCGTGCCCCAACCGAGCACGACCGCGTCTGGGACCTGGCCCAACTGCGCTATTATCTCGGCCGCGGTCCTGATGTGGGAGGCTGGGTTATCCGGGTTATCAAACTGCCCCACCAGAAACCACTTGTTCTCCCTAGCTAGGCGCGCGGCCATGTCCAGGCACCCGGGCATCCTCACGCACTCCGGCATCTCAACGAGTTCAGCCCCCAGCCTCTTTATGAGCCTCTTTTTGCCCTCTGATGTGTATTCCGGAAGGACGATCACGCACCTATAGCCCCTGGCCGCGGCAACCATAGCGAGGCTCGCGCCCATGTTTCCGGATGTCGCCTCCACAATCGTTCCTCCGGGGGAGAGCTTCCCTCTCCTTTCGGCGCCGAGGATCATTCCCAAAGCGGGCCTGTCCTTTACTGAGCCTGTGGGATTAGAGCCCTCCATCTTTGCGAAAAGCCTCGCGGCACCGCGAGGGGACTCCACCTCCACGAGCGGGGTGTTGCCTATTGCCGAGAGTATTCCTTCCACAGAGAGATTCAATATTATGGAGAGGAGGCCTCCCTGATTTCAAAGGGGCGAGCGAAAGCCTTAGAATATCGCACTGTGCGAATAGGCGTTGTTGGAGCTGGTTATGTGGGCCTCGCTACCGCCGTTGGGCTTTCTAAAAAGGGCCACGAGATCGTTTGCGTAGAGCGAGACGAGGAAAAGCTTCGCGCCCTCTCGCGCCGGGAATCCCCCGCGGGGGAGCCGGGTTATCCGGCCGAGGCCTCTGAGGCGCTTGACGAGGGTCGGCTTGTTTTCACGGGGAATTACGGGGATCTCAGGGGTTGCCGGGCCATATTCCTCACGGTAGGGACGCCGGTATCCGAAACCGGTGCACCAGACCTCTCAGCGCTCTGGTCCGCAGGCCGGGAAGCCGGCCGCACCGAACCTGAGGCCCTTCTGGTTGTAAAGAGCACTGCCCCACCCGGCACAGCCAGGCGCCTTTCGGAGATGACCGGCTGTAGGGTGGCATCAAACCCTGAGTTCCTCCGGGAGGGCTACGCCATATACGACTTCATGAATCCATCCAGGATAGTGATAGGGGCGGACTCGCCCCAGGACGCGGATCTGCTTCTAGAGCTCTACCGGGGATTTGAGGTCCCGAAGGTGATCACCGACACCCGGACAGCGGAGCTCAGCAAATACGCCTCCAACCTTTTTCTGGCACTGAAGGTCTCGTTCGCTAACCTAATCGCTGACATCGCGAGGGCAACCGGCGCCTCAGGCAGGGAGGCGCTCAGAGTAGCGGGGATGGACCCTCGCATAGGCGAAAGGTATCTCGCCCCGGGCCTCGGATGGGGAGGGTCTTGCCTTCCGAAGGACCTTAGGGCCGCGCTCTGGCTCGCGAGGGAGCTCGGCGTTGACCCGAAACTCCTTGAAGCGGCTGAGGAAATCAACGCCTCTCGGATCGCTCTGGTTGTTGGGATACTGAGGGAGAGGCTCGGGTCCCTCTCCGACAAGGAGATAGCGGTTCTCGGCCTAGCCTTCAAGCCAGGAACCCAAGACACCAGGGATTCCCAGGCAGTGAAGCTCGTGAAAGCCCTTTCGGAGGAGGGGGTCCGAGTGAGGGCCTATGACCCCAAGGCCGTGGTCTCCGGCATAACCCAGTTCTCCGAGGCCCTCGCGGCCCTTTCCGGAGCGCACGCCGCGGTCATCGCTACGGACTGGGAGGAGTTCGCGGGACTTGACCCACAGGAGGTCAGAAAAGCCATGCGCTTTCCGCTAATCGTTGACGCAAGGGGATGCCTGCCGGCAGAAGGCTTCAGGGCCGCGGGCATTGAGGTCATAAGGCTTGACGAGCCAGCAAGCCCCGTCGGCGTTTGATATGCGGCTTCTCATTCTGGTAGCGCACCGGCTTCCTTCCATTCACTACGCCGAGGCGATCCTGCCGAGGGGGTTTGCGCGGATAGGCTTGAGCACATGGGTTATAACCTCTGACCTGGTGGCGCGGTCCGCGAGGAGATTCGTCGGCAGGAAAAGGTTTACGGGCCCGGATGAGGAGTATCTCAATGTCCTCCGGCTCCCTTCGGCCGGCCTTGGCAACATGGCACTTCCGGACCCCGTGAGGGTAAAAAGGGCCATCTCAACCATAGCCCCTGACGCCATCCTCTCTCTTGCTCCAACAAAGGGTCTTCCGTTTTACCCGTTCATATTCGGAGACTGCGGAGCGGCGCTCTTCGCTCAGATCGGGGAGCACATGCCTCCGGCGGGCCTCAAGCGCATAATCAAGCGTTGGGTCTACGGCAGGGTTCTGGAAAAGGCCAGGGTTGTTTTCGTAAGCAAGGACGAGAGCGCTGTGTTCCTGGAGAGATTGCTGGGGCGCGAGGTTAATGTCCGGAGGGTTTTCCTGCCCTTTGACGAGGATGTTTTCTACTACGACCCTGCCGAGCGCGAGAGCACGAGGGCTGAGCTCGGGGTCAAAGACCCTCTTGTTATCTCAGCGGCAAGGATAATGCCCTATAAGGGCTACGAGGCCCTTGTGGAGGCATCGGCAAGCCTCGGGGTTCACCTGCTTTTGGTGGGGGTCCTGGAGGGCGATGCGTATTGCGCGGAGCTCACAGCCCTGGCGCGGGAGAAGCTGGGCCGGAGGTTTATACCCATGCCTTTCATGCCCCAGGAGAGGCTCCGGCCCCTCTTCAACGCGGCCGACATAGGGGTCTGGACATGGACATCCGTTGCGATAAAGCAGGCGCTCGGAACTGGCCTCCCTGTGGTAATGTGGAGGCCTCGCCACCTGATAGAGGAGGGCGTCCAGGGCTACCTGGTGCCCGAGGCCTCAGCGAGCGAGCTCAGATCCGCTATGGAAAAGGCCCTCTCCCGCGAATGGGACAGGGAATTCCTGGCTGAGCTGGGAAGGCAGAAATACTCCTCGGCCGCGGTCGCCAGGGGGATGAAGGAGGTGATGGAAAACCGGGGCTTGATCGTCCGCGGCAAGAAGGCTAGAATATCAGGTGAGCAATGAAGGAGTTCATCTTCGCCCTTAGAACAAAGCTGGTTTTCGGCAGGGGAAGGCTGAGGGAGGCCGGCCGGTGGGCGCGCGAGCTCGGGGAGAGGTGCCTGGTTATGATAGGATCGGGCTCAGCCCGGAGGCACGGATACCTTGACGCGGTCCTGACGAGCCTCCGGGAAGCGGGCCTCTCCGCAATGGTCTACGAAGGGGTCTCGCCAAACCCGCGGGACAGCGAGGCTAACGAGGCCGGCGCGGCCGCGAGCGCCGGGGGCGCTGATTTCATAGTTGCTCTCGGGGGCGGCTCTGTAATGGACTGCGCCAAGCTAGCGGCTGTCGTTGCCGCGGAGGGGGGAAAGTCTTGGGATTTCGTTAAGGAGATAAGGCCGATAACCAAGGCCCTTCCAATTATGGCAATACCAACGGTCGCTGGTTCTGGATCGGAGTTCGGAGGGGGAGCTGTTATCTCAAAACCGGAAATAAAGGAGAAGATAGGGGTTGGCTCGCCTCACATTCAACCCAGGATAGCCCTTTGGGACCCGCTTACAACCCTCACCCTCCCCAGAAAATATACTGCGGACGGCTGTGCGGACATCCTATCGCACATCCTTGACCGTTGGTTCGGGGGCGTTGGGGAGAGCTCGGTGGCGGACGCTCTCGCTGTGGCTCTGATGAAGGAGACCGTTGCCGGAGGGAGGAGATTGAGCAGAGACCTCACGGAAATTCACGCCAGGGAATCGCTCGCGCTGGCCTCATCGCTCGCCATAACCCAGCTGACGAACCTCGGGAGGGGCGGGAGCTTCACCATGCACTCTTTTGAACATGTCCTATCAGGAAGGCACGACGAGATCTCCCACGGCTCAGGCCTTGCGGCGCTTACTGCCGGATGGCTCTCTTGGATGTATGAGGCATACCCCGGAAGAGGGGAGAGGCTTGACCTCCTTTGGGGAGGGGACTTCAGAAGTGAGATAATTGAATGGCTCAAGGATATGGGGCTTTCCGTCTCGCTATCCGATCTGGGCATCAGGGAAGAGGAGCTCGGAGAGCTCAACGACGACCTCTGGAGGCTTTACTCCTGGAGCCTTTCCACCATGACCAAGGAGGATACCCTTAAGATATGGAGGCAGTGCCTTGGCAAATGAGATTGTAGCTGAGGTGCACCCGGACCCCGCGGATTACTGGGTCCTGGCGCCCGAATGGAAGGAGCTCCTCTCGCAAATAGGGGAAACGAGCCCTTTTCTCACGCCCCTTTGGGTCGGGCTCTCATACGAGTATTTCGGCGGAGAGAGGCTCTCGTTCCTCATATCCCTGAGGGAAAGAGGCAGGCTAGTCGGCATCGCTCCTCTGGCCATAGGGCCTCGTGGAAACACGGTCCGGTTCGCGGTTGACAGCAGGCTCACAGATTACGCTGACTTAATCCTATCTCCGGCTGCTAGGTCAGAGTGCATCGCCAGGATATTGGAGACCATAAAGGATTTCACGGGCGAGGAAGGCTTCGGGGTGGTGCTTGAACCCATAAGGGGAAACTCTCCCAACCTGCTCGCCCTTGAGCAGGCACTAGGCGGCAAAAGCACTGTAATCTCTACCCACCTCGCAGTAAAACTTCCAAAGAGCCTGGACGAGTTTCTCTACAAGTCCCTTAGAGCGGAGGACAGGAAATCCCTTCTCAGGAAGGAGGATAGGCTCATGAGGAGCCACGAGGTTGAGGTGGAGTGCCTCGCCGAACCTATGGAGGTATCAGAAAACTTTGACGATCTGCTCTGGATGTTCGTGGCAGAATCAGCGGAAAGAAAGTCCTTTCTGACGCCGGAGAGGGAGGCGTTCCTCAGAGAGGTTATGCCCCTGGCGGCAAAGGAGAACGCTTGTAGGCTTTATTACATCAGGGTGGATGGGGCCAGGGTCGC
>Ga0272448_1000631_pt1 | contig 52944 bp, 36 predicted proteins | sample YNPCB0191_FD_202220 | JGI IMG/M metagenome (GOLD analysis project Ga0272448, IMG submission 202220) | Hot spring sediment microbial communities from Yellowstone National Park, WY, United States - YNP-CB-019-1 | ecosystem: Environmental > Aquatic > Thermal springs > Hot (42-90C) > Sediment... | reverse complement strand
AGGGGGGAATTGGCGGTGCAGGCGGTACAGGTAATGCTGGTGGTGGACAGCAGGGACAGAATGGCAACAACGGCGCATCTGGCACAGTATCCACATCAAATAATGGTGGCGGTGGTGGCGGAGGTGCTACGCTCACCTCTAACTGGTATGGTGGATCGGGCGGTGGAGGTGGTGGTTCATATGGAACTGGAGGAACCGGTGGAAGAGGTGCAAGAAATGGCAATCAAATCGGTGGAACTGGAGGAACCGGTGGAGCTTCATATGTTTCAACAGCAAACATTAAACCTGGCTCTGGTGGTGGCGGAGGCAGTGCGGGTTATGATTCTTCTGACTCGCCAGGTGCTGGAGGAACTGGCGGTTCCGGCGGTGGGGCAATAATTCTCAACGCATGGAATATCTACATTGCAGGTAGCATCAGTGTGAATGGCACGAATGGCGGTAATGCAAATCAGGGTGCTCGTTCTGGCTCTGGCGGTGGGGGAGGCGGTAGTGGTGGCACAATATTTATCGCAGGTTGTAATGTGTCCATTCCAGGTGCACTCTACGCAAACGGTGGAAACGGTGGGAGTGGAAGTACAGACCCAGATGACCCGGGAAACGACGAGGATGGCGGAGGCGGTGGTGGCGGAAGCGGGGGTGCAATCTACATATACTATGACCGTGCATACACACCGCCTTCAATTTCGCAGGTAAATGGCGGTACTGGTGGCTCAGGTCCTGGTATTGCTGAGGAGGGTGGAAACGGAGCCAGCGGAACAATCGTCGCATCCCTGACAACATACACATCTCCCTTTACCTATGCACCAGCCGGCTACTACGAATCACCGGTGTACGACGCAGGTAGAATTGCGTTCTGGGAAAACATCACAATTACCTATGATACACACTGGGCAGGCACTGCAGTGGATGTGTACTACAAGGTGTGGAATGACACTGAGCCAGGATGGACTTATCTCGCCACACTATCAGGTGGAAGTAGTGTGAGCAATGCGACGCTCCCGCTGCCTCCCAGCGCATTCGGGAGGTTCATGCAGTATAACCTCACGCTTCTCACGAGTTTCTCTACAATGCCTGGCTGGCCATACCGATGTGCGGTTGTAATAGATAATACCGCCAACCCGAACACGCTCGTAAACTACACGGTCAAACTCACACTTGATACAGCAAGTTTGATTGCACAGGGTAAGATGCGGAGCGACTGTGGAGATATAAGATTCACAGACATTAACGGTGTGGAAATTCCGTACTGGATTGAGAGCGGGATAAACAGTGCAAACACAAAAATATGGGTGATGGTACCTGCAATTACCGCTAATACCAACACGAGAATATACATGTACTATGGTAACCTGAGTGCAACGAGCAAGAGCAACGGAAGTGCTACCTTCCTCTTCTTCGATGATTTTCTTGGAACAAGTTTAGACACGGGTAAATGGCAGGTACTTTCTGGTGGAACGATATCTATTTCTAATGGCGAAGTTGTGTTAACGGGTGACGGAACCAATAGGGCTAAAATAGTAAGCAACACCTTTCAGTCAACAGATAATTGTGCAATTGTAGCGAAAGGCAGAGTTGCAAGTGCCAATAATTCTTCTGCACTGCTTATTCTCCAGCATGATAAAAATTTTAGTTCCAGTTACAACAGACCTTCAAATGGGTTTTTCACAGACCTGGTTTTCACCAGTATCCCGCTGTACAGAGCAGAGAATGCTACACTTACAACAATTGGTAGTGGTACTGTTGACCCCTGGCCAGATACAACATACCACATTCACGAGATAAGAAAATACAATTCTACACTTGAGGTATGGATGAATGGGACACAGGTAATTTCAGTCAATGACACTACTAATTTCACTTCTAAGTATGTTGGACTAACGAGCAGACAGACCGTACATACTACCTACTTTGACTGGGTTTTTGTCAGAAAATACACTCCACCGGAACCAGCCACGAGTTTACGCCAGGAGAGAACACCACAGAACTCTCCCACGGTCTATACCGTTGTCATGGATTATCACAAGCCAAAACTGCTCATCCGCGAGGTGATATTCCCGCAGAGCGGGGAACACAGGGTGGTGTTATATAACAACGACACAAAGTTTCTGGAGTATACAAACCTGGTACTGAACAACAGCAAAAATGCACATAAAATCGAGAGTATTGCACTGGCACCGAAAGAAAGTGCAAACATATCCCTCGGATATAACTTCTTCCAGAACCCAGGATCCAGCGGTGATTTCCTGTTCCTGAATGATTCTACATACGGGATGAGTGAGGTAGCACCTAACGGCATCATAGATTTTGTCAACTGGACAGATATAAATGGAAATCCGCCGCCTTCGGAAGGAAATATTACGATAAAATACAAGGAATGGAACGATGGGCCAGTGAATCTGAGCATCTCCCAGAGTTTCCCGGAACGCATTAATCGCACGGAATATGGCGGTGTGCCAAACGACAATGACATCAAGGATGACTGGTATGTGGAAGAACTGGATGCGATTCCGCTGGTTCTTATCGCCTATCCAATTCTTTTCCTGTATCTCAGATGCTCACGCCAGACACGAAAGCCAAAGCGTCGATATATCGCAAGTGCGGGTGTGTTGTATGAATCCGTGCCCAGGTAAAATTTTGTAATTCTGCGGGAAATGAGGAACTCCAGTGCCCTTGCCAGGAGAAAACTTCCGATGCCTTTATTTCTGTATTCTGGCAGTACTCCAAGTGCACGAATCTCTCCGCCCGGGAAGATTGCATTTGGTGAATTGTGTGCCCATGCAACCACGGTACCTACAAACTTCTCTCCGTCTAATGCCACAAAATATCCATTGAAATCCACATATTCGGGATAGATGTACTTCTGCGCAAATTCCTCATACTCATACGGTTTCCAGTTTTCATCAGTAGAGAACGCGAGGTTTACTGTTTTGTAGAACTGAAATATTTCATCCTGTTTTATGTGCCGCACAACAAATCCCTGCATGTTCTGCAGCACCGGGAGCGTGCAGTCCTCCTTCACCATCCAGTATCCGCTTGAATCGTACTTGAATCCCTGTGCTTCGAGAAATTCTTTCAGTTTGTCCTCTGAATCCAGTGTCACCTGTAACTCCACAAACCCCTGTTCCTGAGCAATCTTCTCAACGGTCTGGAGCAAGAGCGTAATCGTATATGTGCTTATATGCTCGGGTAAAATATTCAACCTCAGTCCAAGGGAATTATTTTTCAGGATGCCGTAACCCACATCCGGTGAGGCGAGTAACTCACCCACTAAGTCCTCATCGTTGAAGAGCAAGATGTGATTCGAGGTTTTGTAATACGGTTCCCGCATAAACTTTTTGATGTACTCACGAGCATCCATTGCAAGGTATCTGGGATCACATGGATGTGCCTTCCTGAGCATTACTAAAATTTTTTCGATGTCTTGAATTGTGGCATTTCTTATTCTGTATTTCATTTTCCGAACCTTCTCTGCCGCATCTGATACGCCCTTATCGCCCTCAGAAAATCAATCTTTCTGAAACCTGGCCAGAATACATCTACAAAGTAGAGTTCGGAATATGCCATCTGCCACAGCAGAAAATTTGAGATGCGTTCCTCGCCTGAAGTCCTGAGGATTAAATCAGGGTCCGGCAAATCCTTAGTATAAAGTTTACTGGAAACCATTTCCTCTGAAATGTCATCCACATCAATCTTCCCTGCCTTCACATCGCTAGCGATTTCCTTTATCGCATCGATGATTTCCTGTCTTCCACCGTATGCCACTGCCAGGTTGAAGAAATGTTCGTTGTAATCTTTTGTGCGTTCCTCTGCATATTCAATTGCGGATATCAGCGACTCAGGGAGCAACTCCCGCTTTCCTATCACTCTAACACGAATATGGTACTTGTGCACTCTCTCGTCATCACCCAGCTTCCTGAAATTCTCCTCGAACAACTTGATAAGCAGCGACACCTCCGCACTATTTCGTGTGAAGTTTTCTGTGGAGAATGCATACACGGTAAGTACCTTCAAACCCACCTCAAGACACCAGCCCAGTACCTCCTCCAATTTGTCCCTGCCCAGTTTGTGTCCTTCAGATGGTTCCAGCCCGAGTTCCCGCGCAAATCTGCGATTTCCATCCATGATTATTGCAATATGCTGGGGCAACGGGTATTGTTTTACCTCACGCATCAACTTCTTTTCATATGCAAGATATGCAGTATCTGAAAGTGTATGGGCAATATCGGTAATTTAAATCACCGACTGTGAAATTCACATAGAGGTATAAAAGTGTTACTGAGGTTCTAGTGGCTGTTTCGCATACAATAAATATAATTGATAACACGGGCTCGCCGGGATTCGAACCCGGGTCTCGGGCTTTCCTCAAGCCAGAACCGAAAGATAGGGCTTCCGAAGGCCTGAAGGATAATCCTGACTACCCCACGAGCCCTCAAGTTAGACCAAGCAATGTTCTGCATCGTTCAATGAGCACATATGCCTCCAGATATTTACCAGTATTTATCATTACCTTTGCCCTTTCAAGTGCAATTCTGTATCCCTGTGGACTTGCAGGATCAGAAAATACTACACGCGTCGTTTCCTCGTAGAGCGCCTTTATCTTCACAAGATTCTCAACATCCAGTGTTTTTTCAATTTCAATAAGTTTTCTGCAAATGTCTTCCAGTTTCTCTCTTGCAGTAAACTCGTCAAATGCAAGTAATGGTTCCACATTGTACTCAGTGGTGATGCCCAGGCGTCGTGCGAGTGCGAGTTTCTGTCGCACATTTTCAATGATGCCACGCACATAAAATTCCGTTGCTTTATCAAAGCCGCTCTCAAGATTTTGTGCAAGTGCAGCTGCCTCGATATACTCTTCTTTGCTTATCAACTCTCCGATTTTTTTCAGAATCGCGGGGAATTCGCCCCGTTCCAATCCCAGTTTTTCCCACTTTGCCAGGTCAATCTGGATTTTGCTCAGTAAATTCTCAACACTCTTTTTCAATTGCTCTGCGTGCTTCAGATTTAAATCGTGGGAGATTTTCCGCAGATTTTCTAACTGTGCCACAAACTCCTTAACATTCATCTTTTCGAGAGCGTCCTTTACTCCCGTGAGTGCTTGTTGCATCTCTCCAGCGTCAATACCCAGTTTCTGTAGATTCGTTAGAATCTTATCATATCTTGAAAGTTCTTCCCTTACCTTCTCTTTAAGTTCTCCAAGCAATAAGGGTCTGATTCTCTGGATTGTATAATATGCTTCAGAGTAATTTTTCCATCCCAGCAAATTATTTGCATGGATAATTATTTCCCTGGCACTCTCGTGTGGCGCACCGTACTTTTCAAGCAGTGAGGCAAGCTCCTCGGTCTCGGAGATAAGCACTCTCAAATGATTCTCAATTTCTATTTTTGGAACCGTCTCCAGTTGTTTCAAAATCACGGTTACTTTGGTGACATCAACCATGTTGACTGCGTTTTCTAGGTCGGTGAGCAGTGTGTTTGTTTCTCGCATCTCTGCACCCACCAGCTTACCCGTGTCAAGTAACACACTAATCTCTTTAAGTTTTTCAGAGACATACGCTTTCAGATTTTTAGCGAGAAATCCACCAGCGAGCTCTATTCCATGGAGGGCTTCAAAATATTGTCCATTTGCAAGTGCGGTTGTTGCACTGTCTCTGTGCTTCTTAACCTCCTCACTGACTGCAAGCCCGATGCCCTGAATCGCATTTATACCTGCATTGACATCCAGAATCTTCCTGTAGACGAGAGAGTGAAGGATTGTAGCTACCTCTCTGCCCGCATTGTCAATTATTGATATTGCGTCCATGAAACTTTCTTCTTCTATTAAATGCCGAACATTTTTTAATATCTCTCGATGCTTTGTCACATCTCCACCAATCTTTTCTGCGTTTTCAATCAGGTCTTCCACATCTGCAACCCGTTCATTTAAAAATTCTGAGATCTGTTGTGTCATCAATTTTTTGCCCTCTCTCAATCTGGCAAGTGAATCCTGCACTTTTTCGGCATCCAGATATGCCATGCTTTCAGCACATATCGCCCGTACCTGTGTGAAATCCAGTCCGTAACTCTCAAATTTCTCCAGTATTTTTGTGATGTTCGTCAGTTCTTTTCGCAGTAACTGGTTTAGTGTTCGATTTATTTCATCCTTAAGTGTCCTTGCTCTATCTATGCACTCGATATACGCTCCACTTTGATAAAGTGAAATTATCTCACTCAACTTTTTCTGGAGGTTCGTGAAGAACTCTTTACCGAATATTGGGGAGTACATGTCAATAACATCTGAGAAGCTCTGGAGTTCCATCTTCGCAAGTTTTTTAATCTCTTCGTCAAGCATTCTTTTTGCAGTTTCCAGGAACCATTTTGCCTGGTAGAAATGCAGGTTTGAGATTTCGCGACCGAAATTGGAGAGATATGCAGATGCAGTAGTGGTATCGATCCCTCGTGCATTGGCGACTTTAAGAATACGATTTACTTCATTATATTCCTGCTCAAATACCTTCATGCTGTCCTGGGATAACAATGTCCTGCATCTGACAATAAACACCTTTGCCTCCCTGTATTTCTTGTCGCCTGCGAGGTTTTTAGCCATATCGTAGGCAATGGTTAACATTTCGCTCGGAGTGCCGAACTTCTTTATCTCCGCTATCGCATCTCCAATGCCTTTTATCTCACTCTCAATTTTATCTTTTATCTGTGTTTCATATTTTGCGAGGTTCTCCTTTAAATGCACATGTGCTTCGTAAAAATCTTCGTTCTCAATGTTTTTCTGGATTTCGAGAATTATATCAGGTAACTCCTTAGAGACCACACCCAGTTCAGTGAGCATTGCACATTTTGAGTTGAGTTCCTCGGTGCCTTTTATAATCTCTGCCTTGATTTTGGGGTACACTTCACTGATGTGCATAAGATTTCTAAGGCACTCCAGAAATTCTCCATGGATAAGGCGGTCTTCTGCGTTCTTTATATACTCCTCATAGAGGTCTGACTTAATTCCGTACTCCTGGAATATACCCATGTTTTTCTTCGCAGTTTCAATCTTTGATTTAATGCGTGTGTTTAGCTTCTCTGGATAGTTTTTCTTTATCTCCTGAATCTCATTATATATCACATTTAATTTGCCTGGTGACCAGCGGGAGAATATTTCTTCCAGTTCTTTGCGTTCATTATGCATTGCTATTTTATACACTTCAATCTCTTCAATCATCTGGTAGATGGGCTTCAATGCGTCCCCGATAAAGTCGTGCACAAGTGCAGGCAATTGCTCCTCCATCCGCTGCAATTCCTTCTTTGCTTCTTCAACATTCTTTGAGTTAATTACCTCTTCAATCTCTTTCAGGTGTGCACTTACAGTTTCCAGTTTAAAATTGTTCTGCTCCAGAATTTTCAAGTCCTCTTTAATGTTGTTGAGTTTTGGTATTACCTCATTCTCAATCTGGCTATCCACTTCCTTTCGTAATTTATCAAACTCAGTTGTCCATGCAAAGATTGCATCTGATTTTATTGGTAGCGCCTTTGCCTTATCAATCAGTGCTTTAAGTGCGGTGCCAAAATTTTTCCTGGCATTTTCATCAATGACCAGGTTCATCTGCGTATCCAGTGCCTTGATTCTTTCCCCTAATTCCTTCTTTATCTCTTCATGCAAGGTGTTCAGCATTGAAAGCGTGTCCTTTATACCTGCAATTTTGTCTTTCTGAATTCTGTTCTTCAAATCCTCCAGAACCTCTGCATTAATCTCTTTTCCCAGCACCTGTGCGCTTTCTATCGCATTTCGTAAGCTCCCAAGTAGTGTGTCCACAAATATGCGTACTTTTTCCTCAACTTTGTCCATCTCTGTATTCAGGAGTGAACTTGCCTTCTCGGTATTGTCCTCGCTCACCGCTCTTTTTATCATATCTATGCGGAGCCATATATCTGCGTCAAGTTTTATGATTGCATCCAGCTCCTTCACATAATTTTCAAATTTTTCAACGCTTTTTGATATATTGGCTGTGATTATCGTGTGAATTTCCTTGTTACATGCATCCAGGTGCTCCTGTGCTCTTATAAAATCTCTTGCATCGTATTTCTCCCGTGCAAGCTGTAAATGCTCTTCTGCCTTGGTTGTGTCCAGCCCGAGGACCTTTAGCTCTGCAATATCTTTCGCTGCCTTTTCCAGCTTTGGAATCAGCAAGCCGAATGTTTTTCCCTCTACCTCTTTCAAAATCTTATCTGCTACCAGATACGATTCATAATATCTCCTTGCCTCAAACCGGTCTCTGGCTTTGTTTATCTGTGCCATGAGATACTCTTTTTCCATGGGAATTTCCGGCAAAATCTCCTCAACTTTCTTCAGGTCTTCCAGGGCAGTCCTTGCCATCCTTTCGATTTTATTCTGTGTTTTTCTGGTTAACTCACGAATCTGAAATACCTCTTGTGCAACTTCAATTGAGAGAACATTATCTGATTCAATTGCACTTTCAATTTTGCTGGCAAGTGCCGGATTCTCTTCTACCTGTAAATTGATTTTTTTTGCATTATCTATGTTTCGTTCATAGTCAATCAACTCATGTGCGAGAAACGCCTTGAGGTTGTTTCTAACAATTTTTTCGTAGTTTTCAAATCTTTCAACCAGCGGGATTTGACTGGGTGCGTTTGGGTCAAATAGCCTGAGCTTAACTCCAGATTCCAGATATTTTGCGATAACCTGGTTGAAATTTTCGATTCTGTTTTTCAAATCTGAAGACAGCACCTGTGCGGGAGGTGATGGTGGCACTGCAGATGGTGTAATCGGAACTTGCTGCACTGCATGCGTGGCAGTTACTTCGGTTTTCTGTACTTGTTGCTGTACTGGCTGTGCTACCTGTGCGGTTCCTGCATAATTTGGCGTAATTGCTTTCTCTCCAGTTGGCACGGGCATGCTTGCGGTCATACTTGCCCGTCTCTTCTCTATCTCGCTTTCAAGCTTCAGCAGATGCTCCCGCATCTGTTTAATTGCCTCAAGTTTATCCGACTGAGCAAGTGCGTTATAGTTCTTCCACTGTTCTTTGTCCACGGGTATACCATAGGTGGCAGCGGCATTTATGTCGCGTTCCCAGGCAAGATTCAAATTGTTGAGTGTCACTGCAAGCATGTGGTCTAATTCGCCCATCAATTTTCTCAATTCATTATTCGCAGATTCGATGTTACCAGTTATAGCTTTATCCTTAAGAGTTGCAAGTTGAGATTTTATATTTTCATCTATATGGATGGCCTCTCTCGCCCGCAATACATATTTTTCAAAATTTTCAATGTTCTTTATTATACTCTCATTTTCTATTTCCGTAAGTGCAAGTCCGCATTTATCTATCGTCTCAGTCGCCTTATCAATTTCCCTACTTTCGAATTGTGCCTTAGCCAGCAACAGCAGCGATTCCGCGTCATGCACATCTGCGCCTATGGTTTTTAGTACCTGCACCCGAGATGTAAGATAGTTCAACTTTGCAAGAATTGCACCAAATCGCTTACCTTCGTACTCTTCAATAACGCGTCTAGCTGTGAACCATACTTCATAATACCGCTTTGCATCAAACCTTTCGTACGCCCTTCTTATCTGTGGTATGAGTGTGTCTCTTGTTTCTGGCGGCAAGAGATTTATTTCGTTTTCAATTCGTTTTAACTTCTCAATTAGTTTTGCGGTTTCGTTTAGAATATGGTTCTGGATATTATTTATCTCAGTTTTTAATATCTTTATTTTCTCAATCGTATCTTCACTCAGCACCTCCCCCGTCTCGCATTTTTTATCTAACTCGCCAGCAATCGCAGTATTCACAGGGATTTTGATACCCATTCTGTTCATATTGTCAATCTGGCGTTCCAGCTCAACAAGTTCATGGGTAATCATTGCTTTGATGTTATCTCTCATTATTTTTTCGAAATTTTCGAATCTATCCAATAATGGCACTGCGCTGGGCGTGTTCGGATTAAACACGCCAACCTTAAAACCAACCTCGCGGTATTTTTCAAGGACATTATTAAATTTCTCTATTCGATTGTGCAGCTCGTCCATACCAATCACATCCATCTCTTGTATGTTTAGGAAAGCATACTTGTTTTTATAATTTGGGGTATGAATATTTTAAAATATTTCTTTGATATGGGAAAACGCATATGCTGAGGTAGCCAAGCCCGGATGACGGCGCCAGCCTTGAGAGCTGGTGGGCGTAATGCCCTCAGGAGTTCAAATCTCCTCCTCAGCGCTGGGGCTACCGCACGAGGGGGGCTAAAACGCCCCCTTACGGTCTGGGCTATCGCCCAAAGTTTCCCACCAAGGGATATACCTTCGGTATATCCCGAATGCACATCCTGTTTAGGAATTTTATTTTTCCATGCATGCTTTTCGGGGACGAAGTCCCTGAAAAGGATGCCCGTGCAGGCTTTTCGGGGGATGGGCTCTGCCCCTCCCTAACCCCGTGGATGTTTTTCCCTGAAGGCTTTTCGGGAGGCGAAGCCTCCTGAAAAGGCTTCCCTGAAAAGGTTTTCCGTAAACGCTTTTCGGCGAGATGGGGCTTTGCCCCCTCCTAAACCCCTGGCTATTTTCCGTGAACGCTTTTCGGATGCGTAAGCATCTGAAAAGGGCTCAGCGAGCTGAAAAGGGTTTAGAAAAACACAAATACAACCTTGCTTTTGGTTGCAAAATGGAGGTTTGACATGCCTAGATTTGGACCTGCAGGCATCCCTTTATCATGTAAAGGAAGGACACTCAGGGATGGAATAATTGATGTTCATACTCTCGGCCTCAATGCACTTGAATATCAATTTCTTCGTGTTAATGTAATAGAACGTTCCCCATACGACGACGAAATAGGAAAAAAAATACGGGAAGTGAGCAGTGAGTTCATCTTTGAAATAGTTCGAAAATCGGGTAGAAAAGAGACAGAGACAATATCCGACCCAGAGGAAAAAATCACAGGGAAAGACATGGTCAGAATATTAACACCTGCACCCTCGAAATGTATTTCAGAGTTACAGGAACTAAACAAACTCGCAAAGAGTCTGGATGTGTCCCTTTCAATCCACCTTCCGTATTACATAGACCTCTGCAACTCGAAAGAAATCATAGAAAAGAGCCTCAGTTACATGAAGATTGGCGGGCTGATTGCGAGGGAATTAGATTGCAAAATTGTGGTTACGCATCTTGGCCCGTACGGAAAAACACGAAAGGACTCACTCAAACAGGTGGAGCGGTACATATCCCAGATTACAAAATGGTACTCTCAGCAGGGTATAAAAGCAAAGCTGGGTCTCGAGCCAAGCGGGCGTGAGGGCGTAATTGGCACAATTGACGAAATCTTTACCCTGTGCAAAAAGGTTGAAGGTACACAGCCAGTAATAAATATTCCCCACATACACGCACGAAGTGGTGGTCTCCTGACAGACAAAGGAGAGGTCTTCCAGTTATTAGAAAAAGCGAAGAAATTTTCTCCCGAGATTTACATGGTATATTCTGGCGTGATATTTGAAGGTGGAAATGAAATGCGACTTGCACCTGTAAAATCCGGAGAACTTCGATTCGAGCCCGTCGCAGAGTGTCTGATTGACTACAACTACGATGCTACAATTATATCCAGTTCTCCACTGCTTGAGCATGATGCAATGTATCTCAAGATAATTTATGAGCGTGTGTTTACGAAGAAAATCGCGAGGGTTAGAGAGCGTCTGGAAAAAGAAAAAGCGGGGGCACACGCAGGGAAACAACAAAAGGAAAAGAAGAAAAAAAGCAAGGCCCAGAAGGATAAAAAGAAGCGGAGGAAGCATCGTAAATGAATGAGCAAAGTACATTTGTTGAGGCAAAAAATTACATACTCCGACGGGTAAGTGAAATACTGGAAAATGGAAATATTGAAACAGTGAACAAGATTGTGGAAAAAATTTTGAAGACACGACAGATTTTCGTATATGGTGCTGGCAGATCTGGAATTGTTGGCAAAGCGTTTGCAATGCGCCTTGTGCAAATGGGTTTGCGAGCATACTTCATTGGTGAGACAATCACGCCAATCGTAGAGCATGGTGACCTCGTTTTTATAATCTCCAACAAAGGTGAAACCTACTCTGCAATCCAAACTGCAAATATTGTGAGAAGGGTTGGTGGCGAAGTCGTTGTACTCACCTCAAATCCCCAGTCAAAACTTGCGCTTGCAGCAAATCATGTACTGGAACTGAAGATAGAACGGGACACACAGCACAGGAGGTTTGCACCATTGGGAACACTTTTTGAGGTTTCTGCCTTTATTTATCTGGATGCGCTGGTGGCAGAAATCATGGAGAAAAAAAATGAGAACGAAGATACCATGCGTGCAAGACATGCAATAATGGTGTAGTTACATGATTGAGATTGATGGTGGCTATGGAGAAGGCGGAGGGCAGATTGTAAGAGTATGCGGTGCACTTGCGATACTCACACAGACGCCTGTGAGAATAAAGAATATCCGTGCAGGTAGAGAAAGAAGTGGCCTTCGCCCCCAGCATCTTGCAGGCCTGAAATTACTTACTGAGTTGAGTTCCACAAAAATAACTGGCCTTAAAATCGGTTCCAGGGAAGTTGAAATCGTGCCAGGAAAACTGCAGGGTGGGAGAAAAAAGGTAGATATAGGGACTGCGGGGAGTATTTCCCTGCTCCTTCAGTCAGTTATCCTGCCGTTCCTTACATCTGACCAATCTCTAGAACTTACGATTATTGGCGGTACGGATGTCACACGGGCACCCACAATGGACTACTTGAGTTATGTGCTGATTCCCATCCTCCGCCGTCTGGGTGCAAATGTGGAAATTGCATGCGAACGCAGAGGTTTTTACCCTGCTGGTGGTGGAATTGTACATGTTAAAATTGAACCCTCGAAACTCAATAGTTTTGTGTGTGTTGAACGGGAGGGTTCACCAGACATTCGTGGTAGAATTGTGTTCTGCGCTCTGGAAGACCATGTGCCATCGAGAATCAAGCATGCAGCGATAAAGGAACTCATTGACAAGAATGCACACATCAGTGTGGAGCGGGTGAATGCACCGAGTCCCGGTGTGAGCATCACATTATGGGCTGAGTATGCCAATACCGTTCTCGGCGCCTCAAATGTAGGTGCCAGGGGGATTCCAGCAGAAGTAGTGGGTGGAGAGTGCGCAGACGACCTTGTGCGCAGCATGGGTGGTGGTGCGACAATCGATGCAAAAATGTGTGACCAGATTCTACCATACCTTGTATTTGCAAATGGAACATCCAGATTTTTGACAAAGTACATGAGTTTGCACGGGGAAACTGTTGTATGGGTTCTTCAGCATTTCGTGCAGCGAAAAATTGAAATTATGAAAAATCAGGAGAATGTAGCGGTATCTGTGGTGTAGGGGTGAGATGATGGAGGGTGAAAAAAAGAGTAAACTGTTGAATATCGTGGAGCAAATATACTCCCAGCTAGAACATGGTGAAATCCCGGAGATGAAAGTTTCGCTGAGAACAAAGCAGAACATTGAATTCAGCAACAAGGCGAGCGTATGGAAACTCGGGGAAATACAGAGCACAAGAAGTGCAAAAAAACTGGATGGTGCACTGATGCTCTTGCGTACCATGCACATGATTGAATTTATTGAGGAAATGCTCAGAACGAAGAAATCCTCAACGCTGAGGGAGCTCTACTACATCTCTGAACAATGGGACATTGCAAAATTTAATGCAGAAGATGAGTCCAATAAGCTTGTCGAAGACCTTGAGATAATTACATCCGCACTTCGTGAGGACTTTCATCTCAGACCAGAGGAAAACGGCGCATCAGTTATAGGCAATATCACAATTGAAGAGTTGAACCGAAAAGGGGAGCGGAAAAAGATTAACTGCAGGGACGATGTGGGTGATGGCGGGTATGCACTGCCGTACAATGTGGAGGCGGAGAAGATAAAGTTTATTGATGTGGATGCAAAATTTGTGATTGCAATTGAATGCGGTGGCATGTTTGATAGATTGGCTGAGAATGGATTTGATGAGGAGTATGATGCAATTCTGGTGCATCTGAAGGGTCAGCCAGCACGGAGCACAAGGCGGTTTATAAAACGATTGAATGAGGAACTGAACCTGCCAGTTGTTGTGTTCACGGATGGAGACCCCTGGTCGTTCAGAATTTATGCAAGTGTTGCCTACGGGGCAATCAAAACCGCACACATCAGTGAGTATCTGGCATGCCCATCTGCACAGTTTTTAGGTGTAACTGCATCGGACATTGTAAACTATGACCTGCCATCTGATAAACTCACAGAGAAGGACATCGGTGCACTCAATGCAGAATTAACTGACCCACGATTCAATGATGAATTCTGGAGAAACGAAATCGAGCTCATGCTCAAAATCAATAAGAAGGCAGAACAGCAGTCGCTGGCAAAGTATGGCCTGAATTATGTGACTGATAAATACCTGCCAGATAAATTGCAGGAACTGGGAATTATTTGAGGTGAGGATATGGGCGAGGATGTGACGAAATACAGAACTGACAAAAAATATGTGAATCGAACTGCCAGTATTTGTTTGTTTTACAACCAGGATACACTTAGTTATGCTGGGGGATTACAGACACGAAGAACGATAAGTAATATATACCCTCATTCTATTCTTGGCAACAGTTGCATTTGAAGTGATGAAGTATGGCAAGATGTGTGGCAGTAATTGATATTGAACAAACTAAAGTGCGTTCCCTTATTGTAAGTGAAACTGGCGATATTCTAGGGCATGCCATACACGAGTATCCATCATCTGTTCCAACACCCGGTGCTGCGGAGCAGAACCCTGAGCACTGGTACGGCTCTGCGGTGCACACCATGCGGCAGGCAGTGGCCATGGCAGGAAAAAATGCAGAAATCATTGCAGTCACAGTAACAAATAATCCAGAATGTCTTGCACCCCTCGATGAAATGGGAAGAAATCTATATCCTGCGATTCTCTGGGGCGATGCAAGAACAAGCCAGGGCATCGAGCACTTCAGGACCGTATTTCCACAGCGCCATGGGCTCTACAAAATTCTGCTTCTGAGAGATTATTACGCAGATGCCTTCTATCGCACATTTAAATTTGGGACCTCGCTCACATACATTACACACAAGTTATGCAGGCGATTTGCCATTGACATAACAAACGCACCTGCACTTGGTCTTGATATAAAATCCACAAAATGGGATGAAAGTATGCTTACCCAGTGTGGAATTCCAGTTGAGATGCTCCCGGAGGTCTTTCCACCAGGCACGGTTGTTGGTGCATTGAATGCGGAGGCAGCAAGAGACCTTGACCTCCCGGAGAATATTTCTGTTGTGCTGGGCGGTGCAAGTCCACAGTGTGCAGCAGTAGGTGTGGGTGCGATTCGTGACGCCACTGCGAAGATTTCACTGGATTATGGTATGAGCATTGATGTGTGCGTATCTGAACCGCTCTTTGATTATTTTGATAAGTCCACAAAGATGTACATGCTACCACATGCCATTGAGGGGAAGTGGCTGTTAGAGGCATTTCTGCCAGGCACAGGACTTGCATTGAGATGGTTCAGAGATAACTGTTGCAGTGATGTAATGCAGGATGCAAAGAGAGCGAATCGCGATCCGTACGATGTGATGAATGTGCTCGCAGAGCGTGTCTCGCCTGGTGCAGATGGACTGCTCTTCATTCCGTTCATGATGTATGGCAAGGGAATGTTCTATAACCTCGATTTGAACATGAAACGCAACACACTGATACGGGCGATTATGGAAGGCACTGCGTACTCTGCTAGATTTTTCCTCGAAATGATGCAGGGGCTGAACACCTATGCAACTGAGGTGTTCATTGAGGGTTCTGGTGCTAAATCAAAGGTGTGGCGACAGATTCTTGCGGATATAATCGGAAGACCTGTATCTCTAATGCATGCAAGCACTGAGGCTGCAGCACTGGGTGCAGCAGTTATCACATTTTCCTCGCTTGGTGTGTATGAAGGCGTGAACCGTGCTGCAGATGCCATGATTGAGGAAATAGAGAGAACAAAACCGCGCGCTGAATTTATAGACATATATGACAGGAACTACAGGAAATATCAGGAATTACTTATGATGGTGGGCACGGATACTGGAACGATTTGAAATCGTCTGTTATTAATGCCAGAATTTTCTCGTCTGCGTGTAGTGAATTTCCGCCTTTATAATCTCACGAACGAGTTCGTCCTCGCTCTCGTAGTGAAGCCCGAGGATGCGTGCTGCAGTGTCAGGACCAATTCCCCGGCCAGCAAGTGCAAGCAGTGCATATTTACCACGGGAACGCACCAGGTTGGCGCACAGCAGTGCCTTCTCAATGTTCTTTTTCTCGGATTTCGTGAGTGCATTGATGTTCTTCTTTGCTCCGAAGAATTTCTTGCACGCATCCAGAATGCTCTTCTCACCAGGTCGCACGCATGCAATCATAAGTCCGTTGCACACCAGGCAGGAGAGGTTTTTAACCTCCCGCACACGGTATGTCAGTGAAGTGCCGCAATGCATGCACACGAGGACAACTTTTGTATCGTATAACCTGTTTTTTACTGTCTGGATTAAGCTCGGGGTAATCAATTCGGGCTTTGTATGTCCCAGAATGTTCTGTGCTGCGCTCTCTGCGAGCCCTTTCACCCCGTTTACGCAGTGCACAGCAATGTCTCCACTTATAATTTTTTGAAGCACGACCGCAGTATTTTCCACATCCATGTGCTCAAAAATTGTTCTTGCAATTGCTTCGCTGAATATGCATGTGTGCCTGTGCATCTCAATAAACTTTTCCAGATTTATTTGACGGTAGTCCGCATCCTTCTCAATCAATCCAAATTTTTTTGCCACATTCACAAAAGTCCAGCGAAAGTATGAAATTCCATTTGCGGTCTTAGTGAGCAGGTCAGTAATGGCAGAAGGATTTGCTGGTAAGCTCATCATCAGGTTTTTAATTGCATCTGGTGAGAGCACCGCTGGAAATTCGTACACAATCCAGTATGGGCCTGATGAAAAAAATACTGGCTGTGCAAATTTTGCTGAAAGCATCGCAGAAATTAATCTGGCAAGTGTTTCATTAACTTTTGAACCGAAGGGGCAGAGCAGCACGCCCACCGTGCCAGACACACAAACAAATACATCACGGTCGGTGGGCACGCAATCCATCTCCATAAATTTCTGGACTTCTTTTTGAGCATTCTCATCAAGCACATTGCAAATCCTCCGCATGCGTATCGCTGCACCCACGCCCATTGCAATATGATACGGCACAGGAATTTCTTCACCACTCCATACTGGGGGCATTCCAAGCCGTGTACTCGGAAGCACACTTATTTCTTCATCGCCAATATCTTCAACTACCCATACCGTGCCCTTCACCGCAAACTCCACACCAATCTCCAGATTATTCACCACGAACGCCTCATCCAGCGTCGCAATTATATTTCTCGTGGAGAGGTCTCTCACACGGAATGTTCTTTCATCTGGAATCATAGAAATATTTGCGTAAAAGTACTCTCTGCCCATTCTTGAACGCTCAAAATTCCCATCTTTTTCAAAGATTCTGTGAAGTGATGCGAGCTGGTGTATCACCGTTAGATACTCCTCAAATGTGAGTGACCTGTAAGGCGCTGCTCGTTTCACAACATTATAGAATTCTTCAATGTTCCATGCGCCATCTGCAGTGGCTGCACCTATAATCTGGTTTGCAAGTGCACATAATGAGTTTTCCCGCATTTCCGTGGGTTCGATAGAGCCAGAGACCGCATGCTCTGCGATTATACCTGCCTCAAGTGCATCAAGCGGGTCGTCACACACAACTGTTCCAATAGCCGCTCTCCCGGGTCCGTGTCCGCTCCTTCCCACACGCTGAAGCAACCTTGCAGCCTGCCTTGGACTGTTGTACTGAATTACGAAGTCCACATGCCCGATATCAATTCCCAGTTCTAACGATGAGGTTGCAATGAGCGCATTCAACATGCCTGACTTAAACATATCCTCCGCCTGTATGCGCACATCCTTTGCAAGCGAGCCATGGTGCACCGCAATCTTCAATTCTGGAAATAGCTTCTGCATGTAAACGCCCAGATATTCTGAAGCCGTGCGTGTATTAACGAAAATTAAGGTGCTTGTGTGTGTTTTGAGTAAATTGTGCATGAGTGCTATGGCATCTGCACTTTCGTCTGGTATTCCAAACATTTCTGCGGTCTGTTCTACTTCCTTGTTTCTTTCAGGCATCCTGACTTCAATGCATACATCCTTGTGGATTTTGTTCTCGACGATTGTGCACTTTCTTTCGGTGCCTGTCAGGAATGCTGCTACGACCTCCGGTTTACCTACAGTTGCTGATAGCCCGATGCGCTGTATCGGATGTCCTGCAAGGTGTTCAAGGCGTTCAAGTGCGATTGCCATCTGGTATCCACGCTCACTCGTGCATAGTTCATGAATTTCGTCAACAATTACATGCTTCACATGTGCGAGTCCCGCTCTGAGTTTTTTTCCTAAAAATAGTATCTGGAGTGTTTCGGGTGTGGTGATGAGCAGATGTGCGGGCTTCTCTGCCTGCTTCATTCGTTCGTACTGGCTTGTGTCTCCATGCCTCACACTTACCGTAATGCCCGCAGTGCTCGCAATGGCATCTATTCTCCGCAGTAAATCCCGGTTGAGTGCACGGAGAGGTGTGATGTATATACATGCGATAGGTTCCTCGTTATTTTCCAGGATTTTCTGTAATACTGGCAAAATTGCTGCCTCGGTCTTTCCCATGCCAGTAGGTGCAATGAGCAGTGTGTTCTCGCCTGCAAGTATAGGCGGAATGCCTTTCTCCTGGATTTCGCTTGGAGCTGAGATGCCAGCACTTGCTATGGCATGCTGAAGTTTGTCGGAGAATCGGTCGAAGACACTCATAATGGCTCGTAAGTATGAGCGAATAAAAATGTTGTTATTTCGCTCATAGAAGTTTTTTCAACACAAATATTACAGCCAGAACAGTCAAAAAGACCAGAATTCCAAGTGCTACCCAGTATATAAAATCAATGACTGGTTCCCAGAACTCCGCAGGATTTTCTTCGATAATATTTCCTCCAAGATTGTCCGTGCAGTTGTTATTATCAATATAGGTGTACATTGATTCAAGTATGTATATGCCATAAAAATTGCCAGAACAAGTATTGTACCCTACGAAATTCTCATCAGAGCGAATTATGCATATTCCTCCGTCTGAATTACTGATGCAACTATTATTCTTGATTTTGTTGTTGCTCGATGACTGGAGATAAATTCCCCACTTAGCGTTGTCGGAGCAGTTATTGCCTGTGATGTTGTTATTCGATGATGATAATGCGAAAATACCATACGAATTATTAGAGCAACTATTGCTGGCAATGTGATTGCGGGTACTTCGCCACATGTGGATACCGTAGTTTTTATTATACTGGCAGTTATTCTCAGTGATGGTGTTGTTCTCAGCATCGTTCAAAAATATTCCGTCCAAATTGCCAGAGCAATTGTTTTTTGTGATAATACTGGAATGTGCAATTTGAGCGAGAGTGATACCTGACTGAGAATTGTTTGTGCATGTGTTGCATGTGACAATCACACTGGAACGCCATACTACGGAGATGCCATCACTATTGCTGGAGCAATTGTTGCCAATAATTGTGCAGTCACTCGAAAATTCTATGTAGATTCCTTTAATATTGTTGGAACATGTGTTCTCTGCAATTGTAATATTGGTTGAGTCACTTAAGACGCATAGGCCATTGTCATCGTCTGCACAGAGATTGCTCCTGACTGTAATGTTATTTGAGGACTGGAGGTGTATCCCCTTATTACCGTTTGTGCAATTGTTTTCCGTGATTGTGGTGTTGGATGTGGAAACGAGGTATATGCCATTAAAATTGTTTGAGCAATTGTTCCATGTGATTGTATTGTTTTCTGTTCGTTCGAGATATATTTCGTATAAACTATTTGCAAAGCATGTGTTTTCCATTACCGTGTGGTTGGCAGGAAGTGCAAAATCCCAGAAGTTTGATTTAATGGAGATGCCTGCGCATGCGTTGTGTGTACAGGTATTGCACAACAGGAGGCAATTTGTTGTGCCAGTGGTGATTTCTATGCCGTCCTTCGCATTATTCGAGCAATTGCAGTTTAATACCACAATATCACTTGATGCCTCAATCTTTATTCCAAAGGTATTGTGCGTACAAGTTGTATAGGAAATTATTCCATTTTTAACATAGCTCAAAAAGATTCCTGAACCATTTGAGAGCATTTGAGAATTGGTTGCGTTCCATACTTTGCAGTTTCTGATGACAGACCATACATTCGTGCCAGATATATAGATACCATTATTACCATGTGCATCGATATCCCAATTAGCGATTACATACTGGTCACCAGGTATGCCTGAACCTCCAATCACCCCGTTCTGGGTGTGAAATATTCGTTCCCACATATCTGGATTGGAGCATGGAGTGCAATTCTGTTTTTGCAAGTCATTCCATGCTCGGCATTTACATAGTAAACATTCGAAAATAGTGCGAGCATAATCACGCCAGTAAGCACAACATGCAATAGCTTGCACCTTGCCATGGACTCACACATCACTCTGGGATATGAAGTTCAAATATATTTGTTTTCTCAACAGTGCTCATATGGACTCTACACATTTCGCAAAGCATTACCTGTAGGATAGTCAGAATGCACATCCCATTTAGGTAAACTAATAGCCCCCATCCGACCCCCGTGACTTCGCCAGGATGGGGCATAGCCCCCTTCCAACCGGGGCTGACGCCCTACGGTACCTACCAAGGGATATGCTTCGCATATCCCGAATGCACATCCTGTTTAGATTTTTCTTTTTCCGTAAACGCTTTTTCGGGAGATGGGGCTTCGCCCCCTCCTTAACCCCCTGGCTATTTTTCCCTGAAGGCTTTTCGGGGTTCAAAGAACCCTGAAAAGGCTTCCCTGAAAAAGGGTGGTTCGGGCGAGGGGACTATCCGTCCCCTTACGGTAACCCCTGGGTGTTTTTTCCCGAGGGTTTTTCCGTGAACGCTTTTTCGGGAGGCGAAGCCTCCTGAAAAAGGGTTCAGCGAAAGGATTTAATACCACACAAGCCATGCATGCCATATGACGCAAAAAGAAGATTTTGCCCAGAAAATTCTGAAAACGACGGAGGAAGTTCTTCAACCAGAGGATTTCATTGTGGATGCTGCCCGTGAAATGATCAAGGATGAGATAAAGGAATACCTCAAGGCGAAACTGAACGAAAACCCGGAACTAAAAAAAGAATTTCGGGACGCAATAGGGATGCTGGTGGAGGCGAGAATGCGGGAGATTTATGCAATCGCAAAAATTGCAAAGTGCTCTGCAAAGCTTGGATTGAGTGCAATGCCACCACACATGAAGGACGAGCTTGTTAAGAGCTTTGTCTCGCTGTTTGAAAAGGAATTGAATGAAATTCTGGATAAGACGCTCTGATGTCCATGTACATCATCGTAAACTGTGCAATTTCTCTTGATGGCAAGCTCGCACTCCCGTCCAGGAAACAGACGAAAATCTCCTGTGAAGCGGATATCGCACGGGTGCATGCACTGAGAAACAGTGTAGATGCAGTTCTTGTGGGCATAGGCACGGTGCTTGCTGACGACCCGAAACTCACGGTAAAGGAGAAGTATGTGAAAAATCCAAGGCAACCAGTAAGAGTGGTTTTGGACTCAAAAGGCAGAACGCCAGAGAATGCCCAAGTGCTTCAGGGAAATGCTAAAACCGTTATAATTACAACTGAAGAATGCACAAGAACAATAGGGAATGCCATAATGCTCAGATGCGGGCATGTGAAGGTGGATGTGAGGCAGGCAGTGCATGAACTTGAAAAGCTGGGCATAGAAAAAATGCTGATAGAAGGCGGTGGCACGGTTATCTGGGAATTTCTGAGCATGGGACTTGTAGATGAAATATCAGTGTATCTCGGAAGTATTGTGATTGGTGGTAAAGAGTCACCAACAATGGCGGACGGAGCAGGTGCACAGCGCATAGAAGAAATCGTTAATCTGGAATTAAAATCGTATGAAAAACTCGGTGAGGGCTTACTGCTCCGTTACAATGTGAAAAAATGAAGGAGTTTAGATTTATTGCAGACCACATGCTCGGAAAGCTTGCACGATGGCTTAGATTGATGGGTTATGATGTGCTCTACCCGAGTCCAGCGATGTGTGATGATGACATAGCATGGCTTGCAGATAAAGAACACAGGATTTTACTCACGAGAGACCGTGTGCTCGCAGGAAGGGCAAGGGGTGCAATTCTGGTTGAGAGTGATATGCTTGAAGAGCAGTTGGCAGAACTCAAAAACAGGATTGGTTTATCACTTGAGCTTGAGCTAAGCAGGTGCAGTGTGTGCAATGCCCCCATTGAACTCGTGGATCACGGGTTCGCACGAAACAAAGTGCCTGAAAAAATTCTAATTGCTTTTGATGAGTTCTGGTATTGTAGAAGATGCAGGAAATTTTACTGGTATGGCTCACATGTAGAAAACATGCAATTGAGGATTAGAAATGCAAATCGTGATTGAAAAAAATCTGGCGTATAATACGCTTGCGTTATCAGAAATTGCCCATGCACTGAATGCAGAGGGCATCAAATTTGATGTCATCTGGGATGAAGGGAGGCGGGTGTGCCTGGATGTGTCACGAGCAGATATTGTGCACACGGCTTCCAGATTAGGTCTGGCACGAAGGTGCTTTGCTGTGCTTAAAATCGGTACATTAGAGGAAGTTCTTGGCTTCGCAGATTCTATTCGGGTAGATGGCACATTCTGTGTGCGAGCGGAGCACAATCCAGAACTTGAAAAAACGCTGGGTGCAAAAATAAATGGTATTGTTTCACTGGAAAATCCAGGGGTGTTGTTCTTTGTATTCCCGCGCGGTAGTAACTTTTACTTCTGTAAAAAACTCTGGGAAATCGACAACAGGGCATACTTCCTTCGAGAAGTTAAAAATCGCCCGTTTTTTATGCCAGTGTCTATCCACCCTAAAATTGCAAGGGCAATGGTAAATCTTGCGGAGGTACGGGCAGGGGATTGTGTGCTGGACCCATTTTGTGGCACTGGTGGAATTCTAATTGAAGCAGGGCTTGTTGGTGCTAATGTGATCGGGAATGATATCAGGAAAGATATTATTGCTGGCGCACGAACAAATTTACTTGCCTATGGTGTGCAAAAGTTTGAGTTGACATGCGGTGATGTTGGCGTTCTATCTCAAAAGCTGAAATGCGTGGATGCGATAATTACAGACCCACCATATGGAAGAAGCGCCACCACGATGGGTGAATCCTGTGATACCTTGCTTCAAAGGGCATTTAAGGTGTTCTCTGAGTTGCTTTCCACAAATAAGCATCTGGTAATTGTTCTCCCAGGTCAGCCAGTTGAGCAGATATCGAACTTCCAGCTGATAGAAGTTCACCAGGTTTATGTGCATAAAAGTTTAACCAGATACATATGTTTATACAGAAAAGAATAAGCTCAAAAAGATTTATATTTCTCGTATATATGGGTGCGATGATAACTATGTCTGGCGACATTGGTATTACTATATATCCACTGGCTCTGACCACAGTGATACCCCTCCTGATTGGGCTGATATGCTACCTGCTCCCGAACAGGTACATCAGAAATGTGCTCGTGGGGATTGGTGTTTTATCAGCGATTATAGGCGGACTATGGCTTTTCTTCCAGCTGAGTTCATCTGGAGGTGTGATCACATTAGAAATCGACCGCATCTCGCTGCTTGGAATCAGCTTTTCGTTGTTTGAACTCATCTCCGCACTGGATTTTGCATTGCTCATTGGATTTCTTCTGATAGCATGGGAACGCAGGAGTTACTGGGCAGGTTTATTCGCATTGCTCCAGCTAATTCCGCTTGCATGGTATGAGTTTATGTACATGCCCTCCCATGCAGATGCACATGGAAGTGTAGCACCGGTATACATTGACTACTGGAGCGGAATAATGTGCCTTATCATTTCAATCATTGGCTCGTTGATTGTAATATATGCAATAAAATACATGGAAGGGCAGAGAAACCAGAATCGGTTTTTTGCCTACATGGTCGGATTCCTCGGTGCAATGAATGCGGCGGTATTTTCAAACAATCTGCTCTGGTTCTTCTTCTTCTGGGAGGTTACGACGCTCGCATGCTACATGCTCATCAAGCATGAGGAGACGGAGGAAGCACTGCGGAATGCGAAGTGGGCACTTGAGGTGACGCTGGGCGGTGGTACTGCAATGGCTTTTGCCATTGTGTGGCTCGGCACAATGGGAACACCAGTTACTTCATTCACAGAACTTTTGCAGGCAAGTGGTACCAACATCATTCCCACAATGCTGATTCTCGCCCTTGCCTTCATTTCGCTCGCTGGACTTACAAAATCCGCACAGGTGCCGTTCCAGAGCTGGCTTCTGGGTGCGATGGTTGCACCTACACCTGTGTCCGCACTCCTGCACTCAAGCACGATGGTGAAACTCGGTGTTTACCTGTTCATCCGCATCTCGCCCGTGTTCCAGCATCTTCCATCGCTGGGCTACATACTCGCAATCATTGGCGGTTTCTCATTCATGGTCACCGCAATCCTCGCAATTTCGCAGAACAATGCCAAGAAGGTGCTTGCATATTCAACAATCGGAAATCTCGGGCTCATCATTCTCCTCGCAGCGCTCCACACACCGTTCTCGCTCACCGCTGCAATTGTGCTCACGGTATTCCATGCAATCTCGAAGGCACTTCTCTTCCTGGGTGTTGGCGTCGTGCAGCATGAGACCCACTCAAAGGAGATTGAGAACATGGACGGGCTAATTCTGCGAAAGCCCTTCATCACAACCGTGCTTCTCATGGGCATAATGACAATGATAATTCCGCCATTCGGCATGTTCCTGGGGAAGTACTTTGCAGTCCAGGCAGGTCTTGAGTTCCCGCTAATTATCTTCTTCATTGCAGTCGGCAGTGCAGCAACCGTGGTTTATTATCTGAAATGGATTGGCAGGATGATAAACATGGAAACCGACGCAGAACTAACTCCAGAGCATATGAGCATACTATTCTCGGCGCCGCTCGTGGTCATGCTCAGCCTTGCCGTGATTTTCTCAGTGCTGGTCGCACCAGTTATTCAGAGTTTCATAAATCCCACCGTAGAAGTGCTCGGATTCACGGCACCAGTATCCTCAGCATTTTATGGCACATCCGTGATTACACCATGGGGCTATATTACACCCGTATTCATTGGTCTGTTTCTACTTGCAGTGTTCCTTGTGCCTCTCTTTGCACACATAGACCGCAAGGCGCTCACGAAGGTATACTCCTGCGGTGTTGAGTATCCCACAGTTATCGGTGGCGTTTATTTTGAACGCATCATGGGTGAGGAAAAATTGAATGACTATGTGAACAGTTTGGGTGTGGGACTGATTGCAGTGCTGATTGCCTTTGGTGTGCTTGCAATTACAATGTCGGGGGTGATTTAAATGGATTTCTGGCCTGCATTTATTGGCTTTATATTTTTGCTTCTGGCACCCTTCATAGGGATGCTTGTAATCGGGCTTGATAGAAAGATTACAGCGCGGATGCAGAACCGCATTGGTCCACCAGTGCTCCAGCCCCTTTATGATGTCATCAAGTTGTTTGGAAAGGAAGATAAAATCGTGAACCGGGGACAGGTTGTGTTTGCATATGCGTTCTTTGTGATGGTCGTGCTGGCAACGAGTTTATTCTGTCTGAGAAGCGATTTGCTGGTAATCTTTTTCCTGCTCAATGCAGGTGCAATCTTCATGGTGATGGGTGCATACAGCACACGCTCAGCGTTCAGCACAATCGGGGCGAATCGAGAGCTACTCCAGATGCTTGCCTATGAACCCATATTCCTGCTCGTGATTTTCAGCATCGGATATGCGGTGAAGAGTTTCACAATCGATGCAATTTACGAACCACTCATTCTGAAACTTCCACTGGCACTTGTGGCAATGGTCATTGTGCTCATGATAAAAATGCAAAAATCTCCGTTTGACATCTCCACTGCCCACACTGAAATAATATCTGGTACAATGGTTGAATATTCAGGCACATACCTCGGATTACTCAAATTAACACACTGGTACGAACTCTTCCTGATTCTCGGAACCATGGCACTGTTTGTGATTATACCTGGCAATTTTGTGCTCTCAATCATTGCAATGCTCGTATTGATTGCGGTCGTCTATGGTATTGTGATGCTCATCGATAACATCACGACGCGACTTACCTGGGATGCACTGCTCAAAGTGGCATTGCCGCTAGGGATAGGGTTAATTACTGCGAATTTAATTTATGTCTGGTACATTGGAGGTGCATAAAAATGGCAGAAGCGGACGGTGCCCTGACAAAGATTTCGAGATTGAAGTCACCATGGATTCTCCACTATGACTGCTCAAGCTGCAACGGGTGTGATATCGAGATTCTCGCATGTCTCACACCATACTATGACATTGAGCGCTTCGGCATTCTGAATAAGGGCAATCCAAAGCATGCGGATGTGCTAATGGTAACTGGTAGTGTGAATCACCGCAACAAGGTGGTGTTGAAAAACCTGTATGACCAGATCCCTGACCCGAAAGTTGTGATTGTTGTGGGTGCATGTGGCTCTACTGGCGGTGTATTCCATAACTGCTACAATGTGCTCGGGGGCGTTGATAAGGTAATTCCAGTGGATGTGTATGTGCCCGGGTGCCCGCCAAAGCCAGAGGCAATCATTGACGGTGTTGTAAAGGCACTTGAAAAACTGAAGGCATTGCAGGATGGGACATGGAAGCGGGAGAAGGAAAAGGAGAAGGAAAAGACAGAAAAGGATGAGGCGAAAGAGGAAACCGAGGAGGCAAAGAAAGAGGAGGAATAAGCATGGAGAACGATATTAATGTAACAAAGGAAAATCTGCTTCAGGAAGTACAGAAGTTCCGTGACAAGGAGGCAAGATTCGTAATTGCAACATGCGTTGACCTCGGCGATAAACTGGAAATCATATATCACTTTGATGACAACCTGAAATTGATAAATCTGCGATTGCAGTTCGCACCTGATGAAGAGATTCCGTCAATTGCCAGCATATATCCTTCTGCAGCACTGATTGAAGGTGAGATTGTAGATTTCTTTGATGCAAAAATAGCGGGCATCGGACATGGAACATTGCTCGCTCCCGACTCACCAAAGGCACCATTGCGGAAGAAAAAGGAGGTGAAATAAATGGCAAAGACCGTGCTTACATTTGGCCCGCAACATGTGGTATTCCCGGAGCCAATTCAGTTCAAATTGAAGGTTGAGGATGAGTTTGTGGTTGGTGCAGAGCCTGTCATTGGCTATGTGCACCGTGGCATTGAGAAGGCATTTGAGCTAAATGAGTTGAAGAAGAACATATTCCTCGCTGAGAGAATTTGCGGTATATGCCAGACGCCACACAGCAATGCATATGTGCTTGGCGTGGAGCGCTTGATGGGCATCGAGGCACCGCCCAGGGCAAAGTACATCCGTGTGATAATGAACGAGATGAACCGATTGCACTCGCACATGCTGTGGTTCGGATTACTGGGCGATGCAATTGGATTTGAGAGTTACTTCATGCAGGTCTGGAATTACAGGGAGAAACTGATGGATATAATTGAGAAGATTGCGGGCAACAGGGTAACCTACTCCATGAACGCAATTGGTGGTGTACGCAGGGATATCAGCGATGAACAGGCGAAGGAGATTCACAATGTCATGGATTTTCTGGAAGAGGCGTTCAAGAGCATTGAGGATGTGCTCAAGGACTACACGCTGATAAAGCGGACAAAGGGAATTGGCGTGCTCACAGAAAGCGAGGCAAAACGCGATGGTGCAGTTGGACCAACAGCTCGTGCAAGCAATGTGCCATACGACATGCGGATGCTGGGCTACGATGCGTATCGTGACCTGGAATTCAAGCCCGTTGTTGTGGACTCCTGCGATAGCTACGGACGGGCGGTAGTGCGGTGGAAGGAGATGCTGCAGTCAATAAATCTTATCAGGGAGGCACTCTCAAAGATGCCTGTGGGCGATATTATTACAAAATCGAATGCACTGCCAAAGGGAGAAACCGTGATTCGTGTGGAGCCGCCGAGAGGCGAGCTGTTCTACTACCTCAAAGGCAATGGAACAAAGAATCTGGAGCGTGTGAAGGTGCGCACACCCACATTTGCAAACATCTGGCCTACAATCACAATGCTCAGCAAGGGCTGTGAATTTGCGAATGTTCCCGTAGTTGTGCTTTCAATCGACCCGTGCATCTCATGCACTGAGAGGTGAGAAAATGCCAGGTATGATTTCACTTATCCTGAAAAATCTGTTTTCAAAGCCAGTTACACGCAAATATCCATTTGAAAAACGCCCGCCATTCAAAACAGCAAGGGGGCACATCACATTTGCCAGAATGGAGGACTGCGTGTTCTGCGGGATGTGCATGCGGAACTGCCCTGCAAATGCAATAAAGGTGGACAAGGCAACGAGAACAAACACACTCGAGCCCTTCAGGTGCATACAGTGTGCCATGTGTGTTGAGGTGTGTCCCAAGAAGGTGATTGATGTCCTTCCCGAATACTCAAAGCCAGAATATGAGAAGACCACGCTGAAGTTCGTTCAGGAGAAGAAGGAGGAAGCAAAGGAGAAGAAAGAGGAGACAAAGGCGGAGAAAGAGGGCGGGAAGGCGTAGGTAAAAGCATTTTATAGACCTCGCATATTTACAGTTCATGGATGCGATAAGGGCAGAACGCATTACAAAAAAGTTTGGTGATTTTGTTGCTTTAAACAATGTGGAATTCAGAATGAAAAAGGGAGAAATTCTGGGATTGCTCGGGCCAAATGGTGCAGGCAAGACCACACTTGTAAAAATTCTGAATGGCATCATGAAACCAACATCAGGCAGGGTTTCTGTGCTCGGTTGTGACCCACTCGAGAGGAAGATGAGGCACAGAATTGGATACATGCCGCAGGAAACTGCGTTATATCTGGATAATACGGTGCATGAAAACATCATGTTCTTTGGAGAACTCTACGGGCTCTCGAAAGACAAAATTTTGAAGCGGGAAAAAGAACTTCTGGCATTTACAAATCTCGAGAAATGGAGGAATGTGATTGTGGCTAACCTGAGCGGTGGTATGAGGCACCGATTGAGTTTAGCGTGTGCACTCGTGCACGAGCCAGAACTTCTGTTTCTCGATGAGCCCACAGTTGGCGTGGACCCCGAGTTACGCACCGCCTTCTGGGAATACTTCTACAGGATGCAGAAGGACGGTGTCTCAATCCTCCTCACAACCCACTATATGGAGGAGGCAGCGAAATGCACAATGCTGGCGTTGATGCGGAGCGGGAAGATAATCGCACAGGGGACACCAGCAGATTTAATGGCTAAAACCAGTGCAACCACGCTTGAGGATGTGTTTCTTAAAATAGGGAAGGTGATGGAGAGATGAGGGCAAGCCATGTCATTGCGTTCACAAAGCGCACATTGCATCAGTTTCGCCATGATAGAAGAACGCTTGCATTCATCATCGTGGTGCCATTGCTCATGATTCTAATATTTGGATACACATTTTCTGGCGAGGTAAGGCATGTGAATGTAGTTGTGGTATGTGAGGACACGGGACTGAACACGACGCTATTCCCGTATTTCCCGGATAAGAACTTCAACCTGTCCAGGTCGATACTGGAACAGATAGACACGGAAGTGCTTGCGGTAACATATTATTCCGAGTTGAGCACCGCAGAGCGAGCGGTTGAGGAGGGAAATGCCTGGGCAGTAATCTATTTCAATCAGAATTTTACTAATGAGTTTGCTGGCGGAATCTCGGGCAAGAACACGAGTGCAAACATCAAACTCATCCTCGACGGCTCAAATCCCACAATCACAGCAGCGATAATGAAGGAGATAGGCGAGGCAGCTGGCAGGGCACTTGAATCAGCAAAAATGAAATCTCAATCTCCAGTTAGCATTACTCAGGACTACATTTACGGGAGTGCGGATACACGCTTCATCGACTACTTTGCACCTGGTGTGATGTCGTTTGCGGTGATGATGGTAACCACGATGCTTACCATTATTCTCTTCGTAAATGAACGCAGGAATGGCACATTGCACAGGGTGCTTGCAACACCAGCGCATCCTGTTGAAGTGGTTCTCGGGTATGCAATTGCATTCGGAATAATCTGCATATGCCAGAGTATCGTGATTCTTGCAGCAGGGATTCTCATATTCGGAATAAAGGTTGTGGGTAATCTGTTTCTCGCCTTTTTAGTGTTCTTTCTCATTGGCACAGGACATCAGGGACTGGGCATACTGCTATCCGCAGGAGCAAAAAATGAACTCCAGGCGATTCAATTCATCCCTTTTATAATCTTTCCATCAGTACTGCTTGCTGGCTTGTTCTGGCCTGTTGAATCCATACCTGCAATTCTACAGCCCCTGGCATACTTTATTCCCCTGAGGTATGGTATAGATGCGGAGCGCGGAATCATGGTGCGTGGCTGGGGTCTTGAGCATGTCTGGATGCAGATTTGCGTCCTCGCAATCTTTGCAGTTGCCACAATTGCTGGAAGCAGTATGTTGCTGAATAAAAAGGAATGAGGCAGCTAAAACCGTGTGAGGTTTATGCCACATAACACACAAAAGGTCTTACAGCAGCTTCAGTTTACCCGTGATTTTATCCACGAGCTCAGAAGGTGCAGGACCAATTCCCACGCATGTAACGGTGCCTGGTGGAACCTCAGTCAAGCCCGCATCTTTTATTATCACAGCAGGTAGTTCTGCACGAATTGCCTGATTGTATAAATCAATTAAATCCCCGAGACCTGCAACTTCAACTACCACCTTTTTCTGTCCTTCCCTGAACCATGCATCAAACCATGCAGCATTTTGATGTTTGCAATCCTCTACAGCACTTACAGCCGCATGCGCAACCTGCACCGCCAGTTTACCCTTTGATAGGCGCAGGTCTTTTCTCACCACAATTACCTGCTTATAAGCAAATTCTAGTTCGTCCTTTTTTTCTTCACAATTACCCGTACAGTTCTGCATTTTTCCTTTCCTCTATCTCTGCAATTTTTGCATCCAGTTCTTCAAGCCGTGTCTGTGCCTCTTTCAGCTTATTCTCATAGTGCTTCCGCATCTCGCCTGTGCTTACCTTCAGCTTGTCCTCGTATAACTTTATTCTCCGCTCAACCTTTGCCTTCTCAGATGCAAGACCAGCAAGTAAATCGAGTACATCCTCCTCCCTCATCCTGCCCTTTTCAATCTCCTTTGGCTTTACCGCAAGCTTCGGATGTATTTTTCCGAGCCATGGATAAGCTCCCCGATACCAGCCAGCCACAAAAAACACCGCTGAGACAAGAATGATGGAGAGTTCAATGTAAGGAAAACCAGTTGCAGACCCCTGAAAATATCCCTTTCCAGTTACAGGGTCAGGTGGTATTGCACCCAGAACCCAGCCAATGAGAATCACGACAACCATGCTCACAGCAATAGAAAATACAATTCTGTAGAGAATGTCCCACTCCTGGTCGAACTCACCCTTGCGTGGAAAGAGAAACTGAACTATTGTATAGCCAGGAAGGAAGTACAGCAAGAATATGCCGATAATCAATCTTGCAACATCGATCATGCACACCCCTTAACGAGGGGAAAAATTTAAGGATTTGCTTTTTATCGGATTTTACATGGAGCTTCTTAAAAATGTAATCTCTTTTAGTGAGGCAAAGCGCATACTTCTCACACATTTGCAACCGCTGGAGAGAATTGAAAGATTGCGGTTGAGCAACGCAGTGCACCGTGTGCTCGCAAGGGATATTGTAGCGGAACTGGATGTTCCGCCATTTGACCGTGCAGCGATGGATGGATATGCGGTGCGCAGTGTGGATACAGAAGGTGCAAAACCGCTTGAACCCGTTGTTCTGAAAAAAACAGGCATTGTGCATGCTGGCGCGTACCCGAAAATATCTATAACGCCTGGCACATGCGTCCAGATAGCAACGGGGGCAGTAATGCCTGAAAACAGTGATGCAGTGGTGATGATTGAAAGTACGGAGTGCAATGATGAGCAAGTATCTATCTATAGTTCTGTGCGGAAGGGTGAAAATGTCACCAGGGCGGGCGAAGATATAAAAAAGGGTTCTGTGGTTCTGAAAAAGGGAGAGTTACTCACACCTGGAAAGGTGGGTGCACTTGCTGCCCTCGGGCTTGAGTATGTGGAGGTCTACGCCCTCCCGGAAGTTGCACTCATTCCAACAGGAAATGAAATAACGAAGCCAGGTATGAAGCTTGAACCAGGAAAGATATATGATGTAAATACCTATACGCTATCTGCACTTGTAAGCAGTGCTGGTGCATTACCATTTGTTTATGAAATTACCGGTGATGATGAGCAGGCAATCGAGCATGTGCTGGGAAATGCACTGGAACATGATATTGTGGTATTCACAGGCGGAAGTTCAGTGGGTGAGCGGGATGTGCTTGTGAATGTACTCAGAAAAAATGGAGAGGTACTTTATCATGGTATTGCGGTAAAACCTGGAAAACCTACGCTGTGTGCCATTGTTTCAGGGAAAGTTGTACTCGGAATGCCAGGTTATCCTACATCATGCCTCACAAATGCATATGCACTCCTGCTCCCTGCAATCGCCAAACTCATGCATGTTGACTTTGTTATCCCTGAGGTTCGTGCAAAGATGGGTCGACGGGTGCAATCCACAATTGGAAGGTTGCAGTTATTACCCGTGAAGATGGATGGTGAGATTGCGCTACCTGCGTTCAAGGAATCAGGTGCAATTACAAGTATGGCACACGCTGATGGATATATAGAAATTGCAGAAAATGTAGATGTTGTGGAGAAGGGTGAGGAGGTCGTTGTAAAGCTTTTCTGGATTGCTCGAAAAACATCATGAGATAGATAAGAGGGCAATCTTTTCACACACCAGATATTGCCACATCTGCTCTGGCGTGGATAGAAGCACATCCGCTGGAAAGATGCGCATTGCCTTCTCTTTCGTAAATTCCATAACGCGATTGTCCTCCTTCAACCCCGTCTTTTCCAGTATCTCTTTTCTGTCCAGATTTCCGAATACAATGAACACAAAGTTCTCAGTTTCAGTTTTCACGCCACACAGTTCTTTAGCTGTGGAGATCTGGTCTGAAAGCCCGATGTACATGGACAGCCATGCACCAAGCGTGCGAATTTTTTTGTTTCTGTTGAAGGCACGGAGTGCATTGCGTACCGCTACCTCAACATGCAGTTTTCCCAGCACACAATCCGCGTCAAATACGAACACGGAATTAGCATGTTCTCTGAGCACATGCTCCAGACCCACTGGTTTGCCGTGTGCACCAAACGCATACCATTCAATGTCTTCTGACAACTATTTCCTCACCTTCTTTTACATTCTTAAATATATCCGCTCGTTTGACCCTTGCAAATACATTCACTGGAGAGTATGCCTTTGGTCTTTCATCTACACTGCTGAGCGTTTTCCCGAAGAAGATGCAGAGACATCTTCCCTCTGGCCAGTACGCTACATCGCCCACATTCACAAATTCCTTTCCATTTTCCAGCGAGGTTTCAACAGGTATTTCAAAGTATATTTCCTCACCCCAGAAATTTGCTTTTCCCTTGAATGGCATCGCAGACAGCACCTTCTTAGCGGTCTCAGGATTTTCGTCTGTAACAATGGCTTCAACTTCTCCAGCGTTCTTCGATGCAATTACAAATTTCTCCATGAAAAAAGAAAGGAAAAATGGGATAAAAGGATTACTCCTTTCTGTCCCTGAAGTTCTCGCAGATGCGGGTGTACCTTTCCAGTTCCTGTTTTGAGAAGGGTCTTACCTGTTTCAATGCCTCTTCGAAGTGCTTCATCTCAACCTTCACATCCTTCAATTTGCTCTCCTCGACTTTGCCATGTGTCTTGTTGAGATACTCACGCATTGCCAGATAACTCGCTTTTTGCACAATTGCGTGCAGGTCAGCACCGTTGTAGTTTTCAGTTTGCTCTGCTATTCTGTTCAGGTCCACATCATCTGCAAGCGGCATGTTCTTTGTATGTATCTGCAGGATTTTCAGGCGTGTTTCCTTCGAAGGCATTGGTATATACAGTAACCTGTCAAACCTGCCAGGACGCAGGATTGCCGGGTCGATTATATCAGGCCTGTTTGTAGCCGCAATCACGACTACATTGTGTAATTCTTCAATGCCATCGAGTTCAGCAAGTAACTGGCTTATAACACGCTCGGTCACATGTGAATCACAGCTCTGCCCTCGAACAGGGACGATGGAATCAATTTCGTCGAAGAAGATTACACATGGTGCTGCGGTCTTTGCTTTTCTGAATGTTTCCCGAACTGCACGCTCGCTTTCGCCCACCCACTTTGAGAGCAACTCCGGACCCTTGATTGAGATGAAGTTTGCCTCACTTTCAGTTGCTACCGCTTTTGCCAGCATTGTTTTTCCTGTTCCGGGTGGTCCGTACAGCATGATGCCCTTCGCTGGCTTTGTGTTGAAATGCTTGAATAGCTCAGGATACTTGAGAGGCCACTCAACCGCCTCCTTCAACTCTTCTTTCTGTGCTTCCAGCCCGCCTATGTCATCCCAGTGCACATTTGGCTTTTCAATAAGCACTTCTCGCATTGTTGAGGGCTCCATCTCTCTGAATGCACCGAAGAAATCCTCCTTCGTCACCTTGATTGCATTCAATTTCTGAACCGGTATTTTATCTGTCTCAAGGTCTATGCTGGGCAGTATCCTTCTCAGTGCCTTCATCCCTGCCTCCTTCACCAGTGCCGCAAGGTCTGCACCTGAGTAGCCATGTGTAATGTCTGCAATCTGATTCAGGTCAACATCCTCTGCAAGTGGCATGCCTCTCGTGTGTATCTGTAGTATTTCAAGCCGTGCATTTCTGTTCGGTATTCCCAGTTCGATTTCCCTGTCAAATCTTCCTGGGCGTCTGAGTGCCGGGTCAAGTGCATTCGGGCGATTTGTTGCACCGATAACCACAACCCTGCCCCTGCTCTTTAGTCCATCCATAAGTGCAAGGAGCTGTGCTACCACACGGGTCTCAACCTCGCCTTTGATTTCATCCCGCTTTGGCGCTATAGAATCAATCTCGTCGATGAAGATGATAGAGGGTGCGTTTTCCTCCGCCTCCTTGAAAATTTCACGGAGATTTTCCTCGCTCTGGCCATAGAACTTGCTCATGATTTCCGGTCCGCTGATGGAGTAGAAATTTGCATTGGTTTCGTTTGCTACTGCTTTCGCCAGTAGTGTCTTACCGGTACCTGGTGGTCCATGGAGCAATACGCCCTTCGGTGCCTCGATTCCAAGGCGGTCAAATAGTTCTGGATGTCTGAGCGGAAGTTCAATCATTTCACGCACTTTCTTTATTTCTTCCTTGAGTCCACCAATGTCTTCATAGCTCACCCTGCTTATTCCAGCTTCCTTCTCCTTTACCACTTTTTCAGTTACTTCTACTTCCGTGTTTCCATTTATGATTACCACTTCTGCAGAGGGCGAATATGATGACACAACGAGCGTGATTTTTCTACCCATCAGATTTATTTCAACGGAATCACCTCTTGTGAGTACCCTTCCCTCCAGAATCTGTGAAAGATACTCTGCACCAAAGATTTTTATCGGCTCCGTGGGTGAAAATACCACCTTGCTTGCCTTCTTTACTTCTGCTTTTTTGACAGAGACCTTGTCATCGATGCCCACACCCGCATTTTTTCTCGTGATGCCATCCATACGAATTGTGTAAGTGCCCGTGTCCTCAGGGTAGCTGGGCCAGACGATTGCAGCAGTTTTCTTTGTGCCCTCGATTATAACGACATCACCCGCTTCTATTCCTTCCTGTTCCATGAATTCAGAGTCAATGCGCACGATGCCTCTGCCAGCGTCCCTTGCTCGCGCTTCAACTACTTTCAAATAATTCTTTTCTGTCATTTATAACACCTCCTGTTATATACAGATGATAAAAAAACAAAAGGAAGAGTATTTACTCAATGTTCACCTTCACTTTCTTCTTTTCCGTCGGGTTCTTTTTGGGCAGGATTATTTCAAGAACCCCGTTGTTCAGCTTTGATGTGGCTTTTTCTGGTATTATGTCTTCTGGTAACTCGATGCATCTGTAGAATTTCCTGTAACTGCGTTCTCTGTGCACCACATTCCCCTCGCTGGTCTCGGTTTCATTGCCTGTCTCTGAGGAAATCTCAAGTGTATTCCCTGAGATTGAAATGTCGATTTTGTCCTTTGTAGCCCCTGGCATCTCTGCTAGAATCTTGAATTCTTTGCCCGTGTCAATCATATCAACGAAGGGATTCCGAATTTCTGGTGTACTCATCTCACTGCGGAACATCATTGGACCTCTGAATGCCATATCGAAAAATGCGCGTTCGAAATTTCTCATTGCCCTCTCGAATTCTTCGAATGGGTCGTAGTAATCCCTGCTCACAATATCTGCGTCTTTCTTCCTTATTTCAATCTTGTTTTCATCATCTTTCTTCCTGCCAAACATCGGTATCACCTCCTGGTTGTTAACCTTTGTTTGACATCTAAAAATAATATGTAAGCACTACTATATAAAGATTTCTACTTAATTTCACAATTTGTGAAGTTAACTTATCTAGAGTTTTGGTGTGTGCACTGATGAGCAGTGTGCCGGTGCATGGAGAATACACAACTACAGCGACCACAAAGCTGCTTGTTGAAAAAACTCCTGATAGCCAGGCAATTCTGAAGGCAATGGATGCACGAATTATCGAGGAATACGATAGTTTTTACTTCGTGGAAATTCCAGCAGGAAACGCTGGGAGGATTGCGCGGTATTGCACCACGATTTCAGATAACTGGGACGAAATTGCACTGCAGTGGGCTACATTCACACTCAAAAATGAGCCAGCACTGCCAGATGAACTGAGAATTGATGATGGCACATCGCCCTACTACATCCTCAAGATGCATGCAATGCCAAAGAGTGTGTGGCTGGATACCCTGAGGGACATGGGGTGTGCGGTGTACGATTACATTCCACACAACGCCTTTGTGGTGAAAATACCCGGGAATGCCAGGAATGCGGTGCTTTCCCTGCCCTTCGTTGAGGGTGCAATCACATATCAGCCCGCATACAAACTTTCGTACCTCCTTAAATCACTGCCAGATGAAAAAACGCAGGTGTATCTCGAGGTCTATGCGGGAGAGAACTGGCAGGATGTTGTTGAACGCCTCATAACTGCTGGCGGGGAAAATGTGATGGTGCACTATGAGGCGGATGGCACAAGAAACACACTGATTTCTGCAACCCTCACGCCTAGCCTGCTCCGCACGGTACTGAAATGGCCAGAAATCTACCTTGTGGATAAGAAACTTGAACAGAAGATTGTGAACGATGTTGCGGGCGAGATAATCATGGCAAGACCTGCATGGAGCAGTGAGAACACGAGTTTTGGGGTTGACCTCATGGGCACGAACCAGATTGTTGGTGTGCTTGACACAGGGCTGGATTCAGGGAATCTGAACACACTCCGTGGCGATTTCCGCCTCGGGCCACTGGGGCAGCGTGTTGTGAGTTTGAGTGCAGTCAATGGTGTGGATGCGGATGATGAGGACGGGCATGGCACTCATGTTGCTGGCTCTGTAATGGGCAACGGATACCTCTCTGAACAGTACTGGGGAGGTAATGTGAACGACCACAACTACATACGCTCATATGCGGGCATCGCACCAGAGGCAAAACTGGCATTCAGGGCTTGTGGCACATCTACAGGCGGAATCTCTGCAAACATGAATTACTACAATGACCTTCAGTATCTCTATAATCAGGGTGCAAGAATTACTTCCACGAGCATCGGTGCAGACGCAAGTGGTGCATATACAACTGATTCAAGGAGCATTGACCAGCTTGCATGGACATACAAGGACCTCACAATCCACTTTGCAAATGGAAATGAAGGCCCATCTGCAAGCACTGTAGGTAGCCCGGCAACTGCAAAGGACCTGCTTGCTGTCGGGGCCTCAATGAATCTCCGTCCCGAGATGGGCTCCGATGGCATGGATGCAAACGCAATGGTTGACTTCTCAAGCAGGGGTCCATGCACGGACGGAAGGATAAAGCCAGATATATCTGCACCTGGCACATGGATTGTTTCCGTGGTTTCCGCTGCCTCCACACAGGGCTCAGGCACCTCAAATGAGAACTGGGGCTGGGGTGCAGTTCTGGATACAAATGGCGATGGTAAGCCAGAATATGAGTATATGGGTGGTACTTCAATGGCTACACCAATTACCGCTGGCTCAAGTGTGCTCGTGCGACAGTACTACACGGATGTACTGGGCATTCCAACGCCGAGCAGTGCGCTGATAAGGGCGACGCAGATTAACGGTGCATCTGACATGGGTTATGGATATCCGAGCAATGAGCAGGGCTGGGGCAGGGTGAATTTAAAAAATGCACTCTATCCGATGCCACCGATGTCGAATGTGTTCTTCGATGCGCCATATAATTTCACGGGCAGCGGGCAATCATGGAATACCTCGCTCTATGTGCATTCCAGCAGTGTGCCATTAAAGGTCACACTCACATGGACGGACTACCAGGGTAGCACCTCTGCCAGTTACGCCCTTGTGAATGACCTCGACCTGAAGATTGTAGCACCTGATGGCAGGGAATACCACGGGAACTACTTTGTGAATGGTGTTTCCGGTGAGGCGGGCACCTCAAACTGGGACCGGAGGAATGTGGTTGAGATTGTGTATCTCCCGACACCGGTTGCTGGTGAGTACAGGGTGCAGGTGCTTGGCACTACCGTATCGCAAACCCCACAGCCATTTGCACTGGTTGCAAGCGGTGATTTCGGACCAAGGAGTGCATATAAAATCGGGCTGAACTATGCTGGTCAGAACGCATTTCGTCTTGTACCAGGAAGCACTGCAATAGCTGCATTGAATGTGACGAACTATGGCACAAACGCAGATACGGTAACACTTAGCAGTACGGTACCTGCGGGGCTCTCAATGTGGCTCTCTCAGAATTCGATTGTCATGAGTTCCGGTGAAACTCGCAACATATATGCATTAATAAATGCCAGTGCATCTGCAACGCCTGGCACTTACAAGATCACGGTAAAAGGTACTTCTGCGGGTAATGCCTCTGTAAGTGCAAAACTTGATTACACGGTTGATGTGCTGGATTCACAACTGCCATACCCGGTAAGGGTTACCACAAATGCAAGCGGACAGTATCAGCCAGCGATTGCGGTAAGCGGGAACACAATCTGGATTGCCTACAAATCCATGGACAACGGTGGAAACATATTTGCAAGGGCATCGAGCGATGGAGGAAATACATGGACGGAGTACAGGGTGAGCAGCACAAACGGGAGTTGCGAGGAACCATCAATTGCAATTGAGAGCAATGGGAGGCCAATTGTGGCATGGGTAAACGGGCTGAGCGTCTATACTGCAAGATTCGATGGCACAAAATTCACAGAGACAACGATGTACACCAGCGGGAGCAGTGGATTTGTGCGTACTGCAAAGGTTTTAGCACAGGGCACTGCAACATGGTGCTTCTTTGAGTACTACGATGGCTCCCAGTGCGATATATATCAGCGCAGGAGCGTGAATCAGGGTGCCTGGAGTACTGCTGGCCCTGTCGGTGGTTCAAGTCAGACCGGGAATCAATTTATTGAGGATGCAGCTGTTGACACCACTGGCAGATTGTGGCTCGTGTATTACCAGAATGACGGAGGCACCACATACAGAAACATCTACTATCGTACAGTACCTTCTGGCTCAACCACATGGACTGCACAGGCACTCGTTGAGGGTTCACAGCAACCGGGTGATGACCGTGTTGCATCTGTTGGTATCGGACCAGATGGTAAAATATGGATTGCATGGTACTCAAACAGAACCACAAATAATCTCACATACCAGATATTTATCGGGTACTTTACCGCTTATGGCTCAGCATGGTCCGGTGCACTCGGGCCATTTGGCGGAAGCACGGGTTACGCAAGGAGGGCAGCAATATGCCATGACGGAACGAATGTCTGGGTAACCTATACCGAAAGTTCAAATTCATATGCCACACCGAACATACGGACATTCTACAGTTCAAACAATTTCGCCAGCGTAACAAACAAAACAATCACCGCTGATGCCTACAACAAAGGATGGCCAGATGCATGTGCGAGCGGGAGCAGTATATATGTAACATACCACTCAATGAGTGCCTACGGAAACATGGACATATTCCTCTCGACACTGAATGCCAGTACCGTGGATGTGCTTGGCCCGCTGACATATGCACTGAGCTTGAACCGCACATTCGTGCGTGCAGGCGAGAGCATTTCAATTTCATGCATTGCAGATGACACAACCACCGGGTTCAACCAGATATCTGACTGCGAGTACTTCATCGACACCGTTGGTACATCTGGTAACGGATACAAACTCACACCCACAGATGGTTCCTTCAACCGCCAGATCGAGTCCTGCCTTGCCACACTGAGCACTGCCTCACTGAGCACGGGTGTGCACACGGTATTTGTACATGCACGGGATAGCCAGGGTAACTGGGGACCGTATGCACAGGCAAACTTTACCATTGATAGCACGCCGCCAGTAATTACGCATACACCAGTAACTGTGGCAACAGAAAGCCAGGATGTGCAGATAAACGCAACTGTGACGGATAACTATGGCGTGAGTGCTGTAAGGCTGTACTACAAGAAGCACACGGAGAGCACATACCTTGTGATGAGCATGACAAAAACAACAGGAGATAACTACACTGCAACAATACCTGGAAGCGTTGTCACAGCAGCAGGTGTGGACTACTACATCGAAGCGTATGACCTTGCAGGCAACAGTGCAACACATGGCACTGCATCAGCACCGCACTACATTGCCGTCGGAGGTGCACCTGAAACAGGGTCGGTAATAATAATACTGGTGTTTGCAGGAATTGGAGTTTTCCTCCGCAAAAAACACAACAAATAATTTTTTATCTTTTATTTTTCGTTTTCAACTCTTCTTTTATACTCCTGCGCATTTCACCGATGTGCAGGACATTTTTCACAAACTTGAACTCGTCTTTGGTCAACTCACCCATAATTGCACACAGTAATGCAAAAATGCCCACAACGAACCCGAGCACCGGGATCAGCACATATATCCGCATGTTCGTTGGCTCTGGAAATAGCCAGAACCTCAATCCAGATGCGCATAAAATTGTAACAACGCCAGCGAGTACGATTTTCAGGTTTCTAAATACAACAATATTGTGGTGTAGAATCCTCGTTGAGAAATACCATACGAGTATGAAATACACGATGCCAGATATGAGCGTGGCAATTGCAGCACCCGTTGCTCCGTAGAACGGTACGAAAACAAAGTTCAGAGATATATTCGTTATTGCGGAAACAAGTGTGATTTTAGCACCTAGTTTTGGTCTGTCAGTACCGCCGATTGTAGTTGCAATCGTGTTGCTAACTGAGAACAGGATATAGTACCATGTGAGAATAATGAAACAGTACTCTGCACTCAGGAATTCGTCGCTCAGCACTACATGGATAATATGAGCACTGAATACCGTGATTCCCGCACCTACGGGCATGAGTATCAGCAGAATGTAGCGTATCGCCTCACTGCTTATACGCACAACTTCATTTTGCTCCCCCTTCTTATGTGCAGAAGACACTGCGGGGAAGAGCACGAGTGTTGCTGCGCTCTGGATAACCACGAGCATATTTGCAATCTGCTGCACTCCCACATAATAACCAACTTCAGCTGCGTTCCAGAAGTATCCGATGGTCAGTCGGTCAGCACTCACTGCAAGCAGCGCAAAAATCGCAACCGGGAAGAAAGGAAGTGCAAATTTGAGGTAACTGCGTGCAATCTGTGCGTCGTATTTACCAATTTCCTCCTCCCGCATAAAGAACCAGAGCAGGAGAATACAAGCTACAAGTACTTCAATTACATAGCCCGTTGCAAGTGCAATACTCTTCTGCAGCACGCCGTATGCACCCATCGTAAGCAATATTGCTGCGGAGATAACAAACACATCCTTTGCAATCACCCCTGCAAGCGCAGAAATCTGCCCACGGTAAATCTGGAGCTTTGCATCAAATGTGAATTTAGGTATTGCCATTACCTGCGTGATTATGAAATAGAGTATCATGATGAATATCACTTCCGGGTATGTGGCATCGTAAAATTTCATTCCGAGCAAATCAATAATTAGAAGGAAAAGGCACATAATCAGCAAGCCAGCGACTGTGAGAATCAACTTGAAGCGTATGAATACTGCAATGCACTTTTTTATGTCCTTGCCCTCTGAAACCCGTTTTACATGGGCAGCGTTCAAGCCCATATCCGCAATGATGTTGAATACATTGATGAAAGCTACCGCGAATCCTACAACACCAAGTGGTTCAGCACCCATATATCTGGCTACAACAAATAATGTAACGAAACCCAGAATGCCAGCAATTCCTTCCTTTATTATCACAAAGAGTGTCTTTCTTGCGAGCATCGTATCTCAGAGGTAAAATCGCATGACATATTAAAAGATAGTTGTGAGGTTGGAATGGTGTGTTATCAAAGAATAGTGTGGAGATTTGTAGATGAGAAATTGTTTGGTTATGACCCTTGTGGTGATACGGACACACAAGATGCACAACCCACATCAACATTTATATGCAGTGACTGCATTATGGACAGCAGGTGAGTTAATGTACAGTAAACTGACGAAAGGGATTGACACTAAAAGATTGCAGGGAACTGCACAGATGCGGGGCATGACAAACGGAGCGAGGAATGGGCGGAGCGGCAAAGCGTTGCGAACGCATGATGGAGAGAAAAGGCTTGGGAAAATTATCACCATATGGGTGCTTTGCTTCCTGGTTCTCGGCGTTTTTGCGGTGCTCACATACCAGAGCCAGCAGAGAAATACGATGGCTACAGATGCGCTTGGTGTTGAACCTGTAGCAAGGAGTGCCCAGAAACCTGTTATGGAAATAAAGGGCACAGCACATAATCCAATATACATAACAAGCAATGCTGATTTTGCAAGCCAGGCATCTGCGAATGGCTGGCAGGGCAATGGCTCGCAGGAAAACCCGTACATCATAGAAAATTACGATATTGATAGCAACGGCGGGGCATACTGCATCTGGATAGAGAACACGGATGTGTGGTTTGTGATACGGAACTGTATATTATGGAATGCAACAAGCCCTATGTCAGAACCAGATGGCGCAGGTATATATTTGAAAAATGTACAAAATGGAACGATAGATAATAACACCTGCACTAACAATTATTATGGCATATACATGTACTCTTCAAGCAACAACGAGGTCGCAAATAACAATTGCTCTGGTAATCTTTACTATGGCATATGCATAGAGTGGTCTTCAAGCAATAACATCTTTCTTAATAATTGCTCTGGCAATTCTCGCAGTGGTATATACATTGGTTCCGACAGCAACAGTAATAACATAACGAACAATAATTGCTCTGGTAATGTAGAGAGCGGAATCTGCCTGTACGGTTCAAGTAACCACAACAACATAACGGACAACAACTGCTCTGGAAATTATTATGGAATAAACTTGTTAGAATCATCAAGCAACAACAACATCACGAACAACTGGATTTCGGCTAATTATGAAGGTATCCACTTATATTGGTTCTCAAATGACAACAACATCACGAAGAATTCCTTCTGCTCCAATACTGAGTATGCGATAGCAATCACTTACCACTCCTCAGGAAATACCATCCAATACAACAAATTCTGGCAGAATCACGGTACAACCAAAGGTGTTAACGGAAACTGCCAGGCATACGATGATGAACCTGGTGGAAACTACTGGTACAACAGTTCTACACAAGAAGGTAACTACTGGAGTAACTGGGATGGAAAGAACTGGGGAACACCAAATGCATATCCAATTGCAGGGTCTACAACTTCATATGACATCTATCCTTCTGGTCCGCATGCTCCGATTCACATTAACGGCAATGCTGACTTCCAAAATCAGGCATCGACAAATGGCTGGACCGGTGACGGTTCCCAAGGAAACCCGTACATCATTGCAGGCTACGAAATCGACGGAAACGGCGGGACATACTGTATCTGGATAGAGAACACGGATGTGTGGTTTGTGATACGGAACTGCAATCTGTGGAATGCTACCAGCACTGCGTCAGAACCGTGGGGCACTGGGATTTATCTAAAAAATGTTACAAACGGAACACTTGAGAACAACAACTGCTCCGACAATTATGGTGGCATACACCTGTATTCCTCCAGCAGCAATACAGTCACGAACAACAACTGCTTCGGCAATTTTTTCGAGGGAATATATTTTGATTTCTCAAGCAACAACACAATCACGAACAACAACTGTTCTGGCAATGGGTATGGCATATCCCTGTATTACTCCTCAAGCAACAACACCATTACGAACAACAACTGCTCCCACAATACACAGTCTGGCATATACTTGGCTTACTCCTCAAGCAACAACACTATTACGAACAATAACTGCTCTGGCAATTCATGGCATGGCATATACCTGCGTTCATCCTCAAGCAACAACACCGTCACGAATAACATCTGCTCCGACAATTGGCAGTCTGGTATATATCTAGCTTACTCCTCAAGCAACAACACCATTACGAACAACAACTGCTCCCACAATACACAGTCTGGCATATACCTGGCTTACTCCTCAAGCAACAACACTATTACGAACAACAACCTCTACCATAACCCACACTATGCAATCAAAATCACATCCAGTTCTACAGGTAACATTATACATCACAATAATTTCTACCAGAACAATGGTGCAGGGAAGGGCCTGAACGGCAACAGCCAGGCATACGATGATGCTGGCGGAAACTTCTGGTACGACAACACGACACATGAAGGCAACTACTGGAGCAACTGGGACGGCAATGACTGGGGTACAGCAAGTGCATATCCGATTGATGGCGGAAAAGCATCTGACTGGTATCCGCTGGGTAATCCCACGCCAGAACTCTCGCCAGTTACACTAATCTTAGTGGCACTTGGCTTGCTGTACATTGCAGCACTGCGCAAACGCAAATAACTCCCCTACTTCTTTTCCCATCTTTCCCTGGAACGCAGTGGCGACGACCTTCTAGCTCTCAGCACGAGTTCCCACACAACCAGTATTGAAATCATGCCTGCAAAATAGCCGATTGCAATCGTTTCCGTCTGCCAGGTGCGTTCAACCTCAATAAATATCTTCTTTTCCGTGCTCGCATTCATATCATCGAATGCCTGAATTGTGAGCGTGTGCTTTCCAGGACTGAGCCCTGTTAAATCTACCAATGCACTCCAGTTTGCAGTGCCCGTGCAGTTCACATATTCATTGCTGTCTATGCGGTACTGAACAAGCACCACAACTCCGTCCACATCCTCTGCAGTGCCTTCTATCCACACCCTGCCAGACAATTTCCCGCTGAGGTTTGTGCGTACCTCAACGACAGGTGCGTCATTCACGGGCAGCACTGATACAATAAACCAGTTCGAGTATGTGGTCTGATTTTTCTCGTCCTTCGCCCACACCCGCAAACTCACATTTCCATACCAGTCCTTTGTTACAGTGGCATCAACACCGAGATAGAACTCATGGATGTATGCATTTACGCGTGTTCCATTCTCACCAGGCACAACACCGAAACTCAGATTACTCTCATCTTCAAAGTACTTTCTCAGGTCAATGAGCGTATCACGCTTCGTGTCCTCGTTCAGGGAGTATGTGGAGGGAATCGGGTTGATAAGCTGCGGGGGCAAGTCCTCATGTACTGCCTGCATTCCGAATACCAGTGAGATTGTAAAATTTTCACCTGCAGTTTCTACATACTTCACATGTGCAGCACTGCCTGCGCCCGTGATGATTGAGTTATTCAGCACGATTTTCATGCTTGTATTTCCGTTTGACCAGCCATACGAATTCTCGCTTGCATTTGTGATTTCAAGCAGGTTTGTGGTGCCATTTCTCAAAAGGTTTTTCAAATCAGGTGAGAAAGCAATTCTCACACCCGCCTTGCATGTGTATGTTACATTCAGGGTATTATGCTTCAGCATAAATCTTTTACTCAGTGCTCCATATGTGCATACAATCGAGGAATTGTCCATTGATATGTCATAGTATGCATTCTCACTGCCCAGGTCCTCAAATGCGTATGTCTTCGACCCCTCGAGATATTTCGCACCCGGATAATAATGCGTGTTCGTTGTTGTGGCTGAAATTATGTCAGTGTAGGCATCCCGCTCATCAAGATAGCCAGTTGGCTGGTTTCCCGCAAGCTGTATTCCTTCATTATTTACTGCAAATATTAACTTACCTCCCCGTCTCTCGAATACACAGAATACATACTCATTTGCAAGCACATACTCATCCTGTCCATCCAGGTCTACATCTACAGCCCTTGTGCCATTCCATTTATTTTCCAGCCATTGAGATGCATGGTAGTATATTGCAGCAGTGCGTATGTGTGCTGCCTGTTCCTTTTGCCAGTATGAAATATCCTTTGAGACACCACCGGGTAAATCTCGCCAGGCGGTCTCGTAGAGCATATTTGAGAATGTTTTGTAGGCGAGTTCGAAGACCGCACTCTCCTGTGGAATGTTCTTTATTAATTCCCATGTTCTTCCGATGAGTGTGTTGTTGTTACGCCAGTCCCCGAGTTTTGTACTGGTGTCCTGCGGTACATACTCAAAATAGGAATTTGTAGCGCATTCATGAAGCGGGTCATAGTACCAGGCATCGTAGAGATTGTAATTATCATGCGGTGCCACATCGCTTCTTCCGAGCGTACCCATGTTCCTTGAGAGCCAGAAGTATGTGCAATCACCGATGTTGAGCGTTCCCGCAGGTTCCCAGTTTCTTGCCAGAATGTCGTCAAGTGCAAGGCATTCAATCCACTGGTGATTTGCAATCCAGCCAATATCGCAGTCGTATGCATGAATTACCTCTGGACCACCCCAGTCGGGTATGTTTCCGCAAATCTTTTCCCAGTCGTCCATGTAGAGATAGTACTGTTCCTGGTCGCTGTCCATGGCAAGCTGGACAAATTTCTCACGCAAATTTATACTGAGAGCATTGTCTGTAAGTCGAAAAATCTGTTCCTGCATGTTATACTTATCAAATGTGTTGTTGCCTCTGTTACTGATGAAAAGAAGTTTTAAACCATTTTCTGTCTGGTATATCTTTGTTTCTTTCGTGTATGCTGGCTCAGCATACCATCTGAATCCGTCCTCAGTATCCACAATTACTGCATCATATCCCGCATTCTTTATCTGTGCATCGAAGCCACGCCAGTAAACACGCTCTGGTATCCATGCGACTGGAATGCAATTGTTGTAGTACTGTAAGTTATACGCCCTGGAATAGTTTAGTGACCATGCATTCACTTCTGATGGTACATACTGGGGAATGTACTCAGTATAGTATCCACCAATCATCCGCACAATCCCCTTCTGTGCAAGTGTTCTCAGATAATCGTTAAAATCCGGGCGGAACCACTGCGCCGCTTCTGCCATTGTGCCAGATACATGCAAATTAACTGGTAAATTCCATTTTTCGTGTATGGCTGGCACATTCCAGAACCCGTTTCCATTTGCGTCTCTCACAAAGTCCGCGATATTTTTTATGAACTGATTTCCATGGTGCAGAAATGATACTTTTGCAGTGCCTGTTGCATTTTCTGAGCTGATACTGCCATTAAGAAAACCTGTATCCCAGGGAAAGCAAACAGGTATGGAATCAGTTAAATCTGGCTTACCGGGTATCTCACCCGCACCTCCATCCGTGCCATCCTTTGTGGTGAACACCTGGAATTTGATGGGGGCGCCATCACTCCACCCGCATGCATACAGCACATTTTTGTTCACTCTGATTTCCACACTGTCCCACTGGGAATGGAACGCAACTGCCTCCACACTGCGGTTGAATGCAGTGCTCCAGTTTGCGGTGTAAACCGCATAATTGTTTGTGTCATAGATGCAGATGGCAACGCTCCATGGCGTGTTTGTTCTGCACTCAGTATAGTCAGGCAGCCATTCCTGGGTGCTGTTTGAAGTGAAATTGAGCAGGAAATATACATCGAGATTACCAACTTCTGCACCATATGCAAGGTCAAGGAAATCCACACGAAGATAGATTGCATCCGCACCTTCTCGATAGTAGAAGGCAATAAGGTCTCTGCTGTTATCAAAGCCATCGTTTAGCTGGTACGCATCATATGCTCCACCAAGTGCCTTGCAGTCATTCCTTGTCCAGTCCCTGAAGTCCCCGTCTATTACAATATTCTGGCTTTCAGAATGTAAATCAGAGCCAGGTAATACAGATGCGTTCATTACTGGCTTTTCCACCTGCGTATTTCTCACACATGCAATTATGCTGAGGGAGATTAAAAGCACGACTACAATGAACGCCTCACATTTTCGCATCACAAAGGAAATAATGTGGGAGTATTTAAGTTTTCATCGCAATTGTGAAATATACAAGCGTGAAATATACAAGCGCGTGCATGCAACCGCAAACAAAGAATTTAAGAATAAGGAATGCTATTCATTATGTGAGGTGAAAAACTGAAACTTTACACCCTCGAACGCTTTCCGGGAATCTCAGTTACGGGTGTGGATTGTGCACTTAAATGCAAGCATTGCAACGCAAAATTTCTCCACAGTATGATTCCCACGAAAAGTGGTGAAGAACTGGTTGAGATAGCGCAGAAACTCAAAAATGAAGGCAAGAAGGGCTTTCTTCTTTCTGGTGGCTGTGATGTAAAAGGTCGCGTGCCCCTCTGGAATGTGGTTGAAGATGTGCATGCCATAAAACTGCAGAGCCCCATGCGGATTAATGCACACACTGGACTAGTGTATACCGAGGAGCTTGCACGCATCTATGCTGCATCAAATATTGATGTGTTCTCGGTTGATGTGATTGGTTCAGAAGAGACGCTTCAGGAAATATACAATGCAGATGTGCATGTGCGTGACTATGAAAAGACAATTGAAAATTTACTGCGTTCCGGTGCCACGGTTGTGCCCCATGTTACAATTGGTATAAATTATGGCAGGGAAAGTGGTGAGGAGAATGCAATCGATATTGTGTCTCGTTATCCAGTGTCGAAACTGGTATTGAATGTGCTCGTTCCTGTCTCAGGGACTCCAATGGAAAATATTCATGTGCCTGTTGAACGCATTGAGCATGTGTTTCAATATGCCCGTGACAGGGTTAAAACGGAAATCGTGCTGGGTTGTATGCGGGAGCGGAAACCAGAAATCGAGATGCTTGCATATAAAAACGGATTTGCTGGTGTAGCAAGACCCACGAGAGAATTTGTAGAATACCTTAAAAAAAGTGGAGAGGAGATATTAATCAGGGACTATTGCTGTTGTTTCCAGTAGCTTTTCTTGCTCTGTGCTCAACCATCATACATCTATCCATCACAACCTTCAGCCCGTGTGCCCGTGCATTTTCTGCAGCGGCATTGTTTACAATTCCCTTTTGCATCCAGATAACCTTTGCACCCTTCTTTATCGCATGCTCCACTATTTCAGGAACTGCTTCCGGTTTTCGAAATATATCTACCACATCAACCGTGCCCGGGATTTCGAGCAGTGAAGGATACGCCTTTATGCCCATGAACTCCGTGATATTCGGATTTACTGGTATTACCGTATACCCGTTCTCAATTAGATATTTTCCTACAATATAGCTGTCACGGTCTTCTTTGTCAGAAATCCCTACAATTGCAACTGTTTTATATCTGGAAAGGATTTCACTTATTTCATTCGAACTTGCATTTTTTCTTGGAAGCTCGCATAGATTGCTCATGGTTGCGGAATTGATGTTTGTGTATATATGGGTTTAGGTAGAGGCAGGATTAGAATCATTGTGCATTTACATTATACTGGCAATTAAACTGCAAAAACTTAAATATGGATATTTCATAAGGACAGAATAGTGAAATACATGCCTGCAAATGCTACAAAATATCTAATATTTGTTTGTGCCGTTCTGGTCTGTTTTGCTGGATGTCTCCTCCCCGTGAATTCTGTGAGTGGTGTAGAAAGCGCAAATATAACCGCAACTGCAAAAACACCCCATACTCCGATTCACATCACTGGCAATAATAACTTTACCTCAGAGAACGGTGTAATCTCGGGCAACGGCACGCCAGAAAACCCTTATCTTATTGCAAACTGGGAGATAGATGGGACAAACACAGAAGGTTACGGGATATACATTGAATTTACCACTGCATGTTGTGTCATCTCTAACTGCAAAATCACAAATGTATCCACCGGGATTTTTCTCCATGTAACCTCAAACATCACAATCCAAAATACTACGATTTCGATGTGTGCTGTGGGTATAGGGACTTCTAGCACCGCAAACACCACAATATTGTCAAACGAGATTTCAATGTGTGAAAAGGGTATAGATACCGATCACGATATGGCCTTTGATAAATCTCTGAGTATAATCGGGAACCGCTTCCACCATCTAAATGAAACTTTCATTGCTTCTGCTGAGATTATATCTGAGAATTCCTTTACAGATAACCAAATTGGATGCAGGCTGCATGGAGTGAACAATGTGACGAGAAACTTTTTTGCCAGAAACCAGATAGGTTGTGTTATATGGTATATAGTAGATAACTTCACTGACAATATTATTGTAAACAACACCGAGGGAATTGTGGTGCGTTACGGGGGAGCACATATTGCCAGCAATGAGATTGCCTGGAATACCAACAACGGAATAAACATGGGCAACAACTGGGGATTGTATACACTCATCGAAAACAACACTATACATGACAATGGCGGTTCTGGCATATTTATTCTCACAAAATCATCCATAGTTGAACAGACAACAGATACACGGTGCAAGTACTATCTCGAAGAACTCGCTGTACACACCGCAGAATCACATCCGATAACGACGGATGTAAATGAAGAATTTGGAATATGTATCCAGAACAATCGTATATTCTGCAACGGAGGTGCGGGTGTGCATGCAGAATGTAATATGGTAGGCACGATAGAGGTGATAAAAAATAATCTGATAGAAAATAACATAGAGGGTATTCAGATTACAAACTCCCTAGAGTTCGAAAGTAGTTTCTTTACATTCCTGATATACAACAATACCATCCGCAACAACGAGGGGTATGCAATCAATATCTCCCTGGAACCGCAGGCATCCTTGAGAATTTATGCCACAATTCACTCGAACTTTATTTTATACAACAACCATGGCAATCGGCAGGCACAGGAGTTAAATACAGGAGAACTGCAGGACTCGCAGATTGCCTGGAACACCACGACCTGCGGCAACTACTGGTCTGACTGGGACTGGCCAGATGCAGATGGCGACGGGATTGTGGACTATCCGTACCCGATTGAGGGCAATGCCCGTGCATTTGACTTCAAGCCACTAACACTGAAAAACATCACACTGGTTGCGACTGCAGGCAACAAATGCGTGAATCTCACATGGTACAACGCATTCTGGGCGAACTACACGGTGGCAAAGATATACAGAAGCACAGACCATGTGAATTACACATGCATTGCAGAAACAAATAACACAACATATCTGGATACGGATGTTGTTAACGGTGTGAATTATTCCTACTATGTCGTGCTCATGAACAACACCACGGAAGTCGTGCGTTCAAACACGGTGTTTGCAATGCCAGTGGGCGTACCATCCGCACCGCAGAATTTCACGGTGCGTGGTTACGAGAACAAAATTGAGTTGCACTGGGATGCCCCAGCAACCAGCGAGGGCTCTGAGATTGTGAAATACAGAATATACCGCAGATTATACAATTCGAACAATCCACCCTTCTTTTATGCTGAAGTGAGCAAAGATACACATACATTTACTGACACAAAGGTTGTGAGCAACATCACATACTTCTATTGCGTGGCTGCAGTGAATGGTGCTGGCGAGGGCAACAACACGAGCGTGCTCGCCGCTACGCTCTCGAATCTGAGTGTTGCGATAAAGGTAACGCCTGGCACATTAGGTAGCGGAGAAAATGCAAGTGTTGAGGTGAAGGTAACGAGATATGCAGATGGTGTGGCTGTGGAGAACGCAAGCGTAACGCTTGCCAGCGAAAACATCAGCGGGTATTTCTCAAACCTGACTGGCTACACGGATGCAAACGGCACATTTGTTGCCAGATTTTATGCTGGCAATGTTGAGAGAAACGCAAGTGGCAGGATTTTTGCAATGGTGCATGCATACGGTTATTCCGATGTCATTGCTGGCACGGAATTGAATGTGCAGGCACAAGTTGGGGAAAAGAAGACGCTGGTTGTTGGCATCGAACTGAATTCCACAGCAGTTGTTGCTGGCGACTCTGTGTCTTTGGATGTGTGGGTGCAGGATGCCAGAACTGGCGAATTTGTAAATGCGACGATTGATGTAAATGTCACTAACAAAGAGATTGTAGAAGTGGAGAACATAACACCAGAAGGCACTGGAAGATGGCAGATAACGATGAAGATACCTGCAAATGCGAGCGGTGCAACGGTCGTGCTGGATATCACTGCACATGCAGCTGGTTATGAAAATGCGAGTGCACACTTTGCGTTCTGTGTTGGGGAGCGGAGCAGTGCAAGTGCGGATTACCTGCCCTGGGAGATTGCTCTGGCAATGCTTGTGTTTGTGATTGCAGTGCTTGGAGCAAAGTTGTTGATGGGAAGGAAGCGGCATGTGAGGAAGTTCTAGTGAAAATGAGAATATATAATAAACGCATGAGCAAGATCCAAAAATCAAATTATCCGTAATCTAGAAACTTTTTCAGGCTTGTGAAGCAGGTGCATTAAAAATTGCAGCAATCAGTGCTGT
>Ga0272448_1000630_pt1 | contig 53035 bp, 53 predicted proteins | sample YNPCB0191_FD_202220 | JGI IMG/M metagenome (GOLD analysis project Ga0272448, IMG submission 202220) | Hot spring sediment microbial communities from Yellowstone National Park, WY, United States - YNP-CB-019-1 | ecosystem: Environmental > Aquatic > Thermal springs > Hot (42-90C) > Sediment... | reverse complement strand
GCCTTACTACAACTGGTCCTATAGTAATATTGGGCACGAAGTGCCCGTCCATAACGTCTATGTGCAGCATATCCGCGCCTGAGAGTTCAACTTTTTTTATCTCCCTGTCTAAGCAACTAAAATCAGCAGATAATATGGAAGGTGCGATTTTTATCTTAGGCATTGCGTGTACGGTGTACGGTTAACGGTTAATACAGAGTAATTATTCATCTATATAGATTATGTTTGTTAATATAGTTAAACACAGGACCTGGAACTAAATACCTAAAAGACTTATTTTTTTTAATTGCCTGGCGAATCTGAAAAGCGGAGATATCAACAGCCCTTATAGGTATTGTCTGGATATAATCAGGTATCTTTTTTAAAGGATAACCCGGCCTTGTAGCCACAATAAACCTGACCATTTTTATAATCTCTTTTAAGTCCTTCCAATCCTTTAAGTATTTCAATAAATCAGAACCCGTTATAAAATAAAGTTCGTCCTTAGGGTATATTTTTTTAAACCGCCTTATTGTATCAATTGTGTATGACCTGCCTTTTCTTTTAATCTCTATGTCTGAAACAGAGAAATGCCTGTTGCCGCATATGGCTAATCTGACCATATTGTATCTATCCAAGGCAGGGGCGATTTCTGAATTATTTTTATGCGGCGGAAGATAGGCAGGCACAAAGACAACCTTATCAAGGCCTAATTTCTCCCTTATCTCCTCCGCAAGAATAAGATGCCCCAAGTGAACCGGATTAAATGTCCCACCCAATATACCTAATTTTAGCTTCATAATAAACCCACATTACACATTTCTAATTTGGCCTTGACCAAATACCATATATTTGTAGGTAGTCAATTCTTCTAATGCCATAGGGCCACGCGCATGCAGTTTATCTGTAGAGATGCCTATCTCCGCTCCTAAACCAAATTGTTTTCCGTCGGTAAAACGCGTTGAAGCATTCACATAAACACAGGCAGAATCCACCCCCCTTAAAAAAGCCAGGGCGTTTTCATAATTATCTGTAACTATTGCATCTGAGTGATGTGAGCCATACTCGTTTATATGGGTGATAGCCTCATTAACATCCCCAACCACCTTTACTGAAAGAATTAAATCCAAATACTCTGTGCGATAATCTCTTTCGGTTGCCTTCCTTATCCCTTTAACGATTCTTTGAGTTATAGGACAGCCGCGAATCTCAACCCCTGCCTCCTTAAAGTTCTTAAGCATGCCAGGCAGAAACCTGCCAGATACATCCTTATGCACAAGCATAGACTCCATAGCATTGCAAACTCCAGGGCGCTGGACCTTGGCGTTAAAACATATCTCTTCGGCCATATTAAGGTCTGCCCACTCATCTACATAGACGTGGCAGATGCCTTTATAATGTTTTATTACAGGTATGCGCGATATTTTCGTAACCCTATTAATCAAACCCTCTCCGCCACGGGGGATAACGAGATCTATATAGCCGTTTAATTTTAACAATATATCTATGGCATTGCGTTGGCTAAAACTCATCATATTCACAGCGCCTTCTGGAATATTGTATTTCTTCAATGCCTCTTTAATGGCAATGTATATGCTTAAATTCGTATGCAGGGCTTCACTCCCACCGCGCAGGATAACACAATTGCCCGACTTAAAACAAAGCCCTATGCAGTCAGATGTCACATTAGGCCTGGATTCATAAATGATAGCGATTACACCTATAGGCAGCCGCACCTTATGAATCCACAAGCCATTTGGCCGTCGCCATGCCTTTATAACCTCGCCTACAGGATCAGTTAATTGAACAAGTTCCAACAAGGAATCCGCCATATCCTGTATCCTTTTGTCATTTAATACTAACCTGTCAATAAATGCGCTGGATAATCCCTGTCTTCTGGCTAAGGATAGGTCCTTCTTGTTCGCCTTAAGAATGGAATCCTTATGCTTAATTAATGCCTTACCCATACTCTTTAAGGCGTCATTTTTAATCTCTGTTGACAAATTAGCCATAAATGCCCTTGCCTCATAGGCTTGCCTGGCTATGTCTATAACTTCTTTTTTTATATCCATATGCGCTCCTGTTATATTAATAAAAATTATGCCTTATCAGCCGTTAATATCGCTATGTTATCGCAATGGATTACCTCTTTATCAGAACGCCTGCCCATAACCTCCTCCAACTGCCTGCTGGAAATAAAAACCCTTCCCCTGGCAAATTCCAATTTTTGTTTATCTATAATGCCAACTACATCTCCTTCTTCAAAATCCCCATCTACCCCAACAACGCCGACAGAAAGCAGGCTTTTTCTATTTAAAAGCGCGCGTTTCGCTCCGTCATCAACCATAATTTTCCCTTTTGGTTTTACCCCAAAGGCAATCCACCTTTTTCTTGCAGCAAGGCCTCCTTTAGGCAGAAATGTAGTCCCGTATTTTAACGGCTCTTCTATGATGGATGAAATGATATCCTTTTGTCTGCCATTTGCAATAACGCAAGGGATCCCTGAATCCACTGAAATCTTAGCCGCCTCTATTTTAGTTACCATACCGCCCACGCAGGTCTTCTTATCAGTGGGGCAGGCAAGGGCTTTTATCTGCGGGGTAATCTCCTCAACCACCCTCACCACGGATTTATCCTTATCCAGAAGCCCGTCTATATCTGAAAGAATAATCAGCATATCCGCTGAGACAAGGCTTGCCACAAGCGCAGAAAGTTTATCGTTATCCCCAAATTTAATTTCATCCGTAGATACGGTGTCATTCTCATTTACAATGGGGATACTTCTGTAGCCTAACAATGCCAGGATAGTGTTTTTTGCGTTTAGGTATCTATTTCTATCATTAAAGTCATCCCAGGTCAAAAGCACCTGAGCAACATTAATCCCGGGGTATTTATTGATGCACCTGCGGTAGGCGTTCATTAACTCATTTTGACCAATGGCAGCAACTGCCTGCAAATCAGACACTGCCTTAGGTCTGGAATCTAACTTTAATATACACATCCCCATTGCGATAGCACCGGATGAAACCAGCACCACCTCTTTGCCATTTTGCATCAACTTCGCTAACTGAGATACTGTATCATCAAAGAATTTAAAATCAATGCATCCTTTGCCAGAGGCAAACAAACTGCTGCCTATCTTCACAACAACCCTTTTATAATTTTTTTGCGATTGCTTCAATTAAATCCTCCAGCCCTTCTTTTTTTAAAGCGGATATTGGATACACCCGTTTTCTAATTGTTTTTTTGAATCTCTCCAAATTTGCTGCAGCGCCTTCTAAATCCATTTTATTCGCCACAATAATCTGGGGTTTTTTATAAACCTCTTTACTATAATTTTTTAGTTCTGAGTTTATTATCCTGTAATCCTCTATCGGGTCCCTGCCTTCAGATGAACCCATATCAATTAAATGCAAAAGAAACCTACAACGTTCAACGTGTCTTAAAAATTTATCCCCCAACCCCCTACCCGCTGACGACCCTGCGATAAGCCCGGGGATATCCGCTATGATAAAACCGTTATCTAAAAGATTTACCACTCCTAAAACAGGGAATTTTGTGGTAAAAGGATAATTTGCAATCTTGGGATGGGCGTTTGAAATATTAGAAATTAACGTGGATTTTCCGGCATTAGGAAAACCTATCACGCCAACATCGGCAATAAGTTTAAGGTCTAATAATAACTGCCTTTCTTCGCCTGGCTGTGGCGGTGTGGGTTCTTCCCTGCGCCTGTTTCCAAGGCCGCCCCTTCCACCTGAGGCAACAATAAAACTATCCCCGTCTTTATCTAAATCCCTAAGCAGACAATTAGACTTTACATCCCTGACTGTTGTGCCAACAGGTACCCGTATAACAACAGGTGGCGCATCCTTGCCTTTTTTATTCTTCCCTGAACCATGGCCGCCATGCTGACCGTAAAAATGCCGGTTATACTGAAAGTCAAGCAGGGTATGAAGGTTTCTATCCGCCTTAATGATTATATCAGCGCCCCTTCCGCCGTCTCCGCCATCTGGAATTCCTCTACGGGTATATTTATCGCGGTATATGCTCTTACATCCGCGGCCGCCATCTCCTGCCTTAACATATATCTTAACATTATCAATGAACATTTGAAATATAAGTTAAATTAATGGGTCAATAGTCTATAGTTGTTTTACACTCATGGAAAAAGAGGAAATTTTGCCCTGGCAGATTAAATCTCAATCCCCTTTATTTTTAGCCGCGTGAGTTGCTGACGATGCCCTTTCTTCCAGTGGGATGATTTGCGCCTGCGATATTTAAAAGAAACTACCTTTTTTGCCTTAAATTGCCCGATGACTTCTGCCGTAACCTTGGCGTCTTTTAAATATGGCCTGCCAACTTCAATCTGTTCATCCTTGGCTACTAAAAGCACTTTGTCAAAAGTAATATCACCGTCACTCTCAGGGCTTAATTTTTCCACTTCAATAACATCCCCTTGTTTAACACGATACTGTTTTGCTCCAACCTCAATTATTGCATACATTTGCCACTCTCCTTAAGTTGACGCCGCGCTCTTTAAATTATCAAAGAGCCACGGAATAATCTTTTTTATAGAATTTTAATATTATCATATAATTTAATGAGGGTCAAGCACAAATTCATAACACTAACCGCCCGCCTAACCTTATTAGTATTGAGTATTGTGTAATGTGTAATGAATAATGAGTAATCGCTGTAATCATTCTTTAGTTTTGCGTTTTGAGTTTTGCGTTTTACGTTATCTAAGGTACCTGTGGATTATAATCACGGATTTAACGGATTTTAAACGGATTACCACGGATACCCTTATTAAACAATCCCTTGCCTTAATTAAACAATGCCTTTATCCGTGTAAATCCGTGTGTCTTTTAAATCCGTGTTAATCCGTGTTTTTTAATCCGTGTTAATCCGTGATTAAAATGCGCTAACTTTTAGTATTGAGTATTGTGTATTGCGTTACTTAGGCGGCTTAATTAATTTTAATGTCTTCTACATGTAAGGCAGGATTTGAGATAATATTGATACTGGCTTTAAAGGTGTGCTCAAGCAAACGCAGATTATCCTTGTTTTTCATAATTTCGTCAATGACAACTGGATTTATAGACAGGTTAACCCGTTTTATACCCTTATTTTTCATCAAGAATCTTTTTAATTCCTTAAGGGCATAAATTGACATAGTAACTGCTGACTTTACCTTTCCCCTGCCCTGGCAATATGGGCAATCCTGATAGGAAATAGTCTGCACAGTATTATGGACTCGCTCCCTGGTCATCTCTACGAGGCCGAATTTAGAGATGCCCAATATATCATACTTTGCCTTGTCATTACTCAAGGCCTTCTTTAGGATATTCAGGACCTCGCGCCTGTGGTTTTCTTTTTCCATATCTATAAAATCAATGACTATAATCCCGCCTAAGTCGCGCAGTTTAAGCTGCCTCGCCGCTTCAACAGCCGCCTCGCAGTTAACCTTAAAGGCAGTCTCTTCATGTTCAAGTTTCTTGTTAAAACCGCCGCTATTTACGTCAATAACAACAAGCCCTTCAGTAGGTTCAATAACAATATACGCCTTTGATTTTAAATATACCTTGCTCTCAAAAATCCTGTTTATTTGTCTTTCTATGTCTTTGTCTTCAAATAAATCACTACCTTTATATAACTCAACACGGTTAGTCAAATAACTTAAAAATGCCCTCATAAAACGCAGGATGCGATAATACTCAACCTTTGAATCTACTATTAACTTAGAAACATCCTCTGTAAATGAATCCCTTATGACCCTTAATGTTAAATCATATTCTTCATATGCCAGGCTTGGCGCTTTTCCGGCGTGGGCTATCTTTTCAATCCTCTTCCAGAGTTTAAACAAAAAATTGGCATCGCGAAGTAATTCCTGCCTTGACCTACCATAGGCTGCTGTGCGCACAATAAAACCCGGGTTACCTGGAAATTTTACATCTTGGAAAATCTGCCTAAGGCGCCTGCGCTCCTCTTCGTCTTCTATCCTGCGGGAAATCCCAATCTGTGTATCCTGAGGCATCAACACCAGGTATCTACCTGGAATGCCTATGTGGCAGGAAAGCCGCGGGCCCTTTGTCCCGAATGATTCTTTAACCACCTGCACCAGAATTTCCTGGCCCTTTTTTATTTCCTTGGGCCTTAATTGGGCATCCATAGATTCAAAGGCGTGTTCTATCTCGGATATATAAAGAAAACCTTTTTTGGGCAAGCCGATATCCACGAATGCGCCGCCGATGGAAGAAAGCACTGTTTCAATCTTTCCATTGTAGATATTGCCTACGATTGTTTTATCCTGAGGTCTTTCAATATAAAACTCCTCCAGGCGTCCGTCGTTAGTTATCGCTGCCCTTTTTTCCTGGGGCTCAATGTTAATTAATATTTCTTTAGCCATATCTTTTATTTAATGGAAATTTTAGCAGATTTAATTTCAATCCCTTCAGGCATCTGCCGCTGCAATCTCAATCTGAATTCCTCAGGTTCAATCACCTCTCTTAAGACTACCTGCGCCTCCTCATGTTCGCTCTCTACCCCTAATTTTAATGCCCTTTTGATGCTAAACTTTGGGTGGGGATTAAACCCTTTTGTTATCTTAAGAAGAAATCCTGCCCGACGCAATGCCCTATAAAAAAGCCGCATCAGGTCTAAGTGGGATATATATTTCATATATCCTTTTTTTGAGAATACAAAACTTACTGTATACATAAATAATAGAGGTGGCTTTTGGGGTTTTATGCTAAAGACATCTCTTGCCTGGCTTAAATGTTAAAACCTGGATTTATCTGGGGTTTTGTTTCTTGGGTTGAGCCTTTTTAGCCTTGACATCCTTGCCTAAATTGTCCTTAAGTTCTGATATGTATTCAGGCGAAAATTGACCTTCTTTTACGATATGGGCTGTAATAAAGATGAGTAAATCTACTTTGCCTATATCAACCGTGTCCCTGCTGAATAATATGCCAAGTATTGGAATTTTACCCAAGAAAGGTATGCCCTGCCTGTTTTTGGTTTTTATATCCTTAAGCAAACCGCCGATTACAACAGTCTCTCCATCTTGCATCAAAACCCTTGTCTCCGCCTCTCTGGTTTCTATAATAGGGTAGGCTGCGATATTTGAACCTGAGCCCCCTAATTTATCAGTAAAAGAAGTTACCGCTGGATGCACCACCATATTGATGTAATCCCCTTCTCCTACCTGAGGAACTACATTTAGTTGAATACCTATATCCTGATAATAATCTAAGGTTACTGTGGTAACTGTGGCGCTTGAAGAAGAAGATGTAGTATCTTGTTTCAATATAGGATATCGCGTCCCTACCAATATGGTCGCCTCCTGATTATTCAGGGCTAAAATACTTGGGGCAGATAAGGTATTTGTATGCACATCTTCCTCAAGTGCATGCAATACCGCTGAAAATTGCGTGCCTGTCAAATGCTGGAATAAAACCTGTAAGCCGGTATTATCAGTCGTAATAGTGCTTGCCTTAGGACCAAATCCTGAAGGATTAACCTGGCCTGTAAGCATATGGCCTGCTATAGTGGAAACATCAATGCCGTTTTTCTTGTCAAATGGCGTGGAATAAAGCGTTGTAGAAGTGGCGCCGCTTGAGCCTGTGCCCCAATCAAAGCCTATGTCTTTAAGCCTGTCTCTACTTACCTCCATAATCCTGGTTTCAATCAAAATCTGTTTGGGCTTTACATCTATCTTCTGAATAACCTCTTTTAATTTATCCAGGACAGGGACGATATCAGTTATGATTAATACCTTTGAACGGCCCATCCTTTCTTCTGCCACCCGCTTACGTTTGCCAAGTGTCTCGCCGCCAAATTCCCATCCTGCCTGCCCTGTCATTTCTAATATTGTAATTTTCCCCCTCGGGGAAAGTTGCGGGTCAAGCGCCTTTTTAGCGTCCTGGGCGTCTATGTATTTTAAAGCAAAAACCTCAGTGGCAGTGGGCTGCACCTGGGCTAATTCAACCTCCTGTTTTTTCTGGGCAGTCAACTTATCTATAGGCGCAACGATAATGATGTTGCCCTGCTTATCATAGGCAAACCCGTGTGTCTTAAGTATGGCGTCTAATGCCTTCTCCCACGGGACATCTACGAGCCGTATGGTTACATTCCCCATAACCTCGGCAGTAGTCACAATATTCACCCCTGCCTTCATTGATATAATCTTTAAGACATTGCGGATATCCGCCTCCTTAAAGTCCAGTGTAACATTCTCGGAAATAGCGAGGCTTTCTGCCTTAGCAGACTGTTGTTCTGGCTCAGTCTGCGCCTCTGGCGCATTATCAGAGACGGCAGGAACAGGATTTTCCTGGGCGCATAAAGAAATGGAGAAGATAAAAACAAGGGAAAAAACAATAGTTAAAATTTTCAAATGTTCTTTCACTATTCCTCCTTTTTTAACCATATCTCTTCAGTCTCGCCCTCTTTAATGAGGACAACCTTATTTTTTTCTATCTTTAAAACCTGATAATCGCCGATAGTATCTCCGACCTTAACAACCTCGCCGTTAAGTATAGCGTAGGAAATGGCGTGTTCGTCATAGATTATGCCCTCAAGGGACATAGTTAGGTTTTTATTCTCCTCTTCTTCAAGTTTAAGAAGCCTACCGTCAGAAGTAACAAGGGGGATAAACGGGTCGCGCCTACCCTTTGAATCATAGGTAAACTCATCCTGCGCCGATAGATTAATGGCGCAGATTAAAATGGAGATTGTGCAGATAAAAAAGATTAATATAAATTTATTTTTTGGCATAGGTTTTTAATACAATGTTGATATTATGATTAAAGTAGTCGCTTGAGTTGCGGATTATCCTTAAATCTTCCACCGCAATAAAATATTTTCCGTTTTCAAGGGAATTTATAAATTTCCCAAGGGGATGATAAGGGCAGGATAAATCCAGATTTATCGTATATGGCGTAAGCCTTATCTTGGATATAACCTCGGCCTTGGATTTTGAGTCTTTTAGCGGCCTTGCCTGGATAATCTTCACCCCATACTGATTGGCAACCTCGGATATATACTCTAATAACGCGGGCATCTCGGAATCCCGAATAAATGTCTTGGCCTTTGAAATGATAGCGTTCTGACGCATTTTGTCATTATCTAAATTCTCCAAATCCTTCTTTAAGGCGACGAGGTCTTTTTTAAGTTTAACTATTTTTGAGGATGCGGTTTTAAGACCCTTAAACTGCGCCTTAAATAGAAAGGCGATATCAACGCAAAGAATGACAACAAAAACACCTATGATAAAAATTATCTTCTTATTGTCTGATTCTAAACCGCGAAGTTTTTCCTGCCAGTTTATCATTTTATTTTAATGTTGCTGATAAAACAAATTCTTCGGTGTCATAACCGCCGATATTCCTTACAAGGATTGAATTTAATTCAAAATTTGAAAAATCCTTGATAAACATTTCGTCCTTTTTTAAATTCTCCATAAACCTATTTATCAGGCCTATCCCTTCTTTCTTTAAGGAAACGCTTGAGCCCCTTATAGTAACATTTTTTCCTGAAACAGAAATATCATTCAGCCAAACGCCGTTAGGCAAATCAAGGCTTATTTTATTCAACTTCTTAGACCATTCCACCCTTTCTTTAAGAAGTTGCTGGGCGGTAACGGCATCCTGCGACAGAAACTCGTATTGCTGCCTGAACTTCTCAAGGCTTTCTCTCTGTGGGGCTAACCGCTGCCAGTTTCTCTCCAATAAACCCAACTGAAAGCCCTTTGTCAGCCACAAAAGACCCAAAAGTAAATGTATAAATAAAATTACCCCGGCTATTGGCGGGATAAGGTATAAAAAATACTTAGGGCTTAAATATGATTTTTTTTCTTTGCTTACCCTGAGGTCATGTGGCAGGAGATTTATCTCTATCATCTTAATTATCCGCGCAAGGCTAAGCCTGTGGCTATTGCCATCTGTTTAGATACAGCCTTAATTTTATCAGCATCCGCCACGCCTAAAGTGTTAATCTTAAGGAGCGGGTCCCAGTATTCTACTTCAATGTCCAAAAGATTTGCCAGGATATCTTTAAAACCGCTTAACTGGCTTCCGCCGCCGCTTAAAAAAATCTTAACTACGCTTGAGGCATTCTGGCTTTCGTAGTAGTCAAAGGATACCCTGACCTCGCGGGCGATATTTGCAAGAACCGTCTCAGTCGCCTTATTAATTTTGTCTGCGACGGATGCGTCTGGTTTAAGTTTTAATTCTTCAGCGGATTTAAAATCCAAAGCCAGGGAATCAGACAGGTGCTTGGTAAAATGATTTCCAGCAATCTGGATATCGCGGCTTAAACGGGGTATGCCTGAATCCAGAATATTGAGATTGCTATACGCCGCGCCGATGTTAAGAAGGGCTATTGTCTTATCCTTAAGGTTTCCATCCTCGCCATAATTAAAATTAAATGCATTAACCAAAGCGAGTGAATCAATATCAACAACGTTTACCTTTAGCCCTGCATCATCCATTATCTTTAACCTCTGACTCAAGAATTCCTTTTTTACAGCAGCCACTAAAACCAGCATTTTGTTGTCAGGCAAATCGGATTTTAATATAAAACTATCCAGATTCACCTCGGATATAGCAAACGGGATGTACTTCTGGGCTTCAAATTTTAATGCCTGGTCCAACTCACCCTTTTCCATTCTCGGAAAATTAACGTATCTGATTATGGCATAAGGGGCCGAAACAGAGATATTCACCCTGTTTACATCTTCTCCCTCTGTTATTTTTTTTATAACAGGCCCTAAATCCAGGGCGCCTGGCTCAATGCCAAAACTGCACAGCCCGATGGCTCCATCCGGAGAAAATTTTAACTTAACTAATTTTACCTGCGAGGTGCCGATATCAAGCCCAACAGAAAACTTTTCTTTAGAGAATTTAGTATCCAGTCTATTTAAAAATGGCACCTTATCTAACATGGTATATTTAAATTTCATCAGGGTGTAAGAGGGTAGGGTTTCTGGGTGTCTGTCCAGGAATTAATCTTTACATCTGTATTTATTCCTAAATTTTGTATTGCCGCCATATATTCCCTTCCGTGCCCCGGAGGATCAAAATTAATCTGCTCATTACCCGTTATAGTTGTAGTTCCTCCAGCCCAAACCCCGCCGTCAATATTAATCACACTACCACCGCCACCATGCATCCATATATTACCACGTGTATATAGGCAGCCATCAATACTTGCATTTCCTCCGATTTCTGCGTTGTAAATTGTATCACCTCCTACTACAATAAACCCTTTTACTACCTTTTTTCCTCCAACAAGAGTAAAATCGCCATTTACGAAAACAACATTAGGCGTACCTGTTGGATTGCTTGGCGACGGCGCCTCATACCAAAAACTATCTGTAGGATATGTAGTTTCGTTGGTATTTGGATTATACCAACCCTGGTCTATACTTATTTGCCGCAAAACAGAAAAACTTAATGCGGGTAAACCATTATTATGCAAGTTAGGGTCATTTTGTGTGACATCCCCGTTCACAGGCCCGGTAACAGTCCCACCTGAAAAAACATCACCGTTTACAACACAATTGCTTCCTATATTCACATCTCCCGCCGAATAGATGGCATTGTCATAAAATGCAGGTGGGATAACTTGGTATTGATTCATAACCGCTTGAAGCACGCGGCTAACGCGACAATTATTATCAGAAGTAGAAACGCAATTGCAATCTACAGGAACACAACCAAATGCCTTCACTGTATAGGTTTGGACACCCCGATTACCACTTTTATCTACGAGATCAAAATTATATTTACCCATTCCTAAAGTAGGGGTTGGAGATAATAAATTATTCCCGATAGATAAATTGGGATTTTTTTTCAATTCATATAGCGCCCTATTCACCCCTGCCTCTGCCAACCAAAAAGCCTGGGTAGACTCTACATATCTTTGAACAATCCTGGATTCGGATATGCTGCGTGAAATTATTGCAATCGAAAGAATAGTCAGAACAGCAATTACCATAAAACCAAGTACTAAAGCCACTCCACTTTTATTCAATTTCTCAACCTCGTCTGTTCTTTTAAAGAAAATGATAATGGTCTTCCCTTTACTGTTTTATCGGCTCGTATCCGGATTTGTAAGATACCCGCATTGAGGCAATCCGTGCAACTGATACCGCCAACACAGCAAAATTTTAAATCGGTAATGTCGTTTGCTAAAATCTTTTGTGTGCCAGCAGGGTGCTCGCGGAGAATCTGGTTATTCAGTATATAGTAACTGATACTGTTTGATATATCGGGGACAAGAAAATCAACTCTTGAACCTTCATCTTTTATGGTTATATCCTGCGGTCTACACTGCCTGATTTCTCTAATCATCCCATCAATTGCCTGCCTGACCTGCTGTTGTATCTCTAATAGCCCCATATCTGAATTCCAGGTCATATCTGCAATATTTAAAACTGCAAAAATACCCGCAACAATAATGCCTAAAATTAGAGTGCTAATTAAAATCTCAATCAGAGAAAGACCGCTCATGGCTCAGCAATCAAAGTGTTAAGACTTACAGACCTGCTCCTTAAGCCATGGTCTCTCCAATTAACAGTTACTGCAATATCTAAAAGTTTTGTTCCAGTAACAGTAATAACAAGAGATTCATTGCTTAATGGGTTTAAGCCCTTAGAGGTAAGCGTTGTGCTATCCCACGTCGTACTATTGATACTGCCAAAAGGGAGATTTTTTAACTCCTCTAAGGCGTATTGTGCATGGCTTATGGCTATACTGCGATTGCGGTTGGATTCGTTCAGGAAAATAGAATTTATAAAGAATAACAAAATGTTGGCGCATACAAAAGCCAAAATTACTGCTGCAATCATTAGTTCCGATAAAGTAAACCCCGTTTGAGACATACTATTTTTCTTTGCCCTTGTAGTCCATAACGGGGTAAATCCTAATTTATTATATCTCATAATGTTAGGCATTAAAAATATTTTATGCTAATAGCATTGATTAGTCAAGGAAAATCTGAGAAAAATAGGGACGCGAAAATAGGGACGTTTCTATTTTTTTCTGAAACAAAAATACAAAACAGAAAAAAATAGAAACGTCCCTATTTTTCTCCCTATTTTTCGTAGAAACTATGGGGCGCTTACTGTATAATCTGCTCCTGTGCAGTCGCTGACTTCAGGCCTGCACCAGGTAGACATACGATAATTCTTAGAACCTGAGACATTATCATTAGATACGTTAGCCGCTATCTGGTATCCAGCGGTTGAGCCAGCAAAAATTATATCATGGCCAAACTGCGGAGTGGTTAATTTTTCTTTGTTAAAATAAGGCGGGGTTGAATTAGCAAATGTATGCCCTGCTAAGGCGCTAAGGCCAGAAGCCAACGGGTATAATCCGTTGTTGGCTGCGGCATATGTCTCTAAGGAAGTGCATATTGATTTTAATAGGGCTAAGGCTGCTGTATCGTTAGAATTCACCCTTGCCCTTAATAAATTAGGTATGGCTATTGCAGCAAGCATTGCAATAATAGCCACAACAATCATTATTTCAACCAAAGTAAAACCATTGTTTTTATTTTTCATAATATTAAAAAAGGCGAGGGGTATAACCCTCGCCTTTTTAAAAAACAAACAAAATCTCAGGTATTAACCTGCTGGGGTGCAAGTTGCATCTGTACTTAAGACACCGCCGGTTGTAATCTGAAAACTTCTTGTTCCTGATGTGGTGCAACTTGTTGGCCTGGCTGTAATGGTATAACCGCCTGTGTTAATTGTGCAACCAATGGTATAACCGTTTTCTGTCTGGCCGCAATACGCCTTATTTAGATAAGGCGGCGTCATTGAGCGCAAATAATCATCTGTAGTTTGAGCGCTACCGGCGTACAAACCATTATTTGCCCCGGCATATGTCTCAAGGGCAGTGGATATAGTCTTTAATGTAGCCTGGGCAGCGGATTCATTAGCGGTTATTCTGGCGCGCAGCAGGTTAGGTATAGCAATAGCGGCTAATAAGGCGATAATTGCTACGACAATCATAATTTCTACAAGCGTAAAGCCTCTTCTCATTTTAAGTTTACCTCCTTCCTAAGGTAAGATTGACCTTAGCGCCATTTTTTTAAGCCCTGCCAGATTCAACTCTATTAATTATAACTTCCTGCTTTTTTATTGTAACATCTTAGCACGGGCTAAGTTCCGCAAAGCGCCTGTCACCTTATTTTTAACTTAAATGTTTATATCACCTCCTTTCTTTTTTGTCAAGCAAAATCTCTGCTTGGTAATTTTTAACTCGCTAACTCGCTAACTTTCTTTAGTTTTGCGTTTTTCCTTTTGCGTTTTGAGTTATCTAAGGTGTCTGTGTATTATAATCACGGATTTAACGGATTTTTAATCGGATTACCACGGATTGTTTTAGTTGTCCCTGGCTATTATTAGTAGTGAGGGATCCGTTTAATCCGTGTGTCTTTTAATCCGTGTTAATCCGTGATTAAACTCGCTAACTCGTTAATTCGCTAACTTTCTTTAGTTTTGCCTTTTGCGTTTTGCGTTTTGCGTTATCTAAGATGTCTGTGTATTATAATCACGGATTTAACGGATTTTTAAACGGATTACCACGGATTGTCTTATCTAAATCCGTTTAATCCGTGTCTTTTTTAATCCGTTTAATCCGTGTGTCTTTTAATCCGTGTTAATCCGTGATTAAATCACTGTAATCATTCTTTAGTTTTGCGTTTTGCCTTTTGCCTTTTGCGTTATCTATATCGTCCCTATTAAAATAAAAAAACCTCTTCCCCTTATTTCTTTGCGCAATCCAAATTATCCCTTGCGCATTAAGGCAGAAGAATAGGTAATATATCTTTAAATACTATTTCTTTCCGGCTTATATTTTTATTTATAAAGACATTTTAGCCGGGCTAACACCCTATCCTAAGCCTTATAAAGGGTTCTTAGTTCACAACCTGATGCCCTAATATAAGTATAACATATATATAAACTTAGCGCAAATCAACCTATACTTAGAAAAGAACTATAGCCTATGGTCAATGGTAAAAGACTCCCCTTTTACTATCGACTATCGACCCATTAGTATTTTATTTTTTATTTAAGGTAATTGCTGAGATTGAAACCAACTGATAGTTTTCTCTAAACCCTCTCTTAACTGTATCTTCGGTTGCCATTTAAGAATTTTTTGCGCCCTTTTGATGTCTGGTTTGCGCTGGCGGGGGTCATCCTGGGGTAATGGCTTAAAAACAATTTTGCTTTTAGTTTTTGTTAATTTAATAACTAAGTGGGCGAGTTCTAAAATTGTAAACTCGTTAGGGTTTCCTAAATTTACAGGTTCGTTTGTCTTGGCGCGCATCAACCTTAATATACCTTCAATTAAGTCTGAGATATAACAGAAACTCCTTGTCTGCGCCCCTTTGCCATAAACTGTTATAGGCAAGTTATAAAGCGCCTGATATATAAAATTAGGAACTACCCTGCCGTCATTCATCCTCATTCGCGGGCCATAGGTATTAAAGATGCGCACTATGCGGGTATCAATTTTATGCACGCGGTGATAAGCCATAGTGATTGCCTCTGCAAAACGTTTGGATTCATCATAACAACCGCGCACACCTATAGAATTAACATTGCCCCAATAAGACTCATTCTGCGGATGCACAAGGGGGTTGCCGTAAACCTCTGAAGTAGAGGCAAGCATAAAAACTGCTCCTTTGTCTTTTGCCAGCCCCAGGGTGTTATGTGTCCCTAAAGAACCAACCTTTAATGTTTGTATTGGATATTTCAAATAATCTTCTGGAGAGGCAGGCGAGGCAAAATGCAAAACAAAATCAACCCTTCCTTTTATAGATATGTGCCTGGTAACGTTATGCTCTATAAAAACAAAATCCTTGTCCTTAAGCAGGTGCTCTATATTCTTTAAATCCCCTGTTATAAGGTTGTCAAGGCAAAAAACCCTGAATCCATCTCCAATAAGTCTGTCACAAAGATGGGAACCTATAAAACCACATCCACCTGTAACCACTGCTATTTTTTTACTCATATATTTTAATTAGAACTTAATCCGCTATAAGCGGAATAATTTTCTATCTTCTACGCCTTTATAGACATTCCTGGTATCAAAAATAAGCCGGCTATGTTTCAATATAAAATTATAATCCACATTAGAGTGGTCAGTGGCAATAATCACACAGTCAAACCTTGATAAACCAAAGGCACTCAACTTAATGGATTTTAAATTTATGTTGTTCAATTTCAAATAGGGTATTAATGGGTCATAGTAAGAAACGTCCGCATTTTTCTTCTGTAATATTTCAATAATATCTAATGCAGGTGATTTACGCAGGTCCTTTATATCCTTTTTATATGTAACCCCTGCTACCAGAATCCTGGATTTTTTTAACGCAATCCCTTTCTTTTTTAAAATCTCGTCCACGCGCCCCACTATATAGTCAGGCATATAAGTAACAATATCCGATGCTAATTTTATAAAACGCGACTTAAATCCGAATTTCTTTGCCTTCCAATATAAGTACAAAGGATCCTTTGGAATACAATTGTGCACAATAATACCATAAGATGTAACAAATGAATGTGGCTTAACCGTCTCTAAAGAATAAACCCAATCCCCCTTTGTCAAAGACACGGATTTAATTTTTACTACGGCAAACTTACTAAACTTCCTAAAGGTTTTATTCCTCTGCCTATTTTTATTTAATTTTAAATACCTCTCAATGATTTCTTTCTTCCTTCCGGCAAATAAATCCTTAAGAAAAGCAAGTTGATTATATCCGAATATGGAGAGGGTGTATTTACGTTTGCCAAAAGCAGGTATAATGTTTAAATCGTGCAATAAAATAATCAATTGCTGAAATAGTCTTTTACTTGAAGTAAAAAAAGTGATATTTGCGGTGTTGACATTATGAAGGTATTCCTTGCCGTTTCTGCGGTAATGCCATTTCCCAAAGAAATATCCAACAGATGCGTCGCCGCGCAATATCCCTGAGAGAATTGCCTTTTTTTCCTCCTTGCCCAAACTAAATATTAGTTCTGGGATATTCATTTCGTAGCAGTTCCTGCCACAACCTAAAACTTCATAAATCAAAAATCCAAAGAGATTGGAGGAAACCTTTATACAGGATGTATGCCACTTTTTAGGTTCATATATTGAAGCCCTTATCCCTAAACTATGCAAGATATCTAATACATCCTGTATGTATTCCCTTTCAGACCTGTTGAAACTGAATCTTATCCTGGCAGATTTATCCTTGGTATAACAACCTTCGCTTAAATAATAACCTATTAAACGGCAGAAATCATAATTTAAATTAACCACGGCGGGAATCTCGCTATAACCAGGCCCTCGGCCGCTTACAAGCCTTAGCCGACTGCGGTCAATACTGGTTAATTTCTCTAAGTCATAAAAATATTTTAAAGGTAAATAGTTATCTGATAAGTAGTCCCAGCAGATATCCGGCAATCTATCGCTGTTATAATGTCGTAATATATGCTTTATCTGCGCTGCATAATCCTTCCAGGCAAAACCCGTTGGTTTTAACCGGATTTTATCTATTAAGTATTGTCCTTTTTTTAGGATTTCCTCTATAAGATCTATCCTGGCTTCTGGATTATTCTGCTTATCAGGATAAGGCAGGTTAAGACATATCGCAAGATTGTCGCCTTTACGCAAATCCTTTGCATACTTTAATCCCCATCTATTGCCGTTATACACAAATATAGGGTGTAAATCAGTTGCCTTAAGACTTCGTCCGTCTTCAGTTAAGATATTAACCATATTGCCGGAATAAGGCCTGGCTGAAGCGGCTATAACTTTTTTAAATACACTTGTTTTTTTAATAGGGTCAAAAGATAATACCTCCACATTAGTATCTACATTAGCCTGCATATACTTAATAAAATCATCCATCTGCATAATCTTTAACGAGTTTTTGTCTTTAACGTAGATGCTTTCACTTTTGTCCAGGCAATGGCCGCCAACCCCTGGGCCAGGATAAAATGGCATAAATCCAAATGGCTTTGTCCTTGCTGCCTCAATAATCTCCCAGATGTCTATATTCATCTTATGCGCCATCATGGCTATCTCGTCAATCAAACCTATATTGACTATGCGAAATGTATTCTCAAGGAGTTTCACTGTCTCAGCCACGCGAGATGAAGAAACAGGCACAGTGCGTTTGATGATATTACCATACACAAGTTGCGTTAATACCGTTGCCTCTTTAGTTATGCCACCTATCACCTTGGGGATTTTATTCACGGGAAACTTTGCGTTCCCGGGGTCTATACGCTCTGGAGAGAAAGCAAGGTAAAAATCTCTACCGCATTTTAAACCGCTTGATTCCAAAAGCGGAAGGATGACCTCTTCGGTTGTCCCTGGATAGGTCGTGCTTTCCAAAACCACCAGATGGCCAAGCCTTAGGTATTTCTTAATCTGCCTTACAGCACCTATAATGAAAGATATATCGGGATGGGTTTTGCGTTTTAATGGCGTAGGCACGCAAACAATAATAACATCAGCATCTTTCAAATAACTAAATTCCTGCGTTGGTTTAAATCTCCCTCCTGCCACCGCCTTTCTCAACTTGTCCATAGGGACGTCAGTAATATAGGATACACCCTTTTTTATCCTTTCTATCCTTTCTTTATCCACGTCAATGCCGATAACAACAAACCCCTTTCTTATAAACTCCATTGCCAGGGGCAGCCCCACATATCCTAAACCCACCACGGCAATCCTGACCTGTTTTTTTAAAATCCTTCTTTTAAAATCCTGAATAAATATTTTAGACATTTTATCTCCTGTAACTATTCTTTCTTCCAATGCCAATATACTGAAAGCCCATATTCAACATCTTCTCAGGGTCGTAGATATTGCGGCCGTCGATGACTAATGGGCGCTTAAGCAGTTTCTTTATTTTTAAAAAATCCAATTCCTTAAATTCATCCCATTCTGTAAGAATAAGCAGACAATCGCTTAAACGGCATACCTCATAGACATCCTTACAGAGCTTAACATTGTTTAATATGCATTTGGCCCTTTCCATACCTGACGGGTCATATGCCTTAACCCTTGCCCCTTCTGCCTGCAAAAACCTGATAATATCTATAGAAGGGGCGTTACGGATATCATCTGTGTTTGGCTTAAATGACAAACCCAAAACCCCTATTGTCTTATCTTTAATTATCCATAATGCTTCTTTTATTTTATTAACCAGGAAATTTTTCTGCTCTTCGTTTATCTCCTTAACCGCCTTAAGCAGCCTAAAATCATACCCTAATTTTTCTGATATGCTGATAAAGGCATCCAGGTCTTTGGGAAAACAGGAACCGCCATAGCCGATACCTGCATTTAAAAATGCCTGGCCTATCCTTTTATCTAAACCCATACCTTTTGCGACTTCAACGACATCAGCGCCTACCTTGTCGCATATGCGGGCAATAGCGTTGATAAAAGAAATCTTTGTGGCAAGAAAGGAATTGGATGCGTGTTTAATTAACTCAGCGGACTTAATATCAGTAACCACAAGCGGCGCCCCAAGGGGTTTATAAAGACTGCTTAGCAAATCCTTTGCCTTTCTTGACTCTACGCCTATAACAATCCTGTCAGGATGCATAAAATCGTTTATAGCCGAACCTTCCCTTAAAAACTCTGGATTAGAAGCCACATCAAATTTAATTTTGCCGCGTATGTGTGTTTCTATGGTATGCTTGACCCATCTGCCTGTCTCTACAGGGACTGTGGACTTCTCAACCACTAAACGATAACCATCCATATTCAGGGCGATATTGCGCGCCACATTTTCTATTCCGGTAAGGTCTGCCTCGCCGTTTTTTAAGGAAGGCGTCCCTACTGCTATAAAGATAACTTGGGAATTCTTAACCGCCTCTTTTATGCTCGTCGTGAATTTCAGCCTTTTCTTTTTTAAATTATTTTTTATCAACTCCTCAAGACCAGGCTCATATATAGGAATGACCTTCTTTTTAAGGGCATCTATCTTGGCGGAGTCATTGTCCACGCAGATAACCTGATTACCCAATTCAGCAAAACAAGCCCCTGTAACCAAACCTACGTAACCTGAACCTATAATGGAAATCTTCATATTCTTAAACCCCTTCCTTTGCAGATAAAAATCTTAGGCAGCGATTTATAAAATTAAGTCCTTGCTAATTCTATGATTGTGTCCCTGATTTTGGTGCGTGGTAACTCTGATTAAAATCAAACTGCGCCTCAGGGAATGCCTTGAGCCTGAAGATAAACCAGATTGTATGTCCTTCATCCTGCTTTATATTATAAGCAAAATCCATTGTCCAGCAGTGCAAATCCCGCGAAACAGTGTATTGCTGTTCTTTAAGCCCCCTTCTTCTTTCCTCATTCCCTATGAACTCGTATCTTTCATAAACAGTCAATTTCCACTTCGGATTAAGGCGCCAGTCAGTATTAAAGGTTAATTCCTTGCCGCCTTTTCTCTGATAGCGCTGGCCAATACCTATGCTGCGCTCTTTGGCAAAAATAAAATTGATATCGTAATTTACCTCGGAGAAATAGTCGCCCTGAGGTTTATACGTGGCGTCAGCGTCTATTCTCATCCAGGCATAAGGCAACAATTCTAAATCCAGAAGAAAGTCCGAGAGATTTCCTCCGCTTTTATTGCCCGTCTGCGGGTCAACGCGATAAAAATCGTAACCTGTTGTTATCCTTAAGTCAGCCAAATCCACGGTATTGCCTTTGCGTTTTGTCTGCAGTTTATTAGACAATTCTATTGCCACGGTATTAGTTGTATCAATGGAATCCAGGGCGTCTATCTGTTTTAGGTCTCTTGAAGATACGCTGGGTTTATGGTTATAGGCATAACTTAATGTTGGGGTAATAATATGGCGCAGGCCGTTTATATCAAGGCCAAGGATATTTGATTTAACGTTAAAGATGCGGTAGAACTTAGTGCTTGCGTCCATCCCTGTATAAAAAATACTCCTTGGGCTGACAGAGGCATTATTGATGTCTTTGTCATAAAAAGTTTCTCTTGCGCCGACAAAAGGCGTAAGATTTAAAAACGCCGCCCTCATCGGCAAAGAGAATTTATTAAACATATCAAATCTCGTTACGTTTATATCGCTGGTGGATGGAGAAGGAACCGCATATTTATAATTAAAATTTGCCGCCTGTGTATTATTCTCAAAATAAAATGGGGTATCGCCGAGCCTTAGACTTGGCAAGGCATATTTTACCTCAGGGAGTTTTTCCAACTGTTCATACCATCTGTTGGTGCGTTTCTGTATGATGGCATCAATGCTTGAGTGGATAAATGAGTGATGCCCCAGGATATACGAAAGCGGCTGGGAATCCTTTTCGTATTCTCTGGGGAAATAATCCTTTAAGACGTTGTAGTCGCTTCCTAAAAGCATTCTCTTGGAATCCACAATCTTATAATACTCAGAGGTAACATTTGTGCGTTCATCTATATCCCACTTATGCCTCCATCTTATAAAATACCTCTGAAACTCAGATGGCTGATTTGCCTCCTGCCTCTTTGGTTCCTCATGGGTGTAATAATACTTAAAATCCCCCCTGCCAAAGTTCTGGCTTTTATAATTTGCACCGAATCCCTCGGCAAGCCCTAACTTATTCCTGTAATCAAGATAAATCCTTCCTGAGATATTGTCTGTTAAGACATAACGCCAGGCTGTAAGCATATAAGGGCCCCAGTCCTTTTTTACGCCAGGGGTTAGCCTTACATGCATAAAAGGTTCTTTAAAGTTGTGTTGATATTGAGGTAAATATACCAACGGCACATCGCCTAAATAAAAGGCATTTCCTCCAATACGAACCTTATCCTGCGGATAAAAATCTATTTTCTTTGATTTTATTTTAAAGTGCGGCCTGTCATAACTACAGGTAGTAGCATATCCCCCATACGCTACAAATTCATTGTCGCTTACCTTCTTTATTTCTGTAGCCCTGCCAAAATAAGGGTTAGCCTGAAAATTGGCGTTGATAATCAAGCCGGTCTTATTCTGAAAATTATAAATTACCTTTTCACCTTTTATTATGCCTCTTTCGTCTTCCAATTTTACATTGCCCTGTGCCTCTGCGTCTTTGGTCTGTGTATTAACAGTTAATTTATCGCAGGTCAATTTAGCGCCCTTATAAATCACTACGACATTACCCGCTGCTGTAACCTGCTTTTGGTCAGCAGAATACTCTACTGTATCTCCGTTAACTACTATGGGGCTTTTTGCCTCCTGGGCGTAAAGGAGTTGGGAGTTGGAAGTTGAAAGTTGAAAGAGGAAAAAAATACAAAATAAAAGAAGCAAATTAGGGAGTTTATGTTTTGGAGTTGGAAGTTGGAAGTTAAAAGTTAGGAGTTTAAATTTTGGGGTTGAAATCTTGGAGTTAACCATATTATTTCTTAAGGTATCTTCTTATAATCCTCCAGAAACCTCTGTATGCCTATATCTGTCAGGGGATGTTTAGCCAACTGTTCTATAACCGTAAAAGGCACTGTGGCAACATCCGCACCAATCCTTGCGGCATCAAGGACATGGATGGGATTGCGCACAGACGCTACTATAATCTGCGTTTTAAAAGAATAATTTGTATAAATCTGTTTTATATCTCGTATTAAATCCATACCCCTTTGGCTTATGTCATCAAGCCGACCAATGAACGCAGACACATAATCAGCGCCTGCCTTGGCTGCCAGGAGTGCCTGGTTAGGTGAAAAACACAAGGTAACATTAGTTTGTATTCCTTCCTTAGAAAGCATGCTTACTGCCTTTAACCCTTCTTTTATTAATGGTATTTTAATAATAATATTTTTTGCTATCTTTGTTAATCCACGCGCCTCTGCCACCATACCTTCAGCATCAAGGCTAATCACCTCTGCGCTTACAGGGCCGCTGACTAAAGCGCAAATTTCTTTTAGGAGTTCCTTTGCGGGCCTATTCTCCTTAGCCAGTAACGTAGGATTTGTTGTAACGCCATCTATTATCCCTAAACTTACCGCCTCCTTTATCTCTTTTATATTTGCTGTATCAATAAAAATCTTCATATCAACCTTCCTTTACCAATAAAGCCCCTCCTATGATACCAGCGTCGCTGCCCAATCTTGCCTTAAATATTTTCACTGCCTTAGACTGCACAGGCATCGCATATCTGGAAATAACCTCTTTTATTTTATCAAATAAAATTCTGCCTGCGTTGGATACCCCGCCGCCTATAACAATGCAGTCCGGATTAAGCACATTTACCACGCCTGTTAAGGCAATGCCTAAACGCCTGCCTACATCAAGCCATATCCCAATCGCTTTTTTATTCCCTCTCCTGGCTAATTTACTTAATTCTTCTAAGGATATGTTTTTCTTAAATATTTTTTTCGCTTCTTTTATTATTATATTATTACCTATATATGCCTCAACACAGGCAATCCCTCCGCAATTACACCTTGGCCCATATTCATTTATTGGTATATGCCCTATTTCTCCTGCTGCGTAAGAGGAACCCCTGTAGAGCCTGCCATCGCAGATAATACCGCCGCCTACGCCTGTGCCTAATGTCAAACCTATAACATTCTTAAAACCCCGTGCGGCTCCTAATTTATATTCCGCAAGGCATGCTAAATTAGCGTCATTGTCTAAATATACAGGCAATCCTAATTTCTTTTTTAAAATGCCCCTTAGTTTAACCTCTTTCCATCCGGGGATATTTGGAAAAAAATGGACTACGCCATGTTTTATATCTATCGGGCCAGGTAGACCTAAGCCAACGCCAATGATGTCTTTTCTAAGCAGTTTATTCCTCTGTATAATGGCCATTACTGAATCTGTCATTGCGCAAATCAACTTATCTTTGCTATTAAATATGGGTGTGCTTAAGATTTGTTTATCTTTAATCCTGCATTTTAAATCCAGAAGTGCGGTCTTTAAATTAGTTCCGCCTAAGTCAAGGGAAATTATGAATTTAGCCGCCATAGCCCTGTATTTTATACGAAAGTTATTTCAATTGCAAGAAAATACTTTTTTTCGCGCAAAGCATAAACGCGCCAACGCGCTAAACTCGCTAACTCGCCAACTCGCTAACTTTCTTTAGTTTTGCGTTTTGCCTTTTGCGTTTTGCTCTTTACGTTTTACGTTATCTAAGGTGCCTGTGGATTATAATCACGGATTTAACGGATTTTAAACGGATTACCACGGATACCTTTATTAAACAATCCCTTGCCTTAATTAAACAATGCCTTTATCCGTGTAAATCCGTGTGGCTTTTTAATCCGTTTAATCCGTGTATCTTTTAATCCGTGTTAATCCGTGATTAAATCACTGTAATCATTCTTTAGTTCTGCGTTTTACGTTTTGCATTATTAATACCTGCTTCCATTAAGGCGTGTATAGATGAACCCTGTTTCTACCTATCTCCTTTGCCTGATACAAGGCTACGTCTGCATTATCAATGAGTTTCTGTATATTATCCGCGTCATCAGGAAACTCAGATACCCCAATACTTATGGTAACCCTCAAATCCTCATTATAAGCCCTGATAATTTTTCCTGCCACTGACTGCCTTATACGTTCAGCAGCAAATAATGCGCCTATTTTATCAGTATCTGTCAAGACCACAGCGAATTCATCGCCTGCATATCTACCCACTAGATCTATCTGTCTTAGGTTTTCCTTGATTATCCGTGATACCTCTTTTAATATCGCGTCTCCTACCAAATGGCCGTATCTATCATTGTATTCCTTAAAATAATCCAGGTCTATCATAAGAAATGAAAGGAAATGCTTGAACTTTTTTGCGCGCTCAATCTCTTCCTGAAGCCTCTCCATAAAGTATCTACGGCTTAAAACCTCTGTGAGCCCATCCACAATAGAAAGTTCCTGAACCTGCTGGTATAAAATTGACCTCTTTAGCCCTGAAAGAAGTTGATGCGACACAATATAAAATTTATCTTTATCGTAACTATTGATACCGTTAGCCACTACATAACCTGCAGTATTACTGCCTATATTTAATGGCAAAATTATTTGATTTTCCTGCCTGTCTGGTTCAATGTCACCTCTAATAAATTTATAATCTTTGCCTTGGATATATTTATCTATTTCATCCTTAAATGATGTGAATACCTTTTCCGGATCAAGGTGTTTGCAAATCTGTCTTGTAATATCGTAAAGGGCAATAGTCCCTTCAAGAACGCCTTTAAGATTTTCATTCTCCTTCTTTAGCAGATTATTATCTGTGGATAATTTCTCATATTCAGTTATTGCATTCTGATAGGCGTCTTTTATCCTGATAACGCTAAGGGCTAATATTTTTTTAAGCCGAACATATAAAAATGCGGTTAAAAGCAAAAGAATTAGTATGGCTAAATAATGCTGAATCATATTCCTTAACTGTTAACTGCGGGTCTATAGTCTATGGTCTATAGTCTATAGTAATTGTCATAACAACTACGCAGTAACAACGCAGTCTCTCCCCTTTCTCTTTGCCTCATACATCGCCTTATCCGCTTTCATAACAATCTCATCTTCATCATAAGCATCTATCCCAAATGTGGCAACCCCTATAGATACGGTAATACCCCTTTGTTCCTGGCGCAATATTATCTTTAGGCTTGCGATTTTCTCACGAAATTCTTCGGCTATCTTATAAGCATCTTTCTTGGTTATGCCTGGTAAAAGGACGCAAAATTCTTCACCTCCGAAACGGCTGATGACTGGGCTTAGTTTTTTAAAAAAATCCATCATTGTAACGCCTAATGTCTTTAAAACAAGGTCGCCGGCTGTATGTCCGAATTTATCATTGTAATTTTTAAAGTAATCTATATCAATCATCAGCAAAGAAAACAAGGCGTTTTGCCTAATCCCTCTTTTACATTCCTGGCTAAGCCGTTTCAGGAAATAACCTTTAGTATAAAGGGATGTTAAGGCATCATGAATGGCTAATTCCTGGGTTTTTTGAAAGAGTTCTGCGTTCTCAATCGCCACCACACCTAAATCGCAGATTGTCGCCAGCAGCCTTAAATCATCCAAAGAATAAAATCCTGGTTCTGGATTATCGAGCCTTAGGATACCTAAAAGCCGATTTTCACTTATAAATGGGGCGCTGATTAATGACGAGATTACCCTTGCGTCTTGCGATTCTATCCTCTCCAAATCAAAACGGAAGTCTTCTTTTGCATTTTCTATTAATAGCGGCGTAAGGTGCCTTAATACCCACAGGTCAAAGACATCTCCTTCTTTAAATTTTATGGTTAATTTATCATTGTCTTTCCTGCTTTTAAAAAGGCTCGGCCGCTGGGTCTTCTCGTCAATCAGATATAAGATGCAAACGCCCTTGTTGTTACCTATTAAAGAAAAGGCAATAGTTGCCAGCCTTGTAGATATGGAATCCAAGGATAATGTCTCGTTAATCTCTTCAATAATACCTTTGAGACTATTATAACGCCCTATCTTTTCTATCAGGGATTTTTGAGTTATGGCTAACTGGCGATTTTCTGACTCCAAGACATTGATTTTTTCACTTAAGTCCTGGCAACGAAGGCTGATGCTATATTTTTTTCTCGCATTCTGGCTTAAAAGATAAAATATAATACCTATATTGGACAGATAAAAAATAAAAAGCAATCTCAAGGAAAAAATATGCCAAAGCAATGTTAAACATATGGGTAAAGGCAGATATAAAACAAAAAGAGATAGATAATTGATGAGTTCTTTCAAGCGCAGGGGATTATTAGGGAAGGCTTTGTTACCTTTATATGATTGTTTCTTCGGTATCTTTATCAAAAAAGTGCACCTTGCTCATATCAAAAACTACATCCATATCCTGGTTAACCCGCGGTTTATTATGAGGCCCTACACGGGCAATAAAGGTATGCCTGCCTGTATTTAGATAAAGATAAATCTCTGAACCCATTGGCTCAAAGACCTCGCAGGTTACCCTTGCTATATTTTCAGGCGGCGCCTCAGAAACAAACAACCTATCGTATATATCCTCAGGCCGTATGCCTAAGATTACCTCTTTACCGATATAGGATGAAAGAGATTTATACATATCTTCTACGGCCTTTACGCAAATCCTGCCTTCATCAAAATATATCCTGCTGTCTTTTCTTATGAGCCTGCCATTTAAGAAATTCATAGGAGGAGAGCCAATAAAACCACCTACAAATTTGTTTTTCGGATTATCATAAACAGTAATTGGGTCAGCCACCTGTTGCAAAACCCCGTCTTTCATCACGGCAATCCTGTCTCCCATAGTCATTGCCTCCATCTGGTCATGGGTTACATAAATTATGGTGGTCTGTAGTCTTATGTGGAGTTTATGAATTTCTGTGCGCATCTGAACCCTTAACTTGGTGTCTAAGTTACTCAGGGGTTCATCAAATAAAAACACAGCAGGTTTTCTTACAATAGCCCTTCCCACAGCCACGCGCTGCCTCTCGCCGCCTGAGAGTTCGCCAGGCCTGCGGCTAAGCAGGTGTTTTATTCCTAAAATCTCCGCTGATTCGTTTACGCGCTGGATAATTTCGCTTCTGGGGTAATGCCTTAGTTTAAGTCCAAAAGCCATATTCTCAAATACTGTCATATGCGGATAAAGGGCGTAATTTTGAAACACCATCGCTATATTGCGGTCTTTTGCCGGCACATCATTAACCCTTTTATCGTCAATGAAAATATCACCTGAGGTAACCTCTTCTAAACCTGCAATCATTCTTAAGGTAGTGGTTTTGCCGCATCCGCTTGGGCCGAGCAAAACCATAAACTCTTTGTTCTCCACGCTTAAGTTTATTTTATCAACCGCCCTTGCGTTATTCGCAAAAACCTTTGTAACGTTCTTTAGGCTGACCCGCGCCATTTGTTATTCTTCGCTAAACCCTATGTCCTTTTACGTTATCTAAGGTGCCTTTGGATTATAATCACGGATTTAACGGATTTTAAACGGATTACCACGGATTGTCTTATGCAAATCCGTTTAATCCGTGTTTCTTTTAAATCCGTGTTAATCCGTGTCTTTTAATCCGTGTTAATCCGTGATTAAAAACGCGCAAACCTTCTTAGTATTGAGTATTGCGAATCTATACTTTAATTACCCAAATAATCGATTAACTGGCTCAAGGTAGATTTTAAATTCTTACGCTGGACTATCATATCAATCATACCGTGTTCCAGAAGGAATTCCGAGCGTTGAAATCCAGGCGGCAATTTCTGCCTTATGGTTTGCTCAATGACACGCGGTCCTGTAAAACCAATCAATGCCTTAGGTTCAGCGATGATTATATCCCCTATCCCTGCAAATGACGCCATAACGCCTGCCATAGTAGGATTGGTAAGCACTGAAATAAACAACAGCCCTTGTTTGTGATGCCGTGAAAGGGCGGCGCAGGTCTTAGCCATCTGCATTAGACTAAACATACCTTCATACATCCTTGCGCCTCCACCTGAGCCTGAGACAATAATTAAGGGAAGTTTATTTTTTGTAGCAGACTCAATAGCCCTGGTTATCTTTTCACCTACTACCGAACCCATTGAACCCATAATAAACCTTGAATCGGTTACTGCCAAAACAATTTTTTTATTTTCAAGCAACCCCTCTCCAGTAACAACGGCATCAGTCAATCCTGTAGCAGCCTGGTCCTGGGCGAGTTTTTCTTTGTATGTCTTTGGCCCCTTAAAGTCTAAAGGGTCAACAGGCGCCATATCTTTATCGTATTCGCTGAATGTGTCCTTATCTAAAATTAAATTTATCCTCTCGCGGGCGCCTAATACAAAATGATAATTGCATTTTGGGCAGACCTTAAAGTTTTCTTCCAGGGTCTTATTGTATAAAACCTCTGAACACCCCTCACACTTTGTCCATAGGCCTTCAGGGATTTCCTTTTTTTTAAGCCTGACTATTGTGTATTTCGGTTTTCCGAATAACGCCATATTAAATGAGCGCATAACTTACGAAACACAAATGAACGCAAGTTATTGCGCGAATTTAAACCTTAACATTTTTGAGGTTTAGTCTCTTTTCGTTTGCCTAACTTATACCCTCGTTGAATTTATGAATCACAAGGCCTGATAAGACCTTTGGATAAAAATACGTTGACTTAGGAGGCATCTTCTCGCCTTTTAAGGCGACATCTATTATCTGCTGCATCTTAACGGGATTAAGAAAAAAGGCAATACAAGATGGCTCTTTATCTGTAAGTTCAATTAACTCATCGGCGTTATGGATAAACTCAATATCACCGTTATCCGCCTGACTTAAACCAAAAATATTCTTTAAGATTAAGTAATTAAGGATTGAAACATCCAGGGTCCTGTACTCGCGGGGTTTATCAGAAATCATACTGTCTAAAACCTTAACAGCCTTCAACCTCAACAGCCAATACCTTGAGTCCTTATACATCCCGATTACATGCTCTGCCTTGCCTGCCTTTTCCATAAGGAAAAAGAACCTGGGCTTTTCTTTAATTTCTTCTATATCAAAGTACCCCTTAAGAGAAGATTTTAACTTTTCCATATCAGGGGCAACAGGTAGTTTAACCAACCTGTGAATAGGCAATATCTTAAGACCTGCAGAATAAGCGCTTGAAAAATAAGTGAGTATATAATTAAAATTCTCTTCGCCTGTATAAGCAGGTAGCCCTTGTTTTATATAGTCCCTGTATGCGCAGGCAACCTCATAGCGGTGATGACCATCCGCAATGAAGATATTCTCCTGCTTCATCTTTGCCCTTATCTCCTCAATAACTTCAGGGTCATCTAATCTCCAGACTTTATGCCCCACTCCTTCTGAGTCTAAAATATCAATAAAAGGGCTTTTACCCAGGACATATTTCTGATAGGCGCGCTCAATAATACGTGTTTTATCCTGACAGACAACAAAGATTGGGCTTAGGTTTGCCTTGACTTGTTTTATTAAACTAAACCTGTCTTCTTTTGGTTGAAGGCGAGTATGCTCGTGACCAAACACATAGCCCTGCTTATCATCTAAGCGCAAAAGACTAATAAAGCCAAGGCGCGTCTTTCTTTCGCCCTTGAAATTATACTGCTGGCTATAGAAATAAATAGCAGGCCTTTCTTCCTGTATTAAAATCTTTTCCTTTTGCCATTCCTTAAAGCACTTAGAGGATTCTTCATACTTATCCTCTCCCGGGATATCCTTGCGTAAAAGTATATGGATGAAATTATATGGGCTTATATCCCAGTAACGCTGTTGGCTTTCTGGAGAGATAACGTCGTAAGGCGGACATACCACGTCTGTTAAATTCTTGATTTTTTCCTGGTTAAAAATAACAGCCCTAAATGCCCTGATATCTGTCACTTGTAAAGTAAACTCCCTATAAAGCCGGCAAATCCATCAACCAGGCAATCAATAACAGAAACATCCCTGCCAGGGACAAATCGCTGATGGAATTCATCGCTTATGCCGTAACAAAAGACAAATAAAAAGGTTATTGCCACAATACTTATGCCACCTAATCCTGGATTGGTATTTTTTAATGCCCGTGAGAATAAATAGCCCAATACACCATAAATAATAGCATGAAATAAAATATCCTGTAAAGGAAATAATGCTGGGATTTCCTTTGCAGGCAGGGATGAAAAATAAAATATGCCTGCCATACAAAATAAGACGGGTAGCCACAGACTCAATAATCTTAAAACCCGTGAGTTATCTTTGGGTTTGACAGGCATTACAACCTTCTTTTGCTTGCGGACATACATTGGGTTTGATATCGGCATCTGGTTTTTGCTTCTTACGATAGTCAGTAGCGTAAAACCCAGAGCCTTTAAAGATTATCCCGGCGCCGCTACCTATAAGCCGCTTAACCGGATGAGAGCATTTAGGACATTTATCTAAATGGGTATCTGTCATTTTTTGAAAAACCTCAAATTTATGTCCGCAATGGGTGCATTCGTACTCGTATGTAGGCATATTTTATCCCTTCCTTTCTTCCTGATTAAATCCCAATAAATACCAATAATACCAATAAATACCAAACAATATGGAGATATATTGTAAAAACCTTATTTAAATGCCTTCTTAATCCTATCAGTAAAACTCTGTTTAGCGCCTATTGTCTCTCCTGAAATACGGGCGAATTCCTCCATTAACCTGCGTTGTTCAGAATTCAACTGCTTTGGTATATCCACAATTACCCTTACCAACTCATCCCCCCTGCCTCTGCCATGCAGGTCAGGCATACCTTTATCTTTAAGCCTAAAAACACTTCCGCTTTGCGTGCCAGGGGGTATCTTCATCTGCACACTGCCATTAAGCGTAGGGACGCTAACCTCATCTCCTAATACCGCCTTAACCAAACTGATATGTATCTCAGTCAATAAATCATTTCTATGCCTTTCAAAAATCTCATGCGGCTTTACTTCAATATAGACGTAAAGGTCTCCCCTGTGCATTGCCCCAGCCTCGCCTTCGCCGCTTATCCTTAATTGAGAACCTGTGTCTACGCCAGGGGGTATCTTTACTTTAATCTTACGGGTAATCTTTACCCTGCCTTCGCCTTTACAGTCAGGGCAAGGAGTTGAAATAATCTGGCCTTCGCCCCTACATCGTGAACAAGTCTGGGTTAATTGAAAAAAACCGCTGGACATTACTGTTCTACCAGCGCCTTTACAGACAGGGCAGACTGATTTTTTTGTGCCTGGTTTTGAACCACTGCCTGAGCAGGTAGAACAGGTTTCATAACGCGGAAGATTAATTGTCTTTTCAGTGCCACTATATGCCTCTTCTAAGGTTATATTTACAGATACCTCTAAATCCCTGCCGCGTCTGGGACGACCAGAGCCCCTGGTATGCCTACCAAAGATATCAAATCCTAAATCGCTAAATATCTCCTCAAAAAGGCCTCCACCAAAACCAAAATCCCCTAAGTCTTGAAATACGCTGCTAAAATCCGCTCCTTTAAAAATATCCTCATAGGCGTATCTCTGGTCTATGCCGGCATGGCCGTATTGGTCGTAAAGGCTGCGCTTCTGGGGATCTGACAAAACAGCGTATGCCTCAGAGATTTCCTTAAATTTCTCCTCAGCCTCTTTTTTCTGTTCAGCAGGAACCCTGTCTGGATGATAACGTAGCGCCAATTCCCTATACGCCCTTTTTATATCATCCAAAGAGGCATTTTTTTTAACACCCAAGACTTCGTAGTAATCGCGTTTGCTAACCATATATTAGTTTTTTTATAGATAATATTTATGAAAGAAGAGATCGAGGCTGTTTTTCTATCCGCTATACGCTAATATTAATTATTTCTTGTCCTCGTCCTCTTCCTTGTACTCAGCGTCTATAATATCCTCGCCTTTTTTCTTCTCTTTAGGCTCTTCTTCTGCCTTCTGGCTTCTGTCTTCTGCCTGCTGACCCTTTTGCTGCTTTTGCGCTGCCTGCTTATAAATTTCTTCTGCAAGTTTATGAGAGGCCTTTGTTAATTCCTCCATACCCTTTTTAATTCTGTCTATATTCTTATCCTTAACCGCCTGTTTTAAGTCGTTAAGTCTGGACTCTATATCAGCGCGCTCAGCCTGAGAAATCTTATCCCCAAACTCTTTAAGAGACTTTTCAGTGGTATAAACCAGGGTATCCGCCTGATTAATGAGTTCTACCTCCTCTTTTTTCTTGGCATCCTCAGCAGCAAATTTCTCCGCCTCTTTAATCATTTTTTCAATTTCTTCTTTGGATAGTTTTTTAGGTGCTGTGATACGTATAGACTGCTCTTTGCCTGTGCCTAAATCCTTCGCAGATACATGCACTATTCCATTGGCGTCTATATCAAAGGTTACCTCTATCTGGGGAACGCCCCTTGGCGCAGGCGGAATGCCAACTAAGTCAAACCTGCCTAATTCTACATTGCCTTCTGCATCAGCCATCTCGCGTTCCCCCTGAATAACGCGGATGGTAACAGCAGTCTGGTTATCAGCAGCAGTGGAAAAAATCTGGCTCTTTCTTGTTGGTATAGTGGTATTTCTCTCAATGAGTTTTGTATTTATACCACCCAGTGTCTCAATACCCAAAGACAAAGGCGTAACATCAAGCAACAAAACATCCTTTGTCTCGCCCTTGATTATGGATGCCTGAATTGCAGCGCCTAAAGCCACGCATTCCATAGGGTCAACCCCGCGCTCAATTTTCTTGCCCACATAGTCCTCCACAAATTTCTGGACACAAGGCATCCGCGTTGGGCCGCCGACCATAATAATGCGGTCTATATCCTTAGGCGTAAGTTTTGCATCGCTAATTGCCTGTTCCATAGGGTGCCTGCATCTTTCAATTATAGGCGAAACCAACTCTTCAAGTTTAGCGCGGGTAATTGACATAGTTAAGTGCTTTGGCCCTGAGGCATCCGCTGTGATAAAGGGAAGGTTTATGTCAGTAGTTAGTGTGCTGGATAATTCCACCTTTGCCTTTTCAGCAGCCTCGCGAAGTCTCTGCATAGCCATTTTATCATTGTGCAGGTCAATGCCTGTCTCGCGCTTAAATTGTCCGGCTATATACTCAATCAACACATTATCCATATCTGTCCCGCCTAATTGCGTATCTCCTGAAGTTGCCTTAACCTCAAAAACACCCTGCGCCATTTCCATAATGGTTACATCAAGTGTCCCGCCTCCAAAATCAAAAACCATAATTTTTTGTTCCTTTTGCGACTTCTCCAAGCCATACGCTAAGCACGCGGCAGTTGGCTCATTAATAATGCGCAAAACCTTAAGCCCTGCAATCTCGCCAGCATCCTTTGTAGCAGTGCGCTGGTTATCGTCAAAATATGCTGGACAGGTAATGACTGCCTCTTCAACCTTATCTCCCAGATACGCCTCCGCATCCTGCTTTATCTTTTGTAATATAAAAGCAGAAATCTGTTGAGGGCTGTATTCCTTGCCAAAAACCTTGAATTTATAATCTGTGCCCATCTTGCGCTTAGCCGCCTGGATTGTCCCTTCCGGGTTTATGGCTGCCTGTCGTCTTGCAGGCTCGCCCACGAGCCTCTGGCCGTCCTTTGTAAAAGCCACATACGAAGGAAATGCCTTGCCTGATGCCACGCCAGCGCCTTCTGCCGAAGGGATAATTACAGGCCTGCCGCCTTCCATAACAGCAGCAGCAGAGTTTGAAGTCCCCAAATCAATTCCGATTACCTTAGCCATAGTTCTCTACCTCCTTGTATATTTATAGTTGTTAGTTATAATTTATGTTTGCTTACTTTAACCTTAGCAGTTCTTAATACCCTGTCATTTAATAAATAACCCTTTTGTAATTCTTCTATAACTGTATTTTCAGGAATGCTATTATCCTCTGCCTGCATTAATGCCTCGTGATAATTAGGGTCAAATGGCTTTCCAACTGCCTCAATCGGCCTTACCCCATAACCTTTAAGCATTTCATACAAATGCGCCAGAATTATCTCCACGCCTTTTAAAAAAGCAGGCAAATCCTGATGTTTTGCCTGCGCCAGTTCAACAGCGCGCTCCAAATCATCAAGAACATTTAATAATTCAACAATCACGCCTTCATTGGCGAACTTAAGAAATTCCTGTTTTTCTTTTTCAAGGCGTTTTCGTGTATTTTCAAAATCAGCCTGAAGCCTTAAAATCCTATCCCAGTATTCACCTGCCTTAGCCGCCTCTTCTTTTAATTTTAAATACTCAGATTCCTTGATAGAAATAACCTTTTCTTCAGTAGTTACTTCACCTTTAACAGACTCCTGGTTTTTATTTTCCTGGTCCTGATTTTTATGTGCTACCATTTAAAAAACTCCCTTTTAAAATTTATTTAAAACCTCGTTTAAAACACCAGAGATATATTCCAATGTAGATATGATATGTTTGTATTCCATGCGCGCAGGGCCTAAAACAGCCAATCTACCGCTTTGTTTATCCCCAACTAAGAAACTGCTTACAGCAAGGGCGCAATTATTAATCTCCGGGCATTCAAGTTCCTCTCCGATATAAACCTTTACTTTTTCTGAGAAATCGCGATTGATAATACTTAGCAGTCGGCTTCTGTCTTCAATCATCCTGATTAAGTAACGCATACGATTTACATCCTGGAATTCTGGATGTTCCAGGATGCTACTTATGCCTTTATAGAAAAAACGGTCATGCCAGTCTAAAAAAGAAACAATTCCGGCGTAATGCGTAATAGTAGAAATGACCTCGGATGTCTTCTCAAACACATCCTCTAATCTATCAATCTCTTTCCTGTATTCCTTTACTATAGATTCCTTTTCAGCATCTAAAAGTTCAATCTGTGAAATCAAAAAATCTACATAATACCGATAACCCTTATTAGTAGGAACCCTGCCTGCGGAGGTATATGGGTGTGTAAGATAACCCTCTTCCTCTAACTGGGCAAATATGTTTCTGATGGTTGCTGAACTTAAATCAAATTCCCTGGCAATATCCTCTGAAGCAACAGGGATGGCATCCGTGATATACCTGTTAATTGTTGCTGCTAAAATTGCCCTTTTTCTGTTTTGAAAATCTACTATCCTTACCATACCCTCCTCCTATTAGCACTCTAACATTAAGAATGCTAAACCACTTTTAGAATTCCTTTTTATTCTGTCCTTCTAACAGGATAAAAGGTAATTTTAGCATAAATTATCTCTTTGTCAAACAAAAACGACCACAAACGCGCCAAACGCGCAAACTCGCTAACTTTCTTTACTTTTGCGTTTTACGTTATCTAAGGTACCTGTGGATTATAATCACGGATTTAACGGATTTTAAACGGATTACCACGGATTGTCTTAGTTACCTTTGATTATTAGTATTGAGTATTGTGAATCCGTGTAAATCCGTGTGGCTTTTTAATCCGTTTAATCCGTATCTTTTAAATCCGTGTTAATCCGTGATTAAATCACTGTAATCATTCCTTAGTTTTGCGTTTTGCGTTATTTAGTTTCCTTGATTATTTTATATTTATTACGATTTTATCATTATTAGCATCAGCGATTACTTTATCTCCTTCTTTTAAACTACCTTCAAGAATCTTAAGCGCTAGCGGATCCTGAAGATTAGTCTGTATGGCTCTTTTTAATGGCCTGGCGCCAAAGTCAGGGTCAAAACCCTGATGCACTAAAAAATCCTTTGCCTTAGGGGTTATTTCAAAGATTATGCCCTTCTCTTTGAGGCGCGTTATTAAAGGATTAAGTTCTATATCCAATATCTTATAAATATCTTCTTTGGTTAAGGGGTTAAAAACAATAACCCCATCTATCCTATTTAAGAACTCAGGTCTGAAAGTCTTTTTTACCTCTAATAATAATTTCTCCTTGATTTCTTTATAGGCTGCCTCTTCTTTATGTTTTGAGTTAAATCCTATGGAACCATGACTCTGGATAATTTCTTGTCCTATATTTGATGTCATAATAATCACGGTATTCTTAAAATTAACGGTTCTACCCTGGCTGTCTGTGAGCCTGCCTTCATCCAGAATCTGAAGTAAAATATTAAAGACATCCGGGTGCGCCTTTTCAATTTCATCAAGAAGAATAACAGAATAAGGCCTGCGCCTTATCTTTTCAGTAAGTTGGCCTCCTTCTTCATATCCGACATATCCAGGAGGCGCGCCTATTAAACGCGAGGTGCTGAACTTCTCCATATACTCTGACATATCAATGCGCACAAGGGCTTCTTCGTCGTCAAAGAGAAACCAGGCAAGGGCCTTAGCCAGTTTTGTCTTTCCCACGCCTGTAGGCCCAATGAAGATAAAAGAACCTATTGGCCTTTTTTCATCAGATAAGCCAGAACGGGAGCGCCTGATACAGGCAGAGATTATACTTACAGCCTCATCCTGACCAACGATCCTGTCTTTAAGCCTCTCTTCCATCTTTACCAACTTCTGGGTATCTGACTCCATAAGTTTAAACAATGGAATCCCTGTCCATTCAGAGACCACCCTGGCTATATCCTCTTCGCCAACTTCCTCTTTAAGCATTAAAGAATCCGCCTGCAACCTATTTAACTCATCGTTTGACTTTTTTAATTCCTTGTCCAGTTCTATCAGCCGACCGTATCTAATCTCAGCGACTTTATCCAAATCCCCTGTTTTTTCAGCCGCCTGGGCTTCATTCTTAGCATCCTGAATTTTTTCTTTAATCTCACGAATCCTTAATATAACATCTTTTTGTTGTTCCCATTGCCTTTTCTTTGCCTCTAAATCTTTTTTTAACGCCTCAATATCCTCTTCAATCTTTTTTAATTTCTCTAATGCGGCATCGTCTTTTTCTTTTCTTAGCGCCTGTCTTTCTATTTCAAGTTGCATAATTTTTCTCTGAACAGTATCAATCTCCTGTGGCATACTGTCTATCTCAATGCGCAGGCGCGATGCGGCTTCATCAATTAAATCCACGGCCTTATCAGGAAGGCGGCGTTCAGTTATATAGCGGTTTGATAAAGTTGCGGCTGCAATAATCGCTGCATCCTTAATCCTCACCCCATGGTGGACTTCATATCTCTCCTTTAATCCCCTGAGGATTGCAATAGTATCTTCCACAGAAGGCTCGTCAACAAATATTGGCTGGAATCTTCTCTCTAATGCGCGGTCTTTCTCAATATACTTTCGGTATTCGTCAAGGGTAGTTGCTCCAATACACCTTAACTGTCCTCGCGCCAAAAGAGGTTTAAGCATATTTGATGCGTCAATTGCGCCTTCAGCGCTGCCAGCGCCCACTATGGTATGCAGTTCATCTATAAACAAAATTACCTGGCCGTTTTTTGCCTGAATTTCTTTTAAAACCGCCTTAAGCCTATTCTCAAATTCTCCGCGAAACTTAGTCCCGGCAACAAGACTGCCTAAATCAAGCGCTATTATCCTTTTGTTTTTAAGTCCCTCCGGGACATCTCCTGATGCAATGCGCTGAGCCAATCCTTCAATAATTGCAGTCTTGCCTACGCCCGCATCTCCTATTAAAACCGGGTTATTCTTTGTCCTGCGCGACAAAACCTGCATCAGGCGACGAATCTCGTTGTCTCTGCCTATAACAGGGTCTAATTTCATCTCCTGGGCTAATTCTGTAATGTCCTGCCCGTACTTCTCCAGGGCATTGAACTTTTCTTCAGGATTCTCATCTGTAATGCGATGCGCCCCGCGTATCTGACTTAATGCCTGAAGGACCTTTTCTTTTGTCAAATCAAATTTCTTCAACTCTTTATTCATTAGAAATTCTTTGTCAGAGACAAAAGCCAGAAGGATATGTTCCCCTGATATGAATTCATCTTTTAATAACCGCGACTCCTCCAGCGCCCCCTGAAATAGCCTGTTCATCCTTTCTGAAAAATAAATCTGGTTGCCCTGGGTACTTACCTGCGGCATTTCATCTAAGGTATTCTTAATTGCCCGGGAAAAATCAGAAATGGGGATTTTTAAATTCTCAAGGACTAAAGGCACGATACCTTCCTCCTGGTTTAAAAGGGTATAAACTAAATGCTCAGGCTCAACCCGCTGATGCTGATGTTGCTGGGCAATATTTATTGCATCCTGCAACGCCTCTTGTAATTTTGTGGTAAATTTATCTAATCTCATCTTATCTCCTTATAATAGTTAGCATTCCTATATATAGAGTGCTAACAAAATCATAAAAAAATTATTCCTGAATTTCTTTTTCAATAATTATCTTTATTCCATGGATATTCACTCTCTTTTCTTCCATTAAATAATGTATGTATTCTAATTTTCTTAAATCCCTTAAAGAATAAAGACGACTTTTCCTGCCTATCCTTTTTGGACAGACCAAACCTATCTTATCTAATTGACGCAATGTCCAAACAGGCAAATCAACTAACTTACTTGCTACGCTTATGCCGTAAACAGGTTCATCCGGGCTAATCTGAATATCAAACAAAGGCATAAATACCACCTAAATTTTTAATCTTTTATCTATTTTATATTTTCATTAGAAATATAACATAAATTAATTATTTTGTCAAGAAAAAATAATAAAATTTTTTAGATATTCTAATTGATTTTTGTATCTTATTGTTTTATAATTACTTATAAAATAGATATGTGGAAGATATTAAAACCTTATCACGGCAATACTTTTATATTTTATATAAAGAACTTCTGTTTTATAGTCTGTCTAATAACATAAGGAAATCTCTTTCCCATATATAAAAGCAGGCTAAAGATATTTGTTTTATTAAAAAATAGGGCTAATGATTTGCCATAACTTATGCTAAAATTTAGCAACCTATTATTCCTTTCTATTTTTGTTACTATCCCTAAGATATTTTTATGTGGTATTAAACCATCACTGCTAAAAACGCAATCTCCTTTTATCATAACCTTATCTTGAATCTGCCGAATAACCCTATGGATAACCAGTTTATTGGTGTAAGGATGAAGAAAGGCAACTGCTAAACCTATATATGGGAGGCTGTCATTTAAAGGTGAAACGGTGACTATATCGTTATGCATAATACAAGGAAACATACTAAAACCCTTAACGCGCAGCCTAAGGGAATTGCCTTTTGAAAGCGCCTCTTGCAATAATCCTAACAATGCCTTATTAGAAAGAGAAAGTCCTTCTTTCTGAACGATTGAAAATTCTGAATTAAGCATTTTTTGGCTTCACCATCATCCTTCTTTTTAATAATTCTTCAGTTAATCCTAAAATATCTTTTTCCTATCTCATCTAAACTGCCTTCAAAATCTCCTGCCAACTTTTAGGCAGTTTCTTTTAAGGTTTTTTGCCATTTACTTATCCCAAATAGCCCTGCCAGTTTCATTTAAAGTAAATACCTCATCTTCCAAATTGCCTATCCCTCAGGTTATAGGGACAATGATAAGTTCTCCCTGAATGTCTCGGGCGACTACCTCTGTACCATCTTCTCAGCATGTCGTATAATAGTCTGTTTCCCCGCCCTTACATCCCTGCGGTATATCTTCTTGTGTATTTCTTACCAGCACAATCATCTTTGGCTTCGACCATTTTTTCTTAAGACCCCTACCCTGACTCCTGATTATTCATAATCTTCTAAAAACTTCTGGGCATAACGCGGGGCATTTAAAATCAACTCCACATCCTCTTCCTTAAATAAAAACACCTTGACCTGATTGGCTAAGTAACTCAACTCCTTCTTAGGCAATTTATTTAGATATTCTAAAATAATTTTTTTAGGTTCGCCCTTTACATTATTGGCGCCAAGAACTGCCCTATTAAATGGGAATTTCTTTTTTAGCATAAATAGTAAGTCATAGATATCCCTTCCAAGTTTCCTCTTGAGAAAGGCGCATAATTTCTCTGAGATAAGATTCCCTTTCCCCAACAAAATACTAGAAAAGTTGTAGCCGTAGAGACTCAAGACATTAGATTCATACCTTAGTCTCCATTTAGGCCTATAAACTTCTACTTTAAGTATTAAATCCAATCCCCGTTTATCAGTAATCCCATATAATTTCATCAGGTCTATAAAATTAATCTCAGCAATAAAAAGATTCTTTCTGCTTTCAGATGAAATCTTAAAAGATAGCCCTTCTTTACGCAATCCTTTCTCTATATCCTTTAAGATACTTTTGAATCCATCAAAATCCAGCCTTGCTGTGTCAAAATCTAAATCCTCTGAGAAGCGCGGTAGATTATAAAAAAACCTCAAAGCCGTGCCTCCTGTGAAAAACATAAATTTTCCTAGATTATGTTTATAAATGCTATTTAAAATTATCGTCTGTAGATATTCTCTGATAATACCTCTTTTCTTTAAGATAGGTAGTCCGTTATTTTCTGCCTCTTCTAATAAGTACTCTAAACTTAACATTTGGCATACTCCCTGCATTCCTTTAGCAACTTAAGAGTCTTTGGATTAAAAAGCCCTGCATAATATAAAACCTTTTGCCAATTTAGTTTTTTTAAGATATATTTGTTTAGCCGTTCTTCTTTAAAATCCGGATGTCTACCTGAACGCATGCGATAATACAAAAAATCAACCAGCGCCTTTTCCTTATCCGCAATAGAGACTTTAAAACCTTCGTATAACATCAATCTATAGCCCCTAAAAGCCCTTTCTTGGCAGGTGCGATAGAAAAAAGAGCCGTAATTATTCTTAAATGTGCGCGTAGGCCTGAGAGTTACCGAAGTAACCCCTGCGGCGATATCCGGAATAATGCTATAAAAGGAAAGCGCGGTTTCTAAAGAAACATAGGAAGGCTCATAAAGCCTGTTGGCAATAAATAAATCCGGAATCTTTAAATTCATACCTTTATCAATAATCTCATAAAGGCCTCTTTTTAATCTTATGAAATATCCCTTAGAAACCCAGCGAAGAAAATTATTTTTTATCGTTTTTAATTTTTCATCTGGAAAAAGATTCTTGACATCCTCTATACTAAAAACATACATCTTATGATTTCTTAATGTAGCGCTTACATTTAAATAATTCATTTCGCTTAATCCTTATTTTTAGTGACTTTCTGAAATAAATTATAAAGGACACAGTCTGATTTGTCAAGAAAAATCTGGTCTTTGATTCGTCCATAATGATTTTAATTTACAGATTATGGTGTGGGGCTTGAAGTTTCTCTAATAGTGCTACAGCCTCAGTGCTTCTGTCAAATTCAAGCGTATAGCAAGGAACCTTGTTTGAGATATCCTCTATCAGCGGCAAAATAGCAGGTTTTTTAATTGAAATTATTTAGACTCTATAGAACAGCTCTGACTTGTGAGCATTTAATCAATCTGTTTTATTTCCTTATTTTGCAATAATTGCGAAATAAGGATTTTAGGCAGCACGACGTCTATTTTAACATCTTTCTGTCTAAATTTTATCTCTTGCACCCTGCCCTGTCTATAAAATAAATTTATTAAATCCATCCTGGAAATCGGGATAACCAAACTTAACGATGACATCTTTGATTGAAAATTTTCCTGGATTTTGCCCAGCAAAAGATTGAGATTTTGATTTAATTTTGCGGAGATATGAATACTGTTTGGGAAATCCTGACTTAAACGATTAAGCCAGGATTTATCTGTTAATAGGTCAATTTTATTCAGCGCCGTTATCACAGGTATCTCATCCGCCCCTATCTCTTTTAGCACTGTAGCCACTGCCCTGGCGTGTTCATAAACCAAAGGATGACTAATATCCACAACATGAATTAAAAGGTCAGCCTCAGACACCTCTTCCAGGGTAGCCTTGAAGGCCTCAATTAGATGATGTGGGAGGTTATGTAAAAAACCTACTGTGTCTGAGATAACTATGTTTTCTCCGTTATCAAGACGCAGACTCTTAGATAGCGGGTCTAAAGTTGTAAATAGGGTATCCTGAACCGTCTGGCTGGCGCCAACCAGGGCATTGATTAAAGTAGATTTTCCGGCATTGGTGTATCCTACTAATGTTACCGCAGGAATCTGATTATCTTTTCTTTTTTTGCGTATAATCTGACGATGCAAACTTACGTCTTTTAAAGACATTCTTAATTGCTCAATTCTCCTTCTTATCCTGCGCCTGTCAACCTCCAATTTCTGTTCCCCTGGACCCCTTGTGCCTATGCCACCCCCTAAACGCGAAAGCATTATCCCCTTTCCAACAAGCCGCGGCATAAGATACTCCAACTGCGCCAACTCCACCTGCATCTTTCCTTCAGGGCTCTTTGCATGCTGGGCAAATATATCTAAAATCAACTGCGTGCGGTCAATAGTCTTTCTGCCAAAGACCTCTTCTAAATTTCTCTGCTGCGTCCCTGATAAATCATGGCTAAAGATAACTGTGTCTATATTCTTTTGGCAACATATAGAGGCAATCTCTTCTACCTTGCCCTTGCCTATAAAAAGATTCGGCGTGGGTTTATCGCGCAGGCATGTTATGTTATCTACGACATAAACGCCAGAACTCGCCGCAAGTTCTTCTGTCTCCTGGGCAATATCTAAAATTCCCCAGTTATTTTTCTCAGAGTCTAATTTTACTGTAACTAATAAAACTCTTTCCATTTCGCCAAAATCTTTTTAGCTATGTCTTCGGGTTTATCTGTAACTTTAACTGGAATCCAGTTAATCCTCTTATCTTTTCTAAACCAGGTAAGTTGTCTTTTAGCGTATAGACGACTATTGCGTTTCATCAGGCGCTTTGCCTCCTCTAAATCATACAAACCATTTAAATATCCTTTTATCTCTTTTATTCCGATAGCGCAGTTGGCTGTGCGGCTTAATTTCAGTTTAAGAAGTTTCTTAACCTCATCCAAAAGCCCATCATCAAACATCCTGTCAATGCGTTCTTCAATTCTTTTATATAACTCATCCCGCTTTAAATCAAGACAGAATATTTTTACATCGTATTCTTTTAACAAACCTACCCTCTGCTTCTGTAAATAAGAAATTGGTTTACCTGTTAAGTAAAACACCTCAAGCGCCCGCACAATTCGCCTGGTATCGTTAGGATGAATTTTTAAAACTGCCTCGGGGTCTATCACCTTTAACCTATTGTACAAATAAATGCTGCCGCGGTCTTGCGCCTCCTTATACAGCCGCTTACGCAACAACTTATCCTCTGCCTTAACCTCAAAGATACCATCCAGCATCACTGAGGCATAAAGACCAGTGCCTCCAACAAAAATCGGGACCTTGCCTTTTTTTAAAATCTCTTTGACTTTAATCATGGCTGACTGGCGGTATTTAGAGACATTATATTCATATTCTGGTGATACTATATCAATTAAATGATGGGGTATTTTCCTTCTTAAATTCATCTTAGGTTTTGAGGTTAGGATATCCATACCTTTATAGACCTGCATAGAATCGCAAGAAATAATCTCGCCTTTTATTTTTTTAGCCAGGCAAACCGCGGTGTCAGTCTTTCCGCTAGCAGTAGGGCCTAACAGAAATATAATTCTTTGCCTGGTTTGTTTTGGGATTGACATAAATAAATATTTTTAGGATTGATTTTAAGGGTATATTTTTGTAGGGTATCCTTCTCTGGAGAGTTTATCTCTTAAAACCTCCGCCTCTTTTAGTAATTTAAACTTACCGACCCTTACGCGATACACGGTTTTTTCTAAAGAATTCAACTCTTCAATATAAGCGGGGTAGTTATTCTTGATTAACCTCTGCGTAAGGTTCTGGGCATTTTGTTTATTTGAAAAACAACCCACCTGAACCGTATAAAACGACGCAGGAGGATTTAAATCTGTGGCTAATTCAGATTCTATGTTTAAAGGGAATTCCTTTTTTAACCTGCTTGAATACTCTTCGGCTTCCAGGGTATTACCTGTTTTGTAAGCGCATTGGCTAATTCTATAATATAATTGCGCCTTAAGTTTAGTTTGAGGGAATGAAGACATAAGGTCTTTGTAAAGACTGGATGCCTTGGTATAATCCCCTCTTAAGAAATATGTGTCTGCCAATCCTAATTTTGCCTCCTCTTTAAATGGGCTGTTTTTAAATTCCTGTAGAATTATCTCAAATATATCTGAGGCGCGCAAATAATTTCCCTCCTTCATATAACTTAGGCCCAAAAGATAATATACTGCGTCAATATCCTTATAGTCTTTGGTATCTGCTAAAATCTTCTCCCCCTCTTTTATACAGGATGAGTAGTCCCCTCTTAAAAAATACTCCCTCATCCCTGTTAAATCTAAGGCGTAAGATGGAGTGTAGAGTGTAGAGTGTAGAGTGTAGAGTGTTAAAAAAACAATAATAATCCTTGCGCCTTTACCTAACACTTGACCTTCTCCATTTTGTATTGTTTACTTTTGCCTTTTTACTTTTTACTTTTGCCTTTACTCCTTGAGGATATCTCTTTTTGCAGTTTAAGAATCAGGCTATGCCTTCTTTCCTTTTCCTCGCGCGGGACATCATCTCTAAATTGCGCGGCTAAGGTATGCGGCCGCGGAGAATACTTAAAGAAATATCCAGCGTCAAACTTTATATCTTTAACTAAATCATAGGTTTCCTGGAAATCCTTTTCTGTTTCACCAGGAAACCCAACTATAATATCCGTGGTTAAAACCCCATCCCTTACAATTTTACGATAGTTTTTGGCTAAATCCAAATAGAATTCTTTAGTGTATCCGCGATTCATAAGTTTTAGGATTCTATCCGAACCTGACTGAACTGGCAGATGAAGATATTTCTTTAGTTTCTCTAAATCCGCCATTGCCTTAAATAAATCCAGGGTTGTGTCTTTAGGATGCGAAGTAATAAAACTAAATGCCTTTAACCCCTTTATCTGGTTAACCATCCTTAATAAATCTATAAAACTAACTCCGAACTCCGAACTCCTGACTCCTAACTCCTGACTCCTAACTCCTAACTCCCTACTCCTAACTCCCGACTCATACTCATTAACATTCTGCCCAAGCAAGGTAATCTCGTTTATACCTTTATCAATCGCCTCTTCTATTTCTCTTAAAATATCCCTGCAATCCCTATTGCGCAAATTTCCCCTGACATAAGGCACCACGCAATAAGAGCAAAAATTAGAGCATCCCTCGGATATTACCACATAGGCGTGTTTTCCTCCTAAATAAAAACCGGTGTGATATATTTCATCTGGACGCAAACCTCCGTCCGTTTCCCAAATTTTTGACTCAAATAGTTTGGAGTTTGGAGTTTGGAGTTTGGAGTTCATAATGCGCTGAATGATTTTTGGAATCTTTGCTATGTCAGAAGGACCTACTACGAAATCCACTTCAGGGGCGCGCTTAAAAACATCTTCCCTGTAATTCTGGGCCATACAGCCGACAAGACCTATTATGGGTTTAGGAGTTTGCGAGTTTGCGAGTTTGCGAGTTTTGAATTTGCCAATTTCGCTCCAGACCTTATCCTCTGCATGCTGCCTGACAGAACAGGTATTCAATATAACAACATCGGCCTCCTCAGGCTTAGTTGTCAGTTGCCAGTTATCCTTTTTCAGAAGCCCGCAGATTACCTCAGAATCCCTGACATTCATCTGGCAGCCGTATGTAATGATTGCGATACGCCTTCCTTTTTCGTCGCAACTGCTTAATTCTCTTGATCTTCCCATTTTAGAGGTACACTTTTTATAAGCTTTTGTATGACTCGTAAAAGTTAAGGTAGTTTATCCTTACATTAGCAATTTATAATAGAAGCTGGGAAGGATTTGTCTAATATTTCAATTCTTCTCTGCTCTTTCTCAGTAGCCCTGCGTGCAATTCTCCGATAAATGCCTTATTATTTCTTATTACTTTTTCAAAAAATCCTGTATAGTCAGTCGGCGTTAAAAAATAGAAACAATACTCCAAGCCCATTTTTTCAATCTTGCTGTTCAATTGCATAAAATAATCCGCTGCCCCGGCAATTTTATCCCGGTTCTTTACATCGGTATCTTCATCGGACTTAATCTCTACAAAAATAATCTTCTTTTCTTTCTTTACCGGCATAAACAAGTTCATATTCCCTTTCAGTTTCAAAAGGAATCAAAAACCTGTATTCGTCAGAAAGGGGTTTATCTTGCTGAATCTTTTTGATAATCTCCTCTTTCTGTTGCTGGGTTAGTTTTTTCATAATTAATTTAATTTATCCTTCTTTTACCTTATTAATTTTTCTACTTATTCGTCTTCGCCTTAATAATTCTTCCAGCCCCTCAGGTTTAATCCTTTAGCGTCCCATTAAGATTTTATTTCCACACCTTCAACTGACTGAATTTCACCTTAAACTGCCTGAAGAATTTTTCTATTTTTTGTTTCTCGGCATGAGGCACAAGAACGCATCCTGCAGATAATTTCTGACCCCCAAGCTCCTGCAATAAGCCCTTGTACTTATACCCCTTCCTTGTCTGCTCATAAAGCTGCCTGTTAAATCTTGCCTTGTCCTTCTGGGTTAAGCTGTTCAACTGGAAGGTATAAACAAGAAATGGCTTCTGCTGCAAAAGAATGGCAGAGGGAATATCCGCCGCTCCTCTCAAATACAGAACCTTGCCTTCCTGGAATATATTCTGAAGCAGGCCTGTATCTGTCTTATGCAATTCTTTAAGCGTTCTTATAGTGGGCTGGATATTCCTGCCCGTTTCTTGCTCAAGCTGAATAACTTCCTCCTGCACAACTTCCGATGTTTTCTTTTCTGTTGTAAGTATCAATAAGTCAATGTCAGACCTTGAGGTATATTCTCCTCTTGCAAAACTTCCATACAGCACAACCGCCTTAACATCCTCAATTGCTGAAAACGCCTTCGCTATCTTATTCAATACCCTTTTCATGTATCTTCACCTCAAACCTTTTCTCAAAAACTCAATGATTATTTTCAGGTTATCTATGACTTCTCTTGCCCTTTTGCCATTCACCCCGTCGTATCCCAAGTCGCCGTAAGCAAACCATACCTTTCTCATTGCCTTGTTCACCTCAGGTGTAAAATTCTTGTTGGCGTACTCGTGCCTGCTTTGATGGTCGCCGAAATGCTCATTGTTTCTTGCGGCATCAGCCTCAACAAGCTGCTCAACAACCTTTGTCCCCAGATCACCTACAACAGTGCTCTGCTTCTTATGGAAGGCGTCAAATGTTGCTTTCAACTTTTCCCTTGCCAGCTCAAGATGCTTGTTAAAATCACCCATTCACCCTCCTTTACAATTCGTTATTGTAACGAATTATGCCTTTTTTGTCAATATTTTCGTTATTGTAACGAAGGCATATATTTAAGTTTTTTGCTTTCTTGATATCAAGATATTCACTTTTAGTGAATAATCATTCGCTTCTGGCTTGACTTCTGCACAAAGGGCTGTTCATAATTCATGAACATTCTGTTCACACTGCATAAGACCTCTGTTTTACATTCCTTATTTTGATTTCCTTGTACATAAGTTCAAATATTGAAATTATGTCCTATTTGCTTAACTCCATCATTCCAAATCACTTAACCCCTTTAAAATTCCCAAAATCATATCGCGGTACTTACACCAACGGCCAGCCCAGAGTGCGAATGAAGAATTTTTTTGTTGCGACTTCTTGTTTCATAGTGAATTATAAATTTTGTAGGTCTTGATTTAAAGTTTACATAAAACACCGTTGAATGAACGTGACTTAAAATCGTCTAACATTATCTAAAGGGGATTCACTACCTGCTTTATTCTTCATATGGCATTTCCATTTCTTTATCTTCATTTACCATCTTAACTCTATATTCTTTGGCCATGCGCTCTATGTCTTTCCGGGTGGCATTGTTAAGGATTTCCATATTACGCTTCGCCAACTCATAATCAGGTTTAATTTCAAGTGCTTTTTTGAAACATTTTTCGGCATTAATTCTGTCCATCAAAAGGATATAAGCTATTCCCATATTATGCCAGACAACGGGGTTTTGAGAATGAAGGGAAATATATTCCTTATAAGATTCTATGGCTTCCTTGGGTTTATTTTGTATTAATAACTTCCTGCCCCTGGCAAATGCTTCGTTGGCTTTTTGGACAACTTCTTCGCCTGGCATAAGAGCGCTTATATTAATTCTGAATTTCACTCCTTTTTCCAGATTTCCGAGTTTCTGCCGCTCTTCAAGAATAACTTCTTCGGGCGTTCTTCCATCTAACTCCTGACGCGGTGTTTTTAACCATTCCTCTAACAGTTCTTCTGCTCTTTGTGAAGCTCTTTTCTCATCTTTAAATCTTTTCGGATTTACTTTTAACTGAACATAACCCATAAAGGCATTAATAAGGGCGGTTTCAAGAGGTCCTTTTTCGACGTAACCATTCTGTTCTGAAACAAAACCATTCCACACATCCATAAAAGCCTGTATTATTTCTTTAACGTCTAACTCAGGATGAGGTTTTATCTTAGCAATAATTTCTTTTTGGATATCCTGAGGGTCTCCTTTATTTAACGCCTCTTTTCTTATACTTTGGATTATTTCATTAATATAGTCTTCTTTAAGGCCTCCTTCCTGACAAAAAAGTCTAAAGCGTTCGATAGCCGGTAGTTTTTCCGGCTCTTCCTGTGCGAAGAATATCTTATAAATAATAAGAGGCGTTAATTTAAAAGGTTTTTTATGTTTTTCAGCATCCATGAAAAATAGTTTGATGAAATGGCTTGCCTCTTGAGGAAAAAAATATCCTGTACCAGTCAGAATATAATAATCCTCAAAGGGAAGTACCCTCAAAAATCCGCATTGCCCTTTTGAAATCTGTCGAGTAAGGGTTGTATCTTTTATGCCATATTCCTTACCGGTCGCAAGATCACAGACTATCATTTCTTTACCGATTCTCAAGGCTTTAACTTCAAAAATACTAAAAATTCCATCTTTAAATCTTTTGTATATGGCTTTTAAATCTTCATTAAGTTCGGCTTTTTCAAGAAAATACTGTAAAAGATTTTTAGACAAGACTTCACTTTTGTAATCAAAAATATACCAGTCAAAAACGAGATTCCGTCTTTCTGCTTCGGACATATTAAGGTTTGCAAAAAAGCGTTCTTCATCTGCCATTTCTTCAATTATCTCTGGCTTATTAGATATAAAATCAGCCAAACAGGCATAGAATTGTCTCATTATCTCTTTATAGTCACATACATCCATGATTTGCCCTTATCATGCCTTAAGTTCATTAATTACATGTCTAATTTTCTTTTGGACTTTTTTATACTCAATTTTCTCCCAGGACTCTAAAATGGGGATATACCTGGAATTCCCCGTTGCTTTTACTTTATCCAATAATAAAAAAATCATTTGACGATTACGGTCTTTTAGGTAGGTCATATCATAGCAATCTCTACCTAAACCTAAATCTAATAACTTATCAAAGCCGGCTAAAAGTTCATCCGAATATGTATCCATCTCAATAGCCCAGCCTTTGTCAGTATATACAAGCAAGGGCAACCGGTAATCATATACAATCTTAAGATAACCTTTCAAAATCAACCAATCAATCTTAGCAGTAATTTCACCTATAGTAAGGTTCTTAAAATATCCGTAAACAGGCGAGTTATTTAGTCTTCGTTCAATGATCTTTTTATCCTTCGAACCCTTTAAAATTTTTGCTAGTAATGCACGGCCACCTTTAGCAATTATATCATCCACCCCCCTTAAAATATATCTAATTTCCTCAAGGGGGAGTTGTGAAATACCTTTAGTATCAAGATAAAATGGAACTCTTTGAATTTGTCTGGTCATTTTGATTGAGTTTGTGTAACGGCGCAAGAGTCTTTAATGGAAAAAATATGATTTATAATTCTTTTGGCCTCTGTTATAGATAAAAGATTCCCCTACTTTTCAAATACAAATAAATGCTCATGCATTATGAGCAAAAAATTATATTCTTTTGATTTTTGGCTCCAATAAGGCGTGGTTTCGCAATTCCATTGCTGCTTGATTATATTTATTTTTAGCAATCTTCACCAAAGACACAATCTTCATCTCCGTACTCAATATGAATAGCCATCCCTCTCTTAACAAAATTAGAATATAATACGCCTTGGCTGTACCATTCATCTAAATTGCTATCTCTAATTTTAACATTTCGCCATCCTAATTTTTCTAATACACTTTTTAGCTTAATAAACTAGCTTTTCCAAAAATTCATTGAATACTCCTTTCTCTAACAATATCTTTAAAATCTAAAATTTAGTTAAATAAAAATCTCTAACTAATGCATATTTTAAACATAAATCTAAGTTCTTTCTATTTTATACAGAAATTAAAAAATACGAATGCCTCATTTTTTCTTTTTCGTTTTCTTAAAATGTTTGGGACCTTTGTAAACTTCATTCGCTTCAAGCCAAGCGTTTATCCTATCGAGCCTAAAACGCCACTGGTTTTCGATTCTTGAAACCGGAATCTTCCCCTGTTGAGCAAGTTTGTAAACTTTCTCTTTGCTCATCTGGAGATATTCGGCAACATCTTTAACAGTTAGCAGTTTGTCCATTTTGTAGATTTTATACAAAGAATACTAAAGAATACTATTATTTACTAATATTATACCCTTTCCTTAAAATTAAGCAATATATATTCTGTATAACATCATTATTCCTTGGTAATACCAAACCTTACCAAATCTTTACCAAAAATCCTACAACACTCGTATAATACTGCACCCATCAATCATACCAAATATTTCAAAAATATAGTTTCTTTGACATAACTTTTCTTCAAAAAATAAATATGTTTTTGACGTTGTTATTTTAATATAAAAAGGGGGTGATATAAACAAAAATAGACTGGCTGCGGTAATAGTTCGATGAATTTAATCGGTTAAAAAATCGAGGGTAGGTAAATATCTCTTATCTTACAGAATATTTTTAGGAAAGCAACACGCATTTTACTTCAATTTATCTGTTATCTGATATATCACTCCAGAGGCAACTTCGGGTTTAGGAAGCCCTAATTTGCGCGCTGAGACGGTGATTTCAGTAGTTGTATCGTTGAGCTTCTTAAGTTTAAAAGTTACGCCTGCGCCATTAACTTCTGCGCTTATAATGCCATCGGCTTTATTCTCTCTTTTAACTACTCCCGCCTCCTTAAGCACCTCTAATCCTGTATTATATGCCTTATCAAATGTTACATTAAAGGAAGCTTGCGCGTAGTCTTTGCCCGTAAAGGTTAATACAGCAGCAACCGGCAAAGCCGCTACACCAGTGAGCATAGAAGCAGCGTATACTTTAAGCCCCTGGATACCTGCTGCCTTTAATGGCTCAGAAATAATCAACACAGCGAGTTGCTGAACGCTGGTAATGTTCTTATAACTCTTATTCAGATTCACATCGTATACCTTGATAACCGGCTGACCCTCAACGCTATAATCCTTACTGACTATCTTACCGATAGCCAAATTTGCCACGTCAATCTGTATCGCCATCTCTTTTGCAGGTTTCTTTGCACCTTTCTCAGGAGCCCCTGCTTTCTTTTCCTCAATTATCTTAAGAGAATCTACATTAAGTTTTCCTTCCTTGTTTTTGGCCATAACTACTTCTTTAAGTTCAAAATCTATACGCTTGAGATGAATTTTGCCTTTTATAAGCGCTCCCAAATCACAGGTAACTCCCATCTTTGGAATATCAACAAGGATATCTTGTGGAAAGCCCGCAGGATTATACATCCTGAAATTTGTTATCTTGATAGATTGCCTTATTATACTTAAGGAAAGACCTCCTACTTTAGTAGGGGCACCGGTAACGCTACTGGCGACACTGCCGATGAGCGACTTGATAAGAAAATCCCTGACTAAACTAAATGCCAGAATAATAACAATTACCAGAATTATAATTTTGATTTTCTTCAGCATTCAGCACCCCCCTGGATTAAAGTCTCTTTTTGATTTGCGCAAGCAGTTGGCGGCCCGCGGTATCTTCTCCTAATCCTACGCGTATCTCTATACGCACGCTATGGGAACTAACTTCAAAGATATCAACCGCAATCTTAGTATTTTTCGTGTCTTCCCCTCTCAGTTGAACAACGGCATTCTTTGTAACCTCAGTAGTAAGGTTAATCTTTTTGGCTTTAAAAACAGCCTTTGTAGCTGAAACCGCCTGAGTCATTGATGCATTTTCTTCTGAAATCACCTTACCGCCTTGCCATAACACTGTCCCTCCTGCGCCTGCACCAATCAAAAACACCGCACACCCAGTAGAAACCAGTGCCATACCTATAAGAACCCCAAAAATAAAAATTCTCTTTAGCATAATTATCTTTTAAAATTAATGAATTGACGTTCTAAAAAATAAGCGGCTGTATAAATAAACCGTAGAATTACCATCTTTCCATAATCCCACTACAGCCCTTCGACTCATTAGCGCTCACTTAAGGTAACGCAGCCATCAGCCATTAAGGTAAACTTTCTTTGACATAACTTTTCTTCAAAAAATAAATATGTTTTTGACCTTGTTATTTTAACATAAAAATTGACTGATATAAACAAAAATAAACTGACTGCGGTGGATTATAAAAATACAAAGAGTAAACAGGGTTTAATCTTTAATTTTTTCTGGATGGTGCTTCACTATTTTAGCAGAGCACATATAAATGATATCCTCCGCAATATTGGTAGCATGGTCACATATACGCTCAAGATGGCGGGCAATCAATAACAATGGTACGGCACGTGTTACTGTGGTTGGATCTTTAGCCATATAATCATTTATTAATTCCTGCTGTATAATATTGCGTAAATTATCTGCCTGTGAATCCATCAAAATTACCT
>Ga0272448_1000629_pt1 | contig 53058 bp, 52 predicted proteins | sample YNPCB0191_FD_202220 | JGI IMG/M metagenome (GOLD analysis project Ga0272448, IMG submission 202220) | Hot spring sediment microbial communities from Yellowstone National Park, WY, United States - YNP-CB-019-1 | ecosystem: Environmental > Aquatic > Thermal springs > Hot (42-90C) > Sediment... | reverse complement strand
TTTATAGTCTATCCGGTAAGCTACAAAGTGCTTTGTTAATGCAGCACCTTTAACAACTTCAAGCGTTTTAGTACCAATAAAGAATAAACTTGTAGCACCTGGAATTATGGAACCACTTAACAAGAAGTAGTTTGGTTGCTGTTCGTTGTCAACCTTTGGAATACCAAGTTTTTGCCACTCTTTTCCATCCTTACTTACTGCAAGTGCAGTACGAACCGCATTTGTTTCATTTTTCCTTGCTTTATAAAAACAAAAGTATTGCCCATCTACTATGTCAATCGTGGAATCTCTTGCTTCTCCGTCATCATATTCTGCGTCACCCCTAATTACGAAGCCTTTCGGTTCCCATGGACCGGAAGGATCATCAGCTGTTAGAAGAAATGTTTCCCATTTGCTTTCAAAGATCCTACTTTCATCACCTGCTAAATTTTCTTGAGCAATATCTAACGAAAGATAGAGGTGATAAAGGCCTGTTTTTGGATCTCTTAAGAGTTGCTGATTTTCTATACTTTGAACTTTTGCCTTTATTGTTTCACTTAACTCTTCTTTCGAAATCCATGTTATTAAGTTGTAGTTCTCTCCGTCGTTTGCCCTATAAATTTCAACAGCATAACCTCTTCTTATTTCTCCCTCTCTTGGTCTGCTCGTCAACCAGTATTCTTTGTTTTCCTCATCAATCCATAGCTTTCCTGCTCCACACCAGGAACCAGGATTAAAGTTTGGAGGATCTAAGAGGACCTTTTTAAACTTCCTTCTTAAAAATAGAGCTTGAGGAGGATACAAGCCATACCAGCTCATAAGTAATGAAATGAGCTGGGTTCCTATTTAAGTTTTTAAAATCTGAATTGAACTTAAGCGCTTTTTGATATAGTTTGAGACTTAACTACTACCACCCATACTTGTTTGGTCCCCAGTCTTTTTTTACAAGTTCTTGCTTTGCTAAGACCATTTTGTAAGGCTCTAGGTCTTCGTAGAGTATAACACCAGGCCCTACAATAGAGTAGGGTCCTATTCTAACGCCTGGCATAAGTATGGCATTAACTCCAGTTCTGCAGTAGTCTCCAATGAAAGCAACGTTTTCTCCAACTAACTTCTTTCCCTTAACTTCTACAATTGTTTTTTCATCGTCAAACCTTAATGTTCCACAAACAGTTGCTGCTCCTATATCTGTTCGTTCTCCAACTATTCCTGCTATCTCAGAGTAGTGTACTATATAAACTCCATCAAATATAATTCCAAAAACTTCAGCAGCATTTTCAACTCTAACTTCGTTACCAAGGACTCCTTGAACTAAGCTGTAGTTGCTTACTATGGTATTATCTCCAATTACACTTGGTCCTAAGATAATAGAGCCTCTATCGATGATGCTATTCTTTCCTATCCATACTGGCCCTTCTATGTAAACGTAGTCTCCTATTCTTGAATTTTCTCCAACTACAACGTTTCCGTTGATCTGAGCACTTCGAGAAATTTTCGCCGAAGGTGCAATCTGAGAACTAGTTAATTCAGCTGACATACTTTTAAGCATACTTACATTTGCTTCAATTAGGTTCCAAGGATAATCAACATCAACTATGAAATCTTCTACTCTTGAGAAAGTTATACTCTCTCCGTTTTCTATAGCGTCATTTATACTTTGAAAAAGTTCTCCTTCCAGAGGAGGCATAATTCCAACTGGCACCTTAAGCATAACTCCTGGATTTCTTTCAACATAGTCCAAGAACTTATTTTTCATTGCTATTATGCCATAAGCTCTAAAGTTCAATTCCCTTGGTCTCCACACTATAGAACTAACTCTGTTTCCTTCTGTTTTAGTTCCAAAGTTATGAGGCGCATCTCCTTCTTTTACCGCAATAGTTGCCATTGCTTCACTTTTCCTGAAAGCCTCGATCAAGTCTATGAAAGTTCTTTTTGTGGTTAACGTATCTCCATAAACTACGATAAACTCATCTTCTTTAAGTTCATTGTTCGCTGCAACTAAAGCTTTTGAAGTACCATTAGGCGTGGCTTGAGTTACATAACTTACCTTAACTCCAAATTTTTCGCCATTTCCTAGGTAGTTTATTATTCTTTCTCCAAGTTTTCCTATTACCACTACAAAGTCTTTAATCCCAATTTCCTTAAGTTGAGAAATGGTATGGTAAATTATAGGTTTGTTTGCAACAGGAAACATAGCTTTTGGTCTAGTTAAGCTATAAGGCGAAGCGCGTTCTCCATTTCCAGCAGCCAATATTACAGCTTTCATAGCAATATAACTGATAAACTTTAGTAGTTTTAAGTTTTTTGGTGAAGCTCAAAAACTAAGAGGCTTGAAATATTGTAAAAAGGTTCTAAAGTAGCTATTTTAAATTTTACCTAAAAATTTTAAGAGATTGCCAACTTAAGACTATGCACGATGCTACCTTTTGGAACTCTTGAAGCTAATTACTCTGTATCGCTTAAACTTTATAGCGCTAGTATAATTAAATAATTGTTAATACTTCGTATAGGTTCTGCTTTTATAGCATTTCTTAACTTGCTAACTTTTTATGTTGTTTTTACGTTCTTCAAAAACGATTATAAATCTTTCAAAGCATAATACTCTCAATGCAAGACGTAGGTGAAGAAACTAACTTTAACAGAAGTTCGCTTGAGCTTCTTCCTTTACCCGTTAGGAAGCTCTTAAAGCAAATTGGAATGGAAAGATTAACTGAACCTCAAGAAAAAGCAATTCCTCTTATTATGGCAGAAAAGAATGTACTTTTAATAGCCCCAACTGGTAGTGGGAAGACAGAGGCAGCACTTTTACCAATACTAAGCAAGTTAGTTAATATTAAAAACAAAAAGGGCATTTTGCTACTTTACATAACTCCACTTAGGGCTCTAAACAGAGACATGTTTAGAAGGATCTTTAAACTATGCTCTTCGCTTAACTTAACAGTAGACATAAGGCACGGCGATACTACTGCAACTTTAAGAAGGAGACAAGCACTAAAGCCACCAAATATTCTGATAACAACACCAGAAACTCTTCAGGCCATACTTCCTGGAAAAAGAATGCAAGAGAATCTAAAGAGTGTAAGATGGGTGGTTGTTGATGAAATGCATGAAATAGCAGAAAGCAAAAGAGGTACTCAGCTCACTGTAGCTCTAGAAAGACTTGTAGAAGTAATTGGTCATGACTTTCAAAGGATTGGGCTATCGGCAACGATTGGCAACCCTGAAGAAGTTGCAAAACTACTAGTAGGTAAAGGAAGATCAGTCAAAATTATTCAGGTTCCAGTACCAAAAAGTTATAAGTATGAAGTTTTTTGGCCTCAACCAAACAAAGAAGCTCTCGAACTTTCTTCAAAGCTTTATACTTCGGCAGATGCTGCAGCTAGAATAGCGGTAATAAAGAAGCTTTCTGATTCTCACACTTCTACGTTAATTTTTGTTAATAGTAGACAAGTGGCAGAAATGTTAGCCTTAAAACTTAGTTATATCAGCTCAAACATTGGTATTCATCATGGTTCTTTGTCAAGAGAAGAAAGAGAAAGAATAGAAGAAGATTTTAAGAAAGGAAAGACTAAAGCCATAGTTTGCACGTCAACTCTTGAACTTGGAATAGACATTGGAAGTATTGACCTTGTAGTACAATATCTTTCACCACGTCAAGTAAAGCCATTTATTCAGAGGGTTGGTAGGTCTGGACATAGACTTGGACTAACCTCGAGAGGAATAATAATAACTGCTTTCACAGATGATGCTTTAGAAGCTATTGCTGTTGTAAAAAGGGCTAGAGAAGGCCTTCTCGAACCCACTCGAGTTCATAGTGGTGCTCTTGACGTATTAGCGCACCAAATCGTAGGGCTTACCTTAGATCATAGAAGAATAAAAGTTTCATATGCGTTTGAAGTTATTTCAAGATCATACTGCTACTCTAAGCTCAGCAAGAAGAAATTCTTTGAAGTTTTAGAATTTCTTTCCAAGTTAGGATTAGTTAAGTTAAAAGGTGAAGAAATAGTATTAACTGAAAAGTCGAGGCCTTACTACTTTTCTAATTTGTCAATGATTCCGGATGAAAGAAGGTACCCTGTAGTTGACTTAACTACGAACAAAACAATAGGTACAGTAGGAGAAGAGTTCATTACTCTTAGAGCTAGAGAAGGTCTACACTTTATCTGCAAGGGCTTAGTTTGGAACATCGAGGAAATTTCAGATGATGGTTTCGTGTACGTAACTCCAGTTGACGATCCTACTGCTGCTTTGCCTGGCTGGGATGGCGAAATACTCCCAGTGCCTTATGAACTGGCAAAAGAAGTAGGCAAACTTAGGAAAGATATTTTAAGAGCGCTAAAAGAAAGAGGTCAAGACTATGCTGTAAGTTGGCTTTGTAATGAATTTCAAATAGATAAATATGTTGCAATTAACATAATAAAAGAATTGAAAGAACAAATTGAGCTTGGTGTTCCGGTTCCATCGAATGATCAGATACTTGTAGAGGGCTTCAGCAGGTATATAATAATTAATTGTTGTTTTGGTGAACTAGTTAATAAGGCACTTGGCTATATAATGGAACAAAAACTTTCTGAGAATGGCTTAGTTAAGAACTGGTGGGCTGATGGCTACAGGATACTCATAGAGCTTCCGTTCGAGTTAACAGAATTAAACTTTGACTCTATTGTTAGTAAGCTTTTACCAGAAAGCTCAAGAGATGTAGAAAAAATTTTTAGACTTAGAGTAAAAGAAAAGTTTCCGTTTGGTTATTACATGAAGTTTGTTGCAGAAAGATTTGGTTTAATCGAGCGAGGTCTAACTTTAAGTGAGTCAAAGCTGTTAAGTCTGTTTAGCATATGTAAAGACACACCAATCTACGATGAAACCATGAGAGAAGTCCTTCAGGAAAAAATAGACTTAAAAAATGCTAAGCAAGTAGTATCAGAAATATTAAATGGAACAATCAAAGTTGAAAAATATTTTTCAAAGGAAAGACCAACTCCAATTTCATATCATATATTAAACAAATACACAGAATTACCAGAAACGATTGCTCCTGAAGGCATTAAGAAAGATATCATAGAAAGGTTTAAGAATGCAATATTAAGTTCCAAAGTAGAGTTGATATGCATGGAATGTGGTTTAAAGCAAGGGCAAGCAACAATAGTGAACATTCCTGAAAAACCGAGGTGCTCTAACTGTAGTTCGACTCTTCTTGGCATCATACCAAAGTACAGAAGTAATGTTGAAGAAATAATAAGAAAAAGATTGAGTGGGGCGAAACTCTCCGAAGATGAACTAAAAATACTTTCAGATGTAAGGAGAACTGCTGACATAATTAACTCGTACGGTAGGCGTGGAATAATTGCCCTTTCAGTTTATGGTGTAGGTCCACAAACAGCTTTTAGAATACTTTCAAAGATGCAGTACACTGAAGACGACTTGATGAAAGATCTTTTAGAAGCAAAACTTAAGTACATTCAGACTAAGCCCTACTGGAGCTAGGTTGGTGTAAAAAATACTTAAGCTACTCTTAAGCTTATAGAAATACCCTCTGATGTTGGAACTACTGCCGTTATCCAATTACCCTTTGAAGTTTCTTCTAAGAATTCTCTGATTGTTCCCCACGTGTAGTTTACATTGTGCGCTAAAACAACACCTCCTACCTTAACTTTATCTTTTACTAAGTTGAAGAAGTCGAGATAAAGGTGCTTGTCAATATCTATAAAAACAAAATTAAGGTCTTCAATTTTCTTTACGTTTTCTAATGCATCACCCTTTATTGGGATAACTACGTCTTGAAAATTATAATTTTCCACTAGTTCTCTAAGATAATTAAACCTACGTGGTTCTTCTTCAATCGCATAAATTTTTCCATCGACTTTTGAATTCCTTAGAGCTTTTATCATCCAAACGGTTGAAAACCCGACTCCCGCACCAGCATCTATTGCATAAAGTTTTTTAAAGCTAATTGCCGTCATATAAGCTACTGAGAAGATTACGTAACCATCTTCGTAGTTGATATTTGGAACTCCAAGCTTTCTAGACCTTTCATACGTCTTTCTTATGACTTCATCCCAATTCATTTACATTTTTTGCTTTTCTGTTTTTATTAAATGTTTCTTATTATTTTTTTAGTAAGAAATTTTTATAAGGGTCATTTGACTTCGTATAAAGTAATGAGAGGAAGTAGCTTATTTCTATTGTTTCTTCTCTTAGTTTTTTTGCTAGTGACAAGTTACTTTTTTTATTTAAGTCGCTTCTCGAGTAAGGAAGAACTCATAAGACTAGAAAGTATCACAATCTCTAACAAAAATCCAAAAGTTTATGATATGCTTGACATAAACATAAAGGTTTCTGGAAAAGTAGATGACCCATTCGATGAAAATGAAATAAACATAACTTCTGAGATAACTTTTCCAAACAAAGAAGTTGTTAGACTACCTGCATTTTACTATCAGGATTATAGTAGAAATTTAGTGAACAAGAAAGAAGTATTAACGCCTATTGGAGATCCATTTTGGAAAGTAAGATTTACTCCAATTTTAGAAGGAAATTACTCAGTAAAAGTAAGTCTATACAAAAGCAGAAAACTGTTAAGTTTCTCGTCAATTATTTTTTCTGTTAAAGGATATTCTTCCAATGGTGGGTTTGTTAGAATGGACAAGAGCGGATACCTAAAATTAGAAAATGGTAGTAGTCTTTTCTTAATTGGAGAAAATGTATGTTGGTATTCAAGTAATGGAACCTACGACTACGACAGTTGGTTCGGCAAGATGAATGGCAATGGAGAAAACTATGCGCGGATATGGCTTGCTCCATGGGCTTTCGGGATAGGCTGGAAAGAAAAATTAGGCCACTATAACTTAGAAGAAGCTTGGAAACTTGACTATGTTATGAACTTAGCTAAAGAAAACGGTATTTACGTTATGTTATGCCTTGTAAACCATGGTCAATTAATTTCCCAAGATAACTGGAGAGACAACCCTTATAACTCAAAGAATGGAGGCCCAATATCGTCTCCTGAGCAATTTTTCACCAATACTGAAGCTAAAGAATACTTCAAGAAGTTCCTAAGGTACTTAGTTGCAAGATATACTAGTTACACCAATCTTTTTGCTTGGGAGCTCTTTAATGAAGTTGACTTAACAGACAACTATAATCAAAACAACGTAGCGGAGTGGCATTCTGAAATGGCAAGTTACATTAGAAGCATTGATCCATATAAGCACTTGGTTACAACAAGTTTTTCTTCTTCGTCAGCTGGAGACCTTATTTGGAGACAGTCTAACCTTGACTTCGCTCAGCTTCACACTTACGGCCCAAAAGATCTTTCTGAAGCAATATGCGGCCAAATAAGTTCTATGAAAACATATTATAACTTACCAGTTCTAGTTGGAGAATTTGCTTCAGACTGGAGGTGGTTTGATTCTCCTTACTACTATAAGGATAAAGAAGGAGTAGAAATCCACGAAGGGATTTGGGCTTCAACAATGTGTGGATCCTTTGGTACTGCAATGCTTTGGTGGTGGGACAACTACATTGATCCTTTTAACTTATATTACCATTATAAAGCCTTAAAGGACTTTCTAAACGGCATAAGCTTCTACAACTCCAATTTTTCAAAGCTGAGCTATGAATTTGTTGTTAACGAAAGTCTAAGCAACCCTCTCGGGAACGTTAAGGTTTTTCCAACAGTTGGATGGAGCAAGCCCAAGTTTGATTTCTTCGAGATAAAGCTTTGGGGTGAAGTAACAAACTCAAGCGAAGTTCCAACATTTGTTCAAGGCAAATATCATGAGAATCTAAGAACAGAACCAAAATTTAAAGCAAAATTCTTTAAGGAAGGAAAGTTTGTTGTTCATGTAAACTCTGTAGCAACTGGTGGCGCAACATTGGATATTTACTTAGATGGAGTCAAAATTCTTTCAAAAAGTTTGCCAGACAAGGATGGGAAAAACGATGGCTTTGCCAATGAGTACAACGAAGACTTCTCTATAGATGTTCCTCAGGGAGTTCATGAAATAAAGGTTAGTAACTCTGGTTCTGATTGGTTTACAGTAGATTACTTTGAGCTAGAGAATGTTTTATTGGTTCCTTATAACTTTAAGATATATGGGCTTAACAATGCTACCTTTGCAATTAGTTGGGTAAAAAGTAGAAGTTACAATTGGTTCAACGTAATAAGCAACGCGACTCTTGAAGAAGTTGGAGGCGTAAAAGTTAGACTCTCTAATTTAAATGATGGAAACTATACTCTTGAGCTCTACGATACGTATAAAGGAGAAACTATAAGTGTTTCAGAAGTAAGGGTAGTAGATGGCAAAGTTACTATTGATATTCCAAGGTTTAAAAAAGATTTTGCTTTTAAGCTGTATCTTAAAAAATAGTTGTTCATAAGCTACATCTATTTGGTAGCTCATAGTGGACGCTTATGTAGAGTTTATAGTAACAGAAGTCAGTATTCTTGTGTCTTGAAATTCTTAAAAAGTTCAATGCTACGAACATTAGAAAGAAGCTATTTCATTGTAAGTGGTTACTTTATAGTTATAAAGACTTCGATAATGAAAAGGAACTGTTAACCTAGGACGACCTGCAATACTATCCAGAACTAAAGTTCTAGCTTTCTTGCCGAGCTATTTGTAAAATAATTTACTTTTTATAATAAAGCTAGAAAAAATACTTCTAAAGGTTTATATAGTTATTAGAATTTAAATTTCTAATATGGAGGATCTCATCCAAAAACACAACCCATGGTGGAAAAACCAGGAGAGAGACTATACTTTAGACAAATGGAAAACGATGAAGATAAAGTGGATTCCGAAGTGGGTAGAAGAAATTAGCCTAGAGCCTTTTTCCTTAAACTTTGTAATAGGATTAAGACAAGTTGGAAAAACAACTGGAATAAAATTACTTATTCAAAGAATTCTTAAGAAAAATAAACCTGAAGGAATTTTTTACTTTAACTGTGACTTCATTCCAGATGTAGAAGTGCTCAAAAGACTTCTCGACGTATACTTATCTTTTAAAAATTCTCAGAACATAGAAGTAAGCTTCATATTCTTAGATGAGATAACTAGTGTTCCAGAATGGTGGAGAGCAATAAAAGGATATATTGATCTAGGACTTTTTAAAAATGATGTAGTAACAGTTACGGGGTCTTCTTCCTTAAAACTTAGGGGAGAAACAGAACTTTTTCCCGGAAGGAGGGGAAAAGGGAAAGATGTATTTGTTTACCCTCTTTCTTTCAGAGAATTCCTAGAAATCCACGAAATTAAAGTTGAAATTAGTGGAAACTTAGAGAAAGATATGAACAACTTACTAAAAATGGAAGATGAAGTAAAAAAGTACTTTGTTGAATACATAAGATTGGGAGGTTTTCCCCTTTCGATAAATGAGGATCCAACTGCGAGTGACCAATTCTTAGCTGGTTTTGAAGGCGACATTTTAAAAGCAGGAAAAAGCTTACAACTCGCAAAGGAAATAGTGTCGAGTATTCTTAATAAAGCTCCTTCGCCCTTATCTTATCTAACTATTGGAAGAGATATAGGGGTTTCTTACAAGACAGTTCAAAGCTATGCAGAGGTTTTAAAGAATTTGTTTGTAATAGATATAGCTTCATATAAAGATGAAAAGAGAATAATATGGAGAAAAGAAAAGAAGTTCTTCTTCCTTGATCCATTTGTTGCAAATACTCTTTCTTTTTGGAGCGGAGAAAAATTTTTAGAAAGTGCACTCTACGAATGGATTGTACAAGCCCACCTTCTGAGAAGGTATAGTTCTGTTTACTACTTTAGGAATTCGTATGAAATAGACTGTATAGCAAATGGACTTAAAGTTGAAGTTAAAGTTGGAAAACCTCATAGAAAGTACCCTGATAACGTTCTAATACTAGATTCAGAGAATCTACCTTTATTTTTAAGTGTAATTGTATAGAACGTAAAAGTATTAAAGATTGTTAAATTAAAGGCATTCTAATTTCGTGAAGTTTAAATTAACAAGTTACTCTGCATTTATAGAAAAAGCTAAAATACTTAGGATAACACCCATTTTTAACTATAAAAATAAAAAAGATAGAAATGTCAGTTCCTAAAAAATTAGACAAAAAGAAACTTAGGCTGATGGTTTTGCTAGTTCTTGCTGAATATGGTAAAAAGAAAGTAAGTGGTGAAGAAGCAGTTAAGAGTCTTAGTGAAGAAATAAATAAAGTAATACTTAAAGAGTGCTTGTCTAATCTTTAACTTTTCCTTTGCTCATACTCTTAAACTATAGTTGCACTTGCCCTGGCTATAAGGTAACATAAGCAACAGATTTTGATATCGCTGACGCCTAATAAAGCAGAGGATTATGCTTTACCACTGCTGTCATCTTTGTCTGATTACCACGAAATCATGAGTGCCCTCATTAAATAAGCTTAAGAAGCTTTTTGGGCCTTTATCTCTTGCCCATGCTTTTTTCATTCCTCTTCTGTTCTCTTGTTTTTCTTTCAGCTGAAAGATCTAGCACTTGTTTTTATTAATTCTTTAATACTTGCTGACAAGAAAAGTATAAATATTCGTTGTTACATTAAAAATAATAATGACTGACGTTCTACGTACATATGTTGAGAAGGAAGATCCAAATTATAAGTGGGAACTTACTTCAAAAGATGATTTCTTTGGATCTCAAGTTCTGAACATAAATCTTCAATCTCAGAATTGGAAAGGAATAGTTTGGTCTCATAGATTAAGGCTAGTACTTCCTAAAAAATTAAAAAGTAGCTTTGTGCTTTTGTTCATAACAGGTTCTGGTCAAGGTCTAGAAGAACTAGCAATTTGTAAAATGTTTTCAGATAGTTTAGGATTACCTTGTGCGATACTTCATGATATTCCTAATCAACCGCTCTTCAACGGCTTATATGAAGACGCAATAATAGCATTAACCTTCCAGAAGTTCTTCGAAACAGGTGATGAAGAGTGGCCTTTGTTGCTTCCAATGACAAAAGGTGCAAAAAGGGCAATCGATGCTACAGAGGAAGTACTTGAAAAGGTTAATGAGAAGCCAAGAGGTTTTATAGTAACTGGAGCTTCAAAGCGGGGCTGGACTACTTGGCTTATTTCAGCGGTTGATAAAAGAGTTAAAGGCATAGCTCCAATGGTTTTCGATAACCTTAATTTTCAGAAACAGATGGAACATCAAATTGAGTGTTATGGTTCGTATAGTGAGCAAATTTCTGACTATACCAAGCTGAGACTCCAAGAAAACCTTAAGACAGAAAAAGGTAAAAAATTACTTCAAATAGTTGACCCTTACAGCTATAGAACTGAGATAACGATTCCAAAGCTTATAGTAAATGGAACAAACGATCCCTATTGGACTGTGGATTCTCTTAATTTGTATTTTGACGACTTATTAGGAGAAAAATATATACTTTATGTTCCAAACGCAGGACATGGCTTGGAAGATAGGAGAAGAGTCATGAATGCAATAATGGCGTTTACATCCTCCATAGTTTCAAACCAAAGTTTACCTTCAATAAAGCTTATACTGGAAGATTCAACAGTTGCTTTAGTTACAAACTCTTCTCCCTTGTACGTCGACTTTTGGAAGGCTTCCTCAAACAACATGGACTTTAGGTACTCAAAGTGGGAATCTTTGCCTAGCATAGAAAAAGATGATAAGTATTTCTCTTACTTAGCGAAGGAAAAGACATACACTGCATTATTTGGTGAGGCAACTTTTCAATTTAACAACAAAGTTTTTAGCTTGTCAACTAGCATGAGTATCTTTAAATCTAACATTTAAATGAAATATCATTAAAGTAGTCGTTTATTATTTTAGAAATCAGGTTAGAAAGTTCATTAAAGTATTCTACGCTTCTTTTTTCTTCAAAGATAACACTTCCTTCGTCTTCAGAGTAGTTTATTATGGATTTTTCTAATGGAAATGTTTTTACGCCTTCTTTCCAAATCACTATTTCTTCATCTTTGTAAAGTTCACGTTTCACTAATTTTTTATCTATTGCCATTATCATAGCAGTTTCGTCTGTTGCGGCGTGACCTCCTTTCTTGTTAAAATATTTTTCAGTAATTTTGTTTTCCCTAGCTAGTATCCACCAGTTTATGACAATATTTGGGATTCTACAGTTAACCCAAATTTTCTGGCAAGCTTTTTCTATTGCTGACACTTGTTTAGAGCCTCCATGACCATTCATAACAACTGCTTCTTTGAAGCCGCTAAAGACCATGCTTCTCATAACGTCGTAAATTAAGTTTTCAAGCGTTTCAGGTTCTACTCTAACAGACCCAGGGTATCCATAAAGACTATCAGTCACGCCATAATATATTGTAGGAAGAACAATGGAATTTGTTTTTTCCGCAATCTTTAAGCTTAGTTCTTCGGGTATAATGGCGTCAGTTCCCAAAGGAAGATGAGTTCCATGAGGTTCTATCGTACCTATTGGCAAGATGAACCTTTTAATGTTTTTGTTTAGGTAATTTTTTACTTCCATCCAAGAAAGCTTTTTCAGTTCCATCTTTATCAACCAATTGTAAAGTTTTATTCTTTATAAAAGTATCTTATTAGCGCCTTAACTTCATCTTCAGGAATTGTCTTTAGCGTTAGTCTCTTATCTAAGCTCTGTAGTAAGAATGCTATTAGATTTATCTTTGAAACTTCTTCAAGCATTTCAACAAAGTTTGCTGCTTCAGCTAAATCCTTTCCTAGCCCAACAACTCCATGATTTCCTAAGATCAGCACGTTACTATTGCCAACGTTCGCCCTTATCTTTTCTGCTAGCTCTTTACTTCCAGGAGTTTCGTACTCTAAAACCTTAAGTTTTCCTAAAGTTAGAACTGCATTAACAGTTATTGGTTTAATTTCAATTCCAAGAGAAGCTAAGGCTGTAGAAATTGGGTTGTGTGCATGAACTACCGCATTCACATCGCTTCTTACAGAGTAAATTGCAGCATGAAACTTTGTTTCTGATGAAGGTCTAAGCTTACCTTCAATTAGTTCTCCGTTTACACTAACTTTTAGTAAGTCTTCTGGCTTTAGGCCAGCTTTGAATTTTGTAGTTGGAGTAATCCAAAAATATTCTTTTCCTGGAAGTCTGGCACTAACGTTTCCTCCCAAGCTTGCAACTAAGTTCTTTTCGTAAAGGTTCTTCATTACATTACAAATCTCAGCCTTTATTTCCTCTTCTTCCATAGCTTTATTGAACGTTAGCGCGTATATAATTTTTTCTAAAGTTTAAATACAAGGTAAGTAGCTCATGGTGGCTGAGGATGAAATTAGCAGTACTTGCAGAGCTCTTCACAATTTTTCTTTGGTCTTTAGGAAACATATTTATAGCTTACCTTAACTTGTTCTTTGACAACTATACACAAAACTTCTTTAGGTACATTTCTGCTGCATTAACTTTACTACTTTTCTCTTTGGCATTTAACAAGAACAAGTATTTCAGTTCGTTAAAGAATGTAAAAACACTTACAATTCCAATTCTCACTGTGTTCGTTTTTCAGATTTTTAACGTATATGGAATAGCATTTACAACTCCAACTATAGCTACATTGATAACTAGGCTTAGTGTAATCTTTGTTGATGTTTTCTCATTTTTCCTTTTTTCGGAGGAACGTGTAACGTTAACAAATAAAAACTTCATAGTTGGAACTTTGCTTTCTTTTTTCGGTGTTTTTGGAGTTGTTTTGGTAGGTTCAAGCCTTTTTTACTCCAACGAACTTTTCTTTATTGGTGTACTCTTCTTAATTTTAACTTCAATTCTCTGGGCAATCTATATAGTTTCCATTAAGATTGCACTTAGAAACTCAGATCCGCTTTCAACAACTACAAATGTTTTTCTAATTTCTGGAGTGATGTACCTTCCTTTTTCTGTTCTTACTGGTGGGCTATACAAAGTTTTAAACGAAGATTTAGCCATAAACTTTTTGTTAATTGCTTCTGGAATTTTATCGATAGGCATTGGAAATTTTCTTAATTATTACGCAATTCAAGAACTTGGTGCTTCTCTATCTACAAACCTTCAACTTCTTATACCCATAGTTACTGGAATCCTATCAATGATTGTCCTTAATGAGCCAATGCCCACCAGTAAAGTCATTTTTTCTTTACTAGCTTTAGTTGGATGTTGGCTTGTTATTAGAGCTTCTAACAAGAGTTCAGAAAGATAGCCACATTGTTTATCAGTACATCTTCTGACAGCTTATGTTGAAGGAAAAACTTTTAGAAAAGATATGTTATTAAGCTGTTTATCTGTTCTTTATTTTCTACCAATAGCCAAGCTTCATTCTTAACATTTTTTAGTTAGTTTTTAAAATAAATTACGTTGCTTTAATATCATCAAGCTTTTTATAGTATTCGTTCTACAGTTTCTAAACTGTTATAAAAAATATAATTTAAATCTAGCTTTAAACTGGAACTTGTACCTCTTAAAAAGGAGTTTTTCATCATAAACTTTAAATAAAAGTTTTTATATTCGTTAACCTTCAAGAAATTTAGAAGATGTTTGAATACCTAATGCTAATAGGCTTCCTAATGATAGCGATAGGTATCTTGATCCTCATCCTTGCAACTTTAATGGATTTCTTTAAGACAAAAAGTGGCCAAGAGGGAGAAAGAACATCGGTTCAAGGTGGCGCAGTAATAATGGTAGGTCCAATTCCAATAGTTCTAAGTACTGATCCAAACTCAGCAAAAATTCTTATGATTTTAGCTATAGTTCTGATCGTTATTTCATTTTTGTTTATTCTTTCTTTAAAGGTGCTGCAGTAAAATGAGCAATAGGCTATTTTTCGTTGGTATGCTTCTCATATTCATAGGAACATTAATACTCACCTTTTCTTCTATTTTACTTGCCTTAACAAACATAGGCAATGTGAATGTGGCAGGTGGCGCTCTTATTATGATCGGTCCGATACCAATACTGATTGGAGCGGGAATTCCATCTGTATTACTCGTCTTTCTCATAATTTTAATGCTAACATTAATGCTTCTTCAACTTTACTTGTTCCTTAGTTTCAGAAAATCAAGTAAGAGCTTAGAGTTTTGATAGACCCAATATCATTTTCAAATGTTGTAGAAAAAATAGTTACAGTAAAGGAAGGCAAATTTGTTAAAAGGAAATACTATAGGTTTAGAGGAGGCCGTTGGTATGGAGGAATTGCTACTGCAGATACTGTGGGATGCAACCTTTCTTGTGGTTTTTGTTGGTCTTGGAAAGCAAACACATCTATAGCTACATATGGAGAGTATTACTCGCCTAAAGAGGTAGCAAAAAGGCTAGTCGAAATTGCAAGTAATAGAAACTATGGCTTAGTTAGAATAAGTGGGGGTGAACCCACGATAGGCTTTGAGCACCTTCTACAAGTCTTGGATATTTTGAGTAGTTATAAGTACAATTTCATCTTAGAAACAAATGGGATACTCATAGGTTATGATAAAAAGTATGCGAAAGAACTTTCAAAGTACAAATTCTTGCACGTTAGAGTTTCTTTAAAAGGAACAAACGAAGAAGAATTCGGTAAGCTTACGAACGTAGAACCTTCTGCATTTAGGTTCCAAATTAACGCACTAAAGAACCTAGTAGAGGAAAATGTTTCTTGCCATGCGGCAGCTATGCTAAGCTTCTCCAGCGAAGAGGAAAAGTTTAAACTTGTTGAAGAATTAAAGAAAATCGATGAAAAGCTAGCTGATTTGGAAGAAGAATATGTTTTTCTCTACCCTCATGTTGTTGAAATACTGAAGAAAAGAAATCTTTCACCAAGAATTGCTTATGATCCTAACAAAATTCCAAGCACGCTGGTTTAGTAGTTTTCTTCTCTTATTTGAAATAGAGTCTTCTTCTAATCTTTCTGTTACATCCTTTACAAAAGTTTTATAAAAGCATATAATTAACTTCGGTGTAGCAATGGAAAAAGAAGAAGTCTTAGTTCCAGAGTGGAATGAGAAAACTTTCGCCCTATTTTCTTACCTCAGCAACGTAAAGATCACAGGAAATGGTAAGATGATCGCTTACGTCTTAACAAAAGCAAACCTAACTGCAAACAAGTACGAAAGTACTGTTGTTATGGAAGACCTTGAAAATAAGGAAAGAAAGTTCGTTGAGAATGCAACAATGCCACGTTTTAGTCCAAACGGAGAAAAAATGACTTTTATTAGAACTACTGAAGGCGAAAAGAAAAAGTCTGAACTGTGGCTTCTTGATGTTAGGTCTATGAGTGCTAAAAAACTTCTTGAGAGTGATAGCTTGAGTGAAGTCTCATGGAACGAAGACAACAGAAGATTGTTGTTGGTAAGCTTTAAGAAGAACGATGATGAAGATTTCTTCTTTGAAGACAACGTTCCAATTTGGTTTAATGAAAAGGGCTTCATAAGCAAAGAAGAAACCTTAATTCAGGTTTATGATACTGAAAGTGAAGAATCAATAGAAACACTAAAAGAAAAATTCTTCATTCTTCCATACTTTCCCGTAGCAGTATGGCACAAAGATACAGTAGTCTTTAACGTACCAAACAGAAAAAATCCTTATTTGTTGTTTGATATATATGGCTACAAAGATGGAAAAAGAGAAAAACTTTTTGAGAATGTGTCTTTTAGAGCTATTAACTCAAATGGCTCACTACTTCTTTTACATGGAAAACCAAAGAAAAATAATCATGCTGAGCATAACTACTTATACTTATACGACGGAAAAGAAGTAAAGCCGTTAACAGAAAATCTTGTTTATGACAACTTATCTGGGAAAATAGGAAAAGATGGTTGCGTTTACTTTACCAGTAGCAAAAAAGGAAAAATCACGCTTGAAGCTCTAAAAGATAGTAAAATAATTTCAATAGTGGACGAGAACGCTTCTGTAACTGATTTTGATGTTAGCGAGAATGGGAAAGTTGTACTCTTAAAACAGTCTGACGTTGAATTAAGCGAGGTTTACCTTTTTGAGAATAATGAGCTTAAGAAACTAACAGCCTACAACGAGTTAATCTTAAATAAGTTAAAAGTTAGAAAGCTAAATCACTTCAAATACAATAGCCTAGAGAGTCTGGAAGTTGACGGCTGGTTCATAAAGCCAGAAGTTAAGAGTAATGAAAAAGCGCCTTTAGTGGTTTTTGTTCATGGCGGTCCAAAAGGAATGTATGGCTACTCTTTTGACTTTATGGCACAACTTTTAGCAAGCAAAGGCTTCTTTGTTCTTTTTACAAACCCTAGAGGAAGTGATGGTTACGATGAACAATTTGCCCTTAAAGTAATTAGGCGAGCTGGTCTAGAGGACTTTCAAGATATACTTAAAGGAATAGAGTGGCTCTTAGAAAATGAACCTCAAGTTGATAAAGATAAAATTGGAATAACTGGAATAAGTTATGGTGGCTTTATGACAAACTGGGCAGTAACTCAAAAACCTTCGTTGTTTAAAGCTGCAGTAAGTGAAAATGGAATAAGTTATTGGTTAACAAGCTATGCTTTTTCAGATATTGGACTTTGGTTTGATAAAGAACTAATTGGTGAGAATCCACTAAAAGATGAAAACTTTTACAAACTTAGTCCAATTTTTTACGCTGAGAAAGTTACAACACCAATTTTGATAATTCATAGTCTTGAAGACTACAGGTGTCCACTAGACCAATCCGTGATGTTCTATCATGTTCTTAAAGATCTTGGGAAAGAAGCTTACATTGTAGTGTTTAAGAAGGGTGAGCATGGTCATAGCATAAGAGGACTGCCAAAACACAGAACAAAAAGATACAAAATAGTAACTGAGTTCTTTATCAGTAAACTCATGAAGGAAGAAAAGGAATTCAAAATTGAAGAATTCATTAAGAAAGATTGATTTTTAACTTTTACGAAAAGTTTTGCTTCATAAAATGCGTTCGAATTTCGAACAAGAATGAAAAAGCTTATAAACAAATAGGCTTAGAATATAACTGTGGTATAAGATGTCTAACCTAGATAAAATACTTCAGAAAAGCGATTGGAAAACTGAAAAACACGTTCCAGTGATAGAACTACCTGAAAAAATAGAAAAGGGAAAAATGTTTCAAGTAAAAGTTTCCGTTGGAAAAGAGATCCCTCATCCAAACACAACAGAGCATCATATAAGGTATATTGAGTTATTCTTCTTGCCGGAGGGGGAAAAGTATCCATATCAGATAGGAAGAGCTGAGTTTAATGCTCACGGCGAGTCTACGAAAGGGCCGAATACAAGTACAGTTTTTACCGAGCCCATGGCTCTATTTGCCATGAAAACAGAAAAACCTGGTAAGCTAATAGCTTTTTCTTTATGCAACATTCATGGCCTGTGGATGAGCGAAGAAGAGCTTAAACTTAGTTAGTTTCGTCTTAGTCTTCGTTTTTTATTAGTAAATTCTTTACAACGTTTTTTCTTCTGGAGACAAGGATTACGACCTTTATAAATTAAAAACATTTTGTGCTATTGCACAAAATTTAAATAGCCTTGAGTAACTAATTGTTAACGGTGAGGTAGAAAATGGCATGGGGCTGGTGGGGTGGATATGGGAGAGGATATGGCCTTTGGCCAGGAAGAGGGCCATTTAGCTACTTGCCACCATGGCAGAGACCTGGTTGGTACTTCGGTAGGGGTGCGTGCTGGTGGCTGTTTGGTTATCCTTGGTACTATGCTTCTCCATACTATGCGCCATATGCTAGGACTGCTCCTCCATATTGGTACTCACCATACTACTCTTACCCTTACTACTGGTGGTGAGAACTTAAATTGAGCTATTACTACAGGCGATGGCGCAGGTTTGGTTGGACACCTTACTATGGTGCTCCGCCTTACCATCCTCCAGTATACCCATATTATTCTCCTTATGGACCAATGCCTCCAAGTCCAGAAGCTGAACTAAGAATGCTGGAAGACTACAAAAAAGAGCTAGAGGAAGAGCTTCAAGATCTGCAGGATGAAATAAAAGACGTTGATGCAAGAATTGAGGAGCTTAAGAAGTTGTTATCAAAAGGCTGAACGAGTTGAAGTACTTAGTTCCACTTGAAGAAGATAAAGGCGAAAACTCAAAAATTTCTTGGCACTTCGGAAGAGCACCTTACTTTGCAATAGTAAGTTTAGACCCTGGAGTGAAACTTGAGGTAAAGCCAACCGTTGGGCATACTGGTAGTAGCGATGCTTTAAATTTTGTTAGAACATACAAAGTTGATGCAGTAGTAGTAAAGGCAATTGGGCAAAGAGCGCTTCAATCTTTACTTAGCATAGGTGTAAAGGTGTATGAAACAAGAGCTGATACTCTTAACGAAGTTATTAATGAAATAAAAGACAACAAACTAAAAACATACACACCTGCAGGTTTGCTTGACTTAGTTTCGCCTTCAATTTATGGACCAACTTACACTCCATCTACTTTACAACCTTCGGTGGCTCCAACTAGTTCTGGAAAGCTTCGCGTAGCAGTAGCAACTGAAGGTGCAGGAGGACTTGAAGACATAGTTTCTGTAAGGTTTGGCAGGTGCCCAACGTTTACTTTTCTAGAAGTTGAAAATGGAGAGATTGTAAACGTAGAAGTTAAACAAAATCCATACGCTATGGCTCCACAGGGTGCTGGAATAGCGGTTGTACAATTCATCATAAGTAGCGGAGCTAACTATGTTGTAGCAGGTGCATTTGGACCAAATGCATCCTATGCTCTTTCTCAAGCACCAGTCGTAGCAATAACTGTTCCACCAGGAACAAGAGTAAAAGACGTATTAAACTACTTAAGATAGAAGAGGAGCATAGAAAAATTAAATGATTGAAGTAGCTATAGTTAGTGGAAAGGGTGGTTCAGGAAAAACTACACTGGCATCAAGTCTTGCGTTTCTTTTAAACGAAGAAAAAATTAAAATTGTTGTAGCTGATGCAGATGTAGATACCCCTTCTCTACACTTTCTTCTACAATTAAAAGAAGTTATCTCAAACCTAAATGTAAACTTCTCAAGAAAAGCTTCGTTAGAGGAATCACTTTGCTCGAAGTGTATGAAATGCGTTTATGCATGTCAATTTTCTGCTATAACTATTACTGGCAACTTCCCAAAGATAGATAAGTACTTGTGTGAAGGATGTGGAGCTTGTAAAATAGTTTGTCCGAGCAGTGCTATAAAGATTGAAGAAACAACAACTGGAAAGCTTACAGTTGGAGTTTCAAAGTATGGTTTTCCTTTTGTTACAGCACAGCTAGAGCTAGGTGAGCATAACTCAGGTGCATTAGTTGATACGGTGCGTAGCAAAGCTAGAGAAATAGCCGCAAAAAATGGTGCTGATTTAATACTTATTGATGGTGCTCCTGGAATAGGTTGTCCTGTTACGTCAACGTTAGTTGGAGTAAGTTATGCTATTATAGTTACGGAGCCAACACCTGCAAGTGAAGATGGAGCAAAAAGAGTTCTTGAAGTTGCTAAACATTTTGGAATTAAGAGTGGCTTTGTTGTGAACAAAGCTAATATAAGCAATTATCGAGAGCATATAGTGAGTGCACTTGAAGAGCAAGGTTCGGAATACTTAGGGGATATACCACTCGACTTTTCGGTAGTAAAGGCATTGTCAGAAGGTAGACCTGTTGCGGAGTATGATTCTGTTGCTTCAAGGGCAATGAGGAAAGTGTTTTTCAGAATAAAGGAGGTCGCGCTTAAACTTTGAAGACAAACCTGGTAGCTGTTGTTGGAGGAAAAGGTGGTGTAGGGAAGACAACCGTAGCAGTAGGACTAGCTATTTCTTTATCAAAAAGTAAAAAGGTTTTGCTTGTGGATAGCGACGTTGATAATCCAAACTGTCATGAATCTTTAAACTTAAAAGTGCAAAAGTTAAAAGATGTAACTTCGTTCTTACCAAAGATAGACGAATCAAGATGTATAAAGTGCGGTGCTTGTGTTAGCTCTTGTTCCGAACACGCTTTATTTATGGTGCCAAAAACTGTTCCAAAGCTTCTTGAAAACAATTGCTCAGGATGTAAATCTTGTTTTTATTCTTGTCCCGTAGCAGCAATAGAAGAGTCATCAAAAGTTTTGGGGGAAGTTTTCTTTGCAGAAAAAAATAACATTAAGCTAGTAGGTGGCAAATTAAAGCCAGGAGAAGCAAGATCTCCGCTTGTAGTTGAAGCTCTTATGGAATATGCTATAGGAGAAGCTAAGAACTACGATATGGTAGTTGTTGATTGTGCACCTGGCGTAGGAAGTACTGTTACTCGTGCGCTTAAAAAAGCTAACCTCGCCATAGTTGTAACAGAGCCAACTCCTCTTGGAATTAATACCTTAAAACTTTCTACAATGTTACTAGAAAAGCTTAGCATACCTTATCTTATTGTTTTAAACAGAGCAAATGTTTCTCAGGAGTTTCGTGAACGAATATTAGAAGAGCATAACGTTGTCGCTGAAATACCTTATGACAACTCTTTAATTGAAGCCAGCGCGAAGAGAAGCCATATAATTATTGAAGCTCCAAATCATCCTGCGTCACTTGCATTAGTTAAACTTGGCAATAAAATAAGCAACTTAATTAACTTAGATTAACAAAAATGCTAGCTAACAGCTTTAAAAAACAAAAGGTTAAGCAACCTTAGTTATATTGTCTAGCTTCTGGTTAAGTTCTGAAATAATAGACTTAACTTTTTTTAGTGGCATTTTTTCAGTTAAGTGTATTACAAATACTAGTTCATTTTCAACTTCTGGAGTAACTACTGGAATAACGGCAGTAACTTTGTTTGGATAACCAAAAACAAAAAACTCTGGTTTTTCTGGCTCTACTTTTTGACTTAATTCAGCTTTCGTGGGAATTAAAGAATCTGCAAAAAATGTCTCAATAATACGGTTTGAGCTTCCTAAAGCCATTATATTGGCTTCTAACTCAGAAAAAGTTAGGCTAGGTTTTTCCTTGATTTCTGGAGTAAACGTTTCTTTTTTCTCTCCTGGAGTTCGAGCTACTTCTTCCTCTTTAAAGCTTTTAGCAGAAACTTCACTTTTTATAAATTCCATTTTTGTTCTATCTTCTTTAAGTTGTTGTTTTTCAGTACTAAGAACTTGTTCTTTCTGAGTTGAAACTTGTTTTTGCTCCTCTGGTACCTCTGTTAAGTGTCTTAAGTCAGCAGCTTTTCCCTTAGTTTTTTCAAGCTGTAAAATAGCTGGACTTTCTGTTTTCCAATCTTCCTTAGCTTCACGCTCTTTTATGTACTTCTCCAGTATTCTTTTAAGATCAAGTTCTACAAATTCCTCTTCTTTGTTCGGGGACAACTTACTAAAAACAATGTACGTCTTTACATTATTTAGCTTTCATTTCTATATTATTAGACTTAATAATCTAGAGTTTTCTACTAGTTTTCTAGAGATTACTACTGATCCTATAAGTTGAAGTTGTTACTTAGATAGTTTCCATGACGGAAGCTAGAAGATTCTTATTTCATCAAATTACCGCAGGGGGACTCCTGACTTTGATCACGAAGAGGAAAATTGTGTAAAAGTGTAAAATAATTTATCCTCTTTTTACAAGACCGACGTTGAGCATGTTGCCTTGAAAGTATCTGTTTAAATGAGGATTTCAGGAAAAGCGAACAGAAGAAAGCTTCTTCTACTGGAAGAGCTTCAAATCAAACACCAGACTACTCTCAAACTATTTTACAATCTTAAAATGTGGAGAAAAACACTTATACTTTTCATCTTTGCTTCTAGGTTATTGTGAGCATTACTTGAAAGAGAGAAGTTAGAATGAGTTTAGATATCTTCTTCAAAGTATTGTAAACGAAAAACCTAATAGATAAAGTTAAATTCCTTATTTTTAGCAACTGTAGCGTAAAATAAAGAAATGAGCAAAGCACGAGTAGCGATAATAGGTGCAGGAATAGTAGGTGCAAGCATTGCAAGAGTGCTATCGCGTTATGAAAATCTTGAAGTTCACTTAATCGAGATGGAGGTTGATGTTGGATGGGGGGTTTCCAAAGCAAATACTGCTATACTTCATGCTGGTTATGATGATGATCCTAATCTTTATCCAAATAGAGCAAAGTATTGCGTAAGAGGAAACTACCTATGGCGAAAGTGGACCAAGCAACTTCAAATACGAGCGTCATGGAATGGTTCACTGGTTCTTTCTTTTTCAGAAGAAGACGAAGAAGAGCTGTACAACTTACTAGAACGAGGAGAAAGAAATGGAGTAAAAGGGTTGAGGATAATCGAGAAAGACGAGATTCAAAAGTTAGAGAAAAACGCGTCGCCAAGTGCAACTTTAGCACTTTGGGCCCCAACTGCTGGTCAAATTTCTCCTTTCGAAGCTGTTACTGCTCTAGTTGAAAATGCAGTAGAAAATGGCGTAATTCTTCATCTTGAAACAAAAGTTTTAGACATTGTTGAAGATGGAACTAGAGTAACTAAACTTGTAACAAATAATGGAGAAATTGAAGTTGATTGGGTAATAAATGCTACAGGTCTTTACGCTGATTATATAGCTGAGCTAGTTGGAGGAAGCGAATTTAAGATAACTCCAAGGAGGGGTGAATACTTCTTATTTGATAGTACTGCTGAACCAAAAGTTTCAAGAATACTCTTTCCAGCTCCAAAGCCTAAGTCAAAAGGCGTAGTTGTAACAACTACTGTTGATGGAAATTTAATGATTGGGCCAAATGCCACTGACTTACCTGAGGAAGAAAAAGAAAATAAAGAAACTACACAGGAAGGCTTAGAAGAAGTTTGGATAAATGCCTCAAAGTTAGTTAAAAGTTTACCTTCGAAGAGTAAAGTAATAAAAACGTTTGCGGGACTAAGACCAGAACCAACTGGAGGCGATTTTATAATTAAACCCCACGATTCTTTACTTGGATTCATAAATGTTGCAGGAATGAGGTCTCCAGGACTAACATCCGCTCCCGCTGTCGCATATGAAATTCCGAAAATGTTACTACACCTTGGAGCTAGATTAGTTCTAAAGAAGAATTGGAATCCTACTCGAAAAAGGATAATCAGATTCTCAGAAGTTTCTAACAGAAGAAAAAATAAACTTATAGCAATGAATCCCCTATATGGAAACATAGTTTGCCAATGTGAAATGGTTACAGAAGCCGAGGTAGTAGAAGCAATAAGAAGAGGTGCAAGAACAATAGAGGGCGTAAAGCTCAGAACAAGAGCTGGAATGGGAAGGTGCCAAGGCGCTTTTTGTAGAGCAAAGATAGCAATGATACTTTCAAGAGAACTAAAAATTAAGCCATGGCAGGTAAGAGTAAAAGGAGCAGGTTCTGAAATTGGTGTTGGAGATTTGTTTAGTTTACTGCACGAGTGATAAAAATGTACACTTATGATCTCATAGTAATAGGAGGAGGCGCTTCTGGAATAGCTGCTGCTATAAAAGCAAAAGAACTTGGAGTGAAGAAAGTTGCTCTAGTGGACGAGAAAAGCTACCTTGGAGGTGTTCTGCCACAATGTATACACTCTGGCTTTGGATTAGTTTACTTCAAGGAAGATCTTACTGGTCCAGAGTTTACAGAAAAATTAGTTCAAAAAGCGAAGAAGTTAAGCTTTGACGTCTATAGCGACACTTTTGTATTCAAGATAATTTATAGGGATTACTTTGAGAAACTTGTTTACGCAGTTTCAAAGCATGGAATTAAGAAGCTAAAAACAAAGACAATAGTATACTCTGCAGGATGTAGAGAAAGAAGTATCTATGAAATAGGTGTTGTTGGGAGTAGACCTTCTGGTATTTTCACAGCTGGGGAGGCTCAAACGTTAATGGACATTTATGGAATAATGCCCGGGAAGAACATTGTAATAGTTGGCTCGGGTGATGTAGGACTAATAATGGCAAGAAGGTTTGCATTACAAGGGGCAAACGTTAAAGCAGTAATTGAAATAATGCCATACCCTGGTGGACTAACTAGAAATATAGTTCAATGTCTTAATGACTTTAATATTCCTCTTTTTTTAAGCCATTCTGTTTTAAGAGTTATTGGAAAAGATAGAATCGAAGAAGTTGAGGTTTGTAAGGTAGATGAAAGCAAAAAGTGTATTGAAGATAGTATTTTTAGAATAAAATGCGATACTTTGATTATTTCAGCGGGGCTTGTTCCTAGAGTAGAGTTACTAGAAGACTTAGGAATTTCTATTGATCCGTTAACAAAAAGTGCAGTTGTTAACGATAGACTGGAAACTTCTTTGCCTGGAATATTTGTAGCTGGAAATGCTCTAGTTGTCAACGATTTAGTTGACTATGCAGTAGAGCAAGGTGAGGTTGCAGCTCAAGGAGCAAGTGAATTTGTCTTCAACAATGGAATCAGTGCTGCGCAATGGAAAAAAATAAAACTCAATGGAAATATTAGATTCTTTGTTCCTCAACTCATAAGTGGAGAAAGGGATGTAATAATGTATGGTCGAGTTATTAGTCCGGAAGAGAAAGTTAAGCTTGAGATTAACGAAATCAAAAAAGAAATTTCCTTTTTTAGGGTAAGACCTTCAGAAATGATTAGGTTAAGATTGAACAAGGACGAACTAAGTAGTGTGAAAACTAAAAGTTTAACTTTTTCTATTTCTAAGAGAAGTGAGTGATCTAGCTTGAGTAACAAAAGAAAAGTAGTAAAGCTGACATGTATAGTTTGTCCAATCGGATGTGAAATAGAAGTTATTGCTGAAAATGGTAATATAATTTCAATAAGTGGAAACAAATGCCCAAACGGTGAGAAATACGCAAAAGAAGAAGTTTTTCATCCGAAGAGACTGGCTTTTACAGTATTAAGGTGCAAAAATGGAACCATGCCAACTGTAGCTGTGAAAACAAGTAAACCTGTCTCAAAGTTTTTGATTCCAAGCATAATGAAATATTTATCAAATGTTGAAGTTTCAGCTCCACTAAATGTTGGCGATGTTGTTGTACAAAATATTTTAGACTCTGGTGCAGATGTAGTCGTTACGAGAAGCGTAGATCTCTTAGAGTGCAACTCATAGATAAGTGGACTTAAGCTTTAAGTAGTTAAGCTCAAAAACACTTATATAGGCTTCAATTATTTCTATAGAAGTAATTATGAATGTGATAGACCTGTTGCCCCCATGGGTTCGAGTGTATACGCCATTCATAGTGGCATGGATTGTGTCCGCTATTGTAATAATGATTGCAGTAAGCATGACAGGAGGAAAAAGTGATTTCATTCTATCTTTGATAGTGGCTCTAGTAGGTTCTCTTGTATTTGGTTTGTTTTCCGGTAGACTGCTGTACAACTTGATAGCTATCTTCGTATGGCTTCTACTTTTAAAGACATTTTTCAAGATGAGTTGGTTTCAGGCAATTGGCGCATCAATTCTCTCTTACGTCTTCAGCATAATATTGCAGTTCCTATTTGGAGTGCAACTTATTCTTTAATTTTTCAATAACTTTTTGAGCACAAAAACTTAAATATTTATCCTTAGTATAAAATGCTTCATGACTCTAAGAGTTGGAATAGTTGGTTGCGGTGGAATAGCAAATACGCATGCCAGAGTACTATCAGGCAACAAAGAAGTTTCTTTAGTAGCACTTTGTGATATTGTGGAAGAAAACGCTAAAAATTTTAATGACAGGTATGCGAAAGGAAAAGCAAATGTTTATACTGACTATACGAAGATGCTTGAGAAAGAAAAGTTAGACATAGTTTATATTTGTCTTCCTCCATTTGCTCATAGCAACGAGGTAGAAATTGCAGCCGAAAATCACACTAATGTATTCATAGAAAAACCAATAGCATTGAATCTTGAACTTGCAAGAAAAATGGTTAAAGTAACAGAAAAACACTCAATAAAAACACAAGTTGGCTTCATGTCTAGGTTTGGAACAGCTGTTGAGCACTTCAAAGATTTAGAAAATAAAGGTGAAACTGGAAACTTAGTTTTGTTCATTGGCAGATATTTTTGCAATTCTTTGCATTCGCCTTGGTGGCGTGAAAAATCAAAAAGTGGAGGCCAAGTAGTAGAGCAAATAATTCATCTTTACGACTTATCTAGACACTTAATGGGTGAACCCAAGAGTGTGTTTTCGAAGATGGACAATCTTATACATAAAGATGTTGAAAACTATACAGTTGAAGATGTTAGCGCCTCAGTCATAAAGTTCAAGAACGGCTCTCTTGCTACTATTGCTGCAACGAACTGTGCAATCCCAAATAAATGGATCTTTGACTTTCATGTTGTTAGTAAGAACTACACTGCTTATTTCTCGAGTCCCAATGTTGCAAGCGTAATAAAAACAGATGTCCCATGGGAAAATAGCATCGAGATAAAGAGCAGTAGAGACATATACGAAGCTGAAACTTTAGACCTAATTTCTGCAGTAAAAGAGGATAAAAACACTAGAGTGCCAATGATAGAAGGTGCAAGGAGTTTAAGTCTAGTTCTTTCTGTGGCGAAATCAGCTGAAGAGAACAAAGAAGTTGAAATTGAAGCAGTATAACCGCTGGCCTTTAAGCCTTAAGTTAACAGTCTCTTTTGAGTGCAAAAAAACTTAAATATTTATCCTTAGTATAAAATGCTTATGTCTATAAAAATTGATAGCGAAGATAAAGTAATACTCCTTGGTCATGCGCACATCGATTTAGCATGGCTTTGGACAAAAGATGAAACTATACACTTAGTTTCTCTAGGAACCTTTAATTATACCCTAAACTTAATGAGAGAATTTCCCTTCTTAAAGTTTGCGCAAAGTTCAGCACAAGTCTACAAGTGGATTGAACACTATTACCCTGAAGTCTTCAAGAGCATTGCTGAAAAAATAAAGTCTGGACAATGGGAAGTAGTTGGTGGTTCTTGGAGTGAGTTTAGCCCAAACTTAACAGGAGAAGAAACACTGGTAAGGCAATACTTGTATGGAAAGCTTTACTTTAAGGAAAAATTCGGAGTTGACGTTAAAGTGGCTTGGCTTCCAGATAGTTTTGGCTTTCCTTGGACCCTGCCTCAAGTTCTTAAGAAAAGTGGAATAGATTACTTTCTTACTAGTAAATTAAACTGGCAAATTGAAAGGATGAAAAAGCCAATTCCTTTTCCATACCACGTTTTCTTGTGGGAAGCTCCAAATGGCTCAAGAGTCTTGTCCTACCTTACTCCTGGTGGTTACAATGGACTTGTGAAAATGGAAAGCATAATTAGCCAGCTCATAAGATTAAAGGAAAAGCATGGAGTTAGCAAGTTACTTTTTCTCTTTGGCTATGGAGACCACGGAGGAGGCCCAGCAAAACACATGATCAACGAAGCCTTAAGACTTCAAAAAACAAAAGATTTCCCAAAAGTGTCATTTGGTGGCGCTTTAGAGTACTTTAGAGAACTAGATTCAAGCATGCCAAAAGAAAGAATACCAAAGTATGAAGATGAGCTTTACTTAAAAACCCATAGAGGCACGTTTACAACGGAATCTAGAATAAAGAAAGCGTTAGGGGAACTAGAAGACGACTTGTGCAATGCTGAAAAGCTTTCCACAATTTGTTACATACTTTATGGAGGAAGCTATCCAAAAGAAGAACTAAGAAAAGCCTGGGAATCTTTACTTTACATAACTACTCATGATATCGCTGATGGAACTTCAATTCAGGATGTTTATGATGAAATATTCTCCCAAGAATACCCAGAAGCAAAAAGAATCGCCGCTGAAGCAATAAGTAAAGCCTTGAGTAAGATGTTTTCATCTTCTAATGAGAGAGTTGCGAGAGAAGAAAGTACAGTTGTTGTCCTGAATACCTTATCATGGCCAACTTCGAAGATCATAAGCGTTCCAATTGAAGATAAAGAATCAAACCTTCAAGTTTATAGTCTTGATGATAAAGCAGTAAAGACGCAAACCGTTTATGAAGACAACAAATGGAGCTTAGTTTTCTTAGCTGAAAACTTACCTTCTCTTGGCTTTAAAGCTTTTAATATTCATCGTGCGCAATCTCTTCAAGAATCAAAACTGAAGGTAGGCCAATGGTTCTTAGAAAACGAATTCTTCAAAGTGGTAGTAGATCCTGAAAGTGGTTTAATTTCAAGTATATTTGATAAAAAGAGCAACTTCGAAGTTTTAGACAGCACAAAAAGAGGAAATGTTCTTCAGCTTTACGAAGATATGCCACCAGATGCGCCAAGAGGCGAGCCTGCTTGGAACCTTTACTATGGCAACAAAGTAGAACTAAATAAAGTAAACTCGATCGAGATTATTTCAAGTGGGCCATTAGTAGCAACGATTAGAGTTACTAGAAAGTATGAGAACTCTACTTTTGTTCAAGAAATTTCTTTATATGAAGGACTACCAATATTAGATTTTAAAGTTAAAGCAAACTGGAACGAGAAGTATAAAACGTTAAAGGTTTCATTTCCTCTCAGCTTTAGCAACGACTATGCTACTTATGGCATTCAGTTTGGTGCAATTCAAAGATTTAGGCATGACCTAGAAAGTTCTAGCAAGGAAATTAAACTTCCTAAAAGAAAGTGGGAAGAAGCAGACGTTGCAAAATTTGAAGTTCCTGTCCATAGGTGGGCAAACGTAGACAACGAAGATGAAAGTTACGGTGTCGCCTTATTAATAAAGAATAAGCATGGCTTTAGTTATGAGAAAAATGAACTTAAGGTAACACTACTTAGAGGCCCAAGAAGAGGATACCCTCAACAACCAGAACAATGGGTTGATCAATCCTCAGATCCAACCGTTGGTGAACATGTTATCAGTTATTCACTTTACCCCCATAAAGGAAACTGGAAAACTGCAAGAGTTCCAAATGTAGCATATGAACAAACAAAAGAGCCAATAGTTTTTATTTCAAGAATTTCTTCGCTACCAAAAGAAAAATCATTTATGACTGTACTTCCAAACAAACTAGTACTAACAGCCCTAAAAGTTTCAGAAACCAATAACGATATTATCGCACGAGTTTACAATCCTTACGATGAGGAAGTTCAGGCAGAACTTGTAGTGCCATTTGAAGTTAAGAGTGCTAACGAGGTTGACCTACTTGAGTCAGGAGAATTCGTAAACAAGTCTCTAAGGACTGAAAATGGAAAAGTAGAGTTCAAAATAAACAGGTTTGAAATAACAACTATAAAACTAAAGAGAGATTAAAACAAGTTAAAATAAGTTACTTTGCTGAACCTAACGGTGAAGCTAAGTAGGAATGTCTTCCTAGTTTTTGGATAAGGTGAGTCTGCTACTCAAAATAAAAAATAAAAAAAGAAATATAGAGGACTTAGGAGTTGAAATAAGTTTACGGTATGAATTGCTCAAGAAACTTCTTGGCTAAAAGTAAGCCCTCCTCATACTTAAAGTATGGATCTTCATGTTCTATACTCAGTGCATAATCGTAGCCATGTTTCTTTAGAACTGTAATGAAATCGGCCCAATTTAAATCTCCAAATCCTGGTAATCTATGTGGACACCAGCCTTCACTTCTTATTCCATTTCTTGAGACTTTTTCCCATAATACTTGAGCATCCTTCATGTGCGTATGGTGTATTCTATCACCAAACTCGTCTGCAATGCTTACAGCATCTATCATCTGGCAAATAAGATGGCTGGGGTCAAATTCGAGGCCAAAGTTTTTAGATGGTATGGCTTCGAACATTTTTTCCCAAACGTCTGGTCTATATGCTATATTACCTGGACAATTTTCAATTGCAATTTTTATATTTGTGTCCTCTGCTTTCTTAATTATTTCTGGCCAAACCTTTTTTATCTCTTTTATGTTATCATCTATACTTCCAGGATATAAGCCAACCCATCCTGTTACCACTGGAATTTCAAGTTTGTATGCAACTTCTATGAGGTCTAAAAAGAATTTCTTGTGCTCCTTTCTTATGTTTTCTTCTTTGTGAATTGGATTTCCATAAAAGCCTACGGCAGATACTATAACTTTAGAGTTTTTTAACAATTCTTTAGTTTCTTTAGGATCTGAACTTATTGCACTTACATTAAAGAACTTGCTAGAAGGGTCTGTAGAAATCGAAATAGACTTAAATCCTTTTTCTTCTGCCCACTTTAGCGTTTTTCTAAGGTCTCCCAATTGCCCCCCAGTAAGAAATCCGATGAACATCTTTCATCCTCTTAGCAACCATACGGTGCACTATTTATACTTTTTTAATTCTTTAGCAGGATGTGTTAACTCTAAGTTTTAAATCAAAGGTTACTTTTTCTATATTTTAAGTAAACTTCAAAAGTAGATGCCTAACCCTTTAGTAGCTCTACACTCTGCGCATTAGTAAACTAGAGCAACACTTAAATTTAGTTTGTTTATCTTAATCATGAGAAAGGGATAAACTTAATTTAGAAAAAGAACCTTTTTTCCATTGTAGAAAGTCTGGGGGTTCATGTGGTAAAGCTCTTATTATGCTTAATATAAACGATCACCTTTAGTGTAATGAATTCATCGCTTGAAACTTTACTTGCTTTCCAAATGGAATGTTATTTCGGCATTCGATTCTGTATACCTCATATTATAAACAAAACAGAGCAAAAGAACTCAACTTTGTCGGAGAATTTAATATTTTAAGCTCCTAGCCATCTTAGTAGGATTCTTATTCCATAGTACCCACCATATGCATAGATTAGGTTAAGTATTGTCTTACCTGCTATAGCTGCAATAAGTGCTTTTGTTTTAGGATAGTTCATTGCACCTAAAGGTATCCAAACAAGGTCATCTGGACTTAGAGGCGTAGCTGCAAATATGAATATTAAAAGCACACCATACTTGTTTATTTTCTTCCCAAATTCATCTAGCTGCTTCTTTCTTTTTTCCGAAACTGCATATCTTCCAGCATACCCTATGTAGTAGTGAGTAAATTGGCCAATGCCAGACCCTATGCCCCCTAAAACTCCAACAAGAAAAGGATTGAGCTTTGCCCCAAGTGCCATAATAACAAGAAAAGAAGGGAATATGGACAAGAATATCGAACTAGTTCCCAAAAAGCCTGCTACAAATGCTCCGACGTATCCCAAGTTTTCCACGATCTTTATCAGTTCACTTATAGTAATAAGGAAAAAGAGGTGCCTCAATTTTTACCTAACGCTTGAGCATTAAGTTTGGGTTTATAAATATTTTAGTACAGCAATGAAGCGTACTTCTCTTCTTAAATATAGGGTAACAAAAAATTTATAAAGAGATTACGACGCATCGTAACTTGATGAGAAGCTTAACTTCTTTAACTTCAAAGTCTATTGAGGATTATCTATCAACAATACTTAGGCTTGAGTCCGTTTTTGGAGTAGCAAAAACAGGAGACATAGCTCACGAGTTAAATGTTAACTATGGTACTGTAACTAATATGTTAAACAAGCTTGAACGAGTTGGACTATTAAAAAGACAAAGGTACGAAGGTGTGACTTTAACTAAGAGAGGTAAAGTTATTGCAGAAGAAACTATTAAAAGGCATAGAATCACTGAAAGGCTACTAACTGACGTCATAGGAGTAAGTCCAGAAGATGCGCATAGATTTGCTCACAAGATTGAGCATGATGTAAAAGAGATAATAGACCAAATAGATTTCGTACTAGGTTACCCTGATAAATGCCCACATGGTAATCCAATATTTCGAAAGGTCGAAGTTGTGCAGCATGAACTTAGATTAAAAGATACAAATGAAGGTCAAACCTACATTATAAATAGAATATCGATTGAAAATGACGAGGTTATAAGTTTCCTAAAAGGCAACGGTCTTTGGATAGGAAGAGCTATAAAAGTAAAACTAATTAAAAAATCAAGCTTACAGATAGAAGCAGATAATAAAATAGTTAAAGTTCCCCCTAGGTTTAGTGAACTAATTTTTGTAAAAAAGGTAACATAAAAATGAAACCACTTGAAGTACTTGAAAAGTTAGCCAGTAAAGAATACGTTAACAAAGAGCAAATTTCAAAGGAATTAGGGGTCTCAAAGGGAGAAGTAGAACTTGCGTTTCAGATCTTAGAAGATTTAGGCTACATACGAAGAATCAACTTTAGTTGCAATACAAAATACTGTAGTTCCTGTCCATTTAGAAACATTTGTAGCACAAAAGTTGAGATATATGAAATCAGGAGGGATAAAAAATGATAACACGCCTGTCTTTAGTAGAAAGTGGAAAAGTTGTGAAGATTATATCTATAGACGCTGGAATGGGCTTAGCTAGAAGACTAATGGAAATGGGAATGTTTGTTGGTTCAACAGTTACGGTTGTTGAACAAAGTTTTGGCCACGTTATTGTTGATGTCAGAGGTGCAAGGTTTGCTTTAGGTAGAGGAATGGCAAATAAAATTATCGTTGAGGTGCTAGGATGATGAGTTTTCACACGACAAAATCAAAGGAAGAAAAAAGAAGAATTGAAGAGCATTTAACAATAGCGTTGGCAGCGCAGCCAAACACTGGAAAAACCACTTTGTTCAATACTCTTACAGGGTCTAGGGCATACGTTGCTAACTGGCCTGGGAAAACAATAGAAAGAATGGAAGGATTCTTTACACATAAAGGTAAGAATATACGAATTATAGACTTACCTGGCATTAGGAGTTTATCTACGCTTAGCCAAGAAGAAGCAATTGCGAAGGAATTCATTCTTTCAGGAGAGTATGATGCTCTTATCGTTATGGTTGATGCCGAAACATTGGAAAAATCTTTGTATTTTGCAGTACAAATTCTTGAAGTAACGGATAAAGTAGTTATAGCAATAAACAAGTACGATGAAGCGCATGCGTTAGGCCTTCACATAAACCAAGATAGGCTTCAGTCAGAGCTAAACGTACCAATTTTGCTTGTTAGTGCTCTGCGTAACCTGAACATAAATCAACTGATCGATAAAGCAGTAGAGATTGCAGCTCAGAAACGTTCTCCAAGACCAGCTATAGTGATAAACTACGGTGTGCTTGAAGAATTCATAAGGAAGATTTCGAATGAGCTTGAAGCTTTAGGATTTAGCAAAGATAGCTCAAGAGTAGCTGCTGTAAGGTTGTTGGAAGAGGATACTTTTCTAGTAAGAAATTTAGATGAAGAAAAACTAAACAAAGTTTTAGCATATGTACAACAAGTAAAGCAAGAGGTAAAAGAAAGAACAGGCTTTTCATGTGAAGAAATAATTGTTATGTCAAGATATAAGTTGGTAGAAGATGTCGTAAAAAGAACGTCGACTCAAGTAAAAGTGGCAACAAAAGCCTTTACTGATAGCTTAGATAGACTTATGCTCGGAAATTTCCTTTTTGGCTTGGCATTATCCTCTTTAATTCTGTTTTCAATAATGTTTTTTTCGTTTTCAATAAACACAGGATTTCCCTTAAACTACATCATAAAAGCGATGGGAAATGAAGAACTTGCTTCGCTTATTGAGGAGTACAGCTTAGGAGGAATTCTTTCAAGCATATTTTCCATTATTTCCTCTAGCTTAGAAATCTTACTTCATGCACTAAGGGCTCCAAGCTGGGCTATTGACCTTACTATAAATGGAGTTGTTCAGGGAGTTGGTGCTGTTCTAACGTTCTTGCCTTTAGTATTCATTGTAAACTTGTTCATGGCAGTAGCAGAAGACAGTGGACTGATGTCAAGAGTAGCTGTCGTTTTCCATAGGCTAACGTCTGCCTTTAACCTTTCGGGTAAAGCTGTTTTTCCAATGATAATTAGCTTTGCTTGCAACGTTCCAGGTGTTCTTTCTTCGAGAATACTTGAGAATGAAAATGAGCGAGTAGCAGTTTCAACTACGATTTCCTTTATACTTTGCCAAGCAAGACTTGTCGTGCTACTTTTCTTTGTTTCTGCTATGTTTTACTCACCTTTAGTTCAGTCTCTAGTAACAATCTCAATGTACTTCCTTTCTGTAATTTTGTTTTTGTTAAGCTACATGTTTGTGGTAAGATTTATCTTAAGAACAAAAGAAAAAGCTGAGCTTTTTATAGAAATGCCCTCTTACCATATTCCAAGCTTAAAAGTCGTTTCATGGATCGCTTGGGAAAGAAGTAAGAGTTTCATAACAAAAGCAGGAACAGTTATTTTTCCAATGGCAATTATAATATGGGCACTATTGCATATTGGTCCAAGTGGCTACGTTGAGTCTCCAAGTTTAAGTTTTGGAAAGACTATAGGAGAAGTTGTATCAAAGGTGTTCGTAGTAGAAGGGTTTTCTAGGTGGGAAATAGGGCTTGCCCTGTTAACTGGCTTTATAGCAAAGGAAGTGATTATCGAAACTTTAGCAATTTCATTTAGCACTTCAAATCCTTCTGAAGCTATAAGTATACTTTCTCTTTCTCCAGCCTCAGCTTTGTCTTTGTTAACTTTCGTAATGTTGTACACGCCATGTGTTGCTACTGTTGCTGCAACGTATTCTGAAACAAAGAGCATAAAGATGACCTTGATTAGCTTACTTATGAGTTTGTCAGTAGCATATGTTGTTTCTTTGCTTGTTTTCTATGCGTTCTCATTTATTTAAAAGTTTAAAGTCTAGTTCAAAAGTAACTTATTTAATTATAAAAAAAATTTAATTTACAATGCTTTAACTGAAAACGTAATATGACGAAAAACGCAAAAGTTAAAGCTAACTCTTTTGGAGATATGAGCATGAATCCTAACTTGGGTCGTTTAATGTTTAACTTTGGAATTTTAGTTCTTTTTCTCGCATTAATACCACTGCCATTTCTTGATACTAAAAGTCCAGAATTTATAGTTGATGTAATCGGCCTTATCGTAAGCATTTTGTTTCTTTTAGCTGTTTATTTTGATGTGAAAAGGCAAGCTTCATTGGAATTAAAAACAAAGCAAAAGGAACAAACAAATTCTCAGAAAAATACTAAGTTATAAAACATAGTACTACTAAACGTTTATAAACTTCTTCTGTTATTCTACGAGATGAGGTGAAAAGTATGCAAAATTTTAACAAAACTAAAAGATTAGCACCTCTTTTTATCCTAGTACTATTCCTAGCACCACTACTCCTACAGGGCATAATAGGTCAAAGTGAAGAAATTAGAAGACCTGTAATATTTGTATATTCAATGGAAGCTAACTTTCAACCAGAAGGTCATTTTAATCCATACTCCGAAACTGGATTCATCGGGCATGCAGGTGTAAACATGTACGATCAACTTGCTCCTCATATTTTAGGAACTTCGCAGTACTTCCCAGAATTAGCTACAAATTGGACCTACGATGGAGACTGGCTAGTTGTAAAGTTACGAAATGATGTTACGTGGCATGATGGACAACCATTTACTTCAAAGGATGTTTGGAGCACCTTTATGCTTCACAAAATAAGAGGGTACTCTGAATGGTCAAGTAACGTTATAGATGACGTTCAAATTGTAGATGATTATACAATAAAGTTTCACGTTGTTGGACTAAAAGACTTAGCGCAAAACTATATACTCAGCGCATACATCAATGGGCCATATCATGTTTTTAAGAAATACGTTGACGAATACGTTGCTAATCCAGAAAACGCTGAAGCTATAGGTGTAGAACTAAATAAGTTTACTCCTAGAACAGTCAGTGAAGGAGCTGTAGGAACTGGACCATTCATGCTAGAGAACATGACAGAAAGTGACTTATGGCTGAAGAAGTTTGATAAATTCTATGCTGCCGATAAAATTGTGATTGATTACATTCATGGTATAAAAGAGCCAAGTAATGAAGTTGGTTGGGGCTACTTCTTCTCGAACACTGCTGATTGGGGAGAGCCTTTCTCTCCAGCTTCTGTTGCTGATGCCTTAACTGCCCAAGGAGTAAAGGTGCTTTATGCAAAAAGTACAAGGCATGACTTCATAATATTCAATTGGAAAAGACCACTTCTAGCAAATAAACTATTTAGACAAGCGTTAGCTTATTCGATTAACAGAACTGAACTTATTTCAGCAATTAATTATCCATGTTGGCATGAGGAAAAATGGGTGACTCCATATTCTGACTTTTACATAGTAAACTGGTTAGATCAGTCATTCTTAGATAGCCTTAACAAGTATGAGTACAACCCTGAAAAAGCAAAAGCAATTTTTGCGCAACTTGGATTAACCTACAACAACAAAGGCCAATTATGTTATGCAAATGGAACTGTTATAACTTTATATGCTAAGTTTCCAGCTCCTTGGACGGATATAGCATTACTGATGCAAAACCTTGCTACACAATTAAACCGCGTAGGGATTACCGTTATCCCCCTAGCCCTTGATTGGGCGACAGTAGCAACTGCAGAAACAAATGGAGACTTCGATATAGTTTGGGACGCAATTGGTGGTGACCATCCATTCCTACAGGGCTTTGATGCAACAGCAGGCTATGGATTTCCAACTTACGCAAGCTTTCCAAAAGTCATTGAATGGCAAGGTAAGGAACTTAACTTAACTCAGTTCTTTATAGACTGGGGAAAAGTGAAATCAGTAGAGGAGCAGAAGGTATATGTTAGGGAACTCGCGCAAATATACAACGATTACTTGTTCGCACTTCCGTTTGCTGATGTTGACGCTCAATTTTACGGTTCTCAAAGATTCGTCTATCCCCCATCTTATGATCCAGCATGGATGTGTACAGACTATGCAAGAGGAATTATAGTTGCTCAGCTTTTCTTCCCTGGAAAATTTGGACTAAATATGAGCTACTGGGGAATAAAACCAACGCCACCTCCAACTACACCAACAGAGACGTATATAATTGCAGGCTTAGTTGTAGTAGTAATAGTGCTTATCATCGCAATATTCTTAACAAGAAAGAAGTAGGGGGCAGCAAAGTAATGAAGTGGCTCTATAGAAGGGTCTTATTGGCCCTTCTTTCTGTATTTTTTACAGTTGTTTTAACTTTCTTCTTAATAAGGCTTATGCCTGGAAATCCAATGGACGTTTATGTTCAGATTTTAATTAGGTCGGGACGGGCAAGAACTAGAGAAGAAGCTATAGAAAGAGCAAAATCACTTATGCCGCTTAACATGAACGACCCGCTATGGAAACAACTAATAGATTACATTGCAGGACTTCTCCGAGGCGACCTTGGAAGGTCAATTTCAAGCTTTACACCTGTTTCCGAAATAATAGTAAAGAGTCTTCCTTGGACCGTGTTCGTGTCTTCGATAGCCTTAGCTTTAAGCTTTTCAATAGGCACTATACTTGGACTAGTGCTAGCTTATAAAAGAGGAACCGTTTTTGAGGGATTTTCTGTTACTGTTTTAACATTCCTTGGAGCTATTCCCAACTACATAATGGCTTTAATATTGTTCTACATACTAACAATAGTTTATCCCATCTTTCCCATGCGAGGTGCTTACGATTCGACTATTGCACCAGGTTTAAGTTTGGATTTCATTTTAAGTGTTTTAAAGCATGCTATGTTGCCCATAGCCTCTTATGTTCTAACAGACTTTAGCGGCTGGGCACTAGGAATTAGAGCTATGGCTACAACAATTCTTGGAGAGGATTACGTAACAGTTGCTAAAGCTAGAGGCTTAAGAGAGTCAAAAATAATTACGAACTATGTAGGACGAAACTCGATATTACCACAATTTACTGGCTTAATACTTTCGATAGGATTTATGTTTGGAGGTTCTCCTCTCGTTGAGTCAATTTTTACATATCCTGGAATAGGCCGATTTTTTGCTGCAGCAGTTTCAGCTAGAGATTATCCTCTTTTGCAGGGGTTGTTCTTAATGCTTTCCATTACAGTCATAGTGGCCAATCTAATAGCAGACTTATTATATACTCAAATAGATCCAAGGGTTAAGGTAGGTGATTAAAAAATGAATATTAATGATGTGAAGAACTCCTTAAGAATTATTGTTGAAAACAAAAGAGCCCTTCTTGGCTCAATAATACTGCTGTCCTTTATCTTAATGGCTCTTTTAGGCCCATTGGTAGTCCCCCTTGACTTAAATCCGAAATTCGATCAAGTTTATGCGCCCCCCTCGTTGGAGCATCCTTTAGGTTGCGACTATATTGGCGTTGACATTCTATCTGAAATTATATGGGGCTCAAGAGATGTACTTGTAATTGTTTTTATAGCAGGAGTTATTACTGTAGTGATAGGCTCTATTGTTGGACTAATCTCTGGATACTTTGGCGGTATTGTTGACCTAATACTTAATACTTTAGTCGATATAGTACTTACGATTCCTGGTCTTCCATTAGTTATAGTTCTAGCAGGATTAATACAAACGAGAGATCCAATAAGTATAGGTCTAATACTTTCAGCTAATTCGTGGGCTTGGTTAGCTCGTGCTATAAGGTCGCAGGTGCTTTCTATAAGGGAAAGAGACTTTATAGAAGCTTCAAGAGCCATGGGAATAGGGAAATTGAACATAGTATTTGGGGACGTCCTTCCAATACTTATGCCATACATCGGAATAAACTTTCTGTTTGCAGTGGTTCAAGCACTTTACGCGAGTGTAGCTTTATTTTTTATTGGAGTATTACCTTTTTCCACAGTCCATTGGGGTACAATGCTAAACATTGCAATGCAAGTATCTGGCGCAATATTTGTTCCGTTCGCTAGACACTATGTTATTGCTCCAATAATATTCATTGTTTTGCTTCAAGTAGGGCTAGTTTTGTTTTCTTATGGTATAGAGGACATATTTAATCCTAGATTGAAGTCGTGAAAAAAGAAATGAGTCAACAAAGACTTTTTAGCAATATATATTCTGTTAAAAATATAACAGTAGAATACGTTATGAGGAATATGTCAGTAAAGGCAGTGAACAATGTAAGTATCGACATAAGGAATGGAGAAGCTTTAGGGATTGTGGGAGAAAGCGGTAGCGGAAAAACAACTCTTGCACTTTCGCTACTTAACCTAGTTCCACCCCCAGGAAAGATAACTAATGGGAGAATAATATTTGATGGAAAAATTGATGTACTTACATTAAGAGAAGAAGAGCTGAGAAAGTTCAGATGGAAGCAGGTCGCAATGGTTTTCCAAGGTGCGTTAAATTCGTTTAATCCAGTTCTAAGGATAGGCGACCAGATGCTAGAAACAATCATGGAGCATGAAAACGTAGATAAAGAGGAAGCCTTAGAAAGAATTAGTAAATTATTAAAGCTAGTTCGACTTGAACCAAATCGAACCATGAAAGCTTTTCCTCATGAACTTTCTGGCGGAATGAAACAAAGAGCAATGATTGCAACATCCTTATTACTTAACCCACGCGTACTGATATTGGATGAACCAACCACAGCTTTAGACGTGATTTCTCAAAAATACATTTTAAATATCTTATCTGATTTAAAGAAAAAACTGGAAATAACTATGATTCTGCTTACTCATGATCTCGCTATTTGTACTGAACTTGTGGACAGAGTTGCAGTAATGTATGCTGGAAGAATAGTAGAGATTGCAAAAATGGAGGATTTGTTCTTAAAACCAAAACATCCTTACACTATAGGCTTAATGCAGGCTATACCCTCAGTTATTGGCGATGTAAAAGAATTAAAGCCGATTCCAGGTTCACCTCCAGATATGTTCAATATGCCTAGTGGATGTCCTTTTCACCCAAGATGTCCTTATGCGATAGAAAGATGCAAAAAAGAAGAGCCATACTTAGAAGAAACTTCTGAAGACCATCTTGTAGCTTGTCACAGGTGGAGGGAAATATAACACGATGAACTATAATGCACTTATAGAAGCAAAAAACCTAACTGTTAAATTTAAGTCAAGCTCTTTTGGGCTCCTAGGAAAGTCTACACTTTTTAATGCAGTTGAAAATTGCAACTTAAGTATAGGAAATGGTGAGGTTGTTTCGCTTGTTGGAGAAAGCGGATGCGGAAAAACAACTCTTGGAAAAGCTTTAATTGGTCTAATTAGGCCAACCTCTGGGAAAGTCTTATATGGTGGAAGAGATATTTGGAAGTTAAATGGTAAAGACTATACCGAATTCAGAAGAAATGCGCAAATAATTCACCAAGATCCGTATGCTTCATTACATCCAGTGAAAAAAGTTTATGACATAGTAAGCGCGGGAATGCGATACTACAAGCTTTATTCTAGCGAAAATGAAATAAAGAGTAAAGTAATAGAACTTCTAGCTATTGTTGGACTAAACCCCCCCGAATACTTTATGAATAAATATCCACATCAACTTTCTGGTGGTCAAAGGCAAAGAGTTGCTATAGCTAGAGCAATAAGTTTGAATCCAAGATTTATAGTAGCTGACGAAATCGTAACAATGATAGATGTCTCGTTAAGAGTTGGAATCTTAAACTTATTGCTCGAACTAAAAAAGAGACTAGGCAGCTCGTTTCTTTTCATTACGCATGACTTTGGAGTTGCTAGATACTTTGCAGCGGAAGGAAAGGCTGCAGTTATGTATTTGGGAAACATCGTTGAAATTGGACCGACGAACAATCTCATAGCCGAACCCCTACATCCATACACAAAGTCTTTACTTTCTGCTGTTCCTGTGCCTGATCCAACACTTGCAAAAACTAGAAAGATGATTGCATTACGAAGTATTGATCCTCCAAATCCTATTAGTCCTCCACCTGGATGCAAGTTTAGTGACAGGTGTCCTTACTTTATGGAAGGAAAATGTGACAAAAAGAGTCCTGAGCTTGTTGAAGCAAGGCCTGGACATTTTGTAGCTTGTTATTTGTATTAGCTATTTTTCTTTTGCTTTAAAGTTAATAGCTTATCAGCTTTACAGCTTTAGAAAGGATTATCCTTTAATAGCTTTACAGTCTCGAACCAAAAGATTATGCTTGCAATACCTCCGAACGTGATTGCTAAGATGTTGTGGACGTCGTTAAAAGAAAAGCCATAAAGAAATAAGTACGTTAACAACATTGTAGAGAAGAAGATTGAGTAAAACAAAAATCGAGGAACTAAGTATCTTCCGATTCTAGTAAAAAACTTCAACGTACCTATTTTTATCTCATGTACAAGCATATACTCACCATAATCGTTTTTCTTAACTAGTCCAAGTTCCTGAAGTTTGTTTAAGTGATGCATAGCAAGACTTGGACTTGAAAAACCCAAAGCACGTTGAACTTCTCTAGCTCCAAAAGAGGACTTCGGAGAACGTAGCAAGTACCAATACACTAACAGTGTCTTTCCTCTTAACTTGGATTCGATGCTTGCTAAGTCTAGGTCTGAATCAGACATTACAAAAAACAAAAGAAAAAGAACTTAAAAAGCTTTTGTTTTGATTATTTTGTTAGCCGATTATGAACACAACTTGCACGTTTATAGAAACCTGTTGTTCTTCTGGCAATATTGGCGTAGTAGAAGAATAAGCTTCAATAGCTCTGTAGAAGATAGGTTGATAGCCTTCATTTACTTGAACACTTTTTACCCCAATTACTTTCAGGTTAAGTGGCTTTAGAGCAACTTCTGCTTTGTTCTTTGCATCATTAACAGCACTCTCCAGAGCTTGGTTTATAAGTTGTTTTTGGAGATTTTCTGAGAACAAAAACGAAACACCCCTAATTTCATTTGCTCCAGAGCTTACACTTGTGTCTATAATTTTCCCTATTATGTCAAATTTAGAAACAGTAACCGAAATCGTATTAGATACTCTATATCCTACAAGCTTAGGAGATTCTTTGTCAGGATAAATATAAACTGGGTAAAGATAAAACCCCGAAGTTGAAATATTTTGCTTACTTACTCCAAGATCAATTATTGAACTAATTATTGCATTCATTTTTTCAGAGTTTTCCCTTAAGGTTTCGTTTGCAGTCGAGCCTTGAGTCTCAACGCCAATACTTACAGAAGCTAAGTCTGGTAATGCTTTAACAGTTCCTGTACCACTAACAGTGAGTAAGTTCTCTTGTTGTTGAGTCTGCGCGTAAATAGTCTTTGGTGAACTAATTACAATGTAGCTGATAATGCCCATCGTTACTACTGAGATTATTGCTACTGTAGCTAGAATGTACAATTCTTTCTTTTCGTCCATCCTTTATCACCACTTAACATAACGTTAGCTAGGTTAATTATACTATACTTTAGAACAGTCCTTCTTTAAGTGTTCTAAGTCGTAGAACAAGAGGGATTTACTTAATTGTTGTAAAGAAGTATGTTAAAGTTTTGAACTTTTTAAAAGTCCCGCTTTCTCTTAACTGTTCTAAAAGTTAGAATTAAATACTGGCTTACTTTACTTAAGAACAATCAAGAATAAAAGAGGGCAAAGCCAAGATGGAAAAGAGAATGTTGTTGTATCCGATTCTAGCAGTTCTATTAGGAATCTCAATTGTAGCTTTACCTAGACTTCTTATGAGTAGCAACAGTAAAGAGGTAGGAACTCCACTTACTACTTTTTCTAAGAATGTTACAGAAGCTCAAGAAACAAATAAATCAAGAATCACAGCGACTTCGACGAATTATTTTACTAAGAGCTTGGACATTTTGCAAAAATTGTTATTTGTGCTTTTTGTCCCTTTAGCTTTAGCTTACTTCGCATTTAGACTTGCAAAGAGTAAGTTATGATTTTTCAAAAGTGCTTTAAACTGTTATTGCATCATATATGAACTTTACACCAAAGTACACCATCAGAAGCCCAAGCAAAAGCAAAGCAATCCTTAAAGTAGAATTGCTTATCTTACTTCCTTTATAGAACGTGTAAGCTACAAGTATTAACCATGCAAAGTCCATCCATACATGTAACAAGTACATAAGAAATACTCCTTGAAAAGAAAACAGACTTATTGAGTCAATAATTAGTTTGGTTCCAACTGTCAGCCACCAAATTATGAAATAAGGGTTAAATGCAGTGAGTAAAGAACCTACAAAGAGTGAATTTTTTGTTGTACTAAAAATTTTTAGTTCAGTGTTGCGCAACGACTTAAATTGGAGAAAGGCGAAGAAAAGTAGAACAACCCCGCCCAAAAAGGAAAGTAAGGACTTTACTTCATTAGAGAGTATGCTTAAAACTCCAAATGTAAGCAGAAGAACCAGTGGAAGTTCAACAAACATGTGTCCTAAAGCCACCAAGAAACCTGATTTCCACCCTTCTTTTACTCCAGAACTTGCTGTTGCTATGGTTAGAGGACCTGGAGAAAGTGCTCCAGAAGCAGTTATAACTTGTACTTCAAGTATCCAAGAGGTTAAATCCATTTTCAGCCACCTTGATTTTGCTTAAATTGAAGTTAAAGAAATCTCATAAGTACATTTTTAAGCTTTTGCTTGTAAACTAAGGAACTATAACCCCCTTTATGTAACTACTTGGTTTACCTGAAGCATACTCAAAAGCCTCTTGAATTTCGTCTAGTTTCCACTTATGAGTGACAAGCTTTTCAAGACTAAATACACCTTTAGATAGCATTTGTGTCGCTATCTTTAAATTCTTTGCCATGTCTTCTGCTCTTGATGGATTAGTCATTATCACTTCTAGACCTTTAGCATCCCATTCTCTTAAACTTACTAAAACTGGGTTTGGATGATAGCTAAATATACCAAGTTTTCCCTTTTGTTTTACCAACTTAGTTGCGGTGCTGACTCCTTCCGGATTTCCAGTTGCTTCTACTACTATATCACAACCTATATTTTCTGTCATACTAAGAACTTCTTTTACAATGTCATCTTCCTTGGGATTTAGTACTGCATTTGCTCCGTAGTACTTCGCTAACTTGAGCCTTTCGTCATTAACATCGATGCCTAATAAGTTGCTTAGACTTAGGCGACTTAAAGCTTGGACTAGCAGTAAGCCCATAAAGCCAGTACCAACTACAGCAACATTATCGCCAATTCTTGGACTAAGAATTCTAACAGCGTTAACTACGCAAGCAAGAGGTTCACCTATAGTATATTCAAAGGGTATGTTGCTCGGCGTTTTTTCTACATATCTTTCGTTTACCACTACAAAATCAGAAAAGCCAGGACCTCCTAAGGCTGTAACATGATCTCCTTTTGAAACTTTTTTTACGTTGCTTCCAGTTTCAACAACTTCTCCTGAGGGTTCATGACCTAACAGAGAGGGTAAAGTAAACCAAACAGGATAGCCTAAAAAACCATAGAGGTCACCAGTACATATACCACAAGCTCTTACTCTAATTAATACGTCTTCTTCATTTAACTGTGGAACTTCTTCTTCGATTAGCTTTATTTTTCTCTTCTCCACTAGTACAGCCACTCTTCTTTTCATATAGTTAACGTAAAAACTTCATAATATAAAACTTTTTCAAATTCCTTAATTCACATGTATGCTTAAAGCTTGATCTTAAGCCAGTAACCTCATAAGAGTTAAAAATCCTAATTGTTACTATTCTACATAATGATTCAAAGGGACAAAGAGGTAAAATGCTTTAAGGCTATTTTTGAAGTCAACAAGGAAGAAGTGAGCATCATCTTTTACTCAACTTACGAAAAATTAAACGAGACGCTTAAAAAGATAAAACTAAAGCTAGACGTATACAATCAAGCTAGCTGCAAGGTTATAGAGTGTAAAGAATACGATGGAAGCAAATATGATTTCTATTGGTCAAGCAAACTAATTGAAAGTTCTTAAAGCCTTAGTTTCACTTTGAATAGGAATTAGGTTTCGTTAACTTTTGAGAGTTTATTGGCAAATTTCGTCTTTGAAATTATGGCATTTATTAAGGTGTTGTTTGGAATCAGCACCTCTTTTTCGCCGTTCTGCGTTTCTAAAACAGTATGCATCAGTTTTATGTCTTTAACTATTCCTGATTGGCCTAGTACAGTTATTTCATCTCCAACTTTAAATGGCCTAGTGAGCACAATAAGCAGCCCTGCCATAGCATTTGATAGAATTGTTTGGCTTGCAAAACCCATAACGATTCCGCTAAATGATCCTATCGTTAAGGCTGCTTCTAACCCAACCTTAAATACAGAGGCCAAAACACTAAGTAGTATCGCATAGCCTACTATTCGAACTAGTGTCTTCATGGCTGCTGCTTTATCAAGTTCTAAGGTCTTTGCAACACTCTTGTAAACTAACTCTCCAATAAATTCCACAAGTTTGTAGCCTACTAGTAGCACAACTCCTGCTTGGAGAAAAGGCATAAGTCCAATTATTGGTTCTAGAATTAGAGACCATGTGGAAAAAGCAAAACCAATAAAGTAAAAGGCTGCAACCATTACGACGACATAGAATAGGATTTTCGTTATGTTACGTGGGCTCGTTACACTCGCACTTTTGTTTTTATCCTCTTTTGAACTAGAATTTGTCATTCTCCAAAACTAACTTTGAAAGGGTTTTTAATCTTTTAGTGTATTATTTTTTTATGTTTCAAATTTTTTGCTTGGTAACTAGCATGATGCATTATGCTTACTTCTAATTTTTATCGCCTAAGTGTTATTCGAGGTAAGCGTAACTTTAAGCCTTAAGTTGACAATCTCATCTAAGTATTAAGGGTCCTACATTTCTTAGGATCAACAACAATGCCTTCAATGGGCTTATTATCTAAGTAACTAAGTATTGCGTCTGCTACCGTTTCATCCATGGCAGTTAATGCTTCCTGAGTGTACGCTGCTATGTGGGGAGTAATCACAACATTACTGTACTTTAAAAGTGGGTTTTCAAGTCCTATTGGTTCTTTTTCAACAACATCCAAGGCTACAGTACCTACGATGCCTTTTTCTATAGCCTCAACTAAAGCATCCTGATCTATGAGCTCACCTCTTGCGGCATTAACTATTATGATTCCTCTTTTTGCATTTGCTAAAGTTTCTCTGTTGATAATATGGTATGTTTCAGAACTAAGATTCGTATGGAGTGTTACTATGTCGCTTTTCGCCATAAGTTCAACAATACTACTCATAGGAGTAACTTCAAGAGCTTTCATTTTTTCTTCTTGCACATAAGGATCGTAAGCAACTACTTTAGTACCAAAGCAATTTCTTAGAATTTCAGCGACTCTTGAACCAATGTTACCAAAACCAACAACTCCAACTGTAAGGTTACTTATGTTCCTACTTACGAATTTAGCACGTTCTTGCCACTTGCCTTTTCTAACAGCTTCATTTGCTTCGGCAACATGTCTTAAAGCACTAAGCATTAGAGCTATAGTGTGTTCTGCAACTGCTTCCCTTTCTTTGTATCCAGGTACTGCTACAACTTTTACTCCATACTCTTCTGCAGCCCTTAAGTCAACATTATCAAGGCCTATGCCATGCCTTACTATCATAACCACGTCTTCATTCCTTCTAAAGAATTCTTTACCGTAGCGTGGCGTTACGCTTGCTATAACAAAATGATATCCTTTGAGCTTCTCAGCTAGTTCTTGTTCTGTTATGTCTTTTGGAACTTCAACTTGGTCTAAGATGCACTTTGCTGCAAGCTTACTCATAACGTTAGTGAATTTTCCGAAAGACTTAGAGTTTACAATAGCTACTCGAGGTTTCATTTTCATATCGCCTCAAGTTTTTCGGCATACTCAATGTAGGGCTCAGAAATTTTTCTAACCTCTAATTTTTCTTCTTCAGTAAGTTTTCTTAATGGAATTGGAGATTCTCCAACTTCAACTCCTCTGATTTGGAGTACTTCTCTTAAAACAACTTGAGTCTCAACTCCAAACTTGCTAAATTTTTTCCTTATGTCGTTTATGATGCCTTGAAGTTCAATCGCTCTTTTTATGTTCCCTTCTTTTGTAGCAGTGTGTATTGCTAGAGGAATCTCAGGAAATGCATTAGCTATACCACAAACATGAGCTTTAGCTCCAATCATAAAAGTTACAGCTATCAGTGAGTCTCCAGCACCTGCAACGTAGTAGCTTTTACCGAATAGGCTTACGTAATTCTGAAGCTGTTCAACATCATAACTTGTATCTTTTATACCTACTACACTTTGAACTTCCTTTGTTATAGCTTCGAAATCACTTGGCGAAATGTTGTACCCTTGTCTTCCTTTGTTGTTGTATATCATTATTGGAGCTCCCGCTTTTGAAAGATAACTATAGTATGAAATTAACCCGATCCTATCTGGCTTGTGGTATATTGGTCCAACAGAACTAATTGCACTAACGCCTAAATCTGCAGCATGCTTTGCCAGCTCGAGAGCGGTTTTCGCGTCTGATGACCCAACATGAATAATAATACTAACTCCATTTGGAATAACTTCAACAATCTTTTCAAGTACTTTTTTTCGCTCATCTTTGCTTATGAGCATTCCTTCGCCGTAAGTTCCAAGTACAAAAAAGCCTCTAACGCCTCTCTTTAGCAGAAAGTTTATTAGGGAGGTAATTCCTTCCTTATCAACTTCCATATCTCCTTTTAGGGGGGTTATTAATGCTGTAACTATTCCTTCGGGGTACAATTTCTTAACACCTTATGCTTCAAGTTAAACTTTAATTATATAAATTTATTTTTCAACAATCTATGAACCTTTCTTCTTTATGCTCTTCATCAGTTTAACAAGCTCAGTGAACGTAGCATAGTTTTCCTCATAAACTGCCCTGTTCTTAGCTATAGGCACAACTTTTTCTTTTACCTTAACCCATCTGTTCGAGAATTCTTCTATTTTGGCAAAGCCCAAAGCATTAAAGGCCAGTGCTGTAGCTCCATAGTTAGTGGCATCTTCACCTCCAACTACAACACTAATTTGAGTATTTAGAATATCCGCGAGTATTTGCGCCCACAATCTAGACTTTGAGCCACCTCCAACAAAATATACTTCATCTAAGCTTATCGAATTTTCTGAAAGTGCTTCGCTGATTGCTCTAATCACATATCCAACGCCTTCCATTATTGACCTTATAAAGTGAGCCTTCTTACAGCTTCTAGAAATGCCAAAGAAGGCGCCTGCTAGGTTTGGGTCCCTGTATGGAAATCTTTCACCAGTAAGAAAAGGTAAAAAGATAAGACCTTCTGAACCTGCGGGGACTTTTTCTGCTTCCAAGTCGAAAATGCTGTAAGCTTCTTTATCAATAATATTACCAGCTATAGTTTCTATTTGACCAAAGTTGTCTCTAAACCACCTTAAACAATCACCGCTACTGTTTGAAGCTCCACCTACAGCGTAGAGGCCATTTGCCGCGTAGTAAGTAAAGAACCGCATATCTAAAGACTTATCAAGAACTACTTGCTTGGAAAGCTTCCTAACTACGCCGGTAGTCCCAATGTTTAGCACTGTACCTTTTCCAGTTAGGCCAAGACCGAAATTTTGTGCAGCGCCATCAAATGTTGCCAAGACAATTTTCGTGTTCGAACAAAAACCATATTCCTCGCTAACTTTAGGTGGAATGAAGTCAAAGCTTTTTCCACCCTCATATAGTTTTGGAAACTTACTCTCATCTACTCCAAGTAAGTTAAGTACTTTCTCGCTATAATTAAGTTTCTTAAGGTCTATAACTCCGCCTCCGCTTGCAGTAGCGATATCTATGTATGGCTCTCTTATTAGACCACTTTTCCATAACAAATAATCCTTACAAAACAAAAAGTATCTTGCTTCCTGAAACTTTTGAGGTTCTTTTTTTATAAACCAGTAAAGCTTATACGGCATAAAGACAAATATAGGAGGTGCTCCTGTTTCCTTGTACAGTTCATAAGAATCGATCTTTTTTAGCAATTCTTGTTCAACTTCTGCTGCTCTACGATCGTGATGTGTTATCACCTTAGTTAGTGGTACTCCTTCGTAGTTCACCAACAGCATACTGTGGTTGTAAGTTGTTATTGAAATTACCTCAATGTCTTTTCCAAACTTTTTACCAAAGTACTTTAGCATGAAAGTGAAAGATTTCAGAAGCTCTCTTGGATCATGTCCAGCAAGCATGTTTTCTAAATAAAGTGTTATTTCACGTACGCATCTATCAACAATTTTGCCGTCTGCATCTATAACGAGGCCTTTCATATTAGTGCTACCAACATCAATTGTAAGCGCTAAGCTCATTCCTTGTGCTCTACCTTACATTTTCTATTGACTTTGCATTAGATTTAACTTTAACTGAACCTCTCTAGCTTTTACTTTACGAGCTTCTCCAACTCTTAACTTAAAGTTTTGAGCGCCCAACAGAGAAAAAATAAGTTTAAAAAGTTCATAAGCTTCATTATTGTACGATATGCACTTACAACTTTACTATTGCTATGGCTGTACTGTAAGCAATTTAGCTTCCAAGGAAAGGAGCAATTTGTTACTTTTTAAAGTAGAGCATAGGTGTTGTGAATGAATCCTCTTCCTGCATTGCTTGCTGCAACTATATGGGCAGTTTCACCAATATGCTACAAGGATTATTTGGTTAAAAATAGTCCAATCAAAATAAACTTCCTTAGGCTTTTTTATGCTTCTTTGTTTCTTGCCGTTCCATTTCTTTACTTTGGGTTTAACCAAGCAATAGTTTATGGCGCTTTGAGTGGTTTGCTTTCATTAGCAATTGGCGATAGTTTGTATCTTTTATCGATTGAAACTACAGGTGCATCGATAGCTGCACCAGTTTCTTATACTTATGTTTTCCTTATTCAATTTGTAGCCACTTTCTTTGGTGAACCGTTGAGGTTTAATTACGTTGTAGGCTCATTATTAATTGTAATAGGAATTTACTTACTTTCAGATAGGAAGAACGTAAAACGGATGAAAGGAGTGATCCTAGCTCTTTTATCCGCACTATTTTGGACCATGGGTCAGGCTGTAATAAAAGTTGCTACAACTGCTAAACTAAATCCTGTGTCTATAGCGTTTGTAAGAGTAAGTTCAGCTATGATTGCAATGAGTATTTTCATGTTGATAAAAAAATCAGACAATAACTTTGCAATTATCACTAAGCAACACTTACCATTAGCTGCAATTTCAATTTTAGATCTTGGCTTGGGTTCGACTCTCTATGTATACTCTATAGGAGCTGTAGGACTTACTACAACAATTATACTAACCAGCATTTCACCTTTAATAACACAAGTCGTATCGAAATTATTAGGAAAGGAAGCTCCTTCTAGGAGAGACCTAGTCGCTAGTTTATTCATTGTTGTAGCGTTGATTGTTACAGTAGTTTAGACCTCTCCAGAGACTGAATTTTTACTATGCTTAACGTTTTCAGCTCAAAAAAGTTAAATAGTTTTTGCTACTTCTAATTAAAGTGAAAGCGAAATGAAGATTTGGATCATGACAGACCTGGAGGGTGTTGCGGGAGTTTTTAGTTTTGAAGAACACACTACTCCTAAAGGGCGATATTACGAGCTTGCAAGGAAGTTGTTAACTCAAGAAGTGAATGCAGCTATTGAAGGAGCACTAGAATCAGGAGCTGAAGAAATACTGGTTGTTGATGGACATGGTTACGGTGGAATAAATATAGAAGATCTAAATGAAAAAGCAAATCTTCTTTCAGGTAGACCTCTGCTGTTACCTTGGGCATTAGACAGGGGATTTGATGCTGCGTTTATAGTTGGGCAACACGCTATGGCGGGAGTTGAAAGTGCACATTTAAGTCATACAGAAAGTCATACGTCGATACAAAACGTTTGGATCAATGGAATAAAAGTAGGAGAAATTGCAATTGTTGCTGCCGTAGCAGGCTACTTTAATGTTCCGCTGGTGCTAGTTACTGGGGATAAAGCAGCGTGCCTAGAAGCAAAATCATTGATACCTCAAATAGAGACAGTAGCTGTAAAAGAAGGTATAAGCCATGGAGCTGCAATAAGCGTTACTCCTACAAAAGCAAGAAAAATGATAAAGGAAGGCGCAAAAAATGCTCTAAAGAAAGTTAACGAGATTGAACCATACAAGGTAGAAATGCCAATTGAACTGAAAGTAGAATTCACAGAAGAAAGTAAAAGTTCTGCTGAGATTCTATCTAGAAAGAGCTACGTAAAAAAGGTTGATACGAGAACAATAAAGATAGAAGATGAAGACTTGCTCGAAGCTCTTAAGAAGTGGTGGCTGTAGCTTCCAACAAAGTTCTGCGATGAACCTAAATGGTTGAGAGAAGTAAAAGATACCGTCGTTAGTAGTTTCAAATTAGATAGACTTAAGTAGAATGAGACTATTTAAAGCATTGGGGCTTATAATTAAAACTAAAAACAATAAAGTTGAAGCACTACAAATACCTTAAGGGCGTAGTTTTTCTCCAAGTTGAAGCTCTTTGAAGAGTTAATGAAGACTTAAAGTGCGTTTACCTGACAGGGGAAGGAGGCTGATGAGGGCTTCAATGAACTCAATAGGAGCCCTAGGCTGATGAATCCTCAGAACTACGAAAGTCTATTTAAGATTATTTAGCTCAGAACCCTCTATGATTATTTTCCTTTCACGAAGAGCTTCATAAGTGCTTTTCTAACCTCTGGATTTTTTCTTATAAGCTCTGTATCTACTTTATGCGCCTGATTAAGCCATTCATCTCGCTTTTTAAACCACTCTTTACCTTGTCTCTTGACCATTTCAGCTTCCCATTTGGCATGCCTTATAATATCTTCTAAGTTTTGCTTTCTTGCTTTCTCAAATTCTTTCATTGCTTCAGAAGTTTCAAATTCGTGTGAAGTTCCCGCGCCCAATACTCTAACACCTCTTCTTTTATAATTGGTCTTAAAAGCGTGTACAAAAAAATTGCATCACCAACGTCTTTTTCAGAACCAAGTGCTAGCTTATATGCAATCTGAAGTTCAATTGGGGAAATGTGAATTGGACCTAGACTGTCGATAAAGACTTTGTAACTATTTTTTAAAGAATGATCGTCAAATCTTGTACTGGAAAATTTAAACTCAATATTTGGTACAATAGTCTCCTTAAGCATGAATCTAATTCCAAATCCTTTGTTTAGATAGTTTTCGTAAGTACTTCTAATGGATGCCTCGTCATCGATGTTACCTTGCATCAAGATGAACTCATGTTCCTTTGCAATTCTGCATACTTCTAAGAATTTTTCTATGTTTACATGCTCAGCTATGAAGTCTACATCATCGCTTCTTCTAGCTCTGCCAAGAAGTATTGCTACGTATCCTGCAACAACAACGTAGCTAACTTTAGCTTTTTCAAGAACATCTGAGAAGCCTAATACAATTTCGTCTTCTGTACTTTTTGTTTCCTTATGAATTTTTATGATTCGTTTAAGTAGATCTATTTCAATATTTTCTCCGATCTTTGCAGTAAAACTAGGTTGCTTGCTACTCATAGTTACCGATTCTCGCCTATGGTGCAAAATAACACATACTAAGAATATAAGGTTAATGTAACACCACAATTAGTAGCTTTTGAATAGGATGAAGTGTGTTACTGAAAATCTTTTTCAGAGTCGCAAGTAAATGGCATAAAAATGACTAAAAACACACCTAATTACTGTCAAGAAGTGCAGAAATGTTAATAGATTTAGTAAAAATGACCTGCACCTACTCTGAACATTTTCAGGCTTTCTAC